>Ga0180223_1000525_pt1 | contig 46708 bp, 44 predicted proteins | sample eDN5th30CKraftOP_FD_151337 | JGI IMG/M metagenome (GOLD analysis project Ga0180223, IMG submission 151337) | Enriched Organic Plus compost microbial communities from Emeryville, California, USA - eDNA 5th pass 30_C Kraft OP (version 2) (version 2) ... | reverse complement strand
CTCGCCTCGGCGGCGCGCGGCGGGATCTCGGCCGTCCTGATCCACTGGTCGGGATCGGCGGGGCGCTTGGCGAAGCTGCGCTTTTCGGTGCGGTCCGTCATGACGCGCCTCCGCCGTCGAAGGGCAGCAGCGAGGCGAGCCGTGAACGGGCGCGCTCGGCCATGTCGGGATCGATCTCGCAACCGATGTAGTGGCGGCCGGACAGCCGGCAGGCTTCGCCGGCCGCGCCGGAGCCTGCGAACCAGTCGCCGAGCAGCCCGCCTTCCGGGCAACTCGTGCGGATCAGGATTTCGAGCAGCACCGACGGCTTTTCGGTCGGATGGATCGCGTGGCCGTGGCAATTGCGCAGGTAGATGACCGAACGCATGATGCGCGGCCCGCCGTCCTGGCTGACATAGTGAACGGCGTCGATCTGGCCGGTATGGGGAGGACGCTGCTTGCGGCGTACCGAGCGCGCCGTCGCATCGGGCGTAGTCTGGACATCGTTGTAGATGTCGCGCCACGCCGTCTCGGCCGGGTAGAATTGCACGGCCAGCTCATGCACGCGCTTGAAGCGGTCGGCATGAAAGCTGGAGCCGTTCTGCTTCTCCCAGACGATCTCCTGCGCGATGCGCAATCCAGCGTCCGAGAAACGGTCGGCGGTCGCGATGAAGCTGCGCAGCGAGCCGAAGACCCAGATCGAGCCGGTGGGCTTGAGGGCGGCGCGCGCCAACACAAGCCAGTCCTCGACGCGCCGGTCCCAGGCAAGCGACGTGTCGCCATAGGGCGGATCGGCAAGGATCATGTCGAAGGGGCCGCGCGGGGGCATGAGTTCGCGGCAGTCGCCGGTCAGGACGATCATGAGCCGTCCCTCCCGATGTCGAGCCGCCCGATCTCGGATGCGAGAGCGGCGATCTCGCGGGCGGCGGGCAAGCTGCTGTCGATCTCCGAGGCGAGCCGCCCGGACTGCGCGGCGTCGGCGAAGACGATGCGCTGGCCGATGGTCGTGGAGAGGACTGGCGGATCGTGATCGGCGAGCGCCTCGGCCGTCTCGCGGGCGATGACGGTGCGCGCGGCGCAGCGATTGAGAACGAAACGGGCGACAAGCTGCGGCCGGTAGATGCGCGCTTCCGTGAGGAGCGAAAGCATCTCGGCCGAGGCCCAGCCGTCGAGCGGCGACGGCTGCACCGGGATCAGCACGAGATCGGCCGCGAGCAGCGCCGAGCGCATCAACCCGGCGACGCGCGGCGGTCCGTCGATCACGACATAATCGCTGTCGCGGGCCAGCTCCGGCGCTTCACGGTGGAGCGTGTCGCGGGCCAGGCCGACGACACCGAACAGCCGCTCCAACCCTTCCCGGCTGCGCTGCTGCGACCAGTCGAGCGCTGACCCTTGTGGGTCCGCGTCGATCAGCGTGACGCGCTGTCCTTGCCGGGCCCACTCGCCGGCGAGATGCAGGGCGAGCGTCGTCTTCCCGACACCCCCCTTCTGATTGAGGAGCGCGACGATCATGGCGCGCTCCCGGCGATCGGGGACTCGTCCACAACGGCCGAAAAGCGCCGGTCCGTTAGAAAGATTCCGAAGGAATCTAGGTTAGAGAAGTTAGAGGGCTCGCAAGCTGCTGATTCAGCGCGAGGAATCGACGATTCCGGTCCCCGATAGCACGAGAGTCCGGTCCTTGATGGCACGATGGTGCCGGTCCCCGATAGCACGAGACGATTCACAGGTTATCCCCAGGGCGAATGGCCGACCGCCGTCGCCGGCGCGGGATGCCGAGCGCGTCGGGATCGGTCGGGACGAAGGACAGGATCTCGGGCCCGCCGATGCATTGCTCGATGGTCAGCCGGTAGCCTGGCAGCGGCTGGCGCTTGACGATGTCGCGCAGGTCGTAGGCGAAGTGCTTGAGCGGCGAGAGGCTGCCGGATTTGGCGTGGAGGTGCGGGAAGTCGAAACTCCAGCCAAACTCCTGTTTTCCGCCGTGCTTGCGCACCAAGCGGTACAGCCAGCGCTCGAGGCCGCCGGTCAGCTTGAAGTAGTTGCGGTCGATGGTGAGCACGAGCGCGTCGTCGAGAACGGCGCCGTAAAACCAATCGGGCACGATCAGCTCCAGGCCGAGGGGCCGGCCGCGATCATCCGCGCGCTCCTTCCACTCGTTGATCCAGGAGAAGCGGTGCATCCGCCGCTCTGTCGGCTGGCGGATGGACGTCGCCACGGTGGTCGACTGCAGGCGGTCCAGGGCCGCCTTCAGACGGTCGTAATCGCGCAAGCTGACGCCGCGGCCGATGAAGTTCAGAATCTCGTAGGGCGTCGTCGCCATGAGGCGTGACGGGCGGATGCCGACGTCGCGCGCTTCGACGATCTGCGAGGCGGCCCAGATGAGGACGTCGGCGTCCCAGATGGTCGCCATGCCGTGCTCCGGCACCGCCTCGACGCGAATCTTGACGGAGCCTGACTTGAAGTCGATCGGCGCGAGTCGCTTCGACTTCCCGAGGGAGAAGAACGGATAGGCCATGAGGTCCTGGGCATCGCGCGGCGCGAGATCGCCGGGCAGCGCCCGGAAGAGATCGAGCTGGGCACGCTCGTCGCGATGATGGAGCCGGGACGACATGACGATCCGGCTCAGCGAAGCGTGCGGGCCGCCACGGCGGGCGCGGCGTTCGCCTTGGCGGGGGGCACCGTGCCGCTCGGATCCGAAGTCGAGGTGACGAGACCGCGATCGGCCCAGGTCTGAAGGTCGTTCAGGGAATAGACGACGCGGCCGCCGAGCTTGCGATAGTTCGGCCCGGTGCCGTAGGTCCTATGCTTCTCGAGAGTGCGTTCGGACAGGCCGAGGAAGCGCGCCGCCTCCTGGGTCCGCAGGTATCGTGGCGGTAGATTGGCGGCTTCTTCGCCCATGATCGAACCTCCGTGGTCTCGCGGCGGCCGCTACGAACGAGCGGCGGGTTGCGAGGACGGTGGCGCGAGGACGGCGCTCCGCACGATGTCGAAGTAAGGATGCTAATTTCGACACCCCGCCGGGGCGTCAGCGATCACGCCGAGGTCGTCGGAGCAGTGTGCGGTAGCCTCCGCGCACGAGGCGCAGACCGTCTCGCGCAAGACGTATGGTGGTCTCGCGGATCGCACTTCCGACCCACGAGGCGGCGTCGATGTCATGCTTGGGGAAGAGGATGTCGGCGATGGCGCGATAGGTCGCGCCCGTCTCGCGGGCGTCGACGACGCGAAGCATCTGGCGGGCGCGCTGCTGCCGCTGCGGGCTTACTCGCGGGTCGGCCGGCACTCGGCGACCGACGGCAGCGGCCCAGAAGCGAGCGACTGCTGTCAGGCGATCCGGTGTCTGCTCGTCCAGCGGAATAGCGACCGCCAGCGCCCCCGTCCGCGCCTCAGTGGCGAGCGAGATGTCAAATCGTTCGCCGCGAAGGGCCAGCCTGAGCTGGACTTCGTCAGGCGCCAGTGTTGTGTGAGGCGTGAGATCGCTTGCCGTGAGCTGCGGACCGCCGTCGCCCGTCAGACCTGGGACGAGGATGAGCGCGGCGGGATCGAATTGCGGGATCCAGAAGATCGGCTGCACAAGCGATGTGGCGTCCGGATTGGCGGCGAAAACGCAACCCCCAGTGCTGCGCGAATGCGCTCGCCGTTTCAGGAGTGATCTGTCCGGTCGCCACGAGTTTCTGATAAGAAAGGCGGTACTCGGAGTTACGGCGAAGAAACTCCCAAGCAAGATCGCTTGGCGCGAGGCGGTCGATATAGTCGTAGGCGGCCTCGGACCGCCAGTTATTATCTTCGGACATCCTCCACAGCCTCCCGCATGAATTCGTGCAACGCGAGTTATGCAGCGGGTACGATTCCAAGTTGAATTGACTTCGGGAAGAACTGAGTTGCACTAACGTGATGGCGTTTTCGCTTCACTCAGTGGAGGCGCGGTCCCAGGAGCTGGCAGAAGCCGCTTTTGCTCATCCATTTGGCGCGGGCGAGATGAGCGCTGTAGACGCGGGAGGCGCGTTGCGGCTCGCGTTCGGCGTCAAGGCCGAAGAGAATCGCGACAACCTCCTGCCAATCCGCACCCTCGGCGTCGGCGTCAAGGAGGCGGACGTACAGCTTGATGTGCGCCTCGTCATAGGCGGTCAGCGCGGTCCCGCCTGGCGGTTGGTCCAGAAAATCGTCCTTGGTCACAGCGTCCCCCGAGCGAGAGATGTATCCATTCTGGCGGGGATTGTTAACGCTGATTTTACTTCATTTGGAGTGCGAGCTCCAAATGGGGGACGTCGTGATGACGCGACGGCACGCTGATAGTTATGAGTCGTTCTTCCCATGAACCAACATGACTCCCACGCTCTGGTCGGAGTGCATGAAAACGATCCCGGCCCGTTCGAAGGCCCGCCTGACCTCGTCGCGCGTGCTCTCGTAAACCTCGAGGCCGCTCGGCGATTCGAGGCGCTTCAGCGCGGTCAGCGATACTCGGGCCCTGTCAGCGAGCGTCTCCTGCGTCCAACCCAGCAACGCGCGTGCGGCCCGCGATTGTCGGGCGGTGATCATGCATGATCACCTCCCACTCGGACCTACGCGCACGCCAGAACTACGACTATAATAGTCGTTCTTGGCCGCTGTGACCACCCGTTTGCTGCTATCTGGCTGCGGCTTCTGCGATTTCGGCGCTGACTGATTCGGTCGCCTTGGACGTCGAAGGCCCCGGCCTTCCGGCCGGGGCCTCGCGCGGGCCTCAGTCGCCGCGCCGCCCGTTGGGGCGGGACCAGATCAGCGAGTAGCCCTCGCCGTCCTCGTCGTCGAAGAGGTTGGCGTAGATCGGGGCGTTGAAGCTCGGATCGTCGAGCTTGAGGCCCAGATAGTCGCGGCCCTCGTTGGAGCGCTTGGACCAGGCGGCGCCGATCTCGGCGCGGCCGACCAGGACCCGGTGGCTGGGGGCGTTCTCGCCGGTGGCGCGCTGGTCGGGGACGATGCGCACGCCCTTGGCCTGGACGCTGAGGGTGACGATGTCGCCGGTGAACTCGTTCGAGCCGGTCTTCTTGAAGGTGCCGATGGTCGCCATTGTAAGTCTCCGTTTTCCGTTCCCGAGCCCGCACCATTGCGGCCTCGATGGCGATCGGCAGGCCGGAGGCGAGCGACGGCGCACCCCGAAGGGGCTGGACAGCCAAGGAGGGCTTTCTTGTTCCGCGCGGAATGACGGCGCAGCCGGCAGGGGAAGAAAGTTTGACGCGGCTGTTGCGTCATAGGCGATCGAGGCGAAGCCGGCCTTCGGCCAGATCAGGCCATTGAAGAGGCCGTTTGGAGCGGTCTCGGCACGGTCAGACAACGGAGAAAATGGCAGCCCTCCCGCACCTCAAAGCCGGCGTCTCGGCAGATGTCAGCGCTTTCGTCACCCGTGTTCAGGGCAAGGCTGCTGCATCTCCGTCCATCGCCAGCGGGAACGCTTCAGCCTTCGGGTCAAGAACGGATGCGCTACCGGCGTTGTCCCCGAGTGCTCTGACGCGGGTCGCATTCAGGAACGGTTGCCGCTCCGTATCACGCCCATCATCTGCTATCTCGGAGGCAACGAGGAAGCGGTTGTCGCTATGCTGCTCTGTCCTGCGTAACGACGACGACGAAGGTCAGGCTCGAACAAGATCCCGGCCGGCTGGGCCTGGGGCCGTTGCCATTCCAGCGACCCGGACGAATGCGGTGATCCCGACGGCGATGGCGCCGATGATAGAGAAGGCGAACTGCCACGCCTCGGACGGCATCAGGTGCTTCACGATGCCATGAGTGGCGTGGAAACCCGCGATCGCCGCCGGGGCGACGAAGGCGATCGCCACGGCGAGCTTCAGCCACATCGGACGGACGAAGGCGATCAGAAGGTGCCCGATCGCGAGCGTCATCGCGGCCGCAATCGCGCCGACGACGATAGCGCCGGCTATGCCGGCGCCGCTGTCGTGGGCCCATGCGCCGGCGGTCACGCCGACGAAGGCAGGAAGCGCGAAGACGGCCAGGGTGAACAGCAGCCAGCAGAGCGCGCCGATGGCAACGAGGGATGCGAGTATGGCGAGGATGATCATGGCGGTGGTCTCCAATCGTTCATGTCTGACGATCGCGCCTTCCACCACCACCACGGCGCGCTGCGACCATAGCCGAAATGCGCGTGCGCCGGGAGCGGAAATCGCTGGCGATCTCCGCCCGGCGTGGGATCGCGCTCCTTACGGGGCGAAGGGATCGATCTCATGGATGATCTCCGAGGCGTCGCCGTCATATTCGCTGGCGGGCGTTACCGAGAGGGTGCCGTCGCCGGCCTGGAAGATGACGATGGCGGCCATCAGGGTAGTGGCGAGGCTGAAGGCGAAAGCGTGAGCGTCGTTGAGGGACATTGTTGGGCTCCTGCTGGAGCGGGGGACCATCCCCCGCCGACAGGCGCCCGAAGTGTTCGGCCGTGGACTGCAATCACCGCGCAGGCGCAGCCGCAGCGGCGGCATGCTCGCATAGCCGACCCTTTATGGGTTGATGGCGACAAGTCCGCGGCTGGACCAAGGATCAGCGCTGATAGGCGGAGGTGGCTCTCGCGTCAGGAGACCTGCGTCCTTCCACGACGCTTGCTCCGTCGCGTTCTCACCATGTCCTGCTAGGCCAAGACTTCGGCTATGTTGCCGGCCAGAGGTTTGGAGTCGTGAAGGACCGAAGATGGCGGAATTCACCGGCAGGGACTTGCATCTTGTGAAGAAGGCGCTCGCAATCGCCGTGCTGGCCATCGAACGTCAGCCGGGTCCGTTTCAGTCTTCCTCCGACCAGGCGGACATGAAGGCGTTGCTCGATGCGCTGATCGAGAACGATACAGAGCTTGCCCACTATGCGCGCTCGGCCCGGATCGCGGTGACGGGCGAGCCAGACTGAAAGGCGATTTTGCGGAAATACGCCTATACGCTTTTGCGTGAATAAGAGTGTCTGCGGAGAGGTGACGGCGGCGCTCACGCGCCGCCGTGCTTCCAAACCGGAATGCCGAGCTTCTTCGCTTTGTCGGCGAGGTTGTCGTCGATGCCGTTGCCCGGGAAGTGCAGCACGCCCTTGGGCATGATCTCCAGCATCTCGTCATTGCGTTTGAAGGGTGCAGCGCGGCCATGCTTGGCCCAGTCGGGGGCGAAGCCGATCTGAGGCACCTTGCGGTTCTTTGCCCAGAGCGAAGCGATTTTTGGGACGCCCTTCGGCGCTTTGCCGTGGACCAGCACCATGTCGGGATGCTTCTCGTGGACTTGGTCGAGCTTCGCCCAGATGAGCATATGGTTGTCGAAGTCGAGTCCACCCGTGACGACGATCTTCGGACCGGGAGGGAGAAGCACTTCCTGCTCTGCGCGCTTCTTCGCCATGACGAAGTCGCGGCTGTCGATCATCGTCGCGGTGAGATTGCGGTGGTTGACCCGTGATCCGGTGCGCGGGAGCCAGATTTTGCCGACTTGGCGCTCATAGTGTTCGGCGGCCTCGTCGCGCATCAGCTCGAAGGCCGTCTGGCGCTCCACCAAGGTCTTGCCCTCGGCGATGAGACGTTCCAGCTCGACCGACTTCACCTCGCTGCCGTCCTGCTCCTTCTGTGATCGCTTCTGCGCCTGTTCGTTGGTGTCGAGTTCGCGATTCACCCGGTCCACGGCGCGCTGGAAGGTGTTGACGGTCGACCAGAGGAGATCGTCGAGGTCGGGTTCGAGGCGGGTGTCCTCCAGGGTCGAGATGAGGGCGTCGAAGATGTCGGCGATTGCGCGAACGACCTCGTTGCCGTCCGGCAGAAGGCGCTGGTCGGGTTCGTCCGCGAAGGGACGGTAGCCATAGAGCTGAAGTTCGTTGAGGACATGGTCGGTAGGTGAGGATTCGTGATCGGGTTCGAAGTCGTCGTGCGCGTCCATGGGATGCTCCGTCGGTTGGACCGCGACCGTCGCGGCCTTCATGGCGACGAAGCCCACGGGCCGGATGGCCGGGCACCCGGAGCGCAAGCGCAGGGCTTGATGGCTAAGGCCGGCTATTTTGCCTCGCGATGGAAAGCGGCCTTCAGGCCGCGCCGGAAAATAGTCGGCCGCCGCCATTGCCTGGCTGGCCGGCTTGTGGGCCGATCGCCCTCTCGAAGGCCGAGGCGCGGTCCTCTCTGACGGAACGATGCATCCGGACGCGGCACGTCGATGACGCGCCGCAATCCTTCTTGCCGGCTATGCCGCTAACGCCATAAAACGTGCGACGTCCTGCGGCCCGATCTGGACCCGTGTCTGACTGCGGAGGGTGTCGCGGCCAAAAGCGCGGAGATCCTCGTTGAAGTCGCCGAGCTGGGGCGAGATCACGATCGCCTCGATCCCGGCCGCGTTCGCCCTTTCAACGAGACTGTCGCGCGCACCGTCGCCCGCCGGATCGTTGTCGCGAAGGATGTAGAGCCGCCGCAATGTGTCCGGGAACAGGATGGCGGCGAGATGGGCTGCCGAGAGCGCCGCCATCATTGGCATGTCGGGCAAGACCTGTCGGATCGACAGTACCGTCTCGATGCCTTCGCCGGCCGCCATGACTTCGCTGCCATGGCCGAAACGGACTGCATTGCCGAGAAGATCGCCCATCGCCCTTCTCGGCGTGTCGAGAGGCGCCTTGTCCTTGCGTCGTGGATCGAGCCAGGTGCGATGCGCCCCGGTGATCCGATCGCGCAGGTCGGTCACGGCCGCGATCATTGCGGGCCAGGTCTCGGTCGGGGAATGCTCATCGGGCCGGTAGTAGCAACGCGGGTGGAAATGCAGGCTTCCGGTTCCGCGTAAATCCGTAATGCCGCGTTCGCGCAGATACGATTGGACGAGCGTGCCGGTGATCATCTGCGACATGGCGATCAGTCGACGGGCGGCCTCGGGCGAGCCGTGCGGCGCCGGGCTCTGCCGCTGGTGCTCGCGGGCTCCTGGCTCGGGCGGTGGCATGCTGAGGAAGGTCCGTGCTTCGTCGGCGACGTCCTTGAAGTCGACCAGGCCACAGCTTTCGCGGATGACGTCGAGGAGATCGCCATGCTCGCCGGTGGCGGCGTCGGTCCACTTCCCGGCTGGGCCTTTGGGCGAATCCTTGAGCCGGACATACATCGAGCGGCCCGGTGTGTTGCGCACATCGCCGACCAGCCAGTAGCGGCCCTCGCGTCGCCCGCTCGAGAGATAGTGGCGGCACACCGCCTCGGCCTGACGGCCGAGACGGTGCGCGAGATCGGAAGCGTCCTGACGATGCATCATGCGGCCTCCCGATCGGAGATGCGGACTACCGGATAGGTGTCGAGCAGCTTGGCCAGCACCGCAGGGCCGCTGGCATCAACCGGAACGAAGAAGCGCAGCTTCCACGAGATGATCTCGCTGAAGAGGCCATAGGCCCGCAGGCGGTCCCGCATCGCCTCGGTGAAGCCGGTCAGCTCCAGGCGATAAGCGCTCATGACGCGCGAGCGGCGAAGCTGAAGCCCTTCGGTCAGATCGATCATCGTCTTGCCGTCCATGAGTGCGGCGAACGCCTGCTCCGGAGCGAGGGACGCGGCGCCCGTGGTGACGGCGTTCGCCGCCCAGGCGGGGGAGACGCGGCGTCCGATGATGCGCTCACCGGCATCCGTCTGGAGCCGAAAGACGCGCGTCGACTCGTTCGGCAGGCGCTTCCAGATCGGCAACAGCAGACCGGCTACGACATGGATGGTGCTGTCGGAAAATTCCGGCACGTCGTTCAGCTCCGTCCGCCAGGCTGCGGCGAAGGCGGCACGATCGGTCTCTGCCCAGTGGCTCTCGTCCATCATGCGCAGCGGGGCATAGTGCTGCTCCATCGGGCGGATCAGGCAGATGCGGCGCTCGATCTCGCCGTCGTCGAGCATGATCGATGGGGCGGGAACCTGCACGGCGGCGCGGCCGGAGCGACCATTGACCAGCAGCCGCGCGCGTGGATCGGAGAGGTGATCAAGAGCGTCGGCCAGAGCGGTCGGCCGATTGCGCTCGCGCCGTGTGATGGTGAGCAGCCGGGTTTCGGCGCCGGTGCCCGGATGGGTATGGATGACCTGGCTGTCGGCGACGGCGAAGCTCTCGGCCTGCAGCGTCTCAAGGCCCACGTCATAGACGCCGCTGCGGATCGCGCCTTCGACCTTTGCCATTAGGAGCTGCTCGAACGCCGTGAAGAGAATGCCCTGAAGCTCAATGGTCAGCGCCAGCAGCCGGTTGAGGAAGGTCGTGATGGGCGGCAGCTCGTCCTTGATGCCGTTGTCGTCCGTCAGCTTCAGACCCGTGGCGGCCTCGAAGCGGTCGAGCGAGCAGCCCTCGACCTTGCCGCGCACGAGCAGCAGGTAGAGCTGGCGCAGCGCATCGCGGGCGTAGGGGCTTTCCAGATTGTCCTCGGGCCGGAACAGGCCCTGGCCGCCGGTCTGGCGCTGCCCGCGCGTGATGGCGCCGAGCGTGTCGAGCCGACGTGCGATCGTCGAGAGGAAGCGCTTCTCGGCCTTCACGTCAGTGGCGATCGGCCGGAAGAGCGGCGGCTGCGCCTGATTGGTGCGGTTGGTCCGGCCGAGCCCCTGGATCGCGGCGTCGGCTTTCCAGCCCGGCTCCAGCAGATAGTGGATGCGCAGTCGCTGATTCCGCGCCGCGAGATCAGCGTGATAGCTGCGCCCGGTGCCGCCCGCATCCGAGAAGACGAGGATACGCTTCTGGTCGTCCATGAAGGCGGATGTCTCGGCCAGATTGGCGGACGCCGCCCGGTTCTCGACGGCGAGGCGCTCGCCTTTTCGCACGACGCGCCGCGACCGGCCGGTCACCTCGGCGACCATATCTGTCCCGAAGCGCTGAACGATCTGATCGAGGGCGCCGGGAACCGGCTCAAGCGATGCCAGTCGCTCGATCAGCTCGTCGCGGCGGGCGACGGCTTCCCGGCTTTCGACGGGCTGGCCGTCCCGGAAGACCGGCCGCGAGGAGAGATTGCCCTCGCTGTCGGAGAATGGCTCGTAGAGTTGCACCGGGAACGAGTGCTGGAGATACCCCAGGACGTACTCACGAGGCGTAATGTCCGCCCTGACGTCGTTCCATTCATCGGTCGGGATCTCGGCCAGGCGCCGTTCCATCAGCGCCTCGCCGGTCGAGACGATCTGGATGACGGCGCTGTGCCCGTCGGCGAGGTCCTGCTCGATCGAGCAGATCAGCGTCGGAGTCTTCATGCTGGTCAGCAGATGGCCGAAGAAGCGTTGCTTGGCGCTTTCGAAGGCCGAGCGCGCGGCGGACTTCGCCTGCCGGTTCAGCGTGCCGCTGTCGCCGGTGATGTTGGCGGCCTGCATCGCCGCGTCGAGATGATTGTGGATGATGGCGAAGGCGGCGGCATAGGCATCGTAGATGCGGGTCTGGTCGGGAGTGAGTTGGTGCTCGACCAATTCATATTCGACGCCGTCATAGGAGAGCGACCGGGCCGTGTAGAGGCCGAGAGCGCGCAGGTCGCGGGCGAGCACCTCCATGGCCGCGACGCCGCCATTCTCCACGGCTTCGACGAACTCGGCGCGATTGGCGAAGGGAAAATCGTCGCCGCCCCACAAGCCGAGCCGCTGGGCATAGGCGAGATTGTGGACTGTGGTAGCGCCCGTCGCTGAGACGTAGACGACGCGGGCGTTCGGCAGCGCGTGCTGGAGCCTGAGCCCCGCACGGCCCTGCTGCGACGGGGCCACATCGCCCCGTTCTCCCTTGCCGCCGCCGGCGTTCTGCATCGCGTGGGACTCGTCGAAAATGATCACTCCATCAAAATCCGCGCCCAACCATTCGACGATCTGCTTGACGCGCGAAAGCTTCTCGCCACGGTCGTCGGACCGTAGCGTGGAATAGGTGGTGAATAGGACGCCTTCGTTGAGTCGGATGGACGTTCCTTGCGGGAAACGCGACAGAGGCGTGACGAGTAGACGCTCCATGCCGAGCGCTGACCAGTCGCGTTGCGCGTCCTCCAACAGTTTGTCGGATTTGGAAATCCAGACCGCCTTGCGACGGCCCTTCAGCCAATTGTCGAGGATGATCCCGGCCGACTGACGGCCCTTGCCGGCGCCGGTGCCGTCGCCGAGCATGAAGCCGCGGCGGAAGCGGATGGCGTTCGGCGCATCGTCGGGCGCGGCACTGACGAGATCGCCGGTCTCGTCCACCGTCCAGGCGCCGGCGAGATAGTCGCCATGGGCCTCGCCAGCATAGATCAGCGTCTCGAGTTGGGCGTCGGAGAGGACGCCGTCGCCGACGATGGGCTGGGGAAGCATTGGGCGATAGCTCGGCTTGGGCGGAGCGACCGAGGCCATGGAGGCTGATTGCACCAGTTTGGTGGGATGCGGCTGAGCGTCCGGGATGCGGATCGACTGGAGCGCATAGGGCTCGTAGATCGAGTCCGACAGGCGGCCGGCCTCGGGTGGGGTCCAGTCGACGGTTTCATAGTCGAGCGGCACGCCCTCGATTTGCGCGATGCGGCGGACAGGCGCGGCGGATGCGGCCCGGGCGAGATAGCCGCGCACGGTGCGCGGTGTGGCGAAAGGCGCGATCTTCGGCAGCGCGACGGCCATGCGGGGCGGCACATGCCGATCGATCCACGCGAGCAGCGTCGCCACGTCCCGCGCGATACCAGGGGATTCTGGAAAGCGCTCGGCATCTTCGGCCGGCGCCTTGTCGATGACGGTCAGCCGCGTTTCGATGGTCGTGCCGTGCTTGGCATAGACCGAGCCCGCGATGGCCGCGGTGAACACGACGCGGCCACGCTCCTGCAGCCGGACGAAGCTGTCCCGCCAGGCCGTCATCTCAGGCGAGAAGTTCGCGCCCGTGATCGCCACCAGCCGGCCGCCCGGCGCGACGCGCGCCAGCGCCGAGGCAAGGTGGCGATAGGCGGCGTCGGCGACGCGCCCGGAGACGTTCGCCATGACGGAGAATGGGGGATTCATGATGATGACGCTCGGGACAGCAGCGCGATCGAGATGGTCGTCGATCTGGGCGGCGTCGAAGCGCGTCACGGCCACTGCCGGAAAGAGCGCTGCCAGCAAATCGGCCCGGGTTTCGGCCAGCTCGTTGAGCGTAAGGCCAGCCCCGGCGACGTCGGCGAGAGCGGCAAGCAAGCCCGTGCCGGCCGACGGCTCCAGCACGCGATCCGCAGGCGTGATCGATGCGGCGGTGAGCGCCGCGAGGCCGAGTGGGATGGGTGTCGAGAATTGCTGGAAGGCCTGCGCTTCCTCGGAGCGGCGCGTGTGGGTCGGCAGCAAGCTCACGATCTTGGACAGCGCGGTGAGCCGTGCAGCCGGAGATGCTGCTTTGCGGAAAAGCGCCTTGCCGTATTTGCGGAGGAAGAGGACGGTCGCCGCCTCGCAGGCGTCATAGGCCGATTTCCAGTCCCATGCGCCGCTGGCGTCCGACGCGCCAAAGGCCTGCTCCATGGCGGAGCGCAGGATGGTGGCATCGACGGGGCATCCCTGCTCGAGATGCGGGAGAAGCCGCTCCGCAGCCGCGAGAATGGCGGTGGCGGAAGCAAGACCAGAGGTTGGAGCAAGGGGCGCGGCCGGAGCGGCCGCCGGAATGGAAGCATGAAGCATGGGGATCACCTCGAAAGAGCGGGAGACGGACGAGCCGGCCGGCGCTCTCTCTCGACCGGACGGGCTCAAACCCGTCCCGGCCTTCCTCTCGCTCTGGCTGGGGAGACCGCCGGCGCGGCCTTGCCGAGACGGCGTGGCTCGTGGCGGCGGACGGTCTCAAGTCGCGCGGGCGTCGAGCGCGTTACCTGCGCTTTGGAGGTGATCGGCGAGCGCGAGAAAGCGTTCGCGATCCTCGGCGTTGCGCCTGACGCGAAACGATCCATCGACGACGTCGTTGACGCGCGCCCACTGGTTCCAGGCGAAACTCCGACCGAGACCCACGGTCGTCGAGCTGCTGGGGAAGCGATCGGCCGAGCGGACGAGGTCTTCCCATGTCGCGCCGAATTCGACTTCGCTGAAGCGGCTATGCCGCCCGGTCAGCGCATTGCGCTCCAGAATCAGGGCGCGCTCCAGCAGATCGGGATAGTGGGCGGCCAACCAGTAAAGCTCCCAAATTTTCGAGGCCGGGCAGAAGAAGCAGGCCGACTTGATTGGGACCATGTGCGCGCCGAGCATCTCGGCGATGACGCCGATGCAGTCCGCGCGATCCCATCCGAGCATCTGGAGCGGATAGGCATAGTCGAAATCCGCGTCGGCGGCTGGCAGGCGTCGTGATCGACGAAGATCGGCCCGGCCGCAGTCATAGCCGATGAGCTTGACGATCCGCGTGCCGCGCCGCGTGGCTTCCAGCCAGACCGGATGTGGCTCGACGGCGTTGGGGCCTGACGCGGCGCCCTTGATCGCTTGGTCCTGGGGCTTCTGCTTCCACTTGATGCTGCACGATTTTAGCCCGAATGCCAGGGATGGCAGGGTCTCATTGGCGAGGCAGTTGCCATAGAGATCATCGTAGGCGGTCCCAGCAAGCGTCTGCTTCCGGCAGCGTGTGATGGGCGGCCATGACCAGCCTTCGAGGACCGCGTCCATCCGGTCGAGATGATCGAGGGTCGGCGGCTTTTCGGCTGAGGTATCGGCGAAGGTAATGATGTGCGGGCGCAGGCCGGCGAGCTTCAGGGCAATGAGCATGGCGGTCGAATCGACACCCGCGCCGTAGCAGACGGCGAGGACGCGATCGGCGAGCGCAGCGCGCAGCCGTCGGCGTTGGTTGAGCGTAAGCAGCATGGGCGGCTCCGGAAAGAGAGGGTGATGAGGGCGAGCCGGCGTCGCGCTCTCTCCACGGGGCGGGCTCCGCGTCTTCCGGCCGACCTTCTCGCTCTGCCGCGCGGAGTGCCCGGTTCATCGCCCAGCCTTTCGGCCACACGGCGGCGACGCTAAACTTCGCGTGGAACAGAAATCGGGGCGGGTCGCGGTGTGCGAGCCCGCCACCCAGGTCGGAGATCGGGAGGCGATATGAAGGGCAGCACAATCGGCATCACCGGGGCGGTGTGCCTGGTGATCGGGTTCGGAGCGGGCTTTGCGCTCCGGCCGATGCTGTCCCCGGTCGCGGCGTCGCCGGCGGCGGTGGCGGGGGTGGCGCAGCCGACGGAAGAAGAGGCGACCGAGGCCGTGCGGCGGCATCGCCTCTTCACGGGCACGTCGCTCGCCAATGCGACGCTGAAGCTGGGCGACTGCTCACCCGGCGGGGTCGGGCCGGGCGTGACCTGCATGACGCAGCTCGTCATGGACCCGAGCCGCCCGAACGCGGCGCCGCAGAACCGGCCGATCGGCTTCGCCCGCGTGGATGGTCGGTGGGAAGTGGCGGTCTGGTAGGACAGACTATCCGAACCGGCGTCCGGTGTCGGTGAAGGTATAGCCATTCGCGAGGATCGCTTCGTCAACGATCTCGTCGGACGTCAGATACTCATGCTCGCGTTCGAGCTGGCGATAGAGCCAGCGCGCGAGATCGCGCAGCGCCTCGATCACCGCGTCTTCCGCATCCGCCGTCATGTCCTGCCAGGTCGGACTGTCGCGCTCGACCGAGATCGCCATGCAGTATTCGTGATAGTATCGATCCCGGTGCGTGATGCCGGCGCGGAGCTGGTAGAAGTTGCGGCGTTGAACCGCATGGAGCGCATCCGCGATGCGGTGAAGTTCGACCTCTTCGGGAGCGTGGTCCCGAATTCTCCGGGGTGCAGCCTTGGCATGGCGGTAGTGGCCCTCGAAGCAGGCCCCGTCGCCCTGGCTCCAGAAGCCTGAAAAGTAGATGCAGGGCTTCTGGCGGGACCCGCCGCCATAGAGGCGCGCGGGCACGGTCCGTAGATCGACGCCCAGGATCGAGCAGATGCGCTCGAAATCGCCGAAGACGAACTCGAACCAGTCATGGTCGAAGCCGGCCTCGCGATACCAGGCGCGTGCGCTTTCCTTTGCCGTGCCTGCGAGTTCGTCGAGGCGATAGACGGTGGTTTCGATGATCTCAGGCATCGGGATTGCCTCCATCGAGCACCTCGGCGAGCCAGCCATTGGTGTAGGTCCAGGCGACCGTGGCGCCGGTGGCGAGGTTGAGGACATGGGCGCCGCCGCCGAAGGCATTCACGCGGGGACGCGAGCAGGTACTGGCGTATTGAAAGCCCCAGAGCCCGGTGAGACCGAATTCAGTGGCGCAGCGCTTCACGAACTGGATCAGCCGCTCGGGGTCTCCCGTCGTGTCGTCGCGCATCCAGAGCTGGGCGCCGCCGTGCTCGGGCTCGATGGAGAGCAGGAAGCCGTCCGAGGGCGGATCTTCAGATGCGCCTTCCTCGGACAGCGCATTGTAAAGCTCGAGGGCGCGGGCGGCGTTGTCGGGCGTGCCGACGTCGAGCAGGCAGGAGAAATGCGTGAAATAGTCAGCCATGTCAGGCTCCTCAAACGGAAAAGCCCGGCGCGATGGCCGGGCTTCGGGATGAAAGTTTCATGGGGTGAGGATCGGGCGGCGGGTCGCGACCGCGAGATTTAACCGCGCTGTTCGATGTAGTCGGCGAGCACCTGGGTCAGTGCATCGTTGATCCCGACAAGCAGGTTCGATCGCTCATCGTCCGAGAGGACGTTGAGCAGATGATCGGGGATCAGGTTGTTGACGGCGTGGGTAGCGTCGTCGATCAAATCGTCGAATGCGTCCGACGTCATAGCGCCACCACTTGGACTATCGGTCATGAGCGCCTCCCTCGTCGGGATCGCGCGCCGCGGCGATAATGGCGTTGGCCTTGCGAACGGCCGCCTGCGCTGCCGGCAGCCAGCGCGCGAAATCATGGGCGGAGAGGCCCATAGGCTGCGCGACAAGGGAGAGCTGCGCGAGCAACTCGGTGAAATGGTCGGCCTTGCGCTGAACGGACTCGCCGAACTGCGATGGGATGCGGAGCTGCTCCACATGATACGGTTCTAGGTTGACTGACACGACCTCGGTGACATGGATTTCACCGGCGCCCTCGACGTCTTCCTTCGACGCGTCCCAGTTGTCATCCTCGATGGCGAGGCGGCAGGCTTCGGCTAGGGTGTCCGCTTCGTACTCACCCTGGCGATAGACGGGAAGTCGGTATGTGGTCTCAATGCCGAAGATGGGCATGCTGATCTCCTGAAATGAAATGAGCCCGGCACTGGGCCGGGCTCGGGGTTGGACGATGCTGAAGGCGGCTAATAGCCGAACCGCCAGGACGGCCAGGGCTGGCCGTCGTCTGCGGCCGCGACCGCCTCGGCGAGATAGCTGGCGTCGCCCTCGACGACGGCGGGATCGCGGACCGGCGTCTCGTCGATGACGGTCACCCGGCAGACGAGGTCGTCCTCGACCTCGACATGAACGGGAACGAGATATTGGAAGATGACGCGCCGGGGCGTCGTGGTGGTCGGATGGCTCATGGCCTCGCTCCTTTGGTGAAAGGGAGAGGCGGGACGGCCGAAGCCGTCCCGCCAGTCGGTCACTCGGCCGCGACGAGATGCTGTTCGTCGTCTTCCGCGTCGGTCTGAACGTCCTCCTCATCGTCACCGTTGAGGAAGTCCGGCAGCGCGGTGCTCTCATCGTCACCGGCGTCGCTATCGGTGGCCGGCTCGCTGTCGATCAGCCGAAGCGGTTCGGGCAGCCAGCCCGCGTCGGCCAGCAGGCGCTCCGCCTCCTTGGCCATATCGCCCTTCTTCAGATGATCGATGAGCTGCGCGGCTTGTTCGCCGACGCCCTCGCGGACCGCCTGAAGGATGCGGGGCTTGGTGACGCGCCCGAGATAGTTGCCCACGGTCGGTTTCCAGCCGACGTCCACCATGTCGAGGCCGGTCGCGCGCGCCAGCCGGTCGGCCTGTGCGAGCCGCATCTCGAGCGTGTGCTGCGAGATGCCGTTGGAGCTGTGCGGATTGGGCCGCTCATAGAGCGCGTTGACGCCGAAGCTGACGCAATGCGCCATGAGCGCCATGCGGCTGGCGTCGTCGAGAGCTGCGAGCCAGTCCCACAGGGCGTCATCGTCCTTCGGGACGTCGGCCGCCCAGGCGTCGTGACGTTCCTGCACCGCGCGGGCGGACGGGCTGTCCTTCAGCTCGTCATCCTGAACGGAGAAGTAGACGCTCTTCACGCCCGCCTCCATGGCGCCCGTATACATGCGCGTCATGAAGCGGTCCGACACCAGTTTGTGGAGCAGCGCGGTCATGGCGATGTGCGGATTGTCCGCCACCGCATTGCGCAGCGCGACCGTGCGCGAGGCGGTCAGCTCAATCACAAGGCGCTCGGGGAGCGGCTTGATCCCGTCCTCCTCGTCCTCCTCGTGCTCGGTCGGCTGGCCGCCGATGGTGATGACGGCTCGCTGGACCGCAGGGACAGCCGGATCGCTGGCGCTGCCCGTCGACGCCTCGGCCTCGTCGCCCTCGGGCGTGGCCGGAGCCTCGTCCTCGGAGCGAACATAGCCGCGGTCCACGGACAGCGAACCGTCGGCGTCGATGCTGACGAAGACGCCCGCCCTGGCGATCTCGATCGGATCGTAGATCACCGGACGCTGCTCGAAGCCGTCGAGCGCCTGTTCGATCTCGCCGAGGCGCTGATCGATCTCGTCGGGCAGTTCATCCGCTTCCGAATATTCGGCTTCGAGCCGATCATATTCGCTGCGCAGCGCCTCGCGGGTGGCGCGTTCCTCGTCGGTCAGATCGACGGTTTCACCGATCAGCTCGCGCAGGCCATGGTCGTGGCCATAGGGGAAGCTGACGGCGATCTCGATCCACTTCCAGCCCTCGGCCGCGATCGCATCGGCTTCGGCCTTGAGCTTCTCGGCGACGAGGCGGTCGAGCAGAGCGGGGTCCTGAAGCCAGCCGCCGTCGTCGGCCTGGAAGAGATCGCGGACCACGCAGCCGCCCTGCGCCTCGTAGACATCGACGCCGACGAAGACCGCGCGCTTGTCCGAGGCCCGCACCGTGGTCTCGTTCAGCATGCGCCGGATCTGATAGGGCTCCTTCGACCAGCTCTTGCTGATCGACTCCCACACCTGCTCCTGGCGGGCATGGTCGTTGGTGACGGTGAACGCCATGAGCTGCTCAAGCGTCATGCCGTCCTCGGCATAGACGTCGAGCAGGTTGGGCGAGACCGCGGCCAGGCGCAGGCGCTGCTTGACGACCTGCACGGTCACGCGGTGCGCGGCTGCGATATCCTCCTCGGGCGTGCCCTTCAGGCGCATGTCCTGAAAGGCGCGGAATTCGTCGAGGGGGTGTAGGTCGACGCGCTCGGTATTCTCGACCAGGGAGACTTCCTCGTCGAGGATCGGATCGTCGGCCGGTCGAACGACGCACGGTACGAGCGCGGTCTTGGCGAGCCGCTTCTGCTTGGTCAGCAGCTCGAGGGCCCGGAACCGGCGGCCGCCGGCCGGCACTTCGAACATGCCGGTCTCGTTGCCTTCCGCATCCACCACGGGGCGGACGTTGAGGCTCTGGATGAGGCCGCGGCGGGCGATCGAGGCCGCCAGGTCCTCGATCGAGACGCCGGCCTTGACGCGCCGGACGTTTCTCTGGCTGAGCACCAGCTTGTTGAAGGGGATGTCGCGCGCCGGCGACAGGGTGATCTTCTGAACGGCAGTAGCCATCGGGATTTACTCCGCGACGGGCGGCCGAGAGACTCTCTCTCAACCTCCAACCCGTCACGAAATCCCGGCCCTCCTCTCCCTCTCTTCTGCCGGCGCGGCCGTCACGACGCCGGAGGAGATATCGCCGCCGCAGATCCTGTGGCATAGGGCCTGGGCGACTATAATAGTCGTTTTTCGCGGCGGCGCCGGGCCGCCGTTTCACAGCACGGGGTGTTGGGGGCGCATCGAGAAGGATGGTCGTCACGACACGCGCCATAGGCTGGCCCGGGCGCTGGGCGGGCCGGCCGAGGGAGACGTCATGAACACGGCCACTACCGAGGACGGTCGCATAGCGCCCTGGGATTGGATCAAGAGGCTGGGCGGGCGGCGGCGGCGCTATCGCGTCTCGGCCGCGGATCGTGCGCTCATCTGCGCCCAGGGCAAGGCCTTGACCTTGCTGCTCACCGCGCTGCAGGCGCGCGGGCATATTCAAGTGGCAGAGTTCGCCGACATGCTTGGGGTGTTCAGCGTCGTCGTCGCCGAGGACGATGACATTGAAGGCGACATCCTCGCGGTCTGGGCGGGGATCATGAAGCAAAGCCTCTAGACGCGAGGACATCGCCTAAGCGAAGGCGGGAAGGCGCAAAGCCGGAGATACGGAAAACCGCACCCCCGGCTTTGCGGAGGTCAGGCGGCCCGATCCATCAGTTTCTTCGCCTTGGCTTCCATGTCGAGGCGAGCATCCTGATGGGGCTTGTGGCGCGCGACCGCGGTGATGCCCTGCACGAAATCGAAGATGCTCTCGGGCGGACGGCCTTCCTCGGACAGGACGGCGTCGATGATCTTGCCGGTTTCGGCCTTTGTGAAACCCCGGCGCCGCAGGAAGTCGGTACGATCCTCGTCGTTCCGCGCCACGATACGCTCGCGGGCGGCCTTGATGCCGTTGATAAAGGGCGCAGGCGAGGATTCGGCGAAGTTCAGGAGCGCAGGCGCCGCCTCGTGCGCGAAGCGGGAGGCGGCATATTTGGAGTGACGGATGCTGATCTCCTCGAAGTCCTCGACTCCCCAGAGGTTTCGGTTCTGGCAGACCGCCCGGAGATAGAAGCTGGCCATACCGAGCGTCTTCGCCCCAACCTCCGAGTTCCAGCAATAGAAGCCGCGAAAGAACAGGTCGGGCGAGCCGTCCGGCAGACGTCCAGCCTGGATCGGGTTCAGATCATCGACCAGAAAGAGAAACACGTCGCGGTCGGATGCATAGAGCGTTGTCGTCTCCTTGGAGATGTCGACATGGGGATTGTAGATCCCGGTCGACCAGTCGAGTACGCCCGGCACTTTCCAACGCGTATCGCCAGTGCCGTTGCCGGCGATGCGTTGCACGGCCTCGACCAGCTCGTGATCGAAGATACGCCCATAGTCGGGGCCAGTCACAGCGCGCAGCTCGACGCGGCCGTCTTCGATCTCGAACGTCTTGATCTGCTCGGCCCGGTTCGAGGTCAGGCCATATTGCAGATTGATGGCGGCGAGCGGCGCCGGAAGCTGGCGCAGATAGGCGGCCGGAGCGCCGACCAGGCTGGCGAGCTGGCCGAAGCTCCAGTGTGTCGGGGCGACCGGGGCCTGCGCGCCCGGCAGGATCAGCGCCAGACGCTCAGCGTCGTTGCGGTTCGCCTCGACGTGGATGCGCGCGCTTTCCACGACACGGGTCCGGCTCCGCTCTGAGCGTTCCCGGACGGTGCGCGCGAGGTCGGATAGGGAGAGGAAGCGTTCGTCGTCGGGGCGCGAGAACCATTCGGACGAGACGCGGCCGACGCGCTCTCCGCGACCGACATCGACCTTGTAGCCGCCGCTGGTGTCCTGGCGAGCATCGAGAACTTGCATGGTCATGGGATGTAACTCCATGACGGGCGCTGGAGACCTCTTCTCCAACTCTCATCCCGTCACGGAAACCCGGCGATCCTCTCACTCTAAGGGGGGCGTTGCGGGGTCTCCCCGCATGAAGGGGTCGGCCGAGACCAAGGGCTCGGCCGCAGGGGAAGGCTTTCCCCCACAGCCATGGTTAGTTTCAAATTTAGCATTTGTGGACACGCCGGATTCACTGCGGACGACTATTATAGTCGCAGATGATGCCGTCCCCCGAGCGGACGCTTTCAGGGATGGGCGGCCCAATTGCCTTGCAGCAAGTCGAACTTCGCATATTGCGTCTGATCGCCAATGGCGCCTCCCTCGAGGAGACGGCGCGCACGCTTTGCCTGGAGGTGGAGACGCTGCTGCCAGAGGTGGTATGCACGGTGATGACGGTCGATCCGGCTGGCCTGCTGCACCCGCTGGCGACCCCGAGCCTGCCGAAAGGATATGCCGCGGCGCTGGACGGCGTGATGATCGGTCCCGAGGTCGGCTCCTGCGGGACCGCCGCCTACACGCGCTCCCCGATCGGCGTCACGGATATCGCGACCGACCCGAGATGGACGAAATATAAGGATCATGCGCTCGCGGTCGGCCTCAAGGCCTGCTGGTCCTTTCCGATCCTGGCCGAAGAGGGTGACCCGATCGGCGCCCTTGCTCTCTACTTCCGGGAATGCCGCGGGCTGCATGAGCATGAGAGCGCCATTATCGCGCCCTGCCTGGATCTATGCGACATCGCCCTGCGCCGTCATGATCGGATGCTCGATCGGGAGCGGCGTGCGAATGTCGACGCGCTCACCGGCTTGCCGAACCGCGCGGCGTTCAACGAAGCGATGGCGCGTGTGCCGTGCGAGGAACCGGGCTCGTGGGCGCTGTTCATCATCGACCTCGACAATCTGAAGATCGTCAACGACACCTTCGGCCATCTGGCGGGCGACGCCTTGATCCGGGCCGCGGCCGGCCGGGTGGCGCGGGCGATGGCGCCGGACGCAACGTTCCGGCTCGGCGGCGACGAGTTCGCGGTGCTGATCCAGGCACCGGAAACGCTCTGCGATCTTGATGGCGCGGCGAAGCGGATTTTTGACGCGCTCGACGTTCCGGCCTCGTGCGAGGGCCATATGGTCGTGCCGCGCGCCACGATCGGCGGGGCGACGCTCGGCCAGACCGAGCAGACCGCCTCGGCCGTCAGCGAGGCAGCGGACTTCGCGCTCTATCATGCCAAGGAGACCGGACGCGGCGGCTTCGTGCGCTACTGGCCGGGCATCGGCACGCGGATCACGCATCGCCGCGATGCGATCCGCGAGGTGGCTGAGGCGCTGGCCGAGGGGCGGATCGAGCCGCACTATCAGCCCGTCATCCGGCTGGACACCGGCGAGATCGTCGGGCTCGAAGCGCTTTGCCGGATGCGCTCGCGCGATGGCGGGGTCATACCCGCCCATGAGTTTCACGAGGCGACGTCGGACGCCCATGTCGCCGAGGCGCTGACGCGGTGCATGTTGCAGGCGGTGGCGCGCGACGTGCGCGGCTGGCTCGACGACGGACTGCCGATCCAGCATGTCGGCGTCAACGTCTCGACCGCCGACTTCTATACCGGGAGCATCGCCGCAAAGCTGGAGGAGGCGTTCGGCGAGGCGAACGTGCCGCTTTCCCATCTGGTTCTGGAGGTGAGCGAGGACGTCTATCTCGGACGCCGCGACCGTGTCGTCGCGCGGGAGATCGCGGCGCTGCGCGCGGCGGGCGTGCTCGTCGCCCTCGACGACTTCGGCACGGGACACGCCTCTCTCACCCATCTGATCAATGTGCCGGTCGACATCATCAAGATCGACAAGTCCTTCGTGGCCAGGCTGTGGCCGGACGATCCGAGCATGGTGATCGTCGAGGGCCTGATCGAGATCGCCCGGCGTCTGGACATCCGGGTCGTCGCCGAAGGGATCGAAACCGAGGTTCAGGCAAGCCAGCTCTGGTCGATGGGCTGCCGCCTCGGTCAGGGCTTCGCCTTCGCTTATCCGGCCAATCGGTCTGCCACTGAAGCCTTGCTCCGCAAGCACGCACAGGGGATCGACGGGGCGATTCCGCTCTATGCGGGTGCTTCCGTCTGCCGCGCAGCGGGGCCGCTGATCGCAGCAACCTCCGAAGGAGGCTCCGGCCCCAGCCTGAAACTCGGTGACATGGAGGATCAGCGCCGAAGGATCAGCGCTCAACGCTGAGCAGGCTGCAAATTATCCAGCTCTCGCAACAGATACTCGCCGATCTCCACGACGGTCGCGAAGTCACAGATCATCTGGGGATGCAGATAGACGGGGCGCGCCGCTTCGCCATAGGAATGCATCATAAGGGGCGTGAAGACGCCGAGGCGGCTCTGTTCGGCGCGGAGGACGTCATAGCGCTCACGGTCGCGCATGGCAGCCACCATTTCTTCCTCCAGGCGGCGAAACTCCGCGGCCGCCTCATCATCCAGTTGCCGGGGCGGGATATAGAGCGGAATGCGATGGGCGAGCGCGTGCCTATAGTCCTCCAGATAGCCGAACCAGGCGTCGGTCGTGGCAAGGTGGTCTCGAAACGGTTGGGAGAGTGTTGCGCGAACGACGCCGTGGTCCGGCGTGAGGCCGATCTGCATCGGACGCAGATCGCGCCCGTTCGGCTGCTTGATCTGCGCCTCCATCACCCAGATGCGAGCCAGATTGTCGATAGCGCCGAAGACGTTGATTACGAAGGTCTGGAGATGGCTCGTCGCATCCATCAACGCTTCTCGAGACGGCTGCTGTTCGTCGGGTGGCAGGGCTTCGAAAACGCGATCCAGGCTGTGCTTTAGCGTCGCCAGTCGCCGACTGAGACCGTGCCGGACAAATTCAGGCGTTTCGTCCTGGCGAAAGTTGCGTGTGACCATTCTGGTCGTCAGCTCATCTTCTCGACGAAGCCATTCGGCGTGATGATCTCCAAACTGGGCGATTTGCTGCTCGGTGTAGGTCATGAGGCAGTTTAGCTATTTGCTCGCTTACCGGAAATCGCGCGTCTTCACCCTGAGCGCATCGATGTGCAGGTCGCGAATATAGATGTCGCGGGTTCGCAAGGCGTGCGGGGCCTGACCGCGCGGGTCAGGCGTGGGCGAGCCATGATGAAACTCATCTCCACGCCCATGCGGCAGCGGAAAGGCCGCATCAAGGTGGCCAATGCTGGCTAGATCGGCGGAAAGATCGGTCAACCTCTGGGCCACCAGATGCACAACCTCGCCCTCGCGCTGGACCCGCCCGCGCACCGCAATCATTCCAGCGGACAGGATGATGCGGCGGTTCTTCTCGAAAACCTGTGGCCAGACGACAAGGTTTGCGATGCCGCTCTCGTCTTCGAGGGTGATGAACATCACGCCCTTGGCGCTGCCGGGGCGCTGGCGGACGAGCACGATGCCGGCGGCCTCCAGCCAGCGCCCGTCGCGGGCGTGCATCGCCTCCTGGCAGGTGACGATACGCCTCCGGCGCAGATCCTCGCGCAGGAAGGCGACCGGGTGGCTGCGCAGCGACAGGCCGACATGGCCATAGTCCTCCACCACCTCGGCGCCGGCCGTCATCGGCCGGAGGCTGACGGTGGGCTCGCTCACCTCGGGCACGAGCTGCTGCTCGCGAGCGGTGGCTGCCGCGAAAAGGGGCAAGGGTTCGTCCCGTAGCGCCTTGATCGCCCAAAGCGCTTCGCGTCTCGCCATGCCGAGCGACGGGCGGAAGCCGTCGCCCTCGGCGACCTGCACCAGGGCGGCGACCGGCACGCCCGCGCGGCGCCACAGATCGTCGATCGAGGCGAAGGGCGTGTCCGCTCGCGCGCCGACAATGGCGGCGGCGTTGGCGTTGGCCAGTCCCTTGACCATGCGCATGCCGAGGCGGACGGCGAAGCGGCTATCGTCGCCGGTCGGCTCCAGGGTGCAGTCCCAACGCGAGGCGTTGATGCAGACCGGCCGGATCTCGACGCGATGGTCCTGGGCGTCGCGCACGATCTGGGCAGGGGCATAGAAGCCCATGGGCTGGCTGTTCAACAGAGCCGCGCAGAAGATGTCGGGGTGCCAGCATTTGAGCCAGGCCGAGGCGTAGGCGATCAGCGCAAAAGAGGCTGCGTGGCTTTCCGGAAATCCGTAACTGCCGAAGCCTTCGAGTTGCTTGAAGGTCTGCTCGGCGAAGTCACGCTCATAGCCGTTCTCGACCATGCCGTTGATCAGCTTGTCGCGAAAATGGGAGACGCCGCCGGTGAATTTGAAGGTCGCCATCGACTTGCGCAGCATGTCAGCCTCGCCGGGCGTGAAGCCGGCGCATTCGATGGCGACGCGCATCGCCTGCTCCTGAAAGAGGGGCACGCCCAAGGTTTTTCCAAGCACCTTCTCCAGCTCGGGCTTGGGATAGTGGACCGGCTCCAGGCCCTCGCGCCGACGCAGATAGGGATGAACCATGTCGCCCTGGATCGGGCCTGGCCGGACGATCGCGACCTGCACGACGAGATCGTAATAGGTCCGGGGTTTGAGACGCGGCAACATCGACATCTGCGCGCGGGATTCGATCTGGAAAGTGCCCAGGGTGTCCGCCTTCCTGATCATCGCATAGGTGCGCGGGTCCTCCGGCGGGATGGAGGCGAGGTCGAGATTGATGCCCTTGTGCTCGGCCAGGAGGTCAAGGCCTTTCTTCATGCAGGTCAGCATGCCGAGCGCCAGCACATCGACCTTCATGAACTTCAACGCATCGATATCGTCCTTATCCCACTCGATCACCTGGCGATCCTTCATTGCGGCGGGCTCGATCGGGACGAGATCGTCGAGCCGGTCGTGGGTGAGGACAAACCCGCCGGGATGCTGGCTGAGGTGGCGCGGCGCGCCCATGAGCTGACGGGCAAGGTCGAGCGTCAGGCGGAGCCGCCGATCCGCCAGGTTGAGGTTCAGCTCTTCGACGTGGCGGTGCTCGACGCCTTCTTCTGACCAAGCCCATATCTGCGACGACAGGGTGCCGATCAGATCCTCCGGCAGACCCAGCGCTTTGCCGACATCACGCAGCGCGCCCTTGGTGCGGTAGCGGATGACGGTCGAGCAGAGCGCGGCATGGTCACGGCCGTATGTGTCGAACACCCACTGCATGACGATCTCGCGCCGCTCATGCTCAAAATCGACATCGATGTCCGGCGGTTCGCGTCGCTCCTCCGACACGAAGCGCTCGAACAGGAGGTCGTTGCGACCGGGATCGATCGAGGTGATGCCTAGCACATAGCAGACCGCCGAATTGGCGGCCGAGCCGCGGCCTTGGCACAGGATGTCTTTCGATCGGGCGAAGCGAACGATCGAGTTGACCGTCAGAAAGTACGGCGAATAGCCGAGCTTTTCGATGAGGCGCAGCTCGTGCCGCAGCGCGGCGACCACGCTATCGGGCACGCCTTCGGGATAGCGTTGAGCGGCGCCTTCCCAGGTGAGCTTGGCCAGCGTCTCCTGCGGCGTCAGCGCCGGATCGTCGCGCTCCTCCGGATATTGGTAGGCCAGTTCGTCGAGGCTGAAGCGGCAACGGTCCGCGATCTGCAAGGTCCTAGCGAGGGCTTCAGGATAGCGAGCGAACAGCCGGTGCATCTCCTCGGGCGGCTTGATGTACCGATCGGCATGACGCTCACGGCGATCACCCAGGGCGTCGATCGTGACGTTGTGGCGGATGCAGGTCACGACGTCCTGCAGGATACGGCGGCTGGGTTCGTGGAAGAGCACATCGTTCGTCACCACGGTCGGCACGCGCATTTGCGTCGCGAGGTTCGATAGTTCGTGGAGCCTGAGCTGGTCGTTCGGCCGACGACGCAGCGTCAGCGCCAGATAGGCGCGGTCGCCGAAAGCATCGCGCAAGCGTCGCAGCCGGAACGCACATTCCTCATCGGCTTGGTCGGGAACGAGGGTGACAATCAGGCCCTCGCCATAGGCTACGAGATCCGGCCACTCCAGATGGCACTTGGCCTTACCGGCGCGTTGCTTGCCGAGCGACAGCAATCGGCACAGGCGCGAATAGGCCGCTCGGTCGGTCGGGTAGACGAGCACGGAAGCGCCGTCGACGAGGTCGAGGCGGCAACCGACGATGAGGCGGACGCCGGTTGTCTTCGCGGCCTCATGGGCGCGAACGATCCCGGCCAGCGAGTTTCGATCCACGACGGCGAGCGCCTCGATGCCCGCCAGCGCGGCCTGGGAGAACAGCTCCTCGCAGGACGACGCGCCCCGCAGGAAGCTGAAATGGGAGGTGACCTGAAGTTCGGCGTAGCGGGGCGCGGTCATCCGAACACCCCATGGAGGAACCAACGATGAGAGCCGGTGGCGGCGTCCTCGCCGTCGCCCGCCCGATACAGCCAGTAGCGCTCGCCGGCCTCATCCTCGACGCGGAAATAGTCTCTGACCGCCGTTAGCTCGGCGTCGCGCTTCCACCATTCGCCGAACACGCGCTCGGGACCGTCGGCGCGCTTCACGCGCCGGCGCACCCCCCGCCAAGTGAAGGACACCGGCGGATGGTCGGGCAAGAGCGCCAACGTCTCGACCGCCTCAGGTTGGGCCAGTAAGCGGGACGGACGCGGCCAATGGCCAGGCCAACTCGCCCCCGTATCGGCCGCCATCGCCGGGATGCGGCACACCGATCGCTCGGGCACGTCGCTCGCGACCGGCGCAAGGCGGTAGATCGCACGTTCGCCAACACGGTTCATGAGCGTGTCGATCAGGTCTGAGACGTCCGGCGTGGCCTCCTCGACGAGCGAACTGACGGTCTGCCTGCGCTCGAGCGGCTCGGCGTCCGTGGCGCAAAGCGTCATTACCTCGATGCCGAAGCCAGGGGAGATGGTCTCGATCTTGTCGCAAAGGAGCCGCGTCAGGCGCCTGACATCGCGAACCGGCGTGGCCATTCCGACGCGAACCGCCTGGGTCCGGTTGTCGACGCGGTGGCACATGAGATCAAGACGACGCGCGCCGAGGCCGCGCTCTTCCAGCAGCGTGCAGAGCTGGACGACCAGCTTGCCGATGTAGCGCGCGATGGTTTCGGCCGCGCCGATCGGCTCGGCGAAGGCGCGACGGACTTCAAGGAGTTCGGGCGGCCGGATCGGTTCGATCGGCTCCGCGAGGTCGCCCAGCGCATGGTCGATGCGGCGACCGATCTCCGGTCCGAACCGCAGCATGAGGGGCGCGCGGGGCTGCGCCAACAAATCGCCGATGCACTGGAAGCCGAGGGTTCGAAGGCCCTCAACGATCGACGGGCCGATCCGCAGGGCGGCCAGCGGCAACGAGGTGAGGATCGATCCGCCGTGACCCGGTGGCGCAATCAGAGTCGGCCGCGCCGCGTATCGAGCCAGCGCGTGCGCTGTGCCCCAGGTGTCGGCGATCGCGGCGCGGGCGGTCAGCCCGGACATGGCGAGCCGCCCGAGCAAGCCGTCCAACATGGTCGCTTCGCCGCCGTGTAGGTGATCGGCGCCGGTCGAGTCGATGACCACGCCATCCGGAGGATCGGACGCGACGACGGGCGCGAAGCGCAGGAGCCAGACCGCGAGGCGATCAAGCGCCTCGGCGTCGGCCGAGGGGTCGGCGTCCTGAACGAGAAGGCCCGGCACCAACACTTGCGCCTTGGTGACGGGCATGCCGACGCGAAGGCCGGCGGCTTGGGCCGCAGCATCCGCCGCCAGCAGCACCCGCCTGTTCCCGTCGCGGCCTATCAGGACGAGCGGGGCCTCAGCCGGAGGCGCCGCGTCGCCAGCCTTCCGCCGTAGCCGGTCGGTGGACCAGTTCGGCAGGAAGAGCGAGACGACCCGTGTCATCGCACGCCTCCAGTTCGAAATCTGCGCTTTCACCAGCGCGAGCGCGGATCAGCTCCACAAGCCATCGGGCACGGCCGACCCCTGCAACGGGGAGCGGCGTCGACGGCAGAACGGAGACGCGCCAGCGCGTCATGGCGGCGGTCGGCTGTCCGAAATCGGCTGCCTCCGTCTGCCGTCGCCATCGTCGCAAGGCGATACCTATGGAGCCTCCGCCTTCGGCGGCGAGTTGCAGGCGGCGGGAGGCGGTCATGGAGAGGCGAGCGACCTCTCCGACCACGGCGCCAAGACCGCGATGTCGCAGCCCTTCTTCCATGCAGGCGAGCACCGTCTTGTCGTCGCCTGCTTCAACGTAGATCACGCGGTCGGCGGCCAGCCCTGCCTGCGCGATCGCCGGAGCGAAGAGATCGGGCCTGGTGATGCACCAAAGAATCTTGCCCTTGGTGCGGGCGGCCACGCCCGCGCTGAAGAGCGCGGCAGCGGCTCCGTCGATTGCGCCATTGCCGCCGCCGGCGACTTCATGCAGCGCACCGAGGGCGAGCCCTTCGCCCGGCAGGCGTGAGTCAACGGCGGCGATTCCGAATGGAAGCACCGTTCTGGCGCGGCGGCCCCGGCCTTCGATCTTCTCGATCTGCGCGCGCAGGGACTCTATGGCGGGCTCGGGCCGCAAGTGCGTTCTTGACCTCCGGAGGCGGGTTCATCATGTTCTCTATTTGTTCTGATTTTCATGTCAGAGAGTCAAGGATGATTCCGCCGCCCTCATGCACGCGGCGGGCGCGCGAAGCGGAACTTTCCTGGCCCCGCGGCGGTCAAGCGAGGCGCGATTTGCGCCGCCGAAGGATGGGAGCGAACTCAACGAGACCCAGGCCCTCGAGGATGTCTATGAAATCCTCGGCGGAGGGGGTGGTGCGTCTGAGGTTCTGTAGGGCTCGCGCGACGCTGCTGAGCAAGGCCCTTGGCTGAGCCGCATGCAGGCCCACGAGGAACATGTCCGGCGAGACGGCCGTAATGCCATGTGGGGCGGTGTGTGAGGTGGGGAAGTCTTTCAGGTTCCACGTCACGATCGTCTCGGCGCCGCCAGCGATCGCGGCCGCCAGGACATGCCTATCATCAGGGTCGGGCAAGGAGAGGTTCGGGATCAAAGCCAGGTGCTGCACGACGTTGGCGTCAGGCAGAACGGCGTTCATCCGGTCGCGCGTGATTTCAAGACGTGCGACGGGCGTGGCGGGAGAGTTGGCGGCGAGATTACGTATCCATTCGGCGTGAATGTCGTCCGTCCAGCGCGCGTCGACCAAGCGGTCGAAGGCGCATTGGACAAGCAGATTTCGCAGATGGAAGGGATAGAGGACGCAGGCATCATAGACCGCGACAGGCGGTCTAGAGGCCATGGTTGACGATTAGATCCTCTGTATCCTCCGCCAACGCATCCATCGCCTTCTGACGCGCGTCCAGCTTCTCCTTCAGCGCGAGAACGTCTCTCAGCGATGCGCGGCGATGCTTTCCGACATAGCGGAATGGAAGATCGCCGATATCCATCCGATGGACGACAAGCGGGCGGGAAATGCCAAGGATGGCCGATGCGTCGGTGGGGCTCAGCTCCTGATCTTCGGTGAGGACGGCCACCCTCTCGCCGCTGAGCAGGCGGCTCAGCAGCGTCTCGACGGCGCTGACGGCTGCCGGCGGGAGCGACAGGGTTTGCTCCCGCCCGTCGCGCCGGCGGACATGCAGCTCGACGTGGTCGCCCTCCGCCAGCTCCGGCAGGGGCGCCACCTTCTTGCGGTCGCGGTCTGAGAGACCGGCGAACTGGACGACTTGGCTGGCCATGATCGTATCTCCTAGCCAGCCAATATAGGGCGCGCAGGATCTAACTGCAATAACTGAAAGACCGGCTGCGGGGCTATGCTGCAAGGCGCTGCTCCTCACTCTCCGCCATATCCTGCTCGGGAGCCGCCGCCTGCTGGAGGAACCGCGCAAGGGCCGCCTTGCGCGAGTCCCGGTCCAGCGCATAAGCCGTCTGCTTGAACTCGATCCCATCCAGAAGACCCTGAATGTAGCCCGCGATCGTGTCGGCCGCCATGATCAGGGCGGTGTCGAGGGTGTGGATGTAATTGCTCGTCACCGACCCCTTGGAGTGGCCGACCAGCGCGGCGATGGTGACCTCGGTGAACCCGAGATCGTTTGCTACGCTCGCAAAGCTATGGCGGAGGATATGGGGCGTAACGTCCGACAATGGCGAGTCCGCGAAGATTTTCTTCCAATGATTTGGGAAGCTCCCGAACGCAGCATCGCCATCCCGACCGGGGAAGACGTACTCGCTGGTCGCGGTCTTGCGACGCTTCTCGAAATACTCGACGACCGGCAGTCCGATCGGCCGAATGGAGCGGCCCTCCTTGCTGTCGATGAGTCGGAGGCAACTCGAATCTGTGTCAGCTTCATCCCATTGCAGGCTGACCATTTCAGCGCGTCGGCATCCAGTCAGCGCAATTTGCCGGATGATCTCGGCGGTCATCTGATAAGTCTCGTTCTCCGACGCCTTTTGGAGCATCTCGCCAAGAACCCGGTACTCCGCTTCGCTTAGACGCCGAGCCCGGACGTTGTCCTTCGGGCGCCGAACTCCGTGTGCCGGATTGCTGTCTATGATCCCGGCTTCCACGGCGTAGGTGAGAATTCCGCCGAACAGCCCGATCGTTCGAGTGGCGGTCCCAACGCCACCCTTCACGATAGACTTGCCGCGCAACTTTTTGGTCTTGGCGACGAGACGGGTCTTGCCGGCCATGATATCTTTCATAGCCTTGGTGATCTCCGCTTTGGTCAGGTCCTTGACCCGGCGCGTTCCCAAGAGCGGGACTATATGGCGCTTGATGCGTCCGATGTCGGAGACGATGGTTCCCGGCTTCTTGGGACGGCCACCCTTCCCAAGAATGAGGCCGGCTTCCAGATCGGCGAGATAGAGGTCGCACAGTTCCTTGACCGAGATCGACTTGTGATCGAGCTGCTTCTCCTCCGCTGGGTCCTCGCCTTGAGCAACACGGCCCATGAGCGCCTTCGCCTCCTGGCGCGCCCTTTCCGGGGTCCAGGGGCCGTGAAGGCCAATCGTGAACCGACGCGAACGCCCGCCGAGTCGATACTGAATGACGTAGCTGCGCTTGCCGGAGGCGAAGACCCGCAGGCCAAAGCCCGGCAGCTCGTCGTCCCAAATCACGTAGTCCTTCTCACGGCTCTCCGCGGCGTCTACGACCCTCTTCGTGATCTTAGCCATTGGTTCCCTCCAGCAGCAGGCCGCTTACTCGCGTAAGCACCACGTAAGCAGCAGGGCGAAAATCGCTGCGGGAAAATGGATACCTTTGGCGGCTCTGAAAATCAAATTCTTTAATGTTTACAGGGAGATAGGCGGACATTGGCGGCTCCTTGCGCTTTTTGGCGGAGCCAGCGATATTCCCTCCGAAGGCAAAGGTCACACGTTCGAATCGTGTCGGGCGCGCCAGAATTCAACCATTCCGGTAAAGCACTGCGAACATCCGGGTCGGTCCAAGGAGGGACAGGCGGGAGGAAGGCCGCCCTCCGTAGTCTATCCGATGATTCTGCAGCTTTCTCCCTGCGGGCTGGGTCGCGCCGAGCTTTGGTTCAAACACTTCCGGCGCCTCGCGATACGATACGACCGCCGCACCAACCGGTCTCACATTTATCAACATCGCAGCAATCTGCCTCTGGCTGCGCTGAGCATGGTTTCGCCCGATTCGGAATCCGGGCCGAAACCGCGGCAGTATTCTCAGACCCGCGATGCCCGCCTCGCCGCCAGGATCGCCGCCGTCACCCCGATCACGCCGACGACGTTGCCCGGATGGATGAGAACGATGCGCTCGTTGCAGGCGGAGCGTGCGGGCCGACTGCCATTGAGAATATCGGCAATTTCGCTGTCGAACGGACCGCCATGCAACAGCCGGCCGTCGCGGAACTGCTGCTCGGCCTGCATCCGGTCGTCGATGATGATGCGATCGAAAGCTTCGAAGCCCCGCTTCCAGCTGCGGCCGAGATCGACGACATTGACGAAGGTGCCGGGGCGGATCCAGGCTGGATCGAGGAAGGGCTCCAGACCGCGACTCGCGGGGATCGTGGAAATGACCACATCAGCATCGGCCAGCGCTGCCTCGCCGGCTGTCATGATAACGGGAGTCTGCCCCCGGGCCCTGACAAAGGTGGAGAAGGCCTCGGCGGATGCCTGCGAGCGCGTGATGATGCGCACTTCGCGAATAGGTAGAATCCCGTCCAGCGCCTCGAGATTGAGCCTGGCCTGGGTTCCCGCGCCGATGATCGTTGCAATGCCCGAGCGCGCCTGCGCCAGCTTGCCGGTCAGCAGCCGCGCGAGGCCCACGGGCAGGATGTTCGAGGTATAGGTTCCATCAATCAGGCCGATCGGAGTACCGCTCGCACGTTCCAGCGCGAATTGCCGGCTCGAATAGCCTGCCGCTCCCTGCCGGATCGCCTCGGCGGTGGGGCCGAACAGCATGTGGAAGAGCGACAGGTCACGCTGGCTCCAAGATGCGTAGGTCGACATCTGGAAGGCGCCGCCCTCGCCGGACAGCATGGTTTTCGGCCGCCAGACTATGTCGCCGGCTGCGCCGGCCAGGAAGGCTTCGCCGATCGTTGCGGCGATCTCGTCGAGCGGGATCCGGAGCTTCTCGATTTCGTCGCGGCCGATCAGTTGGTCCATTGCGCAGCTCATCGAAAAAGGCGGTCGCGCAGCGACAGGGCGCGCACGGCGGCGGGAAGGAAGAGGTTGTTGGCGGGCCAATAGGGGATGGCCGGCAGCGGCCGATCATAGGCGCTGGCCTGTTCCTGCTGACCGAGGATCTTCAGCGCGATTCGGTGGCCGAGATAGGTCGACATCGGCACGCCGACGCCGCAGCATCCGAGCATGTAGTGCACGCCTTCCTCGACGCCGATATGGGGGATCCAGTCGTCGCTCAGCGCGAAGGTGCCGGTCCAGCAATGGCTGACACGAGTCTCGGCCAGAGCCGGAAAGCGATTCCGGAAATAGGAAAAGAGACGACGTGCCTTGGTGTGGAGATCTCCGTCCGAGCGGCCAGCCCGCCCGCTCATGACCAGCCGACGCTCGCCGGCGGGAGCCATGTAGTGCAGGATCTGGAAGGTGTCGCTGAAGGAGCGGCCCTTGGGCAGCACGCGCTCCATGACACCCGGTGCCAGTTCCTCGGTCGTGAGCGCGAAGGCCGGAACGATCGTCAGGCGACGTCGGAGACGGCGCATGACCGCGGTGTCGCGACCCGTCTCGGCATTGGTGGCGATGATGACGTGAGCGGCGCGATAGGCCTTGCCGCCTGCCGTAACCTCGAAGGCACCGCTGCTGCGCCTGATGTCGGTAACGCGGCATTGCTCGGCAAGGTGCGCGCCTGCCCGAATGGCTGCACGGGCCAGCCCATGATGCAGCATGGCCGGTTGCAGCGTGGCCGACGAGTTGACGACCAGCACGCCATGAAACGCGTCGGAACCTATCTCTTCGCGTTGGCGGTCAGGGCTCCGAATCTCCACCGACCCCATCGTGTCGCGGAAGGTCGGAAGTGCGGCTTGCAGCTTGGCGAAGGCCTTCGCGCTGTGGGCGGCGACCACGCGTCCGCGCGTCTGGAGATCGCAATCGATGCCTTCGTCGCGGATCAGCTGTTCGACAAATTCACGCGCGATGCGGGCCTCGCGATAGATCTCGCGCCCGACCGCCTCGCCGTAGCGGGCATTGATCTGTGCGAGCTTGGCCTTGGGGACGTTGCCAAGCGACCCGGCCGAGCGGGAAGAGGCGCCTTCGCCAATGCGGACGGCGTCGAAGGCGATGACCGACCGGCTCTGGCGCGCAAGTGTGCGCGCCGCCGACAACCCGGCATAGCCGGCACCGACGATAATGACGTCGACCTGTTCCGGCGGCGCTGCCCCGGTCTCGCCGAACGGCCGCAGGGCCTCCGTCCAGTAAGGCTGCGTCGAGAATTGCGGGGAGAGGACGTCGGTCACCGCCGTTCCTCCGGAATGGCCGTCTCGCCGGCCGTGGCGAGGTTCTGGGCGGGCCGCTGCATCCTGTCCCAACTGCCCGAGATGCGTTTGTCGAGGCGGTGCTTCATGATGCGCTCGCTCGGCGTGCGCTCGAACGTCTCGACGAAGTCGATGTAGCGCGGGTTCTGATAGGCTGCCAGGTGCTCGCCGAGGAAGGCCGACAGGCTCGGCGCGGTGAGTCTTGCCTCAGGCTTCAACTGGACGAAGAGCTTGATCTCCTGCTCGCCGATCTCGGCATCGACCCCGATAGCGGCAGAATCGGCTATGTCGGGGTGAAGCGCGACGACCTGCTCGATCTCCATCGCCGACACGTTCTCGCCACGGCAGCGGATGCTGTCGGTTTTTCGGCCGTGAAAGAAAAGCCGTCCCTGCGCGTCTAGGGAACCGATGTCCTTCGTGTACATCTTGCCGTCGCGGAGCGCGGCCTTCGTCGCCTCTTCATTGCGATAGTAGCCGGCAAACAATGTGTGCGGCGCCCGCGGGCAGACGACGATCTCGCCGCGCACCCCCGGGGGAACGGGCTGGCCGACTTCATCGAGGATCTCGATCGAGAACCAGGGCACCGGGTAGCCGACGCTGCCCGGCGTGCCGTCACCGTTATAGGTGGCGATGCTGGACGTTTCGGTCATGCCATAGGCTTCGCGCAGCGCAATCCCGAACCGGTCCTGGAAATCCGTCCAGTGATCGGAGCGAGCGCCGGCACCCCAGCCGATTCGCGCGCCATGCTCGCGCTCGGAGGCGCTGGCCGGTTGCTGCTGCAACATCTGAAGGATGCCGCCGAGGTAGTGGACATGCGTCGAGCCGGTCTGGCGGACCTGTTCCCAGAAACGCGAGGCACTGAAGCGCTCGACCATTGCAATGGTCAGACGGCGCAGCAGCGGCATCAGCATGACCTGTGCCCCGCCGACATGATACAGCGGCTCCCACATGAGGAGCCGGTCGCCATCCTTCGCCTCTGCGAGGAGGACTGCCGCCTCCGCGGCGTAGCGCATCATGCCGTGTGTGACGAGGACGCCCTTCGGATGCCCCGTCGTTCCCGAGGTATACATGATCGCGAAAAGGCTTTCCGGCGTGGCGGGCTGGTCCTGCCAGTCCCGGTCCTTCTCCAGTAGCCGGTCGAGGAAGGAGGCGCTGGATGGGCCATGGACGATCACTTCGATGTCGGAGAGATCCGCTCCGCATTCCCGGAGATGTCCGATGCGGCTGTCGTCGATGAGGATCAGCCTGGGCTGAGAGTGCTCGATGAGATAGCGCAGGCCGACGCCGCGCTGCTGCGGATTGATCGGAACCCATACCAGCCCGGCTCGGGTCATGCCGTAGAGCAGGAACATGACTTCGGGGCGGTTGGCCATCATGACGGCGACCCGGTCGCCCGGTACGAGGCCCCTGGATGCGAGCTCCGCCGCTGCGGCGCGCGAGGCGCGCTCGAGATCGCTGAAGTCATAGGTCCTTTCGCCCCAGCTGGCGAAGCCGGCCGTGGGTTCCTCACGGCACTTGCGCCGCAAGAGATCGAGGAACCCGGTATTCTCGATGGTCATGGGGTGATCCGGTGCTAGCGGGCCTGCTTGCTGAGCTTTTCGGCGAGCAGCAGCAGGGTGAGCGCGAGGACAAAGACGATGACCGAGGCGGCCGCTATCGTCGGGTTGAGCTGCAGGAACATGTCGTCCCACATCTGCTTGGGCAGGGTCGTCATCACACCGCCCGAGACGAAGATCGCGAGCGTCAGTTCGTCGAAGGAGGTGATGAAGGCGAACAGGAAGGCCGCGATCAGCGCTCCCTTGGTCAGCGGGATCGTGATGCGTGTCAGGACCCGCAGCCGGTTGGCGCCAAGGGTCGAGGCGGCCTGGTCGAGCCGCCAGTCATGATTCTTGAGGACCGCTGCGATGGTCACGAAGGTGAAGGGCAGTGCCAGAACCACATGCCCGACGATCAGGCCCATCCTCGTGCCGATCAGACCCATGCGCGCGAACAGGTACATCAGCCCGACGCCGAAGACGATGCGCGGCACGATCATCGGCGACAGCATCAGGGCGAAGACCGCACCCTTCCAGCGCATGTCGCTCTTCGCCACCCCGAGCGCCGCGAGCCCGCCGATGGCCGTGGCCAGCAGGGCGCTGGCGAAGCCGATGACGAAGGAGTTGAGCGTTGCGGTCATCCAGAGCGGGGATTGGAAATAGACCTCGAACCAGCGCAGGCTGTAGCCCGTCGGCGGGAAGTCGAGGAAGCTGGAATTCGTGAACGCGATCGGGATGACGACGAGGGTGGGGGCGGCGAGGAAGAACAGCACGAGGATGCCGTAGGCCGGCATCGTCTGCTTGCGGACCCTCGCCGGCAGCAGGGTGGCGGCCGCCTTCGAGACGAGCTCGCAGATATCGGCGCAGACGCGCAGGATCAGCCGTCCGCTGCTGCGGATCAAGCCGCCCCGCGTCTTCGGGACCGCTTGTCCGCCTGACAGGCTCGACATGCCGAACAGGCGATCATAGATGAACCAGGCGATGAAGGTTGCGACCAGCAGCAACACCGAGAGCGTGCTGGCGAAGCCGAAATTCAGCAGCTGCTGGATCTGTGAGATGATCATCTGGGCAAGGAAGGTCTGCTGTGGGCCGCCCAGAAGCGCCGGGACGATGAAGAACCCGAGCGAGGTGACAAAGGTCAGGAGCCCGGCCGAGGTGAGCCCGGGGAGCGAAAGCGGCACATAGGTCAGCCAGAAGCCGCGCACCGGATGAGCACCCAAGGTCTGGGCCGCTTGCAGCAGGCGGTTGTCGACCGAAGATATCACGGGCAGCATCGTCAGCACGGCGAGAGGGAGCATGCCGTGAACCATGCCGACGATGACGGCTCCCTCTCCCTGCAGCATCGAGAGGGGCTGCGCGCCGACGACGCCGAAGATCTGGTTGATGACGCCGGTGCGGCCGAGGACCAGCATCCAGGCGAAGGTCTTGACGAGGTAGCTGGTCCAGAAGGGGATCAGCACGAACAGCAGCACATAGGTCCGCGCTTGAGGATTCATGCGGGACATCCAATAGGCCAGCGGGAAACCCAGAAGCACCGACACGCATGCGGTGATCGCCGAGATCCGCAGCGTCACCGTCAGAACGCGGACATAGAGCGGCGTGTTGACGATGCGCTCGTAATTCGCGGCGCTGAGCGAGCCCCTGCTGTCGAAGAGGCTCAGCGCGAGGAGCTCGGCGACCGGCCAGAGAAAGAACACCGCAAGCAGGAGGAGCGCCGGCGTAACGAGCCAGGATGCAGAAGGGCGCAGCAATCCTCGGTCTGGCAAGTTATTGATATGCATCATGGCTTGACCACCGCGCCGGCGCTGCGCGGCCAGGAGAGCGAAACGGGGTCGCCGATCGACGGCGCGTCACCGGTCGCCGCGAGCCGGCAACTGACCACACCGAGATCCGCCGTCTCGACGAGGAGCCTGACATCGGCACCGCCGAAGATCGCCTCGATGACCTTGCCGCTGACGGCATTCTCGCCGCTGCCGAGTGTCATCGCTTCCGGTCTGACGACGAGCGCGGCCGCGCCTCCCTCGACCTCGGCGTGCTCGGCCAGCCTGAAGGCATGGCCCGCCGCGAAGAGGACGGATTCTCCGCCGCTCCGCGCGATCTTGCCGTGGAAGATGTTCGACGTTCCGATGAACTCCGCGGCGAAGGCGGAGGCCGGCTTCATGTAGATATCGCGCGGCGACGCGACCTGTTCGACCCTTGCCTGGTTCATCAGGCAGATGCGGTCGGACATCGCCAGCGCTTCCTCCTGATCATGCGTGACGTAGATGATCGTCGCGCCGGTCTTGCGGTGGAGCTGCTTGATCTCGACCTGCAGGTGTTCGCGCAGCTTGCGGTCGAGTGCGCCCAGCGGCTCGTCCATCAGGATCACGGAAGGTTGGTAGACAAAGCAGCGGGCGAGGGCGACGCGCTGCTGCTGCCCGCCGGAAAGCTCGCGCGGAAAGCGCATGCCGAGATGTCCAAGGCGGACGAGCTCGAGCGCCTCTGTAACGCGCGCCTTGACGAGGCTGGGCTTGAGCCGCCGCATCTCCAGCGGAAAGGCGATGTTCTCGGCGACGGTCAGATGGGGGAACAGCGCATAGTGCTGGAAGACCAGTCCGATATCACGGCGATGGACCGGGGTGTCGGTATGATCCTGCCCGTCGATGATCACGCGGCCTGCGCTGGGCGGAACCAGTCCGCATACCATTTGGAGCAGCGTGGTCTTGCCGGAGCCGGAGGGCCCCAGCAGCGTCAGGAACTCCCCGCTCCGTATCGATAGATCTGTGGCCTGGAGAGCGTCGATGTCGCCATAGCGCTTGGCCAGCCCATCGATGAGGAGCTTCGGAGGCGGTTGTGTCATGCGCTACCCCTGAGAGTGATATTTGTTAGTATCGCATTGTCATACTTTATAGTACGATATGTTCCCTTCACTTCATATGTCAACATCTCTAATATCCGGCAAGACGCGTTTCCAGGGGTTGGATCGGAGACCATATGACTGGATTGAAGAAGGCGGGCCGGAAGTCGGCGGGGGCAGCACGGCAGGATGACGATCCGCTGATGGTACGTTCGGTCGAGAAGGCCCTGCGAGTGCTCGACGTGTTCGTGCGCTGCGGGCATCCGTTGAGTCTGACGGCGCTCGCCGCCGAACTGGGGGCCGACAAGAGTACGGCGCAGCGTTTCTCTCACACCCTCGAGCAGCTCGGCTACCTAAAGCGGGACCCGGCGACGAAGCACTTCGAACTGGGGATCAAGGTCCTGGACCTGGGTTATGGCTTCCTTCACGCCAATGCCCTGTTGAACAGGGCGATGCCCTACCTGATCCATCTGAGCCGGGAGACTGAGGAGACGATCAACATCACGATGCTGGACCGGACCGAGATCGTTTTCGTCTCCCGCTTCATGAGCAGGCATCTGTTCAATACGGACGTGACCATCGGCACGCGTATGCCGGTTTACTGCACTGCGCCGGGCATCGCGATGCTCTCCAAGCTCCCCCGTCCGGGGGCCGTCAGCCTGCTCGAGCAGTGCGACCGCCGCCCTGTCACAGCGAACACGACCTGGGAGATGGAGGCGCTTCTCGCCAAGTTGGATGTCAGCAGCGCCCGCGGCTATGCCACCGCCTTCGAAGAATTCTATCATGATGACCTGTCGATCTCGGCGCCGATCTTCGAAGGCGGGCTGCCGGTCGCCGCGGTAACCGTCTCCGTTTCCCGCGTGCGCTACACGCCGGAAGAGGCCGAGGCTCGGTTTGCGCCGCTCGTCATTGCTGCCGCGCGCTCGATCTCGCATTCGAGCCACCAACTGGCGGCCGCCTCTCGCCGCTAAACGTCCAAGGAGGCCTGGGGGCGGTCCGGGGGTGATATTTATCGCCATATAGTATGACAATGACATACTTAGTGTCTTTATGTTTGACATGATGCGACTAGCCGTGTTCCCTGAGCGGAGCTTCGCCCCGGGGCGAAGAATGGAAGCCAGCCCGGAGACCGCATTCGAATGGATCACGCTCTGCCCCGAGTGACGTATTCCAACGTTGGAACGGACTTCTCCGCCGTTTTCGATCGTCTTGCCGTGGAGCTTAAGAAGGCGAGCGTTGCCGGCGGCCGATCCGTCTCCAATCTGATCGGTGGACATCCGGATGAGAGCGGCGCCCGCTATGTTGCCAGCGGTCCGATCGACCGGGCGGAGCTCGGCACTTTCTTCGAGGCTGGGCCGGCCGAGGTCGATCGCGCCGTCGCGGCAGCCCGTGCTGCCTTCCCCGGCTGGGCTGGCGCTGGCTGGAAGGTGCGCGTCGCCGCCATGCGGCGCGTTGCCGATCTCCTGGCCCAGTACAAGTACGAGGTTGCGGCCGACTGCATCCGCGAGGTCGGCAAGTCCTTCGCCGAAGCGATGGGGGAAGTGGAGGAGGCCATCGATCTCGTCCGCTACTACAGCGACCAGATGGAGGCCAATGACGGGTTCTACCGGCCGCTCGCACGAGCCGTGCCGATCGAGGAAACCTCGGACGTCCTGCGCCCCTACGGCGTGTTCGCGGTCATCGTCCCGTTCAACTTTCCCGTCGCGCTCGGCATCGGCATGCTGGCTGGAGCGCTGCTCGCGGGCAATTCCGTCGTCCTCAAGCCGAGCCCGCTTGCGGGGCTTACCGGCAGTTGGTTGGCGAGGCTCTGTGTCGAGGCGGGAATGCCCGAAGGCGTGGTCAATCTGCTGTGTGGTGGCGCCTCCACCGGCCAGGCGCTGCTCGAGCATCCCGGCGTCTCGGGCTACGCTTTCATTGGTTCCCACGCTGTGGGCACCCATATCCTGCGCACGGTCGCCGCCGGGGCCTATAACCGCCCGGTCATCGTCGAGATGGGGGGCAAGAACCCCTGCTATGTAACAGCGAGCGCCGATCTCGATATCGCGGCCGAAGGGGTCATGCGTTCCGCCTTCGGCCTGCAGGGACAGAAATGCTCCTCCTGCTCGAAGGTCTACGTCGCCCGTGAAATCTATGCGGACTTCCTGGATCGGCTGAAGCAGCGCGCGAGCGCGATCCGTATCGGGGCGCCGCGCGACGCCTCGATCTTTATGGGGCCGGTCATCAACGACGCGGCTGGCGAGCGCTATGCCGCCGCCTGCGCCGAGGCGCAGCGCGACGGGAGGATCCTGCTCGGCGGCAAGCGGCTGGCAGGCGGTGATTTCGACGGCGGCGTCTATATCGAGCCGACCATCGTCGAGGGGCTTTCCGCCGCTCACCGGCTCAACAAGGACGAGCTTTTCCTGCCCTTCCTGAGCGTCCAGTCGTTCGATAGCCTGGAGCAGGCGATCGCCGACGGCAATGATATTGCCTACGGGCTGACCGCCGGCGCCTACGCTCAGGATCCGGGCGAACTTGCCTTCTTTCTCGACCGCGCCGAGGCGGGAGCGCTTTACGCCAATCGTGCCAGCGGCGCGACGACCGGCGCCTGGCCCGGCGTTCAGACCTTCTGCGGCTGGAAGGGCTCCGGTGTCGCCGGCAAGGGCGCGCTGGGCCCTTACTATGTTCAGCAGTTCATGCGCGAGCAGAGCCGTACCGTCATGGGCTCGGTCGCCAAGGCGGGATGACCAGAAATGAGCGACATGATCCTTTCCTCCGTTTCTGACGGAGTCGGCCTAATCACGCTCAATCGGCCGCAGGTTCTCAACGCCTGGGACCGGCCGATGCGCGCCGTGCTTCTCGAGAAGCTGCGTGCGTTCGAGAGCGATGATGCCGTCCGCGCTATCGTCGTGACCGGCGCCGGCGAACGGGCCTTCAGTGCGGGGCAGGACCTTAACGAGACCAAGCGTTTCTCGGGGGATGACGGCAAGGCCTGGATCGCCGAATGGGAGATCCTCTATGGCCAGGTCCGTTCGCTTTCCAAGCCCTTCCTCGCGGCGCTCAACGGCGTCGCGGCAGGATCCGCCTTCCAGTTCTCTCTCCTGACCGACATCCGCATAGCGCATGCCGGCGTGAAGATGGGGCAGCCGGAGATCAACTCCGGCATCGCCTCGACGCTCGGCCCCTGGATCATGCGCGAGATGCTCGGGCTCTCCCGGACCATCGAGCTCACGCTTACCGGCCGGATGATGTCGGCAGAGGAATGCCACAGGATCGGCCTGATCTCGGAGTTGGTCTCGGCCGATCGCGTGCTGCCCCGCGCGCTCGAGCTTGCCCGCGAGCTCGCCCGAAAGCCGCCGGTCGCCATGCGCCTCAACAAGGCGCGCTTCCGGGAGGTGACCGAGCCGGGCTTCGTCGACGCCCTGCGCGCAGGGGAGGTGATGCAGAAGGAATCCTACGGTTCGGGCGAGCCCGCCCGGATGATGGAGGAGTTCTTTCGGCAGAGGGCGGCTCGGAAATAGGCCAGCCCGCATGGCTGCTTCAATCGAGAAAAGAAGGGGATACAGAGCATGACGAAGATTTCGCGACGCACCCTCTTGCGGGGCACGATGGGTGCAGCCATCGCCGGTCCGGCCCTTATCGGTGCAGGGCACGCCCAAGCGCAGATCAAGCAGATCACCGTCGCCGATCCTGGCGGCGCTTATGGCGAGGCCTTCCGGAAGGCCTTCTACGATCCCTTCGAGAAGGCGACAGGCATCCGAGTGATCAATGTGGCGCGCGAGGCCGAGCCGACCGCGCAGATCAAGGCCATCGTCGAGACCAAGTCATATACTTGGGACGCCTCGATCTTGACGGAGGCGGCGCGCGATATTCTGCAGACGCAGAATTTGCTCGATCCGATCGAGGTCACCGCAGCGGACACGGCCGGCCTGCTGCCGGAGGCCATCACCCCCTACTGGCTCGGGACCGACATGTATGCGACGCTGTTCGCCTACCGCACCGACCGGTACAAGGACGATGCACCCAAGTCCTGGGCCGATTTCTGGGATGTCAAGCGCTTCCCGGGCCGCCGGAGCCTTTCGAAGAGCCCGATCGACACTCTGGAGCAGGCGCTGCTCGCCGATGGTGTGCCGGCCGACAAGCTCTATCCGCTCGATCTCGACCGCGCTTTCAAGAGCCTCGACCGGATCAAGCCGCATGTTGCAGTCTGGTGGGCCGGCGGCGCGCAGTCTGCCCAGGTCATCCAGTCCGGCGAGGTCGACATGGTCGCCATCTGGAATGGCCGTGCGCAGGCCGTGCTCGATGGCGGGGCGCCGATCAAGCTTGTCTGGAACCAGGCCATCTACGGGGTCGAGGGCTTCGCCATTCCCAAGGGCGGCCCGCGTGTCGCGGCAGTCCGCCAGTTTATCAAGTTCTGCGCCAATGCGGAGCGGCAGGCTGCCTATACGCAGTTCCTGAGCTACGGCCCGACCAATACCGGCGCCTACAAGTTCATTCCCCCGGAGCGCGCTGCGATGCTTCCCTCCAGCCCCGAGAACTTGAAGCTTATGTTCAAGCAGAACGAGAAGTGGTGGGGCGAGAACCGCGCCAATGCTCTCGAGCGGTTCAATACCTGGCTGCTGAGCTGAGGTGAATCTTCGGGCCGCCGGATCCTTCCCGCGGCCCTTTTCCCCTGCCTTGTCATGAATCGGCGGTCCTGCCTATGCCCACCAACAATGCCAGCCGGGTGCTTCACCGAAAGCCTGGTTCGATGCCGGAAGCCGTCATCCGTGCGAGCGGGCTGCGGGTCTGGACTGGAGACGGGCGGGAATATCTCGACGCGGTTTCGGGCGGAGCGGCCGTCTCCTGCCTCGGGCATGGCAATTGCGAGGTCGAGGACGCCATTCGCCGGCAGCTTGCGGAGGTCTCCTTCTACCACACCTCCTTCTTCACCTCGGAGCCCGCGGAACGCCTGGCGGAGGCGCTGATCGACGGTGCGCCGCAGGGGCTTTCCCGCGTCCTGTTCTGCTCTGGAGGTTCGGAGGCGGTTGAGGCCGCACTAAAGCTCGCTCGTCAATACTGGGTCGAGCGCGGCGAGCTCTCGCGGTCCAGGATCATATCGCGCCGCCAGAGCTATCACGGGGCGACCCTGGGGGCGCTGTCCGTCGGCGGCAACGTCAAGCGCCGGGAGATCTACGCCCCGATGCTGTTCGAGGCCCATTTCATTGGGCCCTGTTACGAATACCGGCTGCGCGAGGCCGGTGAAACCTCCGAGAATTACGGCCGGCACGCGGCCGCCGAACTCGAGACGGCGATCCTGGAACTCGGGCCTGAAAATGTCGCGGCCTTCATCTGCGAACCGGTCGTCGGCGCAACGCTCGGCGCCGTGCCGGCCGCTCCCGGATATCTCAGGGCGATCCGCGAGATCTGCGACCGCTACGGCGTGCTGCTGATCCTCGACGAGATCATGTGCGGTATCGGCCGCACCGGCTGGCGCTACGCCTGCGCGCAGGATGGCGTCTCGCCCGATCTCCTGACCGTCGCGAAGGGGCTTGGCGGAGGCTTTCAGCCGATCGGCGCCGTCCTCGTCGGGGACCGGATCGAGATGGCGCTGATGGAAGGGAGCGGCGAGCTCAAGCACGGCTTCACCTACATGGCCCATCCGGCCGCCTGCGCGGCGGGCTTAGCGGTGCAGTGCTATCTTCGCGACCATGATCTGCCGGCTGCCGCGCGCTCCCGCGGGGACGAGCTCCGGGCGGCGTTGAGCGACGCGCTGCGCGAGCATCCGCATGTCGGCGAGATACGAGGCCGGGGTCTATTCCTCGGGATCGAGCTCGTCTCCGACCGCGAGAGCAAGGCCCCCTTCGATCCGCGGCACCGCGTCTTCGCGCGTTTCAAGCAGGCCGCAATGGAACGCGGGCTGCTGACTTATCCGGGCGGCGGTTGTGTCGATGGTGAGCGCGGAGATCACGTCCTCCTCGCACCGGCGTTGACGATCACTTCGCAAGAAGTCGCTGAGCTCGTCGAGCGCTTGTGCCTTGCTCTCGGTGACCTGCCTTTCGCGCAGTTCGGCAGGGCGAGAATCTAGAACATCGGATCGAAAAATGGAATCCACTTTTCGGTCCGATGCGCCAGCAAAGAGGTAGATCATCGTTGCCCGGTCCGAAAGGACGGGCGATGTTTCGGCGCACCAACAAAGAAGCTCTTGCAAGAAGATTTTGCTGATCCAATGGTTTTTGCCCTGATCTCCCTTCCGTCATCATAAGGCGTGCCGCCCCAATTGATCCGGGTGACCTGCCGGGATGGCGAGACGGCCGCCCACGGGGTGTGCAGGCGTGCTTTTCGGCTGCGGGCTTCAGAGCGGCGAGGGCAGGGGGCACGTGGCCCTGCCGGTGTTGGCGGGGGGCTGCGGCGCCGGCATGAGGCTCCGCGACCGGGGCGTCACGCCGCGATGCGGTTGGCGTTCCATTGCCCGGCCTGGGCCAGGATCATCTCGGGCTCGGCGAAGCGGCTGCGCAGGATCTCGCGATACAGCTTTCTCTCGCGCTGAGCATCGACCTCGCCCCGGCCGCCGGTCAGCAGCCGCAGCGCCTGGCGCAATGCCTCCACGGTGCCCGAGCCTTCGTCGAACTGCGCCTTCTTCCGCCAGACCAGATCCCTGGGGAGCAGATCCCGGCAGGCCTTGCGGAGCAGCCATTTCTCGGTGGTCGGCCCGGTCGCCTCCGTGCTCGCCGGTTCGGTTCGCCGGAGCTTGAGCTGCGCGGGGAGGGACTGGGCGAAGGCGATCAGGTCCCGGTCGAGGAACGGCGTCCGGGCTTCCAGCGATTCGGCCATCGTCATGCGGTCGACGCGCTGCAGGTTGATGTTGTGCATGGTGCCGAGGCTGCGCGTCAGCTCGTCGGCCAGCGCGCGCGGATCGTCGACATAGCCATGATGATAGGCGTAGCCGGCGAAGAGTTCGTCGGCTCCCTCTCCGGTCAGGACGGCCTTGACATGCCGGCGCGCCAGCCTGGCCGCGAACAGCGTGGGGACCGCGCTGCGGACGAGGTCGGGATCGGCGCTTTCGAGATGATAGACGACATGGGGCAGGGCGTCGGCGATGTCCTGCGCCGAGAAGGTGAATTCATGGTGGTCGGTCCCGAGATGGTCGGCGACGCGCCGCGCGGCCAGCAGGTCGGACGCGCCG
>Ga0180223_1000524_pt1 | contig 46811 bp, 54 predicted proteins | sample eDN5th30CKraftOP_FD_151337 | JGI IMG/M metagenome (GOLD analysis project Ga0180223, IMG submission 151337) | Enriched Organic Plus compost microbial communities from Emeryville, California, USA - eDNA 5th pass 30_C Kraft OP (version 2) (version 2) ... | reverse complement strand
CTCGGCGCGATGCCGGCGGAAGGCGGCTACGTCGTCGCCTCGCAGATCTTCACCGTGCTGTATTTCGGCTTCTTCGTCGCGCTGTTCGTCGTCGGCCTGTTCGAGCGGCCGAAGGCGCTGCCGACCTCGATCGCCGATTCCGTGCTGGCATCCGCCAAGGGCGGCTCGGCCGCGCGCATCGCGACCGCCACCGCTGCCGAACCGAACGTCAAGGGCTGACGGAACCATGAGCAGAACCCCGTTTCGTCTGGCCCTGACGGGTCTCGCCGCCGGCCTGTCGCTGGCGATGTCCCAGCCGGCCGCCCAGGCCGCCGAAGGCGGCGTCAAGCCGCCGGCGCTGAACTGGAGCTTCTCCGGCCCGCTCGGAAAGTTCGATCGGGCGCAGCTCCAGCGCGGCTTCAAGGTCTTCAAGGAGGTCTGCTCGAGCTGCCACGGCGCCAGCCTGGTCGCCTTCCGCAACCTTTCGGAGCCTGGCGGCCCCGAGTTCACGCCCGGCCAGGTCGCGGCGCTCGCCGCCACCTACCAGATCAAGGACGGCCCCAACGACCAGGGCGAGATGTTCGAGCGTCCCGGCCGCCCGGCCGATCGCTTCCCCTCGCCCTTCCCGAACGAGCAGGCGGCGCGCGCGGCCCAGGGCGGCGCCTATCCGCCGGACTTCTCGGTTCTGGCCAAGGCGCGCACCTATGTCCGCGGCTTCCCGGCCTTCGTCTTCGACATCTTCACGCAGTACCAGGAGCAGGGGCCGGACTACATCCATGCCCTGATGGTCGGCTACAAGGACCCGCCGGCCGGGTTCCCGGCGCTGTTGCCCGGGCAGAACTACAACGAGTACATGCCCGGCCATCTGATCGCGATGCCGAAGCCGCTCTCGGACGGCCAGGTCGAATATCCGAAGGGGCCCGACGGCAAGGCGCAGGTGCCCGAGACGGTCGACCAGTATGCGCGCGACGTCGCCGCCTTCATGGTCTGGATGGCCGAGCCGCATCTGGAGCAGCGCAAGCGCATCGCGCTGTGGTTCATGCCGTTCCTGGTGATCCTCGCCTTCCTGCTCTACTTCAGCAAGAAGAAGATCTGGTCGCGGATGCCGGACGGCTCCCCGGCGCACTGACGCCGCAGTCTTTCCTTCCGGAAAAGGCCCCGCCCTGCGGGGCCTTTTTCTTTTCAGCGCCAGCAGGCAGGCGGCGCGGCGCCTGCCGTGTTGCGATCGTCATCGAAAGATGGTCCTTTCCGCGCCCGCAACGGATCGCCTCGCAGTCGCGCGAATGAGGGCATGGCGATCTTCGGACTCGTTATCGCATCGACCCCTTCCGCGAGGCGGTTTTCCGCCTTTCGGCCCGATGCCTGAAGGAAGCGACCATGAGCGAAGCCGTTCTCGGAATCATCGGGGGATCGGGCATCTACGATCTTCCCGGACTGACCGACATCCGCGAGGAGCGGATCGCGAGCCCGTGGGGCGAGCCTTCCGACGCGCTGCGGATCGGCCGGATCGGCGCGACGCGCATCGTCTTCCTGCCGCGGCACGGTCGCGGCCATGCGCTCTCGCCGTCCGACATCAACTACCGCGCCAATATCGACGTGCTGAAGCGGGCGGGCGTGACCGACCTGGTCTCGCTCTCGGCCTGCGGCTCCTACAAGGCCGAGCTCTATCCGGGGCTGTTCGTGCTGGTCGACCAGTTCGTCGACCGGACGACCCGGCGCGAAAGCTCGTTCTTCGGCAGGGGCTGCGTCGCCCATGTCTCGGTCGCGCATCCGGTCGGGCCGAAGCTGCAGGAGCGGATCGCCGCGGCGGCCCAGGCCGAGGAGTTGCCCTTCGTGCGCGGCGGTACGCTGGTGACGATGGAAGGGCCGCAATTCTCGACCTATGCCGAATCGACCAGCTATCGCGGGCTCGGCTACGACCTGATCGGCATGACGGCGATGCCGGAGGCCAAGCTTGCCCGCGAGGCGGAGATCACCTACGCCACCGTCGCGATGGTGACCGACTACGATTGCTGGCACGAGCTCCACGGCGCGGTCGACGTCGCTTCCGTGGTCGCGGTGCTGCACGAGAACGCCGACAAGGCGCGCCGGCTGGTGGCGCGGCTCGCCGCCGATTTCCCGGTGGAACGCGAACCCTGCCCTGCAGGCTCTCACAACGCCCTCGACCATGCGCTGGTCACCGCGCCGGCGTTCCGCGACCCGGCCTTGCTGGCCAAGCTCGACGCCGTTGCCGGGCGCGTTCTCGGGCGCGGCTGATGGCGGCGCCCTTGACGAAGCGGGTCCGCCGTCCGACCAAGGCGCTCGACCAAGCGCCCGGGATGCCCTCCATGAACCTCGCCGATACCATCCGCGCCATCCCGGACTATCCGCGGCCCGGCATCGTCTTCCGCGACATCACCACGCTGCTCGGCGATGCGCGTGCCTTCCGCCGCGCCGTGGACGAGCTGGTGCAGCCCTTCGCCGGGCTGAAGATCGCCAAGATCGCCGGCATCGAGGCGCGCGGCTTCATCCTCGGCGGGGCGGTGGCGCACCAGCTTTCCGCCGGCTTCATCCCCGTGCGCAAGAAGGGCAAGCTGCCGCGCGAGACGCTGCGGGTGACCTATGCGCTAGAATACGGCACGGACGAGATCGAGGTGCACCGCGACGCGGTGCAGCCGGGCGAGCGCGTCCTGCTGGTCGACGACCTGGTGGCGACCGGGGGCACGGCCGAGGGCGCGGTCAATCTGCTGACGGGTCTCGGCGCCGAGGTGGTCGCGGCCTGCTTCATCGTCGACCTGCCGGAACTCGGCGGCGCCGACAAGATCCGAAGGCTCGGCGTGCCGGTGCGCACGCTCGTCTCCTTCGCCGGGCACTGAGCCATGGGTGAATGGGGCCGCCAGGACGAGCGCGGCGCCGCTGTCCGGGGGGCGGCCATGCTCGTGAAGACGGAGAACGGCGGGCCATGAAGATCAACGGGCAGCATTACCGCACGATCTGGCTGGCGCAGGATGGCTGGCGCGTCGTCGTCATCGACCAGACGCGGCTGCCCTTCCGCTTCGAGACGGTGACGCTGGGCTCGGCCGAGCAGGCGGCGGACGCGATCCGCAACATGGTGGTGCGCGGCGCCCCGTTGATCGGGGCGACGGCCGCCTATGGCGTGGCGCTGGCGATGCGGGCGGATGCGGCCGATTCCGCACTCGAGGCGGCGCTGGCGCTGCTCGCCGCGACGCGCCCGACCGCGGTCAATCTGCGTTGGGCGCTGGAGTGGATGCGGCGCGCGCTCGCCCCGCTGCCCCCGCCGGGGCGGGTCGCTGCGGCCTATGCCGAGGCGGCGGCGATCTGCGAAGAGGATGTCGCGCTCTGCCGCGCCATCGGGGAGCACGGCCTGCCGCTGATCCGGGAGATCGCGGCGCGCAAGCCGGCCGGGCAGCCGGTCAACATCCTGACCCATTGCAATGCCGGCTGGATCGCCACGGTGGACTGGGGCACGGCGCTGGCGCCGATCTATCTGGCGCATGATGCCGGCCTTGCGGTCCATGTCTGGGTCGACGAGACGCGGCCGCGCAACCAGGGCGCGGCGCTGACGGCCTATGAGCTCGGCGCCCATGGCGTGCCGCATGCGGTGATCGTCGACAATGCCGGCGGCCATCTGATGCAGCGCGGCCAGGTCGACATGGTGCTCGTCGGCACCGACCGCACCACGGCCCGCGGCGACGTCGCCAACAAGATCGGCACCTATCTCAAGGCGCTGGCGGCGCATGACAACGGGGTGCCCTTCTATGTCGCGCTGCCCTCGCCGACGATCGACTGGCGCCTCGCGGACGGTCTCGCCGACATTCCGATCGAGGAGCGGGCCGGCCGCGAGGTCTCGCATGTCGCCGGGCTGGCGGAGGATGGCGAGATCCGGACGGTGCAGGTCGCGGCCCCCGGCAGCGCGGTGGCGAATCCGGCCTTCGACGTCACGCCTGCGCGGCTGGTGACGGGTTTGATCACGGAGCGGGGCGTCTGCGCCGCGAGTTCGGAAGGGCTGGCGGGGCTGTTCCCCGATCTGGCGCAGGGGTGAGGGCATGAACGAACAGGAATTGCGCGCGGAGATCGTCGCCGTCGCGCAGGCGATCGACCGGGCCGGGTTCTGCCCGTCGAAATCCGGCAATGTCTCGGCGCGCTTCGCCGGCGGCTTGCTGATCACGCCCTCGGGCCTGCCCTATGCCCGGACCCGGCCGGAGGACCTGATCCATCTCTCGCTGGACGGCGCGGTTCTGTCGGGCGCGCGCAAGCCGTCCTCGGAATGGCCCTTCCATGTCGCGATCTACAGGGCGCGGCCGGAGGCGCAGGCGATCGTCCACACCCATTCGCCGCGGGCCACGGCGCTCTCCTGCACGCGCCGCGGCATCCCGGCCTTCCATTACATGATCGCGCTCTGCGGCGGGGCCGATGTGCGCTGCGCCGAATACGCCACCTTCGGCACGCCGGAGCTGGCCGAGAACGCGGTGAAGGCTTTGGAGGGGCGCAAGGCGGTGCTGCTCGCCAATCACGGCGTCATCGCGCTCGGCGGCTCGCTGGCCGGCGCGCATCAGATCGTCGCGGAGGTCGAGAACCTCGCCGGGCAATATCTCGACATCCTCGCGGCGGGGCTCGAGCCGGCGATCCTCGACGAGGAGGAGATGGCGCGGGTCGCGGCGCGGTTCGCCGGCTACGGCAAGGTGGGGTAGGGGGCGGGGCGGCGGGGAAATCCGCACGCGCCGGCGCTGACCGGGCAAATGCGCGGGCTCTCTTTAAGTCTTCCGCAAGGGCAAGACGGTGATAACCTGTCGTTGTCACCGCTGCTCCAGAGACTGCCGTGCCGCTGGACTATCACTCACTGCTGACGGCCTTCACCCTGTCCGGTTGCGGGCTGGCGGCGGCCTTTCTCGTCAGCTGGCTGGTCTCCAGGAAGGAACGCTTCCTGATGGCCTGGACGCTCGGCGTGTCGCTGATGGCGCTCGGCGTGCTGGTCTATGACGGCTATGTCAGGACGATGTCGCCGGCGCTGGGCGCCGCGGGATATGTCGTGCTGCTGGTCGGCCTCGCCTTCGTCTTCGGCGCGGGGCGGCAGTTCCGCACCCGCATCCTGCCCTGGCGCAGCATGGCGGTCATGGCGGCCGTCTCGTCCCTGGCCGTGGCGGGGCCGATGCTGGCCGGCTACAACGGCGTCGCGATCCTGCTCCTCAACCTCGCTGCAACGGTCATCCTGCTCGTCACGGCCTGGGATTACTGGCTGGGGCGGGCGGAGGCACGGCTGGCGATCACGCTGCTGACCGCGTTCTACGTCCTGACCGGGCTCTCCTTCGTGCCCTGCGCCGCGCTCCTGCTGCTCGACGGCCGCTGGGTGCTGCCCGCCATGCCGTCGAACTGGGCCGAGGACCTCAATCTCGTCGTCTGCCTGACCACGCTCGCCGGCATCGGCGCGCTGTCGCTGGCGCTGAACCAGGCGCGGCTGGCGCGTGGCCACAAGCGCGACGCGGAAACCGATGCGCTGACCGGCCTGCTCAACCGCCGCGCCCTGCTCGACCGTATCGCCGGCGAGGTCGAGGGGGCTGCCGCCCTGGTGATCTTCGACATCGACCACTTCAAGCGGATCAACGACGTGCACGGCCATCTCGCCGGCGACGAAGTGCTGCGGGCCTTCGGCGAGATCCTGGTCCTGTCGTCGCGCTCGCAGGCGCTGGCCGCACGGCTCGGGGGCGAGGAGTTCGCACTGCTGGTCCCGGGCGCCTCGCTGGTTTCGGCCGCGATCCTGGCCGAGAACGTACGGACGCGGCTGGGCAAGCGTTCCTTCATCGGCAGCGCCGGACCCTTCCTCTGCACGGTCAGCGCCGGTGTCGCCTGCAGCGGGGACGGCGGGGTCGATTTCCATGCCCTGCTGCAGGAGGCCGACAAGGCGCTCTATGCGGCCAAGCGCAGCGGCCGGGACCGGGTCGCGGTCAGCTCGGACGAGGAGGCGTTCCTGGCCCAGATGCGCTCGCAGCCGGACGGCGCGGGCCGGCGCGTCGATCTCGTCCGGCTCAAGACCGGCTGAGGCGGCGCTTCGCTCAGGCGAGCCCCGGCGGAGCCGGCTGGGCCGTGATCGAGGCAGGCGGCCATGGCGCGTCGGCCTCTGCGCATTCGGGGCGGCGCATAAGCCGCGATAGCCCCCGCTACAGGATCGGATGCCCGCCCGTCACGGCGATCGTCGCGCCGGAGACATAACTGGAGCGGGGATCGGCACCAGCAATGATCCAGCATGACGTCGGCCGTCGCCAGCTCCGCCGGCTGGCGGGGACGCTGCATCGGAACCTGTCGGCCGAAATCGCGGATACTGCCCTCAGGTGGGGTCGACGGGATGAGCGGTGCCCAGATCGGTCGCGGCGCGACGGCATTCGCGCGAATCCCCTTCCGCGCCGCCAATTGCGCGAGCCCGCCGGTGAAACTCTGGATAGCCCCCTTGGCGGTGGCATAGGCGAGCAGGGTCGGGTTGGGCTTGTCCGCGTTCACCGAGGCGGTGTTGATGATGCAGGAGCCCGGCTTCATTCGCGCGACGGCAGCGTTGGTGAGGTAGAACATCGCATGAATGTTCACCGCGAAGGTCGACTGCCATTCCTCGTCGGTGATCTCGTCGATCGTCTCGAAGCTCGCCCGGCGGGCGGCGTTGTTGACGAGGATGTCGATGCCGCCGAAGGCGGCCACCGCTCGCTCGACGACCCCCCGGCAATGGGCGGGCTTCCTGCGTCTACGCCGTTCAGTGCTCGGTCTTGTGCTCGGGTTTCCCCTTGCGCTTCGTCGAGGCCATCTTCTCCAGCTCGCTTTCGCTCATCGATTTTTCCATCGATCGCGAGGCGCCTCTGAGCTCGCTCTTCTTGATGTCTCCGCGCTTGGCGGCGAGCGCGGCGCCCGCCGCCTTCTGCTGTGCGCCGGACTTCGCAGGCATCGGATCCTCCTTCGCTGGAACGGGACGTTTGACGCTGGAACGGGACGTTTGACCAACCAGCCACGGGCCAGATGGTTCAATCGCGGGATGCGCAGGTGCGGCGAGGCCGCTGCCGGCGGAGCGGCCCGGTCCCGCTGGGCGAGGCCGGGCCAGCATCACAGGCGAGGCCGGTCAATGTTGGCCGCCCTTGCGGCCGGCCTCCGAGGCCTTCCGGCGATTTTCGGCGAAGTTGCCCGAGCCGCCGCGAGGCTCGGAGCCGCCTTGCTGCTGGCGGTCATGGCCGGAAGCGCTCTGCTGCTCCCGTCCGCCAGGGCTGTGCTCGCCGCCGCGCTTGCCGGCCTCGGAGGCGAGTTCGTGATCCTGTGAGAAGCTGCGCTTCTCGGACGGGACGCTCTGTCCGCCCTTGCTCGCGATGTGGCGCTGCTTGTCGTCGTCCATGCCGGCAAAGCCGCGGCCTGACTGATGAGCCATCACTCACTCCATCGTTCGATTTTCAGGATTGCGGACGTCGATGCATCCGCTGCCGAACCAACGGGGGTGGGCCAGGACTGTTCCGAGAAAAGACTCCTCCCGGAAAAACCGGGAATTTCGTGTTAATGATCTGATTTTATTGGGGATTCATCCTGATGTAACGGCCAAGCTTCATGCGCGTGTTGCGCTCACCGCAGATCATGCGCGGGCTGTTTCCGCTCGACGAAAACGCAGCCGTCGAAGCTGAAGACCTCTTCGCCGCGCTGGTTCAGGCCGGTGTTGCGGTGGAAGAACAGGCCCCATTGCGGGCGCGAGGCGCTTTCGCGCTTGTCGACCACTTCCGAGAAATAGCTGATGCGGTCGCCGGCGAGGACCGGGCGCGACCAGCGCAGGTTCCTGAAGCCCGGGGAAGGGCCCAGGCGCGCCGGGCGGCCGGTGGTGGCGGCGAGCTGGCGCCGGCGGTGCAGCACCATCGTCGCCATCCAGACGGACGCCGTATGCCAGCCCGAGGCGGCGAGGCCGCCGAACAGGCTGCCGCGCGCCGCCGCGTCGTCCATATGGAAGGGCTGCGGGTCGAAGCTGCGGGCGAAGGCGACGATCTCCGCGGGCGTGAAGACGAAGCTGCCGAGCGCGTGGCGGCTGCCGATCTCCAGCTCCTCGAAGAAGCGTGTCGGGACAGGCGCCTCGTCCGGCGCGATCAGCGGGCTCTCTTCGGCAGGGCGCTCGTAGCGGGGGCCGTGGGCGAGCCAGTCGCCCCTGGGCTGCGGCGCGACGACCGAGCCCCTGCGCCCGAACATGATCCAGTTGGTCTGCTCGAGCACGGGCTCGTCGCGCTGGTTGAGCAGCTCGAAGCGGAAGCGCACCAGTCCCATCTCGGGGCGCGAGCGCGATTCCTTGGTTTCGAGCACGGTGCGGCGGGCGCTCAGCACGTCGCCGGGGAAGACCGGCTTCAGCCACTTCACCTCGTCGATGCCGGGCGCGCCCATACCGGTCGAGTCGAGCAGGAAATCCTCGGCGATCAATCGCATCAGCAGCGAGCAGCTCTGCCAGCCGGAGCCGATCAGGCCGCCGACGAAGCTCGCCTTCGCCGCGTCCGGGTCGACATGGAAGTCCTGCGCGTCATAGCGCGAGGCGAAGGCGACGAGGTCCTCCTGCGAGACGGCGATGCTGCGCGTGCGGGCGCTGTCGCCCGCGACGAAATCCTCGAAGTGCAGCATCGGCCGGCCTCCTGCCCGCGGGTCAGTTGGCGAAGCGGAAATGCAGGACGTCGCCATCGGCGACGACGTAGTCCTTGCCCTCGAGCCGGAACTTGCCGGCCTCGCGCGCGCCGGCCTCGCCCTTATGCGCGACATAGTCGTCGAAGGCGATGGTCTCGGCCCGGATGTAGCCCTTCTCGAAATCGGTATGGATCACGCCGGCGGCCTGCGGCCCCTTGGTGCCTTTCTCGATCGTCCAGGCGCGGGCCTCCTTCGGGCCGACGGTGAAATAGGTGACGAGGTTGAGCAGCGTGTAGCCGGCGCGGATGACGCGGTTGAGGCCCGGCTCCTCCAGCCCGACGGCTTCCAGATATTCGGTCTGCTCCTCGGGCGGCAGCACCGCGATCTCGCTCTCGATCTTGGCCGAGACGACGACGGCGACCGCGCCTTCCTCGGCGGCGCGTCGCTTCACCAGCTCGGAGAAGGCATTGCCCTTGTCGGCGCTCGCCTCCTCGACATTGCAGACATAGAGCACGGGCTTGGAGGAGAGCAGGCCGAGCTGCTCGAAGGCGCGCTTCTGCTCGGCCGGGATCTCGGCGAGGCGCGCCGGCTTGCCGTCGCGCAGCAGCACGAGGCAGCGGGTCATCAGCTCGACCGCCTCCTTGGCCTCCTTGTCGCCGGACTTGGCCTTCTTTTCCAGCGGGATCACCCGCTTCTCGAGGCTTTCGAGATCGGCCAGCATCAATTCCGTCTCGATCGTCTCGATGTCGTCGACCGGCGAGACCTTGCCCTCGACATGGGTGATGTCGCCGTCCTCGAAGCAGCGCACGACATGGGCGATGGCGTCGCATTCGCGGATATTGGCGAGGAACTGGTTGCCCAGCCCCTCGCCGCGCGAGGCGCCGCGAACCAGGCCGGCGATGTCGACGAAGGTCAGCCGCGTCGGGATGGTGTCCTTGGAGCCGGCGATGGCGGCGAGCTTCTCCAGCCGCTCGTCGGGCACCGCGACGTCGCCGACATTCGGCTCGATGGTGCAGAAGGGATAGTTGGCGGCCTGGGCCGCGGCCGTCTGCGTCAGCGCGTTGAAGAGGGTCGACTTGCCGACATTCGGCAGGCCGACGATACCGCATTTGAAGCCCATGATCGCCTGTTCCGTTGCCCTCGGCGGCCGGGCCGCTGCGGGGCGTGAAGCTGTGAAAGTCGCGGCCTTATTGGGGGGCCTGCGCGATAAAGACAAGTGCCGGGCGCCGGATGGCCGCCGCGCCGCTCACGCGAACGTGCATGGCGGCGCGGCGGGAGCGGGTGCTGGATTGCGCGGTGCCGCCCGTCCGCGCCGTTCGGAGCCTCCCATGCGACTGTTTCGCTTCCGATGTTTCCGCTTCGCGTGCGCCCTGCAGATGCTGCTCTTGCGGACGCTCACCCTGCCGACGCTCACCCTGCCGATGCTCGCTCTCGCCGGCGGCCTCGCCGCCGCGCAGACGGCCGGGACGCGGCTGCGCGGCACGGTCGAGCGCATCGACGGCACGGTGCTGGCGCTCAGGGCCGCCGACGGGCGGGAGGTCAGGGTCGTGCTCGCGCCGGGATTCTCGGTCGGCGGCGTCGTCGCGGCCAAGGCGAGCGATATCGCCAAGGGGAGCTTCATCGGCGTCGGCGCCAGGCCGCAACCGGACGGAACCCTGATGGCCGTGCAGGTCGTGATCTTCCCGGAAGCGATGCGCGGAACCGGGGAGGGGCACCGGCCCTGGGGCGTGCTGCCCGACGCGACCATGACCAATGCGACGGTGGCCGAGACCGTCTCGCGCGTCGACGGCGCCAATCTGGTGCTGAGCTATCCGGGCGGCGAGCAGAAGGTCGCGATCACCCCGGAGGCGACCATCCTGATGGCGGTGCCGGCCGCGGCCGAGGCGCTGAAGCCCGGCGCGCAGGTCGCGATGACGGCGAGCCGGCAGGCCGACGGCAGCTACGGCACCAGCCGCGTCACCGTCGCGATGCCCGGGGCGAAGCTGCCGCTGTAGGGCTCAGTCGGCCGTCTTCTCGCCGAGCCGCTTCACGGCGGCATGGCCGCGCGCATCCATGAAGAGATGCACCTTGTTCTGGAAGCCGGCATCGTCATGGACGGCGAGGAGGGGAGCGAAGTCGGCGCAGGCCGTGCACAGATCCTCGACCCAGGGCTGCTCCGCCTTGCCGAAATCGTTCAGCACATAGGCGTGCACCAGCTCCTTCAGGCCGGGATGGCCGATGCCCATCCGCACGCGGCGATAGTCGTTGCCGATGGCGGCGGTTGTGGAGCGCAGCCCGTTATGGCCGGCATTGCCGCCGCCGAGCTTCACCCGGAGCTTGGCCGGGGCGAGGTCGAGCTCGTCATGGAAGACGATCACATCGGCGGGGGCGATCTTGAAGAAGCGCGCGGCCTCGCCGATGGAGCGGCCGGATTCGTTCATATAGGTCTGCGGCTTGAGCAGGATGGCTTTCTCGCCGCCGATCGTCGCCTCGCAGGCCTCCGCCTGGAAGCGGGCGCGCCAGGGCGAGGCGCGGTGGATGCGGGCGATCTCGTCCACCGCCATGAAGCCGATATTGTGGCGGTTGCGGGCGTAGCGCGCGCCCGGATTGCCGAGGCCGGCGAGGATCAGCATGACGGGACTCCGGCAGGCTCGGGGATCGGCGGCAGATCGATCCGGAAAGCGGCTTTCCGTTTCGGTTCGGCGCCAAAGCAAGACGGCCGGGAGAGCCCGGCCGTCTCGTTCGATCGCGGGTGAGGCGCTGGCGCCGTCCGGCGCCGGCGCATCAGGCCTTGGCTTCGGCCTCGCCCTCGGCCGCGGCGGCTTCCGGCTCGGCTTCGACGGTCGGCGGGGCGATGGTGACGACGGTGGCGTCCGCGCCCAGCGTCAGCTTGGCGCCGGCCGGCAGCTTGATGGCGTCGGTCTGGAGCGAATCGCCGATGTTCATGCCGGCGACCGAGATCTCGAAGGAGGCCGGGATGCTGTCGGGCTCGACCGAGACTTCGAGGCTGTGCTCGACGATCTGGACGAGGCCGCCGGACTTGATGCCGGGGCTGGACTCCTGGCCGACGACATGGACCGGCACGAGCACGGTCACGGTCTGGCCCTTGGCGACGCGCAGGAAATCGACATGCAGCGGGAAGTCCTTGACCGGGTCGAGCTGGTAGTCGCGCGGGATGACGCGCTGCTTCTTGCCGGCGACGTCGATCTCGAAGATCGTGGTCAGGAAGTGGCCGCCGAAAATGAGCTGGCGGGTCTTGTTGGCGTCGAGCGCGATGGCTTCGGGAGCGGCGCCCCCGCCATAGATCACGGCAGGCGTCTGGCCCTGGCGGCGAACTGCACGGGCGGCCCCCTTGCCGACCTGTGTGCGCGCCGAAGCCTGGATTTGCTTCACGGCGGTCATGTTGATGTCCTTGACTTCACAAAAATGACAAGGCCGCCTTGCCGGCGGCCATCGGATGATGCGTCCAGAGCCTCCAAGGGTGTCAGCGGGACGCGAGGCTGCTCATAGGCGAAAAATGCCGCGATCTCAAGCCTGTTCCGGCAGAACGCGCGGCGGCGCCGCTGTTGGCGAGGCTGGCGCTCGGCTCGCGCTGGCCGAAGCGCAGCAGCAACTCGCGGATCGCCGGCGCCGGCACGGGCGGGGAATACAGGAAGCCCTGCCCGAGCAGGCAGCCCATCTCGCCGAGGCGGCGGGCCTGTCCTTCCGTCTCGATGCCTTCGGCGATGATCTTCATGCCGAGCCGTTTCGCCATGCTCTGCAGGGATTCCACGATGACGCCGCTGCGCGCGCCGCTGTCGATGGCGCCGACGAAGGAGCGGTCGATCTTGATGATGTCGATCGGGAAGTCGAGCAGATGGGTCAGCGAGGCGAAGCCGGTGCCGAAATCGTCGAGCGCAACCGACATGCCCTGGGCGCGCAGGGCCTCCATGGTGCGGGCCACGCCGTCGCGCGGCCCGCCCATGAAGACCTGCTCGGTGATCTCGATCACGAGGTGGCGCAGCGGCACGCCGGCCTTGTCGAAGGCCCGGCCGATGCGCGCGACGAGATCGCCTTTCCGGAAATCGGCCGCCGTGACGTTGAGCGCGACATGCTGGAACTGGAGCCCGGCCGCCTGCCATTCGGCCATGTCGGCAGCGATGGCGGCGAGCATCCGGCCCGATATGCGATAGGCGAGATTGGGGTCGAGCAGCGCCTCCTGGAAGTCGCCGGCCGTGACGATGCGTCCGTCGCCGAGGCGCATCCGCGCCAGGGCCTCGAGGCCGACGATTTCGCCGCTGTCGAGCCGGAGGATCGGCTGGTAGTAGGGAATGATGCGCTCGTCGGTGAGCGCATCCTCCACCTGGTCGCGGACCCGCAGGCGCCGGGTCATGGCGGTGCGCAGGCCGCGCCGGAAGCGGACATAGCCGCCGCGCCGGGTTTCCTTCGCATGATAGAGCGCGAGGTCGGCGTTCTGGCGCAGCGTGACGCTGTCGGTCCCGATCTCGGCGATGTCCCCGCCGATGGTGACGCTGGGGACGATGCTCTGCCCGTCATGCTCGACGGGCGGCGACATCGCGGCGAGGACCGCGGAGGCGAGCGCCCGCATCCGGCCGGCGGATTCGCAGGCGGGCACCAGCACCGCGAACTCGTCGCCGCCGATGCGGCAGGCGAGGCACCCCGCCAGCACCCGGCTGAGGCGCCTGCCGATCTCCGCGATCAGCGCGTCCCCGGCGGCATGGCCGAGCGTATCGTTGACGACCTTGAGGTTGTCGATGTCGATCAGCATCAGCCCGAGGGGGCCGGGCGCGCCGGCGCACATCGCCGCGATCGCTTCGTTGAAGCGGGTGCGGTTGGCCAGGTTCGTCAGCGTGTCGAAATAGGCGAGCCGGTGATTGTGGACGCGCACCTCCTCATGCTCGATCGCGATGGCGCAGAGATGCACGCAGGTCGCCACGATGCTGCGCTCGATGGGGCGGGGGCGGCCGGGCTTGCGGTAGTAGAAGGCGAAGGCGCCGACGACGCGGCCGTCCCGGGCCTTGATCGGCACCGACCAGCTCGCGCGCAGGCCGAGCGGCAGCACCAGATCGGTCAGGCCTTCCCAGAGCGGGTCGGTCGCGATGTCGGTCACCTCGACGGCCTCGCCGCGATAGATCGCCGTCCCGCAGGAGCCGACATCGGGGCCGATCGGGGCGCCGTCGAGCGACGCGGCGTAGGAGGCGGGCAGGCTGGGCGAGCTGAGTGGCCGGAGCAGACCATCCTCGTCGACCGTGACGACGGAGCAGACGACGCCGCGCGCGACCGCTTCGGCGCGCAGGCAGAGGCGCTCCATGCAGGCGGCGAGGGGCTCGCCGCGCGCGATCAGCTCGAGGATGTCGTTCTGCAGCGTTTGCAGTCGGGCCGTTGGTTTCGTCACGCGTTTCCCGACAATTCCGTCGAAGAGGGACGGTACGGTACCGAAGGCCGGTTAAAATCCGTTTGTAAAGTTCAGGCGCAATTTGAGCGGTCGCCGCGAGCGGCGCGGCGCTGCCCCCGTTCTTCGCCGCGTTTCCGGGTCTCAGGCGGCGACGAGGCCGAGGCGCTCGTCGCGGCGGCGCAGCAAATGCATCAGCGGCAGGGCGAGCAGGATCATCCAGGCCTTGCCGAGGATCTGGCCGGCGAGGAAATCGAGATTGCCGAAGGCGAGATGCAGGAAGACCACCGAATCGACGACCAGCCCGGCGATGCCGGAGGCGAACACCGCGGTGACGAAGCGGCGGCGCTGCAGCGGGGTGTAGACCGCGAAATCGGCGAGCTCCGACAAGGTGAAAGCCGCGACCGAGGCCAGGACGATGGCGGGCGGCGCCAGCAGCGCCGAGATCAGGGTCCCCACCGCGATGGCGGCGAGCCCGGCGAGCGGGCCGAGGCGGCGCTGGACGATGTCGCGCAGCACGAGAGCGAGCCCGATCATCAGGACGCCGCTCGGTGCGTCGATGCCGGGCCAGACCGGAACCAGGCAAGGGCCGCCGGGCACGCAGACCGTGCCGACATGGCCGAGCATCCAGTTGGCGGCCGGGATGGTGAGGCCAAAGAGCACGAGCGCGATGGCGCCTTCGGTCAGCCGCTGACGATCACGTGTCATAGGACGGTCCGCTGTTGCCGGGAGAGGCGAGATAGGCCGCATACCCCTTCGCACGCAAGTCGCAGGCCGGGCAGCGGCCGCAGCCATAGCCCCAGCCATGCCGCGTCGTCCGGTCGCCGAGATAGCAGCTATGGCTCTCCGCGATGACGAGGTCGAGCAGGGCCTGGCCGCCGAGTTCGCGGGCGAGCGCGAAGGTCTGGGCCTTGTCGCGCCACATCAGCGGCGTGTGCAGCACGAGCCGGCGGTCGAGGCCGAGGCCGAGCGCCACCTGCATCGCCTTGATCGTGTCGTCGCGGCAGTCGGGATAGCCGGAATAGTCGGTCTCGCAGACGCCGAGCACGATATGGCGCAGGTCGCGCCGGTAGGCGAGGGCGGCGGCGAAGGTCAGGAAGATCAGGTTGCGGCCCGGCACGAAGGTCGAGGGCAGGCCGGTCTCGGCGAAGACGATCTCGGTCTCGCGGGTCAGCGCGGTCTCGGAAAGCGCGCCCAGCGCGGCGAGATCGATGACGTGGTCGGGGCCGAGCCGCCCGGCATAGGTCGAGGACAGCGCCGGCAGCTTCTCGCGGATCGCCAGCCGGCACTCCATCTCGACGCGATGGCGCTGGCCGTAGTCGAAGCCGACGGTCTCGACCGTGCCGAAGCGGTCGAGGGCCCAGGCGAGCGCCGTGGTCGAATCCTGTCCGCCGGAGAACAGGACGAGGGCGCGCGACTGTGCCTGGCCCGTCATCAGTCGAAAAGGCTGGAGACGCTGGTCTCGCTCGCCGTGCGCTCGATCGCCTCGCCCATCAGCCCCGCGATCGAGATGACGCGGATGTTGCGGGCGACCTTCACCGCCTCGGTCGGCATGATCGAGTCGGTGATGACGAGTTCCTTCAGCTTGGAGCCGGCGATGCGCGCCACGGCCCCGCCCGAGAGCACGCCATGGGTGATGTAGGCGTAGACCTCCTTGGCGCCCTGCTCGAGCAGCGCTTCGGCGGCGTTCACCAGCGTGCCGCCCGAATCGACGATGTCGTCGATCAGGATGCAGGAGCGGCCCTCGACCGAGCCGATGATGTTCATGACTTCCGACTCGCCCGGCCGGTCGCGGCGCTTGTCGACGATGGCGAGCGGGGCGTCGATGCGCTTGGCCAGAGCGCGGGCCCGGACCACGCCGCCGACATCCGGCGAGACGACCATGGCGTTCTTCCACTCCAGCCGGTCCTTGATGTCGCGCGCCATCAGCGGGGCGCCGAACAGGTTGTCGGTCGGGATGTCGAAGAAGCCCTGGATCTGGCCGGCATGGAGGTCGAGCGTCAGCACGCGGTCGACGCCGGCATGGGTGATCAGGTTGGAGACGAGCTTGGCCGAGATCGGCGTGCGGCCGGAGGCGCGCCGGTCCTGGCGGGCATAGCCGAAATAGGGGATCACCGCCGTGATGCGCCTGGCCGAGGAGCGGCGCAGCGCATCGGTGACGATCAGCAGTTCCATCAGATGGTCGTTGGTGGGGAAGGAGGTGGACTGGATGACGAAGACATCCTGCCCGCGCACGTTCTCCTGGATCTCGACGAAGACTTCCATGTCGGCGAAGCGCCGGACCGAGGCCTTGGCGAGCGGAATGCTGAGGTGGTTGCAGATCGCTTCGGCGAGCGGCCGGTTGGAATTACCAGCGACGACTTTGAAATGAGAGGCCATGCCGGGGCGTACCGTTGCAGGAGGCGGGGCGCGAGCCGGCCGGGCCGGCTCAATTGGAAGGGCTCTTAACAGTGCCGCCGCATGGAGTCGACCGCTGCGCTGCAATATCAGTATGCAAAACACATGACAAAACGGGCGCGCGCGGCGGCGGGACGCGCCCGACAAACGCGAGTCTTCCCGAGCGCAGCGAGACGCGGGCCGGGTTCCATGCCGGCGCGTTTCCGGCGAAGGCCCCGGCTGGCATTCCGGCCGCGGCTGAAGCCGCTTGCCCGGAATGACGTGGTGGTCAGGGGCGACGGAGCGGCGGTCGCCGCGGAGTTCCGGGCTAGCGAGGAAATCCCGTCAGAGCCGCTTGCCGTTGCCGGCCGAGGCGGTGCGGGTATCGGCGGTCTTCCCGCCTTTCGTCTTGCTTTTGCCGCTGCCTTCCGCCGGGGCGAGCGCGGCTTCGGCGGCCGGGGTGGTGACGAGGAAGCCGGCGATCGCGTCCATCGAATCCGAGGCGGCCTTGGCGACGACCGTCCGGTCGATGCCGGCCCAGGGGTCGGAGCCGTCGCTGCGCTTGCCGATGCTCTCGCCCTGGACGCGCTGGGCGCGCTGCTTGGTCGAATCATAGACGTCCCAGACGAAGGCGAGCGCGGTCTGGCCGTCCTCCGTCGGCTGGGCGGTGAGATAGCCCTTGACGCGGAAGCGCGCCGGCTTGTTGCCGGGGACGATCTCCATCTTGCGCTCGGCCGCGGCCTCGCCGAGCAGGCCGGCGAAGCTCGTGGTGACGTCTTCGGGAGCCCCGGAAATGCTCTGGACCGAGACGGGGACGCCGGGTGCGTCGACGCGCGGGCGGGCCGCGGTCTGGGTGGTTTCCTGGCAGCCGGCGAGCGCGAGCGCCAAGACCGGCCCCAGAGCGAGGCCGCTCAAACGATGAAACATGACGCCTCCCGCCCTTTGGGCTGTGGATCGCTACGAACTACCCTGTTCGCTCTTTCTAGGCGCATCGCCGGGCGAGGTCCAGATCGCGCGCAGGCCGCCGACGCGCAGCGGAGGCTCAGTCGCTTTCGATTGCGATGCGGAGGGGCTTCTCCCATATAGGCCGGAAAGCGGAGCTTCCCTCCGCATGGGAGACGATTCATGGCCAGCACCAGCAGCCGCTTCCTCGACGACATCGCGCGCCTCGCCACCGATGCGGCCGGCGCCGCGCAGGGCGTGCGCCGCGAAATCGAGACCGTGGTGAAGACGCAGATCGAGAAGCTGCTGCGCGAGCTCGACGTGGTGCCGCGCGAAGAGTTCGAGGCCGTGCGCGAGATGGCGCTCCTCGCCCGCGAGGAGAACGACAGGCTCGCCGCCCGCATCGCCGCGCTCGAGGAGAAACTCGGCAAGTCCTGAGGAGGGCCCTGACCCAAGGTCCGCATGTCCACAGCCAAGTGCTGTGGACAGCGCCCGCGAGGGATTGAGCCCGGTGCCCGAATCCGGGGAGCTTCGTCGCTGTGTTGGGAGCGTCACAGCACCTGCGCTATCGTCGGTGGAAAGAATTGATTCGTCTGGCAGATTCGCTTTGCCGGGCGGATGGGAGCGCTTCCCCGGGAGCGCCCCCGGAGGTGTGTTGCGTTCCTTCGGCTTTCCAGTCGCCGTGTTCCTCTTCTCGAACGCGCCGGATGTGCCAGCATCCGGAAGGTGGACCCTAGGGCATGATGGACCTCGATATGGATGCCGATTTCGATCGGCCTTCCAATCCTCTCGACCTGTTCGAGCGGCTCGCTTCCCTCAACGACTGGACCTTCGACCGCGACAGTGAAGACGAGCTTTCGGTCTCGGTCACCGGCGGCTGGTCCGAATACCATGTGGCGATCACCTGGCTCGCCGAAGTGGAGGCGCTGCATATCGCCTGCGCCTTCGACCTCAAGGTGCCGGAGCGCCGCCGCGGCGAGGTCCTGCAACTGGTCGGCCTGGTCAACGAGCAGCTCTGGCTCGGCCATTTCGACCTCTGGAGCAGCGAAGGCGTGGTGATGTACCGCCATGCGCTGCTGCTCTCCGGCGGGGCCGAGGCGACCGACGAACAGGCCGCCGCCCTGATCAAGAGCGCCATCGACGCCTGCGAGCGCTATTATCAGGCGTTCCAGTTCGTCGTCTGGGCCGGCAAGACCGCCAAGGAAGGGCTCGAGGGCGCCATGCTGGAGACGGCGGGCGAAGCCTGAGGCCGCGCCGGCGCCACGCACGGGCTTGACCCGCGACGGCGAGGCGGGAAGGCTGCGTCGTCCCACGGAATCCCCGGGCCTCGCGCCGGGATCGCCGCCAGCCATCGAGGGCCTGCCATGACCGCTTCCCTGCCGCAATCGCTCGTTCTCATCGGCGCGGGCAAGATGGGGGGCGCGATGCTGGAAGGCTGGCTGCGCATGGGAATCGCCCCGGCGGCCATCAGCCTGATCGATCCCAAGCCCTCCGACGAGATCGCGGATCTCGCCGCCGAGAAGGGGATGCGGCTCAACCCCTCCGCCAGGGAGATCCAGCCGGCCGAGGTGCTGGTGCTGGCGACCAAGCCGCAGATGCTCGATACCGCGGCCCCGGCGGTGCAGGCCTTCATCCATCCGAAGACGCTGCTGATCTCGATTCTCGCGGGCAAGACGCTGGGCGATCTGTCCGCCCGCCTGCCCAACGCGACGGCGATCATCCGCGCCATGCCGAACCTGCCGGCCTCGGTGCAGCGCGGCGCCACGGCGGCGGCGCCGGGCAAGGGGGTCAGCGCGGCGCAGCGCGCCATCGCGGACGCCCTGCTGGGCAGCATCGGCAAGGTCGAATGGCTCGATGACGAGGAACTGATCGATGCCGTGACCGCGGTGTCGGGCTCGGGTCCGGCCTATGTCTTCCATCTCGTCGAATGCCTCGCGGCGGCCGGCGTCGAGGCCGGCCTGCCCGCCGATGTCGCCGAGCGGCTGGCACGGGCGACCGTCGAGGGGGCGGGAGAGCTGCTGTTCCAGTCGCCGCTGCCGCCCGGCACGCTGCGCCAGAACGTGACCTCGCCCGGCGGCACGACGGCCGCGGCGCTGGAGGTGCTGATGGCGGAGGACGGGATGAAGCCCTTGATGCGCAGGGCCGTCGCCGCCGCCAAGCGCCGCGCCGGCGAGCTTTCCGGCTGAACGGCCTTTCGCCGGCCACGATAGCGGCCTAACCTTGCTTCCGTTGCGAAGCGATGAGGAGCACAGCCATGGCCCGCAAACCCGTTTCCGGAAAGGCCGAATCCGCCGAGGCGGCCGCCGCCCGGAAGACCACGCCCGAGGCCGGCAGGTCCGCAGACCCGCGCAGGCGGGCGGTCGACGCCCTGATGAGCCTCGCCGCGACGCGGCCCTGGGACGAGATCGAGTTGCCGGACATCGCCGCCGAGGCCGGGCTGACGCTGGCGCAGTTGCGCGGCCTCTTTCCCTCCAAGCTCGCCATGCTCGGCGGCGTCACCCGCATCGTCGACGATGCCGTGCTGGCGGGGAGCGCGGACGATCTCGCCGGCGAGCCGGTGAAGGAGCGCCTGTTCGACCTCGTGATGCGCCGGCTCGATGCGATGGCGCCCTACAAGGCGGGCCTGCGCAGGATCGTCCCCGTGATCCGCCGCGACCCGCTGGCGCTGGCGGCGCTCAACCGCGGCGCGGTCAATTCCTGGCGCTACATGCTGGCTTCCGCCGGCATCCCGACCGAGGATTCGCTCGGCGGACTGCGCGTGCAAGGCGCGGTCCTGCTGATGGCGCGGGTCTCCGAGGTCTGGCTCCACGACGACGAGCCGGAGCTGTCGAAGACCATGGCGCGGCTCGACCGCGAACTGAAGACGGCCGGGCGGATCATGGCCCGCGTCGAGGACGTGCACCGGCTGACGGCGCCGTTCCGCGGGCTGGCGCGGGCGCTCTGCTCGGGCCGCCCGCTGAAGGCGCGGCGGCGCGAGCGCGCTTCCGAGCGCGGCGAGGACAACGAGGATTACGCGCCGGCGATCTGAAGCTTTCGACCACCCCCCATCCGCACGGCGCATCGCGCCCGGCCGCGCCAGTCAACGCGCCGGCCGGGCGTGGCGCTGTCGTGCCCCTCATCTCCATCGATCTCGAAACCCGCCACAAGGGTTGGGAGGAACCTTGCACGCATCTCACGACATCGCCGCCGCGATCGGCTTCGACGATTTCCTCAAGGTCGACATCCGCGTCGGCACCATCGTCGAGGCAGAGCCCTATCCCGAGGCCCGCAAGCCGGCGATCAAGCTGGTCATCGATTTCGGCGGCACGATCGGCCGGAAGAAATCCTCCGCCCAGATCACCAGGCATTACCGGCCCGAGGATCTGCCGGGCCGGCAGGTCCTCGCCGTGGTCAATTTCCCGCCGCGTCAGATCGGCAAGTTCATGTCCGAGGTGCTGACGCTCGGCGTGCCCGATGCGGATGGCGAGGTCGTGCTGATCGGCCCCGGCCATGCCGTGCCGGAGGGCGGGCGGCTCTACTAAGGCATCGGACCGAAAAGCGGAATCCACTTTTCGGAGAAATCCGGCGCACCGGCAATGAGATCGGTCATCGTTATCGCGTCCGGAAGGACGCGCGATGACCTAGCCCGCGCTCGCCAGGGCGGGCCGGTCCCACAGGCCGGTCTGCAAGGTGGTCGGCGCATAATCCGGCTCCGACCAGCGCAGGGGCAGCGCGCCTTCGCGGCGCCAGCCCCGCGCCACATGGAAGCGCCAGAGCCGTTCCGCCCCGGCCAGCCGGGAGCGCTCCGGGTCGTTCCACAGGATCTCCACCCTTCCCTGCAACTGCAGCAGGGTTCCCGTCCGGAAATCGACGAAGAGCAGGGCGGCGTGCGGCTCGCGCAGCATGTTGCCGAGGGTGTTGAAATAGCTGTTTCCGGCGAAGTCCGGCACCGTCAGCACATCGCCGTCGATGCGGACGAAGCCGGGCTGCCCGCCGCGATGGGAGATGTCGGCGCCGCCCGCCGGGCCGGCCGCCGGCCCGGCGGCGCTGGCGACGAAGAAGGTGTCGGCCGCGGCGATCAGCTTTTCGGCCCGCGCGTCCAGCCGCGCCAGGACCGCGCTGTCGACGACGCCCGGTCCGGTCCATCGCTCGATCGTGCGGGTCTGGATGTATTTGGCGCAATTGCCGAAGCTCTGTGCGACCGCGACCGCGAAGCCGTCTTCGCCGAGCGCGGCGATCGTCCCGTTGGCGCGGTTGCGCCGCCGGGTCTCGAATTCGATGCCGAGAAGGCCGATGGCGGCGCCTGCCCGGAACCCGGCCGCGGCAGGGTCCCCGGCCTGCGGCAGCGCCGCGACCGAAAGGCCGGTCGGGGAAGGGCTCGCGACGAAGCCGGGGGCGCCGGCCAGCACCGTGGCGAGCGGCCGGCCATCCCCGTCGAGGACACCGGCGAAGAGCCAGGGCAATTGCGCGAAGAACAGACGGTGCTGGTCCGGCATGAAGCCGCGGATGCCGCCGCCGCGCGAGGACTGGCCGGCCAGCTCCTGCGCCGCCAGCTCGCCGGGGTGGAAAGGCCCGTCAGGCATCGTCCCCATCCGGCTCGGGCAGGGGCGAGGGCGGCATCGGCTTGAAGAAGGGCAACGCCTCGACCCGGGCGAGCCAGGCACGCACCGCCGGATAGGAGGTCAGCGCGATGCCGCCTTCCGGCGCATGGGCGACATAGGAATAGCAGGCGAGATCGGCGAGCGTCGGGTGCGGCGCGGCCAGGAACGGCCGATCCGGCAGATTGTCTTGCAGATGCTCCTGCATGAAGCCGAGCAATTGCCTGCCGATCCGGGTCGCGCGCGCCCTGTCGTCCTGGAGGCCGAACTGGACGATCAGGCGGGCGATGCTGGGGCCGTGCATGACCTCGCCCGCCGCGATCGAGAGCCAGCGCTGGACCTGGGCGGCGCCGACCGGGTCGTCGGGCAGCCAGGCGCTCCCCGGCGCATAGCGCCTCACCAGATAGATCATGATCGCGTTGCTGTCGGCGAGCGTCAGCGCGCCGTCCTGGAGCACGGGAATCTGCTGCAGCGGGTTGAGCTTGCGATAGGCTTCCGCGCGCCGGACCTCCGCCGGAGTGTGCTCGAAGCGATAGGGCAGGTCGAGCGCGCGCAGCAGCAATTCGACGCGGTGCGCATGCCCCGACAGGGCCGTTCCGTAAAGCGTGATCTCCGTCTGCCGCACCGCCGCTCTCCCGCAATCCGTCATGCCCAGCTCGCGGCGGCAGGATCGGCGTTTCGCAATTCGGGCGAAATCGTCTATCGGTTGAAATCAGAATTCCATGGATCGAAACAAACGGCATGGATCGTCTGGACGAGCTCGCGATCTTCGTCGCGATCATCGAGGCCGGGAGCCTCGCCGGGGCAGCGCGGCGCCTGCGCCGGTCGCGCCCGGCAGTGACGCGGGCGCTCGCGGCGCTGGAGGAGCGCGTCGGCCAGCGGCTCATCACCCGTTCGACCCGGCGCTTCATGCCGAGCGAGGCCGGCCGCGCGCTCGTGTCGGCGGCGCGCCGGCTGCTCGGCGAATACGAAGCCTCGGTCGCGGGGGCGGCGGACGCCCCGGTCGCGGGCCTGCTGCGGGTCACCGCGCCGCTGGCCTTCGGGCGCCGCCACGTCACGCCGCTGGTCTCGGAATTCCTCGACCGCTATCCGCAGGTGCAGGTCGAGCTCGTGCTGGCGGACCGCAATCTCGACCTGATCGAGGAGGATCTGCATGTCGCGGTGCGGATCGGCCCGCTGCCGCCGTCGCGCTTCATGGCGCGAAAGGTCGGCGAGGTCAGGCGCATTCTGGTGGCATCTCCGGCCTATCTGGCGGCGGCGTCGCCGCTGCGCCGCCCCGCCGACATCGCCGCGCACGAGACGATCATCAGCGTCGCCACCCATGCCGGCATGAGCTGGCAGTTCGGCGGGGCCGGCCGGCGCAGCCGCGTCGCGCTGGCGCCGCGGCTGATCGTCAACGAGGTGGAAGCGGTCCTGATCGCGGCGCGGGCGGGTCGGGGGCTGGCGCGGCTCCTGTCCTACCAGGCAGTCGACGACATCGCGGCGGGGAGGCTGGTGCGGCTGCTGCCGGATTACGAGCCGGAGCCTCTGCCGGTGCAGCTCGTGACGCCGGGCGGGCGCCACCCGGCGCCGCGCGTCAGGGCCTTTATCGACCATGCCGCGGCGCGCCTGCCGCATCTGGCGCCGATCGCGCCCGAACTCTGGCCGGCGCCGGTCTGAGCGCGCCGCTCAGACCGGCAGCCTGACCGTCGCGCGCAGGCCGCCGAGCGGGGAATCGCCGAGCATGATGTCGCCGCCATGGGCGCGGGCGATGTCGCGGGCGATGGCGAGGCCCAGGCCGGTGCCGCCGCCGTCGACATTGCGCGCCTCGTCGAGGCGGAAGAAGGGACGGAAGACGTCCTCGCGCAGCTCGGCCGGGATGCCCGGGCCGTCGTCGTCGACGGTGACGATCAGGTAGCGCGCGTCATGGGTGGCGCGGATGGCGATGCGGTTGCCGTAGCGGGCGGCGTTGGAGACGAGGTTGGTGAGAAGGCGGCGGAAGGCGTCGGGCCGGACGACGACCTCGGGGTCGCCCGCCACCTCCAGTTCGGTCTGGTGCCCCTGACGCTCGGCATCGGCCTTCAGCTCCTCGAGCAGGGCGCGGATATCGGTCTCGGTCGGGGCCTCGCCGGCGTCGCCGCGCGCGAAGGCGAGGTAGTCCTCGAGCATGCGCGCCATCTCGTCGACGTCCTTCTCCAACGCCTCGATCTCGGCGGAGCGCTCCATCAGCGCCAGGGAGAGCCGAAAGCGCGTCAGGATGGTGCGCAGGTCGTGGCTGACGCCGTTCAGCATCGTCGTGCGTTCGCCGATGGAGCGCTCGACGCGGCGCTTCATCTCGATGAAGGCGTTGCCCGCGCGGCGCACCTCGCGGGCGCCGCGCGGGCGGAACTCGGCGTCGCGGCCCTTGCCGAAGGCCTCGGCCGCGTCGGCGAGCTTGAGGATCGGCCGGATCTGGTTGCGCAGGAACAGCACCGCGATGGTCAGCAGGATCAGCGAGGTGCCGATCATCCAGAGCAGGAAGATGTGGCTGTTCGAGGCATAGGCCGCGTTGCGCCGGGTCAGGATGCGCATCACGTCCTTGCCGAGCTTGATGCGGATCTCGATCAGGCTGGAGCGGCCGACCGTGTCGAGCCAGAAGGGGCGGGCGACCTGCTGGGAAAGCTCGGTCGACAGCGCGTTGTCGAGCAGCGAGAAGAACGGGCGCGGCCCCGGCGCCGGCAGGTCCGAATCGGGGATGATGTCGACATCCATGCCGAGCCGCTCGGCGGCAATGCGCGAGAGCGTGGCGATGTCGGGGTCCTGCGGATAGCTCTCATAGACGTCGATCAGCATGGCGATATCGGCCGAGACGGCGGCGGAGAGCCGCTGCGTCACCGTCTGCCAGTGCCGCTCCATGAAGACATAGGCGATGACCGACTGCAGCAGCACGACCGGCGCGATGACGATGACCAGCGCCCGCGGATAGAGCCCCTTGGGCATGTAGCGCGCGACGATCTGGAGCGGGTGGCCGATGCGCTTCAGGACCGGCTTGACGACGCCGTTGGCCTGTTTGGCGCCTCGGAACAAAGCGGAGCGCGTGCGGCCGAGCCATGCCGCGGCGATCCGCAGTGCGGCCGGCGTCTTCTCGTCCTGCCGGGTCGGTGTCACGCCCTGTCCGTCAACAGCCTGTAGCCGACGCCGCGGACGGTCTGGAGATAGAGCGGGTCGGCCGGGTCGCGCTCGATCTTGCGGCGCAGCCGGTTCATCTGCACGTCGACCGTGCGGTCGTTGGCGGCCGAGCCCTGCGCCGCCAGCTCCTCGCGCGGCACCACCTCGCCGGCGCGCTCGGCCAGCGCCGTCAGGATCTCGCGCTCGCGCTCGGTCAGGCGGATCGTCTCCTCGCCCCGGCGCAATTCGCCGCGCGCCAGCCCGTAAAGGAAGGGGCCGAAGCGGACGAAGTCGGGCCGCGCGCCGGATTGCGCAGTTTCGACGACGACGGTGCGCTTCAGGATGTTGCCGAGGCGCAGCAGCAATTCGCGCGGCTCGAACGGCTTGGCGAGATAGTCGTCGACGCCGATCTCCAGCCCGTTGATACGGTCCTTGCCGTCGGCGCGGGCGGTCAGCATCAGGATCGGCACGGTCGAGGCGCCGCGGAAGCGGCGGGCGAAGTCGAAGCCGTTCTCGCCCGGCATCATCACGTCGAGCACGATCGCGTCGAAGACGAGATGACCGAGACGAGTATCGGCCTCGGCGGCGTTGGCGGCGGTGGTGACGCGGTAGCCGTTGTCGCCGAGGAAGCGGGCCAGCAATTCGCGCAGGCGCCGGTCGTCGTCGACGACGAGCACATGCGGCGCCTCGTCCGGCAGGACCTTGCGGGCGGGCTTCGCGGCGGCTTCGGTCACGATCATTCAGGCGTCTCTCCGGCCTATCCGTTCCAAGGCGCGATCATGCCGCCTTCATAGCACGGAGCGGGGCGTGGCGGCATAGGCGGAGCGACACGCCGGATTCGTCATGGCTGGCCGCAGTGACGCCCTCGATCCGATCGACCGCTCTACGGCCCGGCGAGCAGCCCCTGGACCTTCGGCCGTTCGGCAGGGTCGATCAGCGCCGCGAGGTAGCGCGCCACGGTCTCGGCCGAGTCGGGGCCGACGCTGTCGAGCGCGGCCAGTATCCGCTTCGACTGGAGCTGGACCAGGCGCCGGGCGAGATCCTGCCCGGCCGGGGTGGTGTGCAGGTGGCGCTGGCGCTTGTCCTGCCGGCCGGTGCGCTGTTCGATATAGCCCTTCTCGACCAGCTCCTTGAGCACGCGGTTGAGACTCTGCTTGGTGATCTGCAGGATCTCGAGCAGCTCGGCGATGGTCAATCCAGGCCGGCGCTGGACGAAATGCAGCACACGGTGATGGGCGCGGCCGAAGCCGTAATCGGCCAGGATCCGGTCGGGGTCGCCGACGAAGTCGCGATAGGCGAAGAAGAGCAGTTCGATCAGGTCGTAGGGGACGGGCGCGGGCGGCGGCGCGGCTGCCGTCTCCGGCGCGATCGGTTTCGAGCGGGCGAGGCTCCCGGTCAAAAAAGCTCTCCCCATATTTAGGTCAACGTTATTGACATATCTCAGACGAAAGATTACCAGTCAAGCGCGCTGAGCGAACGATTATTTCAAAGCGTGTCGTGGCGGCGCAGCTTTAGACCCAGGCTTGCGTTCCGAAAAAGGCTGTGCCGGAGTTCGGGGCAGGAAGCACCCAGGAGAAGGTCCATGTCAGTCATTCCTTTCGACCAGCGCGACGGCGTCATCTGGTTCGACGGCAAGCTCGTGCCGTGGAAGGACGCGAAGATTCACGTACTGACCCATGGGTTGCACTATGGCTCCTGCATCTTCGAGGGCGAGCGCTCCTATGACGGCGTCATCTACAAGGGCACCGAGCACTCGAAGCGCTTCCACAAATCGGCCGAGATCATGGATTTCACGATCCCCTATTCGGTCGCGGAGCTCGACGAGGCCAAGTATCTCTGCCTGAAAGAGAACGGGCTCAAGGACGCCTATATCCGCCCGGTCGCCTGGCGCGGCTCGGAGATGATGGCGGTGTCCGGCATCAACAACACGATCCATACCGCGATCGCGGTGTGGGAGTGGCCGAGCATGTTCGACATGGCGGCCAAGCTGAAGGGCATCCGCCTCGACGTCGCCGATTATCGCCGGCCGGACCCGGCCTGCGCGCCGGTCCATGCCAAGGCGGCGGGGCTCTACATGATCTGCTCGCTGTCCAAGCACAAGGCGGAGCGGGCCGGCTATGCCGACGCGATGATGCTGGACTGGGAAGGCAATGTCGCCGAATGCACCGGCGCCAACATCTTCTTCATCAAGGACGGCGTGATCCACACCCCGCTGGCCGACCGCTTCCTGAACGGCATCACCCGCCAGTCGGTGATCGAGCAGTGCAGGCAGCGCGGCTTCGAGGTGGTGGAACGGCGCATCCGGCCGGAAGAGCTCGAAGGCTTCAACGAATGCTTCATCACCGGCTCGGCCGCCGAGGTGACGCTGGTCTCCGAGATCGGCCCCTACAACTTCGTCACCGGCAATATGGGCAAGGTGATCATGGAGGATTATTCGGCGGCGGTGCGCCCGCAGTCCAAGGCGGCGTGAGCCGATCGATCACGCCCGGGTCGTCCCGGGCGTGACGAAGTGAAGAGCCGGGATCCAGGCCGGGCGGTTCAGGCATGGATCCCGGATCGGCGCAGCTTCGCCGCTTGTCCGGGAGGACCCCGGATATGTCCAGCGATGGCTGGGGCTACTTCGCCGCGCTGCGGTAGAGCGTGATCCAGTCCTCGGGCGCGATGCCCCGGCATTCGCCCATCATGGCGAGTTCCGTCCGCACGAACTCCCTGCCGTTCCAGGCATAGCCGCCGCTCACGCCGCAATCGCCGATGCCGCGCCCCTTGGCGAAGAAGCCGAGATGGCCGGTGCGCGGGTCGAAGCCGGCATTGGTCAATTCGTTGCCGCCGCCGCCCTCGCCATCGGCGAAGCGCAGCGGCTGCGCCCTGGTCGGCTCGTTCTCCGGCATGACGAAGAACGAGGAGGAGAGGTTGTAGGCGCCGCGCGAGCAGGCGAGCGCGACCAGGACGCGCCCGTCGCCGAGCGACCAGGCGCCGTCGCCGTCGGCGGCATCGTCCTCGCAGGAATCGGGGCTTCGCTTCTTGAGCAAGGCGCGCAGCCGCTCGGCCTGCTGCTTCGCCGCCTTGACGTCGAGCATCGGCGGCACCGGCGTGGCGGCGACCACCGGCAAGGGGACGGCGGGCGGCACGGCCGCGTTCGTGCCCTTGCGGATCAGTGCCGTGGCGCTGCCGAGCCGTCCCTGCTGCTCGTCGATCCAGAGCATCGCGGCGACCGAGCCGGCGAGCGAGATGCCGGCGGAGAGGCCGGGGGCTGCGACGGTCAGCTTCGCGGCCTTGCGCGCGGCCTCGATCAGCGCCGCCGTGTCCTCGGCCGACAAGGTCACGGTGACGACATCGCCATCGGCCGTCGCGGGCAGCGGCTTGCCCGCGGCCGGGAAGGCGACGCCGTCGAGCTTGAGCTGGAGCGCGGCCGGCGGCTTCTTCCAGTCGCCACGCAGCCTGAGCAGGAGCCGCGCGGCGCCCTCCGGACCGGCAGGACGCTCCAGCCGCAGATAGGCGACCGTCTCGGCGGTCTCGGGCGGCAGCGAGATCGCCGTGCAGGTCCTGACATTGTCGCAGCCGGCCATCCAGTCGCGGAAGGTCCTGGGCTCGTCGGCGGCGGCGGTGCCGGCGAGACCCAGCCACAGGCCCGCCGCGAGAGCGCCTCGGCCGCGCGCCTTCGATCCGATCCGGGTGCTACCGGTTCCAGCGTTCCGCCGCATCGTCATCATCCGCCCTGGCCTCGACCCAGCCGCCGAGCGTGCCGTCGGCGCGGTGCTCGCGCTTCCAGAAGGGAGCGCGGGTCTTGAGATAGTCCATCATGAAATCGGCGGCCTCGAAGGCGGCGCGGCGATGGGCGGAAGCGGCCAGCACCAGCACGATCTGCTCGCCCGGCCGGATCAGGCCGTAGCGGTGGATCGCGACCAGGCCGAGGAGCGGCCAGCGCGCGGCCGCCTCGCCGGCGACGCGGGCGATCTCGGCCTCGGCCATGCCGGGGTAGTGCTCCAGCTCGAGGGCCGCGAGCGTGCCGGCTTCGTCGCGGCAGAGCCCGGTGAAGGAAACGACGGCGCCGATGTCGGCACGGCCGGTCGCCAGCGCGTCGATCTCGTCCTGAAGCGAGAAATCCTCGCGCTGGATGCGGATGAGCGGCGTCATGACGGCCTCAGCCGCCGGTCATAGGCGGGAAGAAGGCGATCTCGCGGGCCTCGCCGAGCGGGCTGTGCGGCTTGGCGTGGACATGGTCGAGCGCGGCGCGCAGGATTTTCTCATCGGCGAAGGCCGTCGCGTAATTCTCGCCGCGCGCCTTCAGCCAGCGCACGAGATCGAACACCGTGGCCAAGCCCGCCGGGATCTCGACCGTCTCCTCCGGGATGCCCACGCGCTCGCGCACCCAGGCGAAATAGACCAGCCTGACGGGGCGGGTTCCGGTCGCGGGGATGGGCGCGGCGGCGTTCATGGCGTGCGCTCGTCATGCTCGACGAGATGGCGGATGCCGGCGTTGAAATAGTCCCAGCCGGTATAGATGGTCAGCCCCGCCGCGGCCCAGAGCAGCACGATGCCGATCTGGGTATTGCCGGGCAGGACCTTGTCGCCGGCCGGCCCGGCGATCAGGAAGCCGAGCGCGAAGAGCTGCGCCGTCGTCTTCCATTTCGCGACCTTGCTGACCGGTACGCTGACCTTGAGACCGGCCAGGAACTCGCGCAGCCCCGAGACCAGAATCTCGCGGCAGAGGATGACGATCGCCGCCCAGAGCGTCCAGCCATGGATGGTGCCGTCCGCCACCAGCATCAGCAGCAGGGCGCAGACCAGGAGCTTGTCGGCGATGGGGTCGAGCATGCGGCCGATCGCCGATTGCTGGCTCCAGGCGCGGGCGATGTAGCCGTCGAGATAATCGGTGATGGCGGCGAGGGTGTAGATCGCCAGCGCCATCCAGCGCATCCAGTCGTCGCGCGGCCAGAACAGGATCGCCACCAGCGCCGGGATCGCCAGGATCCGGCCGTAGGTGAGGAGGTTCGGCAGCGACCAGGGGCCCCGCCGCCTGATGGCGTCTGGAAGAATCGTCACGTCGAGCACCAAAGCAATCCGGTCATCGCAGCGTCAACACGCAAGACCGTGAATGTGGCAGAACTATCAGGCATCGTGAAAGAAATCGTGCACGGCCTTGGCCGTGGCCGCATTCACGCCAGGCGTTCGCATCAGATCGTCGAGCTTGGCGCGCTGGATCGCCTTGACCGTGCCGAAATGCAGAAGCAGCGCTCGCTTCCGCGAGGGGCCGATGCCGGGGATCTCGTCGAGCGGGTTCTTCATGGTCTCGCGCTTGCGCTTGGCCCGGTGCGTGCCGATGGCGAAGCGGTGCGCCTCGTCGCGCAGGCGCTGGATGAAATAGAGCGCGGGGTCGCGCGGCTGCAGCTTGAACGGCTCGCGGCCTTCCATGTGGAAGGTCTCGCGCATGGCATTGCGATCCTCCCCCTTGGCGATGGCGACGAGCGGGATGTCGGCCGCGCCGAGCTCCTTCATGATCTTGAGCGCGGCGGTGAACTGGCCCTTGCCGCCGTCGACGATGACGAGGTCGGGGCGGGAGGGGAAGCCGTCCTCGTCCTTGCGCGGCTTCGACGCTTTTCGGCCTGTCCCATGCGAGCCCTCATCCTGCTCGGGAAGAGGGCTGGAGTCTTGCGGCGAACTTTCGGGATGAGGGCTGGAGGAAAGGCCGTTCTCCCTCGCCAGCCTCGCGAATCTCCGCGTCAGCACCTCGCGCATCATGCCGAAATCGTCGCCGGCGATGGTGTCGGTCGAGATGTTGAAGGTGCGGTACTGGTTCTTCACGAAGCCGTCCGGCCCCGCGACGATCATGCCGCCGACCGCGTTCGTGCCCATGATGTGCGAATTGTCGTAGACCTCGACCCGTCGCGGCGGTGCCTCCATGCCGAAGGCGGCGCCGAGCGCGGCGAGCAGCGTTTGCTGCCCGGCATTGTCGGCGAGCTTGCGCGAGAGCGCCTCATGGGCGTTCTTGACGGCATGGGCCATCAGGTCGGCGCGTTCGCCGCGCCTGGGATGGGCGACCTCGACCTTGCGGCCGGCCCGCGCCGACAGCGCCTGGCCGATCAGCTCGATCTCCTCGACCGGATGCGAGAGCAGCACGAGGCGCGGCGGCGGCTTGTCGTCGTAGAACTGGGCGACGACCGAGGCCAGCACCTCGGCCGGCGTGAGCGAGCGGTCGGCGCGCGGGAAGAGGGCGCGGTTGCCCCAGTTCTGGTGGTTGCGGAAGAAGAAGATCTCGACGCAGAAATGCCCGGCCTGCTCGTCGATGGCGAAGACGTCGGCCTCCTCCACCCCTTGCGTGTTGATGTCCTGGCCGGCCTGCACCGCCGAGAGCGCGGCGAGCCGGTCGCGATAGCGGGCGGCCTTCTCGAACTCCAGTTCCTCGGCCGCCTCCTGCATCCGGGCGGAGAGCAGCCGCTTCACCGCCGAGGAGCGGCCGGAGAGGAAGGCGCGGGCCTGGCCGGCGAGCGCCTGGTAGTCGGGGATCGAGATCTCGCCGGTGCAGGGGCCGGCGCAGCGCTTGATCTGGAAGAGCAGGCAGGGGCGGGTGCGGTTCTCGTAGAAGGAATCCGAGCAGGTGCGGATCAGGAACGCTTTCTGCAGCGCGTCGATGGTGCGCGTCACCGCCCAGACCGAGGCGAAGGGGCCGAAATAATCGCCCTTGCGCTGGCGCGAGCCGCGATGCTTCAGGATCGCCGGCGCGTCGTGGTCGCCGGTCAGCAGGATATAGGGGAACGACTTGTCGTCGCGCAGCAGCACATTGTAGCGCGGCCGGAGCTGCTTGATCAGGTTCGATTCGAGCAGCAGCGCCTCGGTCTCGGTGCCGGTGGTGACGAACTCCATATTCGCCGTCTCGGCGATCATCCGGGCGACGGCGTTGGTATGCGCCATGCCGCGGGCATAGGAGGTCACGCGGTTCTTCAGGCTCTTGGCCTTGCCGACATAGAGCACCTCGCCGGCGCGATCGAACATCCGGTAGACGCCGGGCCTGTTCGGCAGGTGCTTGGCGAATTGCTGGATGACCTCGATGCCGGCCTTGAGCGCGCCGGGCGCCGTCTCGGCGAGGTCGAGCGCGGGTTCGGCGGGGAGAGCGTCCTCCTCGTCCTCGAACTCGTCCTGCGGCAGATCGTCCTGGCGTTCGCGACTCATGGCCTGCATGTAGGATGCCGGAGCGGCTTCGTCATGTCAGGAATGGTGCGGGAACGGGCCGGATGTCTGCACCAATGCCTATCTCACGCGGAAGACTTGCCGATAGCTGCGACACAGGCATAGCCCGAATTTCGACGAAGCCGGCTTGCGCCGATTCCGCTCACATCGTCGCGATGCAATCGATTTCGATATCGAAGGGTCCCGCCCAGCCGCGGACGCAGACGAAAATGCGGGCGGGAGGGTCCTTCGGGAAATAGCGTTCATAGACCGCGTTCACCTGCGCGAAGGCTTCGGCGGAGGTGCAGTAGACATTGCACTTCAGGACGCCATCGAGCGACGCGCCCGCCGTTTCCAGGCAGAGCTTCAACTGCTCCAGCACGATCTCGGTCTGCCGCTCGATCGGCGCCACGACGACCTCGCCCGTTTCGGGATCGAAGGGTGGTAGCCCCGAGACGTAGATCATACCGCCATGACGCGTGACCACGGAGGCCGGCGCCTTCCAGCGCTCCAGATAGCTCGACAGCGGTTCGACACGGACGATCTCTCGCTTCATCGTAGTCCTCGCGGCGCTGGCAACGGTCATGGGCCAATGTAGCGGCTTGGAGCGCCCACGTATGGCCGAACGCTACGGTCCCGGCCGAAGCGTTGCAGGCCGCGATCCGCTTCCCGCGCCGGGGGGGCCGGAGAGCCATTTCACTTGACCCATGGCGGGAGTGTGGCCATCTCCGACGACGCTTCAGCACGCGAGTAGCTATGCCCGTCTTCGCCATTCCTTTCCCGATGATCGACCCCGTCGCGGTCCAGCTCGGGCCGCTCGCGATCAAATGGTACGGGCTCGCCTATGTCGTCGGGCTCCTCGGCGGCTGGTGGTATGCGCGCCTGCTCGTGGCCAATGACCGGCTCTGGAACGGGCGGCCGCGGCCGCAACCGGTCGAGCTCGACGACATGCTGCTCTTCGTCGCCTTCGGCGTCGTGCTCGGCGGCCGCGCCGGCTTCGTGCTGTTCTACGACCTGCCGCGCTATCTCGAGCGGCCGCAGGACATCCTCGCGATCTGGCAGGGCGGGATGTCCTTCCATGGCGGGCTGATCGGCGCGACGCTCGGCCTGTGGCTCTTCGCCAGGCGGCGGGGCTATCCGGCGCTGTCGGTGTTCGACCTCGCGGCCGCGGTGGTGCCGATCGGGCTGTTCCTCGGGCGCATCGCGAACTTCATCAATGGCGAGCTCTGGGGCCGGCCGGCGCCCGATTTCCCCTGGGCGATGATGTTCCCGAATGGCGGCCCGCTACCGCGCTATCCGAGCCAGCTTTTCGAGGCCTTCTCCGAAGGGCTGCTGCTGTTCGCGCTGGTGAACATTCTGGTCTGGACGGGCTGGCTGCGCCGGCCGGGCTTCGTCGCGGGCGTCTTCGGCATCGGCTACGCGGTGGCGCGGATCGTCTGCGAGTTCTTCCGCGAGCCCGATCCGCAGCTCGGCTTCCTGTTCGGCACCTCGGTCGATGCGCTCTCGGGCGGCATCACCATGGGCATGCTCCTTTCGGTTCCGGTGCTGCTCATCGGCATCTGGCTGGTGCTGAGGAGCCGGCGCGAGGCGGCGGCGTGAGTTCGCTCGAGGCGGAGCTGATCCGCCTGATCCGCGACGAGGGGCCCTTGCCCGTCTCGCGCTTCATGGCGCTGGCGCTCGGCCATCCCCGCCACGGCTACTACATGACGCGCGATCCCTTCGGACAGGAAGGCGATTTCACCACGGCCCCCGAGATCAGCCAGATGTTCGGCGAGCTGATCGGGCTCTGGGCCGCGCATCTCTGGCAGGCGATGGGCGCCCCGGCGCGGTTCCGCCTCGTCGAGCTGGGGCCGGGGAGGGGCACGCTGATGGCGGACCTGCTGCGCGCGACGCGGATCGTGCCCGGCTTCCATGCGGCGCTGTCGGTGCATCTCGTCGAGACCAGCCCGGTGCTGCGGGCGAAGCAGGCCGCGACATTGAGCGGGGCCGGCGCCATCTGGCACGATACGCTCGCCGGAGCGCTCGACGGGCCGGCGATCGTGCTGGCCAACGAGTTCCTCGACGCGCTGCCGCTCGACCAGTTCGCGATGACGGCGGAGGGATGGCATGAGCGGCTCGTCGGGCTGGATGAGGGCGGGCTCGCCTTCGGGCTCGCCCTCGTCGGGGAGGATTCGCTGAAGATCGCCGCCCCGGTCGGCAGCGTCTTCGAGCAACCCTTCGCTGCGCTCGACATCGCCGCCGAGGTCGCCCGCCATGTCGCGCGCGAAGGCGGCGGCGCGCTGTTCATCGATTACGGCTCCGTGCGTTCCGGCTTCGGCGACACGCTGCAGGCGATGAAGCGGCACGCCTTCGTCGACCCGCTGGCCGCGCCGGGCGAGGCGGACCTGACCGTGCATGTCGATTTCGAGCGGATCGGGCAGGCGGCGCTGAAGGCCGGCGCGGCGCTGCACGGGCCGGCGACGCAGCGCGATTTCCTCCTCGCCCTCGGGCTGGCGCAGCGGGCGCAGGCGCTGTCGCAGAAGGCCGATGCGGCGCAGCGCCGGGCGCTTTCGGAGGCGTTCGACCGCCTGGTCGCGCCGGGCGAGACCGGCATGGGCGATTTGTTCAAGGTTCTGGCGCTATCCCATCCCGCCCTGCCGCCGCTGCCCGGATTTGACCTTCATCGGGTGCCAGAGCAGGCCTGATGAGACGCGGGCGCCCGTCGCGGGAGCCCGCCAGACGGGACGACGCCATGTTCATCACCTCCCCGGACCTCGCCGCCGAGCCCGGCATCCGCCACGCCTTCTTCACGCGCGAAGGCGGCGTCTCGAACGGCATCTACGCCTCGCTCAACGGCGGGCCGGGCTCCGCCGACGACCCGGCGGCGGTGCGGGAGAACCGGGCGCGGATGGCGCGGCATCTCCATGTCGACCCGGACCGGCTCGTGAGCGTGCACCAGGTCCATTCGCCCGACGTCGCGCTGGTCACCGGCCCCTGGCCGGACGCGAGGCCGAAGGCCGACGCGATGGTGACGGTTTCGCAGAGCGTCGCCCTCGGCGTCTCGACGGCCGATTGCGGGCCGATCCTCTTCGCCGACAGCGAAGCCCGGGTGATCGGCGCCGCGCATGCGGGCTGGAAGGGCGCCTTCGGCGGCGTTCTCGGCGCCACGGTGACGGAGATGGAGAAGCTCGGCGCCCGGCGCGAGCGCATCCTGGCGGTGCTGGGGCCGACCATCAGCGCCGCCGCCTACGAGGTCGGGCCGGAATTCGTCGAGCGCTTCAAGGCGGAGAACGCCACCTATTCCCGCTTCTTCTCGGCGTCCGAGCGTCCGGCCCATGCCATGTTCGACCTGCCGGCCTTCATCGCGCTGAAGGCGCGCGAGGCCGGAATCGGCCGCTTCGTCGACCTCTCCCTGTGCACCTATGGCGACGAGCGGCGCTTCTTCAGCTATCGCCGCACGACGCATCGCGGCGAGCCGGATTACGGCCGGCAGATCGCCGCGATCGCGCTGGGCTGAGGCGGAGCGGCCCGGCGCCGCGCCGGTCGCGCCCACTATCGCCGGTCTAACCGCTTGCGGTGGCGCGGCAGAGGGCGCATCCTCGCGATGCGCCGGCCGGAACGCATCGCTTCTCCCGGCGCGCGAGCCTGGGCGATGCTTGTGAGATGCGGGGGCAGCCTTGGAACAGATCCTGATGAATCTCGTCGCCGGCGCGATCGGCGGCAATGCGGCCGGAAAGGCCAGTCCCAGCTTCGATCTCGGGACGCTGGGCAACACGATTTCCGGACTGGTCGGGGGCGGCGTGCTCGGCCAGTTGATTCCCCTCGTGATCCCGGCGATCAGCGCCGCGGCGCAAGGCGGCAATCTGAGCGTGGGCGGCATCCTCACCAATCTGATCGGCGGCGGCGTCGGCGGCGCGATCCTGACCGCGATCATCGGTGCGGTGAAGAACCGCGCGGCGTGAGGGCAGGGCCCGGGCGGGGGCGGGCATCCGCCGGCCTTCCGCAGGGCGGGGTTGCGCGCATCGGCGTTGCCTGAGGCCGGGCCGCGCTGCGAAGCTGCGCCGCTTCCTCCCCGCCTCGAGGTTTCGCCGTGCCGCCTTCGATCCAGTACTATTTCTCGCTGCATTCGCCCTGGACCTATCTCGGCAACGGGCTTTTCCACGAGATCGCGCAGCGGCACGGCGTGAGCATCGACTATCGGCCGATGCCGCTGCGCGCGGTCTTCGACGAGACCGGCGGCCTGCCGCTGCCGAAGCGTCATCCGGTCCGCCAGCGCTACCGGCTGGTCGAGCTGCAGCGCTGGCGCGAGCGGCGGGGCCTGCCACTCGTTCTCGAGCCGGCCCATTTCCCGTTCGACCCCTCGCTGGCGGATCGCGTCACCCTCGCGATCGTGGCGGCGGGCCACAGCCCGGCCGGCTTCATCGCCGACGTGATGGCGGGCGTCTGGGCGCGCGAGGAGGACATGCGCAGCCCCGAGGCGATTCGCGCCTGCATCCTGCGTGCGGACCTCGATGCCGATGCCCTGCTGGCGCAGGCGGACGGCGAACCCCTCCGGCGGCGCTATGACGAGACCCTTCCGCAGGCGGTGGAAGCCGGCGTCTTCGGCGCGCCGAGCTATGTCCGCGACGGTGAGGTGTTCTGGGGGCAGGATCGGCTGGAACTGCTCGATTCGGCGCTGGCGAGCGGCCGCGCGCCCTATCGTCCGGACGGGGGGGCCTGAGAGCCGTCCGCCCCGTCCTGCCCGACGATGTCCGGAGTGCGCCAGCCGAGATGCTGGCCGGCATCGACGGCGATCATCTGCCCGGTGACCGAGCGGGCGCGGGCGAGGTAGAGCACCGCCTCGGCGATCTCGCGCGCATCGATGCGGTGGCCGAGCAAGGTCCCCGCCGCCTCCTGCGCGAGGAGCTGCTCGCCGTCATGCGGGTTGGCGAAGGTCGGGCCGGGACCCACCCCGTTGACGCGGATGCGCGGCGCCAGCGCCTGGGCGAGCGTCGTCGTGGCGGCGAGCAGGGCGGCCTTGGTCAGGGTGTAGGAATAATATTGCGGCGTCAGTTTCCAGACGCGCTGGTCGATGAGGTTGACGATCGCTCCGGTGCGCTCCGCCGGCAGGCGATTCGCCATGGCGCCTGCGAGCAGGGAGGGCGCGCGCAGATTGACGGCGAATTGCTGGTCCCAGATTCCGGGGTCGAGCGTGCGGACGTCGTCGTCGATGAAGGTCGCGGCATTGTTGACCAGCAGCGTGACAGGGCCGAGAGCGGCCTCGGCCGCCGGCAGCAGGGCCTCGGCCGCCGCGACATCCGCCAGATCGGCCTGGAAAACCGCGGCCTTCGCTCCGCCCCGGGCCAGGCGCTGCGCCAGCGCCTCGGCCTCGTCGCGGTTGCTGCCGTGATGGATCGCCACCGCGAAGCCCGCGGCGGCCAGCCTCTCGACGATGGCGCGGCCGATTCGCTGCGCCCCGCCCGTCACCAGCGCGACCTCAGCCATCGTCGGGCCGCTTCCCGGCCGGATCCGCGCCGGGCGTGATGCCGGCATCGCGGCGCAGGCGCCTTTCCCAGTGCTTGGCGGCGCGCAGATAGCGATAGAAGGCGTAGTTCATCGCGGTCATGAAGCCGTAGAGCCCGCGCAGGGCGTGACGGCGGCCGATATAGGCCTTGAAGAAGTTCGCGGGGAACTCGGCGACCAGCCGGAAGGCGGAGAGGGTCGCGCCGCGCGCGTCGAGATCGTCCGCCTGCGCGTCGCTATAGGCGTTGAGCTTGTCCATCTGCTCGCCGAGCGAGCGCACGGAGAAGTGGTGGATGGTGCCTTTCAGCCTTCCGACCCGCGCCCCGCGCTGCAGCTCGACGCGATCATGGACCGGCGAGGGCGAATAGCGCCCCTTCGACTTGCGGTAGAGCCGCACGGGCGCGAGCGTATAGGCGAAGCGGTGCGGCGCCTTCTCGCCCGGGAAGATCTCCGCGATGCGCAGCTTGTAGGCGTCGGCCGCCGGTTCGCCCGCCGCGAACAGGGCCGCGATCTCGGCGGCGAGATCGGCCGGAAGCACCTCGTCGGCGTCGAGGTTGAGCAGCCAGTCATGGCGGCACTGATCTTCGGCGAAGCGCTTCTGCTGGCCGTATCCCGGCCAGGGGTTGAAGATCACGCGCGCGCCCAGCGCTTCCGCCACGGCCTGCGTGCCGTCGGTCGAACCTGAATCGACGACGACGATGTCGTCGCTCAGGGGGCGGGCGGCGGCGATGGTCAGGCCGATCCGGTCGGCCTCGTTCTGCGCGATGATGAAGACGGAAAGAGGCGGCACAGTCTCATTGAACCTCTGGAATTCCAAGGCTTAAGCACGCCTGAACAAGAGCAGCAAGGCGCAGGTCGAAACTTTTCGGGCGGGGGCAGGAACCTTGGAGCAGCCATCGCGTTCCACACCGGGTTCTCCATGATCGTGCAGACGCCATCGGCGTTTTATTAGTATTCGATTTACCATGATGGCTTTCACGGTTCTGGTTAACCCGGCTTTACCTATTTGAGTTCAGTTATCGCATTCGTGCCGCATTTCTGCCGCGGTCTGCAAGGCAGATGTGTTTCCGGTGCAACAGACAAAGGCGGCGGCTGGTTCTATACAGTCAGCATCGAAATCAACGGCCGGGCTTTCCGGTGACCGCGACGACTAAGGAGTATGTCATGAAGAAGTATCTGCTCGCGAGCGTTGCCGCTCTTGGCCTCATCGCCGCCGGCGCCGCCTCCGCTGCCGACCTGCCGTCGCGCAAGGGCCCGGTTGCCGCTCCGGTCTACATCCCGCCGGTCTTCACCTGGACGGGCTTCTACGTCGGTGCCAACGCCGGCTATGGCTGGGGCAACGTGAACAACAGCTTCGGCGTCAGCGTCGGTGACCTCGACGGCTTCGTCGGCGGCGGTCAGATCGGCTACAACTACCAGATCGGCCAGTTCGTCCTCGGCCTCGAAGCCGACATCCAGGGCGCCGACCTCTCCAGCGGCAACAACCTGGGTCTGGTTGGCGTCAAGACCGACTACTTCGGCACCGTCCGCGCTCGCGTCGGCGTCGCCTTCGACCGGTTCATGCCCTACATCACCGGTGGTTGGGCCTACGGCAACGTGAAGACCTCGATCCCGTCGATCGGCTACTCGTCCGACCGTTCGCACACCGGCGGCTGGGCTCTCGGTGGCGGTCTCGAATACGCCGTCACCAACAACCTGATCGCGGGCGTCGAGTACCTCTACGTCGATCTCGGCGAGAAGAACATCCTCGGCGCTGGCACCAAGGTCGGCACGGACTTCTCGGTCGTGCGCGCCCGCCTGAGCTACAAGTTCTGATCCGACCCACATCGGATTTGAGCGACCCGGTGGCCTCGGCCACCGGGTTTTTTGTTGCCGGCGGCCAGGCTCGGCCGATGTGAGGAAAGCCCGGCGCTCTCGGGAGCGCCGGGCTTTCCTTTCCGCATGGGACGATACCCGCCGACAGGGCGTGGAACAGCGCGCCGGAAGGCCGATGTTCCGTGGAGCGGCCGGGCGGGTGCTCAGCTCTTGACGCGCGTATTCTCGAAGGCGGGGACGCGCGCCGCGAAATCGTCGAGCCAGGCGACGAGCCGGGGATGGCTCGCCCGCCAGGCGCCCGCGAAGCGCAGGTCGAGATAGCCGAGCGCGCAGGCGAGCGCGATCTCGCCGATGCGCGGGGCGCCGTCGAAGCGCGGCCGCTCGGCTTCCAGTACGGCGAGCGCCCGCGAGATCTTGCCGCCCTGATGCGCCAGCCAGTCGGCGTTGCGCCCCTCTTCCGGCCGGAACCTGGCTTCGTAGACCTGCAGCAGCGCCGCGTCGCAGATGCCGTCGGCGAGCGCCTGCAGGCGAAGCTGGGCGAAGCGCTCCTGACCGGCGGGGATGAGCTTTCCACCGCCGGCGAGGAAATCCAGATAATCGACGATCACGCGCGAATCGAACAGCGTCGTGCCGTCCTCGAGCACCAGGGCCGGGATCTTGCCGAGCGGATTCTGCTGGCGCAGCGGTTCGGATGGGTCGGTCGTGTCGGCGACGACGATCTCGATCCGGTCCATCAGCCCGAGGACGAGGGCCGCGATCTTGACCTTGCGGCCAAAGGGCGAGGCGGGTGAGGAGCGCAGGACGAGCATCGGTGGGAACTCCCGGAGGGGAAGGGGAACGACGATCAGCCGTCGGGGCGGATCGGCTCGCATAGATAGCGCGGCCGCTGCCCCTGTGCGAGGCGTTCGGTCAGGGCCGGCAGCAGCAATTCGGCTTCCTCGGCGAGCTTCCAGGGCGGATTGGCGATCAGCAGCCCGGTGGCGCCGAGTCCGCCGGCCGCTTCCGGCCGGTCGACGTCGATCTCCAGCCGCAGCAGGCGGCCGATGCCGGCGTCGAGCACGTCGTCGACCATCGCCGCGGCGGCGCGGCGGTCCTTCAGCGGATACCAGAGCATGTAGATGCCCGTCGGCCATTTGCGATGCGCGGCGACGAACTGGGCCGTCAGCGTCGCGAATTCGTCCTTCTCCTCGAAGGGCGGGTCGATCAGCACCAGGCCGCGGCGCTCCTTGGGCGGGATATTGGCGCGCAGCGCCGTCCAGCCGTCGATCGCCAGGGCCTTGCAGCGCGAATCGCGGGCCAGCACCTCGGCGAGCCTGCGATAGGTCGGCGGGTGGAGCTCGGCCGCGATCAGGCGGTCGAAGGGCCGCATGGCGTGGCGGCAGAGCCAGGGCGAGCCGGGGTAGGCATCCGGCCCGTACGCGGAGCGGACGGCCGCGAGCGCGGCGCGATAGGGCGCGAGCAGAGGCTCGGCCGCCGCCGGCAGCGGCGAGCGGTCGATCCGCGCCACGCCGTCCTTCCATTCATGGGTCCGCAGCGCCTCCTCCGAGCCGAGATCGTAGCGCCCGACCCCGGCATGGGTGTCGATCACGCGATAGGGCGTCGGCTTGGCGTCGAGATGCAGGAGAATGCGGGCGAGCACGGCATGCTTGAGCACATCGGCGAAATTTCCGGCGTGGAAGCCGTGGCGATAGTTCATGCGCCGCTTCTAGACCATAACCGGCCGCAGGGGCGAGCGCCGCGTCAGCGCGGGGCGAGGACGGTCAGCGAGCGCGCGCGGCAGCCGGAACGGTCGACTTCGGGGCAGCTCCGGAAGCCGCGCAGATCCTTGCCGAAGCAGATGCGGACCTCCTGAAGCATGCCGCGCCGGCAGGAGACCGACATCATGTCGGTGCGCAAGCCGGGATTGGCGGCGACGAAGGCGCGCTCGAGATCGAGCACCGTCCAGCTCCGGTCACCTTCGGTCCCGGCGAGGGCCGGCGGGATCGCGACCCTGTCGCGGGCGCGGCGCACGTCGCGAAAATAATCGGCGGGGCTGGAGCCGGTGCAGGTTCCGTGCTTACGCCATTCGTAGCGGGCGAGGCCCTCGCTCGGATAGACGCCTGCGGCCTCCGCCATCGCCAGACGCGAGGGCGAACGATTCGCGGAGGAGCAGTCGCTCGGATAGCCGCGTTCATATTGCGGCCACAATCCATGGACCACGAAGCCCAGCCTGCTGCCGCCGGCGCATTGCTCGCGGTTGCGCGAACGGTCGCCGTCGAGCTCGCAGAAACCCGGCGACCAGGACAGCGCCAGCACGTAGAAATCGAAATTCCCGGCCGGGCCGCCGCCTCCGCGACCGAAACCGAAGCCGAAGCCCTGCGCCTGCGACGGGCCGGCGAGACAGAGCCAGGTCAGGGCCGCGACGGCCAGGCGCCGGAGCATCGGGCGCGGCTCAGGGGCGGGCCATCTTGCAGCCGGGTGCGTAGGAAAGCTCCCGGTCGAGCCCGGCGACGCACCAGTTGACGTTCCAGGTCATGCCGAAGAGCCCGAGATTCTCCCGGACCGAGTAGTCGACGCGGTGGTAGACGCCGTTGTTCAGCATCAGCCGCGCGGTGCAGAAGCGGCGAGGGATCATGTCGTCGCCCCAGGGGCGATAGCCGATCTGCGCGATCCGGTCGTAGGAGAGCGCCTTCAGCGGCCCCCAATAGGTGGATTCGCGCGAATTGAACCAGCTCGTCAGCTCGGAGAGCACGGCCGGATCGGTGCAGCCCGGCAGGTTGCCGTACATCGGCACGATGCGCTCCTCGGCGCGGTCGGGCGGCGCGACGTAGCGGCGGCCGGCGGCTTCGGCATGGGCGAGGCCGGCCAGGCAGGACAACGAGACGAGGGCGAAGCGGAGGGCGCGGCGCATGGAATCGGGCCTCTTAAAGGCGAATACGAGTTGCGCTTACGATGGCGGTCCGCCCGCCGGGGGTCAAGGCGCGGCGTTCCGGCGCGGCGTCGCCCGGTGCGCGCTGTGGCATTTCGGCCCGGTTCGCTCCTGCGCGCGGCGCCGGTCGCGACCGGCACGGGACAGGGTGGCGGGACGGCGGCGGATCGGCGACAGTCGGGGCGACGAAGGAGGTCACATGGACGATTGCTTCGACGATCCGGCCGGCCGCATCGAGGACGACGCCACGCTGCGCGCGCATATCGGCGCCGTGAGCCCGGTGGTGCAGCACAAGGTGTTCGACCGGCTCGACCGCTTCTGCCGCGATTTCATCGCGCTTTCGCCCTTCCTGGTGCTGGCGAGCAGCGACGGCGCGGGCGGCGTGGATGCGAGCCCGCGCGGCGACGCCCCCGGCTTCGTGCGCGTGCTCGACGACCGCACCCTGCTCATTCCCGACCGCAGGGGCAACAACCGGGTCGACAGCTTCGGCAATGTCGTCGCCTCTCCCGGCATCGGCATCGTCTTCATGGTGCCGGGCATCAACGAGACGCTGCGGGTCAACGGCAAGGCGCGGGTGACGCGGGACGCAGCGCTGCTGGAGCCCTCCACGGTGCAGCAGCGGCCGCCGCTGACCGGCTTCCTGGTCTCCGTCGAGGAAGCCTATTTCCATTGCGGCAAGGCGCTGATCCGCTCGAAGCTGTGGGACCCCGCGGCGCAGGTGCCGCGCCACAGCTTCCCGACGCTCGGCCGCATCGTCGCCGAGCAGACCAGGCTGGTCGATGCCGGCGAGGCCGACCGCAACCTCGAGGAGGCCTATCGCAGCCGCCTCTATTGAGCGGCCGCTGCGGTGATGCAGGCCCGGGCCTGCGGCGGGATCAGGCCTTCTCGACGGCCGGCCGCGCCGGTGCCGGGCTGCGGCGCGGCGATGACGGGGGTGCTGCCGGGGCGAGGCCCTCTTGCAGGCGCGCCGAGCGCCGCTCCAGCAGGATCAGCGCCAGTCCGGCGACGACGATCAGGGCGGCGCCGCAGAGCATCGTCAGCGTGGGCCAGTCGCCGAAGAACAGCCAGCCGAAGAGCAGCGCCCAGATGATGAAGGTGTACTGATAGGGCGCGACCATCGAGGCCTCGGCGAGCTTGAGCGAGCGCGTGACGCAGAGATGGCCGAGCAGGGCGACGATGCCGAGCAGGGCGAGCAGGCCGAAGTCGCGCAAGGTGGGCGTCACCCAGCCGAAGGGCAGGAGCGCGAGGCCGAGCAGGAGCGAGCCGAAGGTCTGCCAGGCCACCAGCGTGACGTCGGGTGTGCCGCGCAGCTTGCGCCCGGCGATCAGCAGCCCGGCGAAGAGAAGGCTGCCGGCGAGCGCCAGCAGCGCAGGCGGCGAGAAGCTCGCGCCCGAGGGGGCGAGCGCCAGCGCCACGCCGAGGAAGCCGAGGCCCGCCGCCGCCCAGTGGGCGGGCTCGACCTTCTCGCCGAGCAGCAGGGCCGCGAGCAGCACCGCCCAGACGGGAGCGGCCATCCACAGCGTCATCGTGTCGGCCAGCGGCAGATAGACGACGCAGACATAGAAGAGCGTCGATTCGCTCGCGCCGATCGCGACGCGCAGCCATTGCAGCCCCGGCCGCTCCGGCCGCAGCGTCCGGCGCAGGCCCTGCTTCAGGATGAAGGGCGAAAGCACGAGCAGCGCCGCGGCGCTGCGCAGCAGCATGAGCTGGCCCGGCGTGTAGGTCGAGACCAGCCATTTGCCCATCACGTCGTTGAGCGAGAACAGCAAGATGCCGAACAGCATCGTGGCGATGCCGAGCAGGGAGGCGTTGCGGGCGGTCATGACGGCTGGCGGTTCCTCGGGAACCCTCCACTGGCCCGGCCCGTCGCGGCTGGCAAGCCCCGCGCGGGAGGGGGCGTCATGCGGCCGATAATTTAATGATTGACTTAATTAAGTAAAACGTTAATTATCAGCCATGGATCAGTTTGCCGCCCTCGCCGAACCGACGCGCCGCCAGATCGTGGAGATGCTGGGGGAGGGGCCGCTGGCCGCGGGCGAGATCGCGGCGCGGTTCAGGATCAGCGCTCCCGCCGTCTCGCAGCATCTGAAGGTGCTGAAGGAGGCGGGGCTGGTGCGGGTCGAGGTCGCGGGCCAGAGGCGGATCTACAGCCTCGACTTAGCCGGCCTCGACGTCTTCGAGACCTGGGTGCGCAAGGTGCGCGGCTTCTGGAACGCGCATCTCGACCTGCTGGAGACGGAGCTGGGCAAACCCGAAGCGGACGAGGGAGAATGACGATGAACGCATATGGCGTTGTTCTGGAAAGCGGGGCGGTGCGCTTCGAGCGGCTGCTGCCGGGGCCGATCGAACGGGTCTGGGCCTATGTCACCGAGGCCGACAAGCGGTCGAGATGGTTCTGCGGGGGCGAGGTGGAGCCGCGGGTCGGCGGCAGCGTTGCGCTGTTCTTCAAGCATTCGCAGATCACCGACGAGCCGCCGCCGGAAAGCGCCCGCGAGATGAACGACCGGGGCAAGCTGATGACGGGCACGGTCACGGCCTGGGAGCCGCCGCACCGCTTCGCCTTCAACTGGACCGGGATGGGGGATCCGGATTCGGATGTCGAATTCGCTCTGTCATCGGTCGGCGACAAGGTCCGCCTGGTGCTGACGCATCGGCGACTGGCGACCCGGAGCCGGATGGCCATGGTCTCCAGCGGCTGGCACCTGCATCTCGGCCTGCTGGAGGACCTCCTCGCCGGGACGCCGCCGCGCGGCTTCTGGTCGGTGCATCAGCGGCTCGAGGCGGAATATGCCGAGCGTCTGAAGGATGCGCCGGTCTGAGTGGCGCGCTACCGACGCGGAAGGTCCGGCCTGCGCCGGACCTTTTCGCTCGGGGAAAGTCATGCCGGTGAGGGCGCGGCCTGGGCTCGCCGGTGGCGCAGGACATCGGCGATGAAGAGGCGCGAGAGGGCGTGATAGAGCGGCTCGCGCGTGATCAGCCGGGCCGTGCCGTAGCCCAGCACCGAGGCGGCCATCAGCGCGATGACGTTGTCGTGGTTCCCGGTCATTTCGAGGATGATGACGAAGGCCGTCATTGGCGCCTGGACGACGCCGGAGAAATAGCCGGCCATGCCTAGCAGGGCGGCGAGCCCGATCGGCGAGCCGAGCAGGTGCCCGAGCGTGCTGCCGAGCCCGGCGCCGACCGAGAGGGAGGGGGCGAACAGGCCGCCGGGGATGCCGGAGACGGAGGAGGCCAGGCTCGCCAGGAACTTCGCCAGGAAGAAGGAGGCGGGCAGCGGCGCGCCCTCGATGGCGCCGCGCGCCTGCGTGTAGCCGGTGCCGAAGGTCATGCCGTCGGTCAGGACGCCGACGATGGCGACGAGGCCGCCGGCGAGCACTGCGACGATCAGCGTGCGCGCCAGCGGCGTCCTTCCTCGCCAGCGGCGGATGCGCCGCGTCAGCCCGACCATGAGGCTGCTGAAGCAGGCGCCGAAGCCGCCGCCGATGACGCCGCAGCAGAGAACGAGCAGGCCGTCGCGCTTCAGCTCGGCGGTGGCGTGGGTGACGCCGAAATAGGTGTAGTTCCCGACGATGGCGAGCGAGGCGAGGCCGGCGATGATGACCGCCGACAGCACGATGCCGTTGGTGCGGGCCTGATAGGTCCGGCTCATCTCCTCGATGGCGAAGACGATGCCGGCGAGTGGCGTGTTGAAGGCGGCGGCGATGCCGGCGGCGGAACCGGCGAGGATCAGCCCGCGCGCCTGGACCATGCCGCCCCAGCGGGCCGCCTGCAGCATGATCGAGGCGCCGACCTGCACCGTCGGACCCTCGCGGCCGATCGAGGCGCCGCAGAGCAGGCCGAGCACGGTCATGACGATCTTGCCGGCGGCGATCCGCAGCGACAGGAAGCCGGCGCGTTCGGCGTCGTCGCGCAGATGGCGCGCGGCGATCGCCTGCGGAATGCCGCTGCCCTGCGAGCCCTGGACGAAGCGCGCCGCGACGAAGGCGCACAGGCAAAAGCCCAGCGGCGTCACCAGCAGCGGCAGGAAGCGCAGCCCGTCCTGGCGCGTCGCCACCTGGGCGAACAGATGCTGCGCCCCGTCGGCTAGCCGGGCGAAACCCGCGCTGACGATGCCGATCGCCAGCGCGCCGAGCCAGAAGACCAGCCGCTGCCGCCAGTAGCGCGGCGTGACGACCAGGGCGCGGGAACGCCGGAGCAAGCGCATTCTGCCTGGGCGGGCCATGTCGTCCATTCTCCGGAGCCGATCGCGACGCAGCCGGCTATAGCATCCGCCGAAAAACGGAATCCACCGCCGGGACGGTCCGCTGTGGCCGCGGCGCGTCGATTTGGCGCCAGGCCGGGCCGGGGGCGCTGCCTAAGGCGCGTGGGGATTCCCAATGAGTGTGAAGTGTGATTCACACTTTGGATGGATCGCTATGTTTTGACGGACGCCCAATGGGCGAAGATGGAACCGCATTGT
>Ga0180223_1000523_pt1 | contig 46813 bp, 35 predicted proteins | sample eDN5th30CKraftOP_FD_151337 | JGI IMG/M metagenome (GOLD analysis project Ga0180223, IMG submission 151337) | Enriched Organic Plus compost microbial communities from Emeryville, California, USA - eDNA 5th pass 30_C Kraft OP (version 2) (version 2) ... | reverse complement strand
ATTCCAAGGGATTGGGAAAGATAGCCAAGGGTGAGCTGCGGGCAGATAAAGCAATTTCCGGCCCGGTACGCATTGCTACCATGTTCGGTTCAGAAGTAAACTGGGTGAAATTCTGGACGTTGGTGGGATTGCTGTCAATGGCGCTGGCGTTGATGAATTTCCTGCCCATTCCTGCACTTGACGGCGGGCATGTATTGTTTCTGTTGGTGGAAATGATACAGGGTAAACCGTTGAGTGATAAATTTTTGGAAAAAGCCCAAATTGCAGGGTTCTTTATTCTCTTGGCATTGATGGTGTTTGTTTTCGGGAATGACATTATGAAGATTATAAGTAAATAAACTAATAAATATGGAAAGAAGACGTTTCATCAAACAAGCTGGAGCCGCGGTTGCTGTAGCGGGAGTGGGAAGCGGTTTGTTGGCTGCCTGTGCCTCACCGACTTCCAAGCAAGAAAAGGATCAAACTACTGAAAATCAAGAAACCAATACAACGATGGAAAACAACGAAGTAATTGCACACTATGTGCTTTTTTGGCTCAACGATGGGCTATCTGAACAGGAAATTAATGATTTTTCCGGTTTTTTTGAAGAATTAAAAGGTATTCCTGGTATCAAATCGCTTCACTATGGGCGTGCCGCAGCTACACATCCCCGGGATGTAGTCGACAATAGCTTCACTTACAATCTATTGGTGTTTTTTGATGGCATGGACGAAATCAATGCGTATGAAACCCATCCTGTCCATTTAGCTGCTATCGACAAATATTCCAAATTCTGGAATAAAGTGGTTGTGCATGATTCCGTCGTGAAGCAAGCAGTGGTTTGAGTTGAGTAAGGATAGAAGGAACAAGGATTAACCGAAAGCTGAATATGGATGGACAACATCGCAAGGATATTTATCCGGGGCTGGCGGTAGCTATTATTCTCAAAAAGGACCAACGTACAGGGAAGCTAACGGAGGGTGTCGTAAAAGACATCCTCACGTCAGCGCCTTTTCATTCCAGGGGAATCAAGGTGCGTTTGGAAGACGGGCAGATCGGACGTGTGGCAGAGATCTTAGATTAACCGTGTTCTTTACACCGGCATAGATACTTCTTTGCGTTCGCCGATCTGTTGCCGCCACATAGCATAGTAAAGTCCTTTCATAGTAAGCAGTGCTGTATGATCTCCAGTTTCTGCAATTTTTCCCTTTTCCAACACAAAGATACGGTCGGCATGCATGATGGTCGACAGACGGTGGGCAATCATGATCGTGATGTGCTGCCGTTCGGCTGTGATACGGCGGATCGTATTGGAGATTTCTTCTTCGGTAATCGAATCCAATGCGGAGGTTGCCTCATCAAAAATTATCAGATGCGGTTGCCGTAGCAGGGCGCGTGCGATGGAAAGCCGCTGCCTTTCACCTCCCGACAACTTCAGCCCACCTTCACCGATCACGGTATCCAATCCGTTATCTGCCCGCGCAAGGATGTTTTGTCCGGCTGCTTTCTGCAGCACATCCATGATCTGTTCGTCGGTTGCACCGGGATTTACAAACAACAAATTTTCCCTGATTGTACCTGAAAACAGCTGCGTATCCTGGGTCACGAAACCGATCTGATGACGGAATTCATCAAAGTCTATGCGGTCGCCGCGAAAGTCATTGTAGAAAATCTGCCCCTCGCTCGGGCGATACAAGCCAACCAACAGCTTCACAAGTGTGGTTTTACCAGCACCGGAGGGCCCCACAAAGGCGATGGTTTCTCCACGCTTTACTTCGAAAGAGATACCTTCCAGTGCAGGCCGGACAGCCGATTGATGCTGAAAATGCACATTTTCAAATCGCAGGCTCATTATGGCATTTAGTTTTTCCGGATTGGCAGGTTGAAATTCGGGTTTCCGTCTGAATAGTTCCTGCAGGTTATTCAGTGAAGCTTCTGCTTCACGGTAGGAGAGGATAATGTTGCCCAGTTCCTGTAACGGGCCGAAGATGAAAAACGAATAGAATTGCATCATCATCAATTGTCCCACGGTAATCTGATCTTTATATACAAAAAACAGCAGGGCAAACATAATACACTGCTGCAGGAAGTTAACGAATGTTCCCTGAACAAAACTTACCGCCCGGATGCTTTTTACTTTACGCAGTTCCAGCTTGAGGATTTTTAAGGTTGTGCTGTTCAACCGCCCGATCTCCTGTTGGGTTAACCCCAGGCTCTTGACGAGTTCGATATTGCGCAGTGATTCGGTAGTGGAACCGGATAAGGCATTGGTTTCATTGAGGATATTTTTTTGGATAAGCTTAATTTTCCGGCTCAGGTAGCTCGTGAGAAAGGCCAGTGTGACCGCTCCGGCCAGGTAGATCAGCGGCAATGAAGGACTTAACCGGAATGACACAATCACCACGAAAACAATACCCACCAATGTGGCAAACAACACGTTTACGAAATTGGTGATAAACTTCTCACAATCCGCCCGCGCTTTTACCAGCACAGACAATGTTTCACCGCTTCGTTGGTCTTCGAAGTCCTGGTAGGGCAATTGCAATGCATGCCGAAGGCCATCGGTATAGAGTTTGGCACCGAACTTCTGAATCACCACATTGACGACATAATCCTGGAAAGCCTTGGCAATCCGAGACACCATGGCTACGCCGATGATGAGCAATAGGCCTATGGTTATCCCCCTGAAAAAGGCTGTATCGGCACCTTCTGCGCGGAAGCCGGCCGCTTTATTGGCGTAGGGATCGATGATCAGGTTACCAAGGATATAAGGGTTCAGCAGGGAAAATATCTGATTGATGGCCGCTAGCAGAAGCGCTAGCAGAATCAATCCCTTGTATTTACTGAGATAAGATAAGAGCAGTTTCATTCGAAAATAATTAGCGGCACAATGAATGTGGAGAGGCCTCGGCAATTATGCGGCCATTTTTTGCGTATCATCGTATAGAGCTGTCTGCTTCCATCTCGACGTCATTTAATTTTACCGCAGTCAGACAATGGCAGGTCGTTTTGTCACACTCGTTAAAATAGCTAAGTTTGTTGTTCCATTAATTTGCAGCGTACCATGTCAGACGTATTAAAAGCCCATTTAGCAAGATTTATTGCCATTAATGACGATGAGTTTGCTGAAATATTATCCTATTTCGAGCACCGGCGAGCGGGAAAGAAGGAAAATCTGCTAACCGGGGGGCAGATTTGTGGGTGGCATTATTTTGTCAACAAGGGAATCCTTCGTAAATTTTTTATCACTGACAAAGGGTCAGAGCGCACTACTGAATTTGCCATTGAAAACTGGTGGATGACCGACCATTTGGCTTTCGAAGCCCGGTCGGTATCTCCTTTTTATATCCAGGCGGTGGAACCAACGGAATTGCTTGCCATTAGCCGTGATAAGCAGGAAGAAATGCTGCAGCGGCATCCGCTGATGGAAAAATATTTCCGATGCGTTTATCAGAAAGCATATGGAGCTGCCCAAATGCGGATGAAATTTCTGTACGATTTTTCCCGGGAAGAGCTGTATCATCATTTCCGGAAAAGCCAGCCGGAGTTTCTGCAACGTGTCCCGCAATATCTGATTGCCTCTTATTTGGGTTTTACCCCGGAATATTTGAGTGAAATTCGCAAGAAAAGCGTTTCTTAAACCCGTTTAAGTTTTTGCTGGTTGCTGTTCCTTAATTTTGTGTTCTCAAAGCTTACGAAACAAAATGATGGAAAAACGCATTAACATCCATGCCATTGCCCCGCAAGCATACGACGCTGTGCTTGCCTTAGAGAAGTATTTGGCAAAATCCGAAATTTCGAGGACACTGAAAGAGCTTATCAAAATCCGGGCTTCCCAAATCAATGGCTGCGCCTTTTGTATCGATATGCATACCAAAGATGCGTTAAAGAACGGAGAAACCAATCAACGCATCTTTTTATTGAATGCATGGCGCGAAGTATCCGGATTTTTCACCGAAGAGGAACGGATCACATTGGCTATGACCGAGGAAATCACGCATATCAGCAAGAACGGATTGAGCGATGAGACGTATCAAAAAGCCATAACTGTTTTCGGTGAAAATAAGGTTGCTGAAATCATCATGACCGTCGTTACCATCAATGCATGGAACCGGATTGCCGTGAGTACCCGAATGGAGGTTGCCGGATAATCGGAATGACCGTGTGTCAAAAGATTTCCTGTAGGAATTCTTCGAAATCCGAATCTTTATCCAACCCGAATTTCTGCTTTAATCGATATTTAAACATCCGTACACTCTGAGGAGCCACATGGAGCACCTGTGCAATTTGCTTCGTTGTCATCTTCAGGTGCAGGTAAGCACAGTACCGCAAGTCGAGCGGTGTCAGTTTCTGCACGGATTTTTCAGACAGGCGGCTGAAGAAATTAGGATGCAGGTCCTGTATCTGCATCTTAATATCTTCAAAATCGGCGCGCAGCAGCATTTCTTCTTTCAATAGCTTCTGTATATGCCCGGCATCGCCTTCCTGTATTCTGTTTTGGATTTGTTTTAGCGTTTCGTTTTTATGCTCGATAATCAACGAGTTGGTCAGCGCCTCTTTTTCAAGTTGCTGGCGTTTCAGGTCCAGTAGTTCCTGTTCTGCTTTTAACCGCGCTTGTTCTTCTTTCTCCAGCCGTATTTGAATGGCCATCGTGCGTTCAGCGTCTTCCTTTTCCTGCTGGAGTTTTCTTTCACGCTCCATGGAATACCGCAGTTTAAAACGATACGATGAGAACATGAAAACGAGTCCGAAAAGCAATGCTACAGCAATTCCACCATACAGGTAATTTTTACGTTTACGGAATTCGGCGCGTTCATTCAGCAATTTCAGTTGCTGGTCTTTCTTTTCGGTTTCGTACTGTATTTCCAGTTTTTGGGCATTCAGCAGTTGCTGTTCATCAAACGACTTCTTCAATAGTTCTTCCGCTTTCTGCTGATAGGCGATTGCCGATTTTAGATCATTTTTCTTTTGGGCAATCTCAGCCAGGTCTTTATTAACTAAATATTCGAGTTTGAAATAATTTCCATCGCCACGCATCAGTTGGCCCAGCCCCTGCAACAGGTACTGCTCCGCCAGTGAAAGATTTCCCTCCAATTTGGCGAAGCCGCTTTTGATACCGAACACGTTGATCCACATGTAGGCAAAAGCGACTTTGTTATTGAGCTTTTCTTCAGCAAGACTGAGGTAATCAAACGCGTTTTTCTTACGCGTAGCCAGCTCTTCCGAAGAAAAATCCAGGTAATAATTGGCTAGATTGATGCAGGTGATGACAAAGGTGTTCCCGCTCACTTTTTCGGGATATGTTTGATAAAGGGAAAAAGCTTCGCCTAAATAATGGTAAGAGCTATCCAACAGGTCTTTTCTGTTTTTTTTTCGATAGCGCGCCTGGTACATGCTGGAAAGACCGTTATTTACATTCGCCTGTAGGTTGGCGCTGTTGGCCCGGAGGGCGTATTGTCCACACGTCCGGATATATTTTTCCATTTTTTCCTCATCGTTCCATTTACTATACACGCTGTACAGCAGGTAATTAAGGTGGTATTTTGTGATGGGGTCTTCGTCGTTTCCGTCTACATACCGCAGTCCGATCAGTGCGTCTTTCACTGCTTCATCCGGAAGGTTCAACCGATTGTTGAGATATGCTTTGGCCCGGTAGGCAACGGCTTTTGAGGTTTTCTTTGAAGTATGCTGTGCATGCTCCAGGCTGAGGTCGAGCGTTCTTTTTCCGGCTAAGAGGCTATCCATGGAGGTATATAGTCCACTTTGATAGGCATATAAATACGCGAGATCGTCGGGTGAATCAGTCTCCCCGATGGCTTCTTGCAGCGTAGATAACGCTTCCTGTGATTTATTCCGTGTTTGCAGTTGCTCTATTTTTTCAAGCGTTGCGTGGGTCGCTTGTGAAATATATTGTGCCCATGCCAATGAACACTGCAAAAGGAAAAACAGCAACGGTACGATATGGATTAACTTCATATAACTTCGCTATCTGAACGAACAAATTAATGAAACCGTCATGATTTTCAAAAATCACACAGCGAAATAATTAAATCATGACAGCTTCATCGCCGATAAAAAGCAAATTTAATAGGATGAAAAAAATCCCAATGTAGAATTTTGCACCTATCAGCCACAGGTATGCGTTGTGAAACGAATAGCTAAGGCTCGTCGTAACCATGGTATAAATACAAAGCTCCATACGTCCAGTTCGGTCCCTCCAATCCGGGATAATTGAATCGGTCCATCATTAGCGCGACATAGCGGAAAGGGTAGCCGTCTGGCAATTCCACTACATTGGGCCAAACCCGGGTGCCGGAGTTTTCATCCCATGGGGGAAGATCCATTTTCAATGTGCCCACTTCGTGAAGTTGGGGATATGAGTAGATAAATATTTTCCGTTCCTGGCTTCCGGAAAAGCAATAGCGTTTTCCGCCGATACGCTGAATCGATGTTCCTGTGGAATTGTGGGTTACCGGGCCGGCGATGCGTTGATAGCCTTTGTTCCACGTACTTGATTCCAATAGGATTGCTTTATAGCCATCGTTGTTTTCGCAGGTCAATATCCGCCATTTTTCTGCCTCAGCGTCGTATAAAATGTGTGGATCTTCGATATCACCCACGATTCCGAAAGGAAGGGCCTGCATAACGGAGAAACCAAAACGCGGGTCTTTTACGCTTTGCACGGCCAATAGCTGCTTTTGCTCGTTAGGATCGGCATACGCGCTGAATCCGGTGGTAATACCACGCCACATCTTGTCGTTTCGATCATAGAAAATATGGGAAGCCACTTCGTTCCGAAGTATTTCATCCTGCCGGTCGAACAGGATAACTCCTTCAAATCGGAGATCAAATACAGCGGGATCCATGCTGAAAACACCCTGTACGTGATGCGGCAATGCACGTCCCCGGATCGTCATGGTGTACCAAATCCGGCCCTGGTCCAGCATCGGCGTGCCATCCTCATAAGTGATGGTCCGGATGTCTGCGAGGCCCATGCCACTGCTAAGTGCTGATGTTGCCTTATTTACCTGAACAGATCCCTGTTTAATCTGTGCAAACAGGTTCGACTGGAACGTGTGTAGATACTGTTTTTTGCGTAGGTCCATGCGCTGACTGAAATCCGACTGAGCAATCGGCAGGGGAAGACCGCTGTTTTGGCTATATACAGTCAGCCCACTGCCCAACATTTGCAAGATCAGTTTCCCTTCGGCAGCTAATTTACTTGACTGTGTAGCGGTGGCAATCGATTCGTGCGAGATTACCTCATTGCCTCTCATTATTGTTTGATGTACATCCGTGATATATTTTTCCTGATAGTCGATGGCGATTACGAAGCGTTCCGTTTTTTCAGCATCCGAAAATTCAAATCCGATGGCCCCTTCTCCTTCGCAGGAAGCCAGATCAAGTGTGTATGTGGCAAACGGATTGAACCCACCAAACCAGATAGACGTTTCCGTTTCGGTATCAGCGGTGATCTGCAGCTTTCCATGGTACACACGTACTTGCGCATGGGCTTCCATGTGATGGGTTGTGGGATACATGGCAGACATTCCGATGATTTCATTGGGATTGAGTGAAGCCAGCGGAATGGTGTGGGTTTCGTCAAACAGGAACCGCCGCACGCCCTGTCGTACAAAATTGATTTCATCGGGAGTCGGTTGGCTGCTGGCTGGAATGGATGTTAATATAAGCAGTATCTGAAACGCAAGAAAAACTAGCTTGAACGATCTATTCATATCCGTGTTGGTAATTGGTGGGGGCAAAGATACGGTTTTGTGGTTCAGTTGTAACCAAATGCATAAGACAAGGCGATGCCGTGGTTGTTTCCCAAGGTGGGCCTCCGGAATCCGACCGTATAGTGATAGACGAAACGGAGTTGTTCGACGGCGTAAAAACCGACGAGCAGGTTCAGCGAGGAACTGCTTCGGTAACCCGCACCGATTTCAAACCGGTTCCTTAGGTTTGCCGAAAGGTTCACATCGACTTGCAGAGGTGCACCTTTCTCGTATTTGACCAATGCATTGGGGGTTACCATGATTTCTTTATAGAAATCGGCGAAGAAGCGATATCCAAGGTATGCATAAACCGGTACGACAACTTCCACATGATGTCGGGAAGCGAGTTTGCCTCCGAGCAGATTGGGAACCGATACCCCAACATAATAACCTACTTTATTGTAGAGGATACCCGCACCGATGACCGGAATGGTTTCAGACAGGTTTTCCGCAAACACCGGATCGTCCGCTGTACCCAATTCAAGTAAGTTTTCATGGAGCCGCTGAATTCCAGCGGTCATCCCGAAGGAAAATACGTGTTTATCATAATCCCCCCAAACGTGTCGGCCGGGTTTTAAGTCAAACAGGAGCTGATAGGAATATACCACGGTGGCAGTGGTTGCCGAGGTTACACCGATTCTGTCATCGATAACTGCGGCGCCTAGGCCCATCCGACCGTTCGATAGGGGGGATTGGAAACTTAACGACGAGCTAGTGGGTGTACCTTCGACTTTCCGGGTATGTCGGTCATGACTAAGACTGACTACCGATCCGGGGGTCATACCCGCGTAGGCAGGGTTGATGATGAACGGATTGTAGTTATACGCCGGAAACAGCGGAGTTTGCTGAGAAAAAGCAATTCCTTGGCTGAATAAAACTGCCCATATAGTCACAATATAGTTCTTCCTATTTTTCATTAGCGCTTAAGTACCAAAAAGCCTTCGACTTTTTTCGTTTCTTGATTGTCGCGATATTGGATGATGAAAAAATACGTACCGGCAGGTAATATGCCTGCACCCAGCCGTGTCAATTGGTTGGCAACCCCCTTAAATACGCGGGATTGATTATCGTACTGTCTGATTTCAAAAATCCTATCGCCCCATCGATTGTAAATGGATACCGTATTATCGGGATATTGCTCAATTCCATCGATTTCCCAAAAATCGTTGATTCCATCGCCATTAGGAGAAAAGCCATATTTGGTCCGGCCGACATCTTTGCCGGTTTGGTTTTCATCGGGGATGATAACAAAGCGGGTCTGGGAGCATCCGGTTGCTTCGCCGGCAGCGTTGAAGGGCACGACCGACAGGTAATAGGGGGTGTTTTCTGCAAAATCAAATGCAGGATGGAACACGGTTCCCATTACCGTTTCGTTGTCTGCGATTTCCGTTCCGCCGGGTGTGGTACCAATGGAGATGCGGTATCCCTCGGCTCCTTCAACCGCTGTCCATGTAATGCCCGCATCCAGCGAAGTACTGCCCGCTCCATCTATCGGACTTGTTACGGTGGTACAATCGGGCGCCCGAAGCAGGGTAGTGGTTGTAAAGCTGATCTCCGTGCACCCCTCGGCTTCCCCGGCGGCATTGAAAGGCACAACGGTTACGTAGTACGTGGTGTTCTCTTCCCAATCGGTTGTCGGGGTATAGGTTGTTCCGGTTACTTCGTCACCGTCCAGGATGTCTGCCCCGCCTGTGGTAGTGCTGATGTAAATACGATAACCATCGACTCCGTTGGTCACCGGCCACGTAATCCCCGCATCCAGTCCGACATCGGTCGCTTCATTTTCCGGAAAGGTAATGGGTGTGCATTCGGGTGCCCGGAGCAGGGTAGCAGTCGTAAAGCTGATCTCCGTACATCCCTCGGCTTCTCCGGCGGCATTGTACGGAACAACGGTTACGTAGTACGTGGTGTTCTCTTCCCAATCGGTTGCCGTGGTATAGGCAGTTCCGGTTACCTCTTCACCGTCCAGGATGTCAGTTCCACCGGCTGTGGTACCGATAAAGATACGGTAACCATCGGCTCTGTCCACCGTTGACCACGTAATCCCCGCACCCAGCCCGACATCAGTCGCTTCATCTTCCGGCGCGGTGATGGTTGTACATTCGGGTGCAACCAAAAGCGTAGCGGTCGTAAAGCTGATCTCCGTACATCCCTCGGCTTCCCCGGCTGCGTTGAATGGTACAACGGTCACATAGTAGGTAGTGTTTTCTTCCCAATCGGTTGCGGGGGTATAGGATGTTCCGGTTACCTCTTCACCGTCCAGGATGTCAGTTCCACCGGCTGTGGTACCGATAAAGATACGGTAACCATCGGCTCTGTCCACCGTTGACCATGTAATCCCCGCACCCAGCCCGACATCAGTCGCTTCATCTTCCGGCGCGGTGATGGTTGTACATTCTGGAGCCTTTAGTACGGTCTCGGTCACAAAGCTAATTTCGGTACAGCCCTCTGCTTCCCCTGCATTGTTGAAAGAAATGACAGATACATAATAGGTTGTGTTCTCATCAAAACCGCCGGTCAGGGCATACGATGTCCCGGTTACTTCTTCGCTGTCCGCAATGTCTGTACCGCCCGCAGTAGTACCGATGGAGATGCGGTAACCATCCGCGTCGTCAATAGAAGTCCAACTGATGCTGGCATCGATGGCAACGTCCGTAGCGTTGTCAATAGGGGCTGTGATGATCGTACATTCTGGAATCTTTAATACAGTTTCGGTCGTAAAATTGATTTCGGTGCAGCCCTCTGCTTCCCCCACAGCATTGAAAGGAATGACGGAAACGTAATAAGTCGTGTTTTCATCAAAGGTCATCGCGAGATTAAAGCTTGTGCCTGTTACCTCTTCGTTATCGGCGATGTCTGTTCCGCCCGAAGTCGTGCCGATAGTTAGGTAATATCCGTCTGCATTGACCACGGCATCCCAAGTGATCGTAGCATCCACCGGAACATCGATGGTGTTGTCCGAAGGCGCTATGTTAGTCGCACAGCCGGGGACGGTGGGTAAAATTTCCGTGGTAAAACGGATTTCAGGGCATCCCGTGGCTTTGCCCACAGCGTTGTATGGAACCACGGTAACATAAACGGTCTCGTTTTCGGGAAAATCGGCTGGTGGATTAAAGCTTGTACCCGTTGTTACCTCGACGTTTTCGGCGATGTCCGTTCCGCCCGACGTCGTCCCGATGGAGATGCGGTAGCCTGTGGCATCGACCACGGCATCCCAGGTGATGTTGGCATCTATAGGGACGTCCGTGGCATTATCGGTGGGTGTTACATTCGTTACACAACCCGGAGGTGTCAACGTCGAAGCCGATTGATGTTCGTAAGCCCCGGCATCAACATGATCACCAAACAGTCTGTCGTTTCCACCTAAATCATTATCCGTTTCCGGTCCGGTTCCTGCAACCGCGGTATAAAGCGGGTTTCTTCCATATTCAATAGCCGGACTATTGCTCCGCAAGCTAAAATCGTCGCCGGAAAAATCCTGAAACAAGGGGTCTACTCCCATTAAATTATTGGAACCGTACGTGTTTTCCTGAAATATATTTCTTCTGAAATCTTTTTCACTTTGGTCGGGGTATTCACCGTCCCTATCCACATCGGGCCATAAATCGACATCCGCTAGGTTTCCGGCTGTATTACCGAAGAAAATGGAATTAAAAATATGGGTCTGATAAGTGTAATATTCTGAACTTTCCCGATACGGATGGGCAATCGCTGTTTTTTCATTGAAAACGAAGGTTGAATTGGTAACATATAGTTCCTCCCTGCTGTAAATGGCACCGCCTAGGGTTGTTGTTTTGTTTTGATTAAACAGCGAATTGGATACGGAGAGTTTTTGGCCATTATATAGCGCACCACCTTTGTCTGAGGAAGTATTTTGAGTGAATGATGAATTGAATATGGAAAGTTCACTGCTATTGAAAATAGCGCCGCCGTTATCCAAAGAAGAATTTTCGCTAAAAATGGAGTTTGTTATGGTCGAGGGATCCGCATTAAGGTAAATAGCCCCACCGCTTTTTTCTGAGCTATTGTTCCTAAAAACGGAATTGGAAATAATTGCACGCTCAAAACGGACGAGAATTGCACCCCCGTTATCACCGCTTCGATTGTCTTCAAAATGACAATTTATAATTTGGGCATCCTCCCCCCAAGCGTCGATAGCTCCGCCACTATAGTACGAGAAGTTATTTACAAACCTGCAGTTTTCAATTCGATTGTTGGTGCCAAACCGTATATGGATGGCACCGCCGCCGATATTTCTTGCTGCCCACCCGTCATTTTGAATGACGCGATTGTTTTCAAAATGGGAATTTTCAATTACGATATTATCTGTATTCCATAGGTAGATGGCGCCAGAACCTATTCTGTTTTCCGATGTATTATCCCTGAAAATACAGTTGTTAATGCGTGTACCATTTCCCGATATGTATAATGCCCCCCCCTTTATGTCATTAACGTCGGTGCCGATGTCTGCATAGCCATTAATGAAAGAGATGCCTTCAAAAAGCATATCGTTTGAGTTCAATCCGGTTCTTATGATGCTTACAGCATGCTGACCATCGATGATACTGGGATAAAGGGCGGGATCTCTTTGGTTTCCCAATCCTGAAAATCCCCCGAGGATTTCCAGTGTTTTATCGATCGAGATTGTCGATGATATCGGATAAGTTCCCTGTTTCAACCAGAGTTCGTCGCCTGCAACAGCATTATCCACCGCATCGGTCAAACTGCTGGCCGCAGCCCATGACGTGCCATCGCCACTGCCATCCGGCGACACATGCCAAATCGTTTGCGCTTGTGCTATCGTGCCGGTAACAAGCCACAAGAAAAAAAGGGCGGATACAGGATGCTGCATTTTTGATCGAATATTTGTCTGCTTTGGCGTTTTTACACCTTATAGGGGGCATCTGTTGGTAGAGACTGCTGATACCCGTGCTTTCACCAGCAAAAACATCGTGCAAAATTAATGTGTGTATAAAGGCTGCCCAATATTTCACTACATACACATTATCTACGGACAATCCGTTCCATGTCTACAAAGTATCTACAAGAAGACGTTGGTGGCGGTACCCAGCTTCTTTCTCTGTTCTTTTGCATTAGAAATAACTTTTACTTAGATTGCGGCTATTGTTAAAGCAGATACTTGCTTCCATACTTTTCAAAGTACCTGACATGATATGTAAATTGATACTAGCGTTGATATTATTGACTTCATGCAGCGGGGCGGCCGAGCGCTCGGGCGGAAACCCGGGGCAACGTGAAGAACAGGAAGGCATCGTTACCGGTGCCGATCAGGTAGAAAGCTACGTGCCCGGTTTGGAAGGCAAACGGGTGGGAATGGTAATTAACCAAACGTCCATCATCGGGAATACGTTGAGCGTGGATAGTCTGCTTGCACTGGGGGTTGATATCAAGATGATTTTCGGGCCCGAACATGGATTCCGCCAAAATGCGAGCAATGGGGCCATCGTCAGGGATGAAGTCGATCCGCAGACCGGGATACCCATCGTCTCGTTATACGGCAAAAACAGAAAGCCAACCAAGGCACAGATGGACGCACTGGATGTCCTTATTTTTGATATTCAGGATGTGGGTTGCAGGTTTTACACCTACATTAATACCTTGGCGGATATCATGGAGGCTTGCGCGGAATACGGCAAGCAACTCATCATTTTAGACCGCCCCAATCCCAATGGATTTGTGGATGGACCGGTGTTGGATATGCGGTTTAAATCGGGTATCGGGAAATTTCCGATACCGATAGCACACGGGATGACCATGGGAGAGTTTGCCCACATGCTGAACGGGGAGGGATGGCTTGCCAACGGTGTCAAATGCGACATCAAAGTCGTCCGAATGGAGAACTATACCCACGACCTATATTATGAATTGCCTGTAAACCCATCCCCAAATCTTAACTCGCAGGCATCCATTATTCTTTATCCATCCTTGTGTTTGTTTGAAGGTACGATTATCAGCCAAGGGAGGGGCACGTATATGCCCTTTACGGTCTTGGGCGCACCTGAGTTGAAAGGGCAATATGAATTTTCCTTTAAGCCGGTAAGCATACCCGGCATGTCTGAGGCACCGTTACACCGGGATAAAATCTGCTATGGAATAGATCTGAGGGATTATGATATAAAGGAATTGCATGCCTCGGGGCGCATTAACCTGCAATGGATGCTTGAGCTTTATAAGGCCTTCCCCGAGAAAGAACGATTTTTCGACGCTTCGCAAAGCCCGGCCATGGGCCGGATTGAAGCACTGATCGGAAACGATGTATTTAAAAAGCAAGTGATGGATGGCCTGAGTGAAGCAGAAATACGAAAATCCTGGGAGCCGGGGTTGAGCGACTACAAAGAAATGCGTAAACAATATCTGTTATATCCATAATGTTATGAAACCGTCATGATTTTCAAAAATCACACAGTGAAATAATTAAATCATGACAGCTTCATCGCCGATAAAAAGCAAATTATACATAGATGAAAAAATCGTTGATTTTATACACCTTGTTGGGGATGTGTTTTCTCGGAATTTCCTTGAAAAGTTACTCGCAGGCAAACAAAGGGAGCTTTAATCACATGGCATTGTCCGTGTTGGACCTCAAGAAGAGTGCTTCATTTTACCGGGAAGTATTGCAATTGGATACCCTTCCCGAACCTTTTAAAATAGGAAAGCATGTGTGGTTGGAGATCGCTCCAGGGTTTTCCCTGCATCTTGTTGCAGATGCAACCGAGCGCAAAGAGCATAGCCGGAATACCCACATTTGCTTCAGTGTGGCGTCTATCGATGCGTTTGTGGATCAGCTTGAAAAATTCGGCATTACCTACTACAACGTGCAGAATGAGCCGGGTAAAGTCGGGACACGCGTGGATGGTGTCAAACAGCTCTATATCCAGGATCCTGACGGTTATTGGCTGGAAATCAATGATGAAAAGCGTTGAAGCTAAAGCTGCCATTCCGTTCGGTTCCAGTAGATTTTCAAGTTATGGGTTGCGTTGCCGTATGCGACGATGTCGGGTTTGCCATCGCCATCCAAGTCTTCAATATCGAGATCTTCGCAGGCAATGGTTCCACGATCTAACCAATAAACGTCAATCGCTTCCCAATATGGGTTAAACGGTACGTACAATTTGATTCCAAAATGACCATCTTCGTTGGGCTTTTTCCATCCGGCGACCACCTGATCCCGTCCTAAATTCAAAAAATCAGCCATTCCCAGTCCATATCCCATTTCCATCTTCCGTTCAAGTACCCTCCTTTTGATTTTGTCGTACACCAATGCGCTATCAGTGAGTCCGGGTGTATAGATCGATACCATATTGCCGTGATGCGGTTCGATAGCCGCAAAAACATGTGCGTTCCGGCTGACCACGGTACCGATGCTTGCCTTGCCGAGCCGACGCCCCCTGGCCAGCCAATCGGCTGTATTACGGACCCAACGTTCATCTTTAAAATAGAATCCCATGATACCGCCCTCGCCGCTGATATAAAGGACTTCTCGGTCGCCGTAGTCGTACACGTCCAGATCGTGTGCTAGAGGAAGAGGAAGCTCGACAAAGCGCTCCTTCCACAGTAGGGTTAGCTCTGCAGGCTTTTCATACATCCGTATGTTTGCGGCCTGCGCTTGGCCGTCCCGATTTTCCATGCGGTGTTTCGGTAACACCACCAATTGGTAGGTGCTGTCACTCACTTTTACCCATTGTACCCGGTGGGCAGTAGGGGCTTGGCGGAGCGATATCGGTGTCCATAAGTGGGTTGGATTTTCAGGGCGGATCAAATAGTATACCGAATCCGATGCCACGGCTATCTCGGCTTTTCCATCTCCATCGATATCACGGGCAGCAACGCACGCACCGTCGTAATTCGTTAGGTTCTCCACCATGACGAATCGTTTCCAGTCCCCGTTGCGATACCAGACCACCCGATGAGAGTCCGCAAGTATAATGTCCGGCTTGCCGTCGCCATCTACGTCGCCAATTGTCAGGTCATGTCCCACCTCGATCCGGTCGTCAATGGTTTCGGCGGAGAATTGCGGCTCCCTTCCGGTGAGGCAGGCCATACCCAAAACAGCAACTAACGATGGGTAAAACATCGGTTATTTAAGACTTGCGGTGAAGTTTGTTTTCATGTCACGAATTTAGTAAAATTGCATAAGTAACCACCATGAAACAAAGTGCCGGCATCTTACTGTTCCGCCGAATCGGTCGGGGTATCCAATTCTTTCTGGTGCATCCCGGTGGTCCCTTTTTTGTACGAAAAGATGCCGGAGCTTGGACTATTCCCAAAGGCGAGATTATCCCGCCTGAAAATCCACTGGATACAGCTATCCGTGAGTTTGAAGAGGAAACAGGGCTATGTCTACCCGGTCCTTTTATTCCATTGGATGCCATCGTTCAGAAAGGCGGCAAATATGTGTTTTGCTGGGCCATGGAAGGGGATCTGGATCCGGAAAAAGTGGTAAGCAATACCTTCGAATTGGAATGGCCACCCCGTTCGGGCAAGCGGGTTTCATTTCCGGAAATAGACAAATCGGGCTGGTTTACGCTGCCGGAGGCCAAGCAGCTGATCAATGAACGGCAGATCTCCCTGCTGGAGCAGCTTATCGCATTTCTGGATTGATATTTGAAAAAAAGAGTATTTTAGCCCACGAGAAAAGTATGGGAAATTAAGTTTTGTAATTAATTTAAAATATGCGGAGAGGTTTGTTGACGTTAATATGTACAACCGCAATGGTTTGGAGTACCCTTGCGCAGGGGCAGGCAGACCGTGCGAAATTTGAAATCATCCGGGAAACCATAAATTTTTTGGCAACAGATAAGGCGGTTTCGCCGGATACTACTTTTAGGATATCCTGTGAGACGTTGGATTACGACTGTTTCAAACAACAGTTATCCAGCAATCCTGTAAATGGCATTGAGCGGTGGTACAATGCTTGGCGGTCTATGAAAGCAACGGATGAAGCGGGGCTTGCTGCCTTGCGTAAACAGGTATTTGCGGATATATTCGAAAGGCCAGGGAAGGGATACCGAAAGCAACTTGCAGGTTATAAGGCATACGTCGCGCGTACCGAAGACCTGATACACCTATCGGTGGATGAAGCACCGATGGAGCAAATAGCCATAGATTCTGCCGAGGAGCCGCCGCAGCATCCCGCCCAATCAGCTATTATTTATCCAGAACAAACAAATGAAGAGAATAAAAACCCAGAAAAAGAAGACACCATGATTGCTTACCTCGCTATTACCCTTGCCATCATTGCGCTGGTCGTTGTCGCACTGCCGCTATTCAAGAAAAAAGAGCAGGAACCTGCTGCTGATTTCTACGGGTTACAAGAGCGCCTGGATGAATTAGCCTTGCGGATGAAACGCCTGGAACAGAAAATGGCTGATAGCCCCATCAGGGATGAGGCCATCACCAGTTTGACCGAAATCATGGAATCTGTGGAGAAGCGGGTGGTGGAATTGGAGAACCATTCGAAATCAGATTCAGTTTGAGCCTTCCTCTGAAGGTGGAAATGATAGCCTTACTCCGATCTCAAAGATTTTACCAGGTTCATCAAAGCTGCATTCACCGATTGCGAGACTATTGTAAAGAATGCCCCTGCTAGGTAAGCAAACCCGCAAGAGGAACGTCTTGGCAGAGGAACGTGAGTGCAGTAAAACGCGGATTCAGCAAACTAATTATCCGGCAAGAGAAATATTATCATCCCCTTGCATCGTGGAAGCTGACAGGACCGGTACCTCCATCCCGTATGGTTTCATCTTAAATTGCATATAATAGGCTATTTATGTATGTTTGTTAGGTTGTGAAAAGTATACCCCGATTTTTCAGGAAAAGCACGCACCGCCTGCTGCTGGCGGCCGGTGCGTTGGTATGGAGCATTTTACCCTTAACTGCCCAAGAGGATATCCGATTATTGGTGCGTGGAGATGACATGGGGGTATCCAGATCGATCAATGCCGCGGCAATAGCAGCCTATGAACGGGGAATTGTGCGGTCTGTGGAGGTGATGGTTCCCGGTGCCTGGTTTGAAGAAGCGGCGGCATTGCTCAACGAACGGCCGGATTTGGATGTGGGCATCCACCTAACATTAACCAGTGAATGGAAACATGTAAAATGGAGGCCACTCACACACTGTCCGAGCATCACCGATGCGGATGGCTACTTCCTGCCGTTTGTGTGGAAAAATCAGCAGCTTCCGGATGCAGGTAGCATCACCGAACGCAATTGGAATATCGAAGAGATTGAACGCGAGTTGCGGGCACAGATTGAGCTTGCACTGAAAAAAATACCCCATATCAGCCATCTATCGGAGCATATGGGGTGCCTGCGTTTCTCCGAGGAAACAAAGCAACTGGCTGAAAAGCTTGCACGTGAATACCGCCTGTCCGTCCGTACAGGCGATGTGAAACCGTTTCCTTCATGGAGCGGAAATGAGGTGTCTGCCGAACAGAAAGCAGCCAACCTCAAACGCGGGATCGAGCGGATAACACCGGGCACCTACCTACTTGTGGAACACCCTGCATACGACGACCTGGAGACACAGGGGATGGGGCATGTCGGCTATGAAAATGTAGCAGCGGATCGGTATGGGGTGTTTAAAGCCTTGACAGATAAAGACGTTTCCGGACAGATTGACCGGCGTGGTATCCGATTGATCAATTACCGGGATTTAATATCCGATAAATAAAAAGACGAACCATGCAAAGACGGGAAATGATAAAAAAAGCCGGAGCACTGGCATTGGGTGCCCCGGGTTTATCTTTATTGCATAAAGCTGGGTTGCTGCCGGCAAAGCCGATGAACAAACTTCCCCGATGGAAAGGATTCAATGTATTGGACTTTTTCAATCCGGACTCAGGGAATAAACGGCAAAGCACACCGGAGGAATACTTCCGTTGGATGGCCGATTGGGGGTTTGATTTTATCCGCGTTCCGATGGCGTATCCGTATTACCTGGATTTCGACCGGACAAGGCCCATCACAAAGGAGGAAGTTTATCACATCGACGTAGAGCGGGTACACGAGGTGGTGGAACTGGTGGAACGGGCTAACCGTCATGGCCTGCATGTGAGCTTAAACCTGCATCGTGCCCCTGGTTTTTGCATTAATGCCGGATTTGAGGAACCCTACAACCTGTGGAAAGATCCCGAAGCGCTGGAAGCTTTTACCTTCCATTGGGCGTATTGGGCGAAGGTATTTCGAAATAAAACCCGGGATCAGATTAGCTTTGACCTGTTAAACGAGCCCTGTTTACGGGAAGATATGAACGACCAGTTCTCACGCCGAAGTGCCGTACCCGCGGCACTGTACCGGTCGCTTATTGTGAAAGGATTTGACGCGATACGGTTGGTCAATCCCAAACATCTGGTCATTGCCGATGGCAACAACATCGGTGCCGAGGCGATCGATAATATTGCAGAACTGGATGTAGCGCAAAGTTGCCGGGGTTATGCACCGGGGTTGGTATCCCACTATAAAGCACCCTGGGTTTTCCAACATCCGGATGACCTGCCCGAAGTGTCTTGGCCCAGTATGGACAATGGGCAGTTGCAGGATAAGTCATGGCTGCGGAAGCATTTCGCACCCTGGATTGCGTTGGTGGAACAGGGGACGGGCGTACACTGCGGTGAATGCGGTGCATGGCGGGAAACCCCGCATCCTGTGGCACTGGCATGGATGGACGATATGTTTTCCATTTTGACGGAACACGGTATCGGGTTCGCACTGTGGGAATTTGATGGAGATTTCGGGATCCTGAATTCCCGGAGAAACGATGTCCAATACGTCGATTGGTACGGTCAAAAACTGGATCAGAAGATGCTTACGCTATTGAAAAAGTTTGTGTAAATACGCTTTTTAATCGTTTGTTACTGGAAGAAAATACCGCTGATTCCTGCATCCTCACCTTCCAAGTGGCTCAATCGTATCCGGACGGGGCCCTTAGCCGCGAACGTGTAGTAACGGGCTTTTCCCGAAGTTTTCACCAACACCGTAGGGTGTATCAGATTTTTGGTCCGTTGGTCAAACAGATCGATCACGAATTTGCCATTTGTGCCCAGCTCGGCAGTGCGGAGCGTCACCTGGTATGCTTTTTCAGGTTGGGCCATGATGTCGATATAATAAGTCTGATAGCAGGCCATGGGATTTTGTGTGGCCAGTATAGCCAGTGAGCGGCCATCCTTCATCTGCCAGTTACCCAAACGCGGAGCACCTGTCCCTTCGCTTTTCCATGCAATTTTTTCGATGTAGCCGGGCAGTGTCCCTTCGTTGACGGCAGTATCGGGGTGATCAAACAGCAAGTAACCATCCTGCCCGTAATGGGCCATCCAATCGGTTGTGGTCGTACTATCGACCGAAACCAGTCGGACCGCATTATCGATGCGTTTTTTTAGGTCGGGAGATGGGTGTTTGGTTCCGCGGCCCCCATATTCCATGGCAATGCGGTAAGTGCCCGGCGGGAGATCGGGAAGGTATACAAATCCATCGTCTTCCGTCGGGTTTGCAAAGGACGGGTCCTGCCCATCTCGATTGGGGTATACATCCTGGCCATTGACGGAAATACGGCGTATCTGCTTGCCCATTTTCGGTATGCCTACAGTAGCCAGGCTACCCGAAGGTGATTGCAGATGTGCAACGCCCTGATTTACGTCGATGTCAAATTGGATGGTACCCAACGGCGTTGGTACGTCGCCGCGCACGGCACCCAACGTATTGGAAAGATGGGGGATAACCTGAAAGCGCTTGAAACCTGGTGACACCGGTTTGATACCCAGTATTTCTTCGGAAAGCCATCGGGTTGCGCCGCTGCTCCACGGGTGACATAAGCTTGTGTAGCCGTGCTGCCCATTGGGGACTGGGTCATTGGGCTGGATCACATTTGCCCATTCCGGCCTGAAACATTCCCAAAACGTGGTTGCCCCAAGCCGAAGCTGTCCGCCCCAGGTCCGGTTGATTGCCACGAGTGCTTCCTGATGTAAGCCGCTGTTGGCCAATGCCCTGATGATAAAATACTGGTTGAATGGTGAAAAAGAGATGATGTTAGCCGTGTCAAGAAAATGCTTGTTTACCAGTGCTTTCGACTCATCTTCCGTTAAATAACCGCCGTTTACCGCTTCCGCTGCCGCATGCAATCCAATCGCTCCGAACCACGATGGATCTTTCCGGATCTCCTGCAGCTTGGCATCAGCCAATTGTCTGTAGTCGGCACTTAACCCTTTTTCGCCCAACGTGGCCAAAGCCTTGGAAAGGGCTACGCAGGTCTGCACATACAATAAACGGTAAGCATGCCGGTTCTCCGGGTTGTTTGGGGTTTCGAAGCCTGCACCGAGCCGTTCATCCCAGCCATAGAAACCTAGGTTAATCTCGTCGACGGTTACCTGGGCTGCGTGATCGATCTTACGCTTAAGGGTGGCCAAGTGTGAGCGTAAGAATGCCTCGTCACCGGAATAATAGTAATAGTCGAGAAGACTATGAATCCACAGGAGCGAGTAACTTTCGATGGAATTATTATCTACGGATGTCCGCTGCAGGTTGTGTTTTACCATGTCATAATTCCCGAAAGCAACCATGCTGACTCCCTGAGAGATGTGTGCATCCCCCGTCCACGAATGCCGGTCGCCCCGGTCCACCAAGATCGCTCCCATGTGGTCTTTCAGCAAGTTCAGTTTGACGGCATAAGCTCCCGTGTACCATATCCTGTTCAGTAACGTATCGGAACTCTCGAAATGCCCGGCGTAGTTAACAGGTTTTGTCTGGCAGACCAAACGGATATTTTTAATATGCCAGGGCTTGTCAAATCTGGTTACGTGTATCCATCCGAACCGCACACCTTCATACAGCTCCGCATTCAGCTCCAACCGGTAGGTATTTCCATGTTTAACCGGTACTCCAGTTTTATGGGGAGATTGCGGTCCCGAATTGACGACCGCAGGCTGATTGTACTCACTGACACTCATCTGTACTTCCCCGCTCAGGTCCGGACTGTCAAACTCGATCCATGCTGCGCTCTCCACGCCGAAATCGAAACGGATAGACCCTTCACCGTTGACTTTTATAAAGCAATCATCGGTCAATGCAGATTCCACGTTTGCGAAGCTTGGCGTAGTTTCTGTAGAGACTTTCACAGGTTTTAAATGGTATACCTGCAGTTCCTCACTTTCCCGCGTCCAAACATAGGATACCAATGGGTCAGGCGACGCACTGACAGGCTTTCCCGTGAAAGCACCGCCGGATACTACCGGATAAGGGGCGATGCCGGGATGGTCGGGAAGATACGGTTTGGTATGTGTAGAGTCCTGTTTACCGACGGACACCGATGGCATGCCAACGATAAAAAAAGAAACAATGAGACTTGCAGTAGCACGTAAAAGCGGGATTTTGTCTGGCATGTGATTCAATCGGGTTATATAAATGGGCAAAAAATCGAGCAAAACTAACCATAACAACGGAATTAGTTTTGAAGAAAAATGACAATTCTTTGTCTTTTTTGATATAATAGACCCGTTCTTAACCCGTAGTGGGTTGCTGCCGCACCGAATTTTTCGTTTATTTGCAAGTACACGAAGACGGTATCTGATTATAGCATGTATGTAACCTTGTTGGCTTTGCATTCGCTGATTCGCTGGGTGGTATTGGCGGGTTTGCTTTTTGCAGTGTTCCGTGCCTACCGGGGATGGTTTACTAACCGGAAATTCTCTCGTTTCGATCATTCCATCCGGCATTGGACTGCTACGGTTGTGCATATTCAGTTCCTTTTGGGAATCGCTTTGTATGCGATCAGCCCCCTGGTTGATTACTTTCTGCATAATTTCAGGGAGGCGGTACACCAACGGGATGCCCGTTTTTTCGGTATGGAGCATAGTTTGATGATGTTGTTGGCGGTTGTGGTTATTACGATCGGTTCGGCTAAGGCAAAACGCAGGCCAACGGATATTGAAAAGTACAGAACCATGGCCGTTTGGTTTACGATTGGCTTGCTCATCATATTGACATCGATCCCGTGGATATTTTCGCCGTTTACCAATCGGCCCAATTTCAGATCGTTTTAGAAGCCCGGTCCTGTTGCCCGCTTAATTACCTATTTTCTTCTCCCCATTTTCTGCCTTCCCGCGTCCGTGATGCGGGGCTGATGCGGGGCGTATTCGGGAAAAGGTAACATACGTGCTGTATACGGCACGGATAGCGTTTACGTGATGGCAGAAGAACGGCGGGAAAAAGGGTGCAGTTAGTGGGGGAAAGCAGTGCGGGTAGGTACCGGGGAATTTATCGCTGATGGGCCTGAATCAAAAAAAATGAAAAAAGTTCTTGACTCTTACCTTACGTCATAGCCTACCTTTGTCGGAACAATGGATAAAAACATGACACAATACACGGTAAAGAAGCTTGCAAAGGCCGCTGGTGTGAGTGTGCGCACGCTCCATCACTACGATCGGATCGGCCTGCTGAAGCCGTCGATCCGTACCGCTGTAGGGTATCGGTTATACGGTGAAGGCGAACTGCTGCGGTTGCAGCAAATCCTTTTCTATAAGGAACTGGATTTTGGACTAAAAGAGATTGCAGCTTTGATCAACCGCCCGGACTTTGACCGGATAAGTGCGTTAATGGATCAAAAGCAGCTGTTGAAAGAACGCAGGAAGCGTATCGACCGACTCATGGAAACATTGGATAAAACGATTTTACACATCAAAGGAAAAATCAAGATGAATTACGAAGAATTGTATGAAGGTCTCCCGAAGGAGCAGGCCACAGCGTGGCGACAAGAAGCCCTGGAGAAATGGCCGGATCAGGTAAAGCAATCGGAAAAGGTGCTTACCGGTATGGGCAAGGAAGAATTTGAAACGCTGAAATCCGGCTTTAAGGAAAATTGGGAAACGTTGGCCTCTCTTTGTGGCCGGGGTGCGGATCCCGCTTCCGAACAGGTTCAACAGGAAATCGATAGGCACTATCATTATATTCTGCGGTTTTGGGGTAAACCGGGTGATCAGGAGGAAGCGTACAAAGGACTTGGAGAACTCTACGTGGCCGATCCCCGCTACACTGAAATCGGTGGTGCAGCTTTTGGCCGATTCCTGAAACAGGCAATCGACCATTATGTGACCGGTCGGAAGGTCTAATCCCTTTCTTTCAACTTGCATATAAAAGCTATTTTATCGTAGTTTGCAATACATAATCGCATTGCATATGTCTACGCTTTTCAATCCCTTAACCATCAAAGGCATCACGTTGAAAAACCGGCTCATTGTATCGCCCATGTGCCAATACTCATCGACCGATGGATTCGCGAACGATTGGCACTTGGTGCATTTGGGTAGCCGGGCGGTTGGTGGGGCGTCGATGGTCATTTCCGAAGCTACGGCAGTTTCTCCGGAAGGCCGGATATCACCACGGGATTTGGGTATTTGGAAAGATGAACACATCGAAAAGTTAATGCAAATTACCGCGTTCATCAAAGACCAGCAGTGCGTGCCGGGTATTCAGCTCGCGCATGCGGGTAGAAAAGCCAGTACGGCCGTGCCATGGAAGGGAAGGGGCAAGGTGGCCGAGGAGGAGGGAGGGTGGGCGCCTGTGGCGCCGTCGGCAATGGCGTTCGCCGACAATTACCCAATGCCAGCAGAACTGGATACAGCAGGTATCCACAACGTTGTCACCGACTTTGCGATGGCTGCGGAGCGGGCACTCCGGGCGGGTTTTCAGGTGGTTGAGATTCATGCAGCACATGGTTACCTGTTGCATCAGTTTCTATCCCCGCTGAGCAATCAGCGGGTAGATAATTATGGTGGAAGTTTTGGCAACCGCATCCGGCTGTTGCTGGAAGTTATTGAGGGGGTAAAGACGGTTTGGCCGGCTGATTTACCGCTGTTGGTCCGCATTTCTGCAACCGATTGGACTGAGGGGGGATGGAACGGCGACGATTCGGTACGGCTGGCCGAAATCCTGAAAATGGCAGGCGTCGACCTGATTGATGTATCAACAGGAGGATTGGTAAGCCACCAGCAAATTCCCATAGGGCCAGCTTACCAGTTACCTTTTGCTTCGAAGATCAAAAAGGAGACCGGCATATTAACTTCCACTGTGGGTTTAATTACGGATGCTGTACAGGCAGAAACGATATTAGCTAATGGTGATGCCGATGCCGTGATGATGGCCCGGGAGCTGCTGCGCAACCCTTATTTCCCGTTGAAAGCTGCCGCTGGACTGGGTGATAATGTCGCGTGGCCCGTGCAGTATGAGCGTGCCAAACGATAGTTTTCTAACCGCGCGTTAATGCAGGATATTCGATTTATCTTTGCCTACATTACTTAAGGCATGGATAGTCATCTAAAGGGAGTACTCATGGCCCTACTAGCGGCCACATTATGGGGCGTATCAGGGACCTGCGGCCAATTTTTATTTCAAGAGCGGGCGATGCCTGTGGAATGGTTGATGGCGGTACGCATGTTAACTTCAGGTGTATTGCTATTGCTTGTGGCCCTACTGCGGAAAGACAGTAATGTGTGGGTGATTTGGCAGGACAGGCGTGATCGTCGGGGTTTACTCATTTTCGGTATCGTTGGTATGCTTACCGTGCAATATTCCTATTTCGCAGCCATAAAACATTCCAATGCAGCTACGGCGACTATCCTTCAATTTTCGGCGCCGGTATTGATCGCCGTTTATCTGGCGGTCCGATATGGCAAACGCCTCAATGCGTTGGGATATTTGGCTATTTTTCTCGCCGTGCTGGGCACCTTCCTTTTGGTAACCCACGGAAATATCCGTTCGTTGAATATATCACCCTTGGCTTTTGCCCTGGGTATGGCATCGGCAGTCAGTTTAGCATTATATACCCTGATGCCGGGTAGACTACTTGCCAAGTATAGCGCGTTGAGTGTCATCGGCTGGGGGTTGTTTATCGGCGGTATTGGAATTTCGCTGATCAGACCACCCTGGGATGTTGAGGAAATTATATGGGATGGGTACACGTATGCAAATACCGTCTTCGTGGTACTGTTCGGTACATTGATTCCATTTTACGTATACCTGAAAGCCGTACAATTGATTGGTGGGCAGACAGCCAGTCTCCTTACCTCGGCTGAACCCTTGTCTGCCACGCTGATCGCGGTGTTATGGTTGGGTGTATCCTTCCAGGCACTGGATTGGGTAGGGGCATTGCTGATTGTCAGTACCGTATTCTTGTTGTCTGTAAGCAATGTGTCCAAGGGGCATTCCTGACTTTACAGGAGTTTGATACGTAGGTTCATGACCATGACATATAACGGGATAAGTCCGAATGAGATAGCCACAAAGATTCCCACACGGAAGTAGTTGAGAATTCGCCATTGAGAAGTACGGTTGAGCAAATCTGTGTCTGTTGTGCCGGATGCTGCAATTTTTTGAAAATCGATGATATTCGGAGCAAAATAGATTAGTGTCCAAATCCGCACGGCGACATGAAGCAAAAACAGCAGTAGTAACCAACTTCTAACCGGATCTATCTTCCAGCAGAAGACGAGGGCAAGCAAGAAAGTAAGCTCGTGCAGTGAATGCGTAACAATCCAAAATACTTTGAAGTCAAGCCCGTATTTTCCTCCCAACATCGCAAGGGATGCTGGTGGCGAGGCGGTCCATTTGGGTACAACGGCTGCTGTTTCAAATAATTGTGCGCCATTCATCATGAAATATGCCAGCGTGGTGATCAGTAGCCACATTTCGGCTCTTGTTAAATAGTTTGTTGTTAATTGTTCCATCTTAATCGTCATGATTTAATTCTTTTATCGTGTCATCCATAATTTGCACAGCGGAGCGAAAATATTTCTCAAGTACTTCGAGCTCCTGATCCGAAAAGGACGTAACCAGGGCTGTGGTTTTTTTATCCAGTTCTGAAAACAAAGGCTGGAGAAGTTTCATGGTGTTTTCCGTACAGGGAACAATGATTACCTTACGCCGGTCGTACTTGTCGAATTCCCGCTTGGCTAACTTTTTTTTCTCCAGTCGGTCCACCAAACCTGTGACAGCACCTGTAGTAAGGCCTGTCAATTTGGAAAGCTCTCCCGCTGTCATCGCACCCCGTTCAATTAATAATCCCAGGTATTTATGGTCAGTACCTGAGAGGCCCGCTTTCCGTGCAATAGCTTCATGCATCCGTATGGAAGTGTCCGAATAGCGTCTGCTTAGTACCCGCATTTCCAGGATTTTTTCAATACGGATTGTTTTTTTTACCATACAATTATTTTTGTTTAAAAGTATCTTAGTAACAAAGATATATAATTAATTTATATATTGTGAAAAATTAGAGGTGAATTCTTGGGAAATGCTAAGTTTGCATGATAATACAAGCATGTATGAAAGACTATAAGGCTTATTTCATCGTACCGGCTGCTCCGGAGTTAGTTTATTTGGCATTAACCACTCCCGAAACCATCCGGCTTTGGACCGGGGACGAGGTGGTAATGATTGCCGAGCCGGATACAGAGTTTTCCCTATGGGATGGGGCAATCGTAGGTAAAAACCTTTCATTTGAACCCGGTAGGAAAATCGAGCAACAATGGTACTTCGGTGAGCAACCGGAACCTTCTATCGTGACCATCAAGCTACATCCGCATAAGCAGGGAACCTCAATGGAAGTGAGACATACCCATATTCCGGATGATGATTACGATGACATAGTGGATGGCTGGCGTACGGTATACGCCGCATCGCTCATTGATTTTTATACGGAGTGATTTCTACCCATGGATTTCGCTCCCATTCCTTGTTGTGTTTTACCTATTCACATTCCGGATTAACGTGATGTACCCTTTGAAAGTCTGCGAATGATTATTGGGAAGCCTGACTTCAAATACATAGTAATACGTACCTTCACTGAGATTGCTGCCATTCCAGTCGCCCTTGTAGGGACTGGCCCTGTATACTTCGTTGCCCCAACGGTTAAAGATGACCATGCGGTTTTCAGGGAACAATTCCAGCCCGCGAATCCGGAAGTAATCATTAAGGCCGTCTCCGTTGGGTGTAAAGGTATTCGGAATTTTCATTGCGATCACTTCTATGGAAGCGATGGATTCATTGTCTTCCGGGTTGCTGTCTGTTCGGCTATGAGCTACAATCGCCAATTTGTCGGCATGTCCTTCACGGGTTGCGCGTACGCTGATGGTGAGTGATTGCGATTGGCCGGCGGTCATATCGCCCGGCAACCAAGTAAGTTCCCTCGTGGCGGGGTTGTAGAAGACTTGCCCGGCATAGTTCCCCAAAATACCCTCATAGGAGACATTTTGGGGGATGGTGGCCGAAACAGTCACACTTTCTGCTGTATGCGTGCCGTTGTTTGTTATAAAAAGCTGGTAAGTGAAAAGACCTCCGATCAATACGGTTGGCCGGTCGGGCGTGTTTCGGATTTGCATATCCACATTTACGTTGCCTCCGTTTGAATCGGGATCGATGATGACTTCCACAGGATCTGAGAGGTCGGAGTTGCATTCATTTCCCAATGCCATCACGGTGTAAGTACCAGCGTCGGTCACAGTAAGCTGTTGGTCGTGGAAACCGTTTATTGGCTCACCGTTGCGAAACCAAAGGTAGGAAAGGGCATTTTCTGAGTTTGCAGTGAGCACAATAGAGCTACCTTGTACAATGTGCGTAGTTTGTGTCTGTGCCATAACCTGTATAGACAGGAAAAACAGACAAAATAGCATCGGAGATGACCTCGGCAACATGATAGATTTATCAATTTTGCACGCCATATTTTATGGCGTGCAAAATAAGGTACTGAAATGAATTACAATGTTTCTCCAGTTGCACTCCCGCCAATTGTTATCGTTGGCGTGCTTGGTTTTGGTAACACAGTTACCTCATGATCTTCAGCAGATGAGCAATAGGTCAGACTACCAACTGAATACCCTGCTTTCAATCGATAGGTCGTTGTTGTATTTGGATTTATGTCCGGGTCCGGTGTATAGGTAGCAGACGTTGCTCCAACGATTGCTGTTTCTACACCGCCGCTAACCGTAAACCACTGATAGGCATAAGTCGTATAAGCATCTGTGGTTGTCAGATCGGCTGTAAAAGTTTGATCACCGGCATCTTCGATACAGTAATCTTCGGCGTCAAAGTCAACGGTTAGTGGGGCGAATACATAGACAGGAACTGTAGCCATATCCGATTCGCAGATTTCAGGGTTAGCTGCATTTCCCACGGTTGATATATAATAATATCCGGTTTCTAAGTCCGCAGCCGGGATGGAATTATCCGTTAAGACCAAAGTTGTAGTGGGGGTTGTTGTTTCGGTCGAACTGTAGCGGACAATCCATTCCGTATTAGCTGGAGGGGTACCGAGATCAAGATCTGAACCTTGACAAAACAGATTGACGCCAGAGGTTGTCGGCACGACTTGGGCATTGGTCTGTAACACATTTAACATGAGTAACAGAGAACTGGCTGCGATGGTGTGTTTGATGGTCTTTTTCATACGTGTAATTTTTGATTGCATTTAATTTAATATTGAGAATGAGGGTTTATATTCAATAGAGGTGGTGGCGGTTTAGGTTGGATTTTTATTGTTAGATTTAGGTTCTCACTGGCACACCCACTCGCATTTTTTACAATAAGGATACCTTGATAGTCGCCGGGTATGGCCGCCGAAGGCTTGTTAATTAAGATAGTCCCACCGGTTGGTGAGAAATTGTGAGACGAATTTTCGATATCCATAAATCCCATAGATTCCGCTTCGGTATTCCAATCGATGCTGTACGTAATTGGAGCCGCCGTTGTGGCGCTGTAAACAATATGTATTTGGGAATCCTCTTGGCATGCGGTTGTCAATTGGGGAATTGTGATGGTCGGTGTGGGTAATACGGTAGCTGTAACAACCACACGTGGAGACACGCAGCCCGTGATTTTATCTATGGCCTCAATGTAATAGTTGCCGCTTGCGGTTACAGCTGATGACGGTAGGGGAGATCCCCCTGTCGAAACGGTATAATATTGGTAATCGTAGTAATCTGGTTGGTAATTAGCAATTGCACCGATTAAATCTACGGAACCGCAACGGGTGAGTGCGGTAGCTAATTCAGTTGGATCATCAATCACCAGTACACGGGGTAGACGGCTTACTTCGTATATGCGCAAAGATGTTAGCGCCGTTACAGTGTTGTCAAAGCGTAATTCGACCCGATCAAACGGATTATTTACTTTGAAAGCCAGTTCATATTTATGGGTGCCCGGAAGTAGCCTGGCGCTAATTAAAGAACCGTTTGCTACAATCGGACTGCCAATCGCAATTTCTCGGTTATAGGGTTGAATCGAAAACGATGACAGAACACCGAGGTCAAGTAGTGCACCTGGATCTTCTAAGATGATTCGGACCACTTGGCTTGGTTCAGAGGGAGTAGAGAAAATGGTGTTTAAATAGATGGTATTCAATGCACCAACTCCCACGTTCATTGTTGCATAATCAGTGTTGTTAGCGTTGATTACGTTATATGGGGCAGTAACCCCTCCAATTGATGTTAATAAGCCAATTGCTTCTGATCTCGTGCCATATAGAACATCCAGCGGATTATTCTTTTCTTCACAATTAGCGTAACTGTGATTTTCGTAAATGTATGCATGGTATACTGCGCTAGAAAGTAATACACTCAATCCGTTACCGCTTAAACGGACAAATACCCCTTGATAACTCTCTCCCGGAGTGAACGTGATTTCGAATGTTCCGGTGCCTTTAAGGAGGTTTAACAAAGAAGATCCCGAATACGCTATTGTTCGATTGCTGGTATTGTAGCCCGCCCTATTAGTTAGCCCAGCATTAACGGGAGCTAGATTACGGAACGAACCGATTTCTATACCACTTAGTAAACCCAATACTTCGCGGGGCAGTTGGATTTTCACAGTAACTGGTATATTTCCACTTATTGTCCGAACACTCGCATGGCTACCATTTGCCGTGAATTCAAGATATTGGGTTGCTGATAACAAGCCGACTACACCGGTAGGTACACTGAGGGAAGAAAATGTTGTGACATTGCCGTCTATTGCATTCTCATCATTGGATACATTACCTGTCAAAAGTCCCAAAAGATTTATTCCAGTCTCATAAGTCCCCTGGAAATTTGCATACGTCCTTTTTTTATCCTGCCCCCGCCCCTCATTCACCACCCCCAACAGCAGCACCATCACCGCAAAAAGTCGGAGCGAACGAAAACATATGGATAGGACGGGAGGGTACATATCAATTCATAGGCAAGTGTGCAGCAAGAAGTAGAATCGGTGTTAATCGGGATATTGGTCAGTCGTGTTTTTCAATTCATGTAAATGTATTCAGTATCTGCACCACAAAGGTAGCGCCTTGGCTATGCGGGAGCTTCGTTCATCTTGTTCATATTCCTTTTAGTTGTAGACCTTCCTGCGTTTTATCTGATGCCAGACCGCTATGCATTACCTTGTACCTATCCGGCACTCATCTTGCTATCAACGTGCGGTCGGCGAGCTACTATCCGCACTGATACACCTATCGGAGCGCAGGCGGACCGTGGGCTGACAGCGGGGTTTAGCGCAGCAGTCTAGGAGCAGTCTGGAAGCGGGTAGGTTTCCGGTGTAGCCTGATGTAAAAAATTTTTATAAACCCGCAAAAAATCTCTATCTTTGTCCCTCGTGAAATTTGGAGTACATTGCTTCATGACGAAATGCCCCAAGCCCGGAAATCTTTCCGGCATTTCTTACATTTTTAACCGTTTTTGGCCCCGAGAGGGCTTTTTTTATGAACATACGTGCGGATTTCATCAACACGGCAAACCATCAACAATAGGAATAAAGAATGACTAACTACAGTAAACTTCCTGCGATTCTGTTACTGGAAGACGGAACCGTCTACCATGGCAAAGCTGCTGGAAAGATTGGCACGACGACGGGCGAGATCTGTTTCAACACAGGAACTACCGGTTACCAGGAGATTTTCACAGATCCGTCTTACTACGGGCAGATCATGGTTACGACCAACGCCCACATTGGTAATTATGGTATACGCGGAGAAGAGTCTGAGTCAAATGAGATTCAGATTGCAGGGCTAGTGTGCAAAAATTACAGTGTCAACTACAGCCGTAAAATGGCCGATTCGTCTATCCAAACGTACTTCGAAGACGGAAATCTGGTAGGTATTTCCGATATAGATACGCGCTCGCTGGTGCGTCATATCCGCAACAAAGGAGCCATGAACGCCATCATTTCCTCCGAAATACTGGATGTCGACACACTGAAGGAAGAGCTGGCGAAGGTACCTTCCATGGAAGGCTTGGAGCTGTCGTCGGTAGTGACCACCAAAACCCCTTATTATTACGGCAATGAGGATGCACCATTCCGCGTAGCGGTACTGGATCTGGGAATTAAGAAAAACATTCTGCGTAACTTTGATGCGCGGAAAGTATATGTTAAGGTGTTTCCGGCAAAAACTTCGTTTGCTGAGATGGACGCTTGGGGTGCAGATGGTTATTTCATCTCAAACGGTCCCGGTGATCCGGCAGCCATGGATTATGCCATACAGACCGTCAAAGAAATACTGGCGGCTGATAAACCTTTTTTTGGAATCTGTTTAGGCCATCAGCTGTTGGCGCTGGCCAATGGAATACGTACAAGCAAAATGTTCAATGGTCACCGAGGCATCAATCATCCCGTTAAAAACATCATAGCCGACCGCTGTGAGATTACCAGCCAAAACCATGGTTTCGGAGTTGTGGCCGAAGACATCAAGCAATCAGATAAGGTAGAGATCACGCACGTGAATCTGAACGATCAATCCATCGAAGGCATCCGGGTGAAAGGAAAGAAAGCCTTTTCGGTGCAGTACCACCCCGAATCATCACCCGGCCCACACGATTCACGCTACCTGTTTGACGACTTTGTGCAGCTGATGGAAGAAGGCGAACTTAGCTTGGAACGTTGAAAGTTTTTCGTTAGTTTTGACCGGAAGAAATAATGTGTATAAATTACACTAACCATTGAATTGTTTTTGCAAATAGTAACCATTAAATAGAAGAAATACATGAGCTTGATCATCGACGTACATGCGCGGCAGATATTGGATTCGCGCGGTAATCCTACCATCGAGGTAGATGTGACCACTGAAAATGGTTTTGTAGGCCGCGCGGCCGTTCCATCGGGTGCTTCCACAGGTGTACACGAGGCGGTGGAACTGCGGGACGGAGATAAAGCCAAGTACCTCGGTAAAGGGGTGTTGAAGGCAGTGGAAAATGTAAACACCAAAATTGCAGATGCCCTGCAGGGTATTGATGTTTTCGAACAAAACGCTATCGACAAGGTCATGATTGACCTGGACGGTACCGAAAATAAGGGAAACTTGGGTGCCAACGCGATTTTGGGCGTTTCCCTGGCGGTGGCTAAAGCTGCGGCACAGGAAAGCCGTCAACCGCTGTATCGCTACATAGGTGGCGTGAATGCCAATACGCTGCCCATTCCGATGATGAACATCATCAACGGCGGGTCACATTCCGATGCACCCATCGCGTTTCAGGAGTTTATGATCATGCCTGCGGGTGCTCCTTCGTTTTCCGAGGCACTGCGTTGGGGTGCGGAGGTATTCCACAACTTGAAAAAGATTCTGCATGACCGTGGCTTGTCTACCGCAGTAGGGGATGAGGGCGGATTTGCGCCGGCATTTGATGGCACGGAAGATGCCGTTGAAACGATCTTAAAAGCCATTGAAAAAGCAGGATACAAACCGGGTAGCGATATCTACTTGGCATTGGATTGTGCGTCATCTGAGTTTTACAAGGATGGCAAGTACGATTATACGAAATTCGAAGGCGACAAAGGGGCCGTACGTACCAGCGAAGAGCAGGCAGCCTACCTAGCGGAGCTTACGGAAAAATACCCCATCATTTCCATCGAAGACGGTATGGCTGAAGACGATTGGGAGGGATGGAAGCTCTTAACGGACAAGATCGGGGCATCTGTGCAGTTGGTGGGAGACGACCTGTTCGTGACCAATACAAAACGCCTGCAACGGGGTATCGACGAAGATACGGCAAACTCCATCCTCGTGAAAGTAAACCAAATCGGTTCGCTTACCGAAACGATCAATGCCGTATCCTTGGCACAAACCAACGGATATACCTCGGTAATGAGCCACCGCAGCGGTGAAACAGAAGACTATACCATTGCCGATCTAGCCGTAGCGCTTAACTGTGGACAGATTAAAACCGGATCGGCATCACGCTCCGACCGGATCGCGAAATACAATCAATTGCTTCGTATCGAAGAAGAATTGGGCAGCAGTGCACGGTTCTTGGGTAAAAACTTCAAGTTCGCGAAGTAACGCACCGTCAAACATCATTTTGACCCAAAGGGGAAGCTAAGGTAATTGGCTTCCCTTTTTTGTTGGCTTACGCCTGATTAATCCTGTACCCCGTCTCACTAAAAATAAAACCACCCTTTTGGGTGGGGAAATCCATCCGGCGGATACCTATTTTCGCAGCCAAACATCTACTACTGCTATGAGAACTTACCTTGGCATGCGTAGCCATGTCACAACGATTAAAAGCAATCTTATTTTCATCGCTTAATTCAGAACGTATATCTATGCATGTTTTTACCCGTTCAGGACGTCCGAGGTTATGGGGACAGGTGCTGCTTAGCACATTATTTATGGGGTGGGAAGTGTGCCGTTACCCTTCACGGGGGCACGGAATTGCCCACCGCGCCGGGTGACCTAAGCCTTACTGTAACCAGCTGGGCCGTTAATGCAGGTATCAATTTGGTATATACCACCGCAGGGGGAAAACTAGCTGACGACTTCGATAGGACTGGGAATGCCCCGATCATGCTCTCAATGATTTTTGAAGTACCTGTGCCTGATTCCTGTTTTTGACGTCCAGTTTCAGGTAGAGATTGCTAACGTGATATTTCGTCGTACTCAAGGTGATGAAAAGTTGCTCGGCAATCTCTTTATTGGTTAACCCGTCCCAAATGCAAAGCAAAACTTCGATTTCCCGATCGGTGAGCTCGTACTGGGCCTTCAATGCATCTATTAGTTTTTCTTTCGTGCCGGATTGAGTCTCCGCGTGGGCCACGCCATTTATTCGGTAACGTTCTTCGACTTCTTTGATTTCCAGGGCTTTTAAATAGTTATTTAGTTCTTCACGGTACCGGTCATTCTCATGTTGCAAACTCTTGGCCTTGAAGATGATAGCAAAGCTGATGGCAATGATCTCAATGGCACTTACCAGCCGGAATGTACTGATGCCAAAGGGTGAATACGTAGATGAATCGACCCGGGTATATAGAACATACAGCAGTCCGATAATGACCACGAAACTGAATGACAGCACCAGGAAGCGGGCGTAAACATCGTGCCGGAACCGCCGGATGGCCAGGTAGAGGCAGTAGACCGGAAATAGGAAGCAGAGGGAATAAGCAAACATCTGGGCGGCGGGGCTGTCCGTAATCGCATAGACCAGACTACTGATTAATAACAGCGCAGATATTCCAAAAAACCATTTTCCAAAACGTTTGAAAGAGATGCTGAGGTCAAGAAAGTAATAGGTGAACGGCACAGAAATAATGGATGACACGGCACTGTTAAATACAATTAGGTGATCCATTACCAGGCGTCCGTCGGAGAAGTAATGAAACATGCCATCCTCATAAAAAAAAGAGAGGAACGTAGTCAGTAGGAGGATGCAATAGGTGATAAATCGCCTGTCCTTAAAGATCAGGAAAAAGACCAGGTTAAAAATGACGGACATCAGCGCAAGGCCGTAATACAATCCGATACGAAACAGGTCGAAGGATTCGTTACTCGAGAACTGGTTGCGCTCCCCGAGCTGCACCTGTAGGGTATGCGGCGGATGTGCTCCTAATGCTAGATAGTATATGGAATCACCCGGTATCAGTGTATATTGCGGAAACCTGCTTTTGAAATACCCCGAACGACTATCGGTATTCCGGAGCATGCGTTTCCATTCACCGTCTTGACGCAAGTAGAGGCTATAGTCGTGTACCCGTGCCGATGGGATTTGGAAAATGATGGATATGCCCAACAAATCCGCAGGGATATACCCCCGTACCCAGTTGTTTCCTTGGTCATCTTCGGCGATCGAAAGGTTCTTGTTGCCTTGCATGGGCGTGAATGACAGTTGTTCAATCTGGGCAGCAGGGAAGTCACCGGCTTGGGCATAGATATAAGAGCCTAGCAGAAATGCTGAAGTAAGCAGCCAGATAAGAAAAAGGAGGTAGATGGCCCTTTTCATGGTAGCAATAGTCGGTGTTTAAATTTATAAGCGGCAAAAATAGGATTTTTTCGATGGATTGGGCCATTGGTCAGAAATTAAGGGATAGAAAAAACTATACTTTGGTATAGGTTTGTATTAATTATTTGATAATCAATTACCTATTTAATTGTTTAATTAGTAAAAAAACTAATTATTTATTAAATCCTATACTTTAGTATAGGGCGTTTACGACATCAGCGACTTATTTTTGTACAACCAAAGCAACGATAATGTCTACTATAAGCGTTTGCATTTTTTGTTAATGGCCACTAAACACCCGTTGCAAACTGGCGGGTATGAAGTGTCCACCAATTAGCTAAAATGAATATACATCTACCCATTCATAGCTTGTCTGTCGGTGATTTGTCCGGCGAACATCATGCCCGCCATATGGGTTCCGCGAGTAGTATGAATACAATCACAATAGGCGTACTGTTACCGTCTTCAACCATTTTACCCATGGGAAAAGATTTTGAGCGGGCACTGAAACATGAGTTACAGGAAAAATTGGCAGAAAATGACTTCGCTATCGAATTGATTCCGGAATTCATCGGGCAAGGGAGCAAGATGGCAGTGGAAGAAGCCATTAACAAGCTCATTGGCTATCATCGGGTTGACGCGGTAACGGGTGTGTTGTCTAATCAAGTAGCGATGGAAATCGCTGAAAAGTTTGAAAAGCACCATATCCCGTTCTTACTTAATAACATCGGGGAACATGTGCCTAATCCCCACCGTTTCAATCCCTATACGTTTATAAATTCCATCCATTCTTGGCAACAGATCTGGTCCTTGGGTTACTGGGCGGTTCACACCTTTGGTAAACGCGGCATGTTTGTCGCCAGCATATACGATGCAGGGTATTCTTTCTCAAATATGCTCAAATTAGGCATGGAGGCAGCCGATAGCCAATCGGTCATGTCTTTTTCGATTGCTCAACTTCAGCATGACAATAAAACGGCTAACCCCAAGGATGTATTTAAACATATCGCTGAATTTCGACCTGATTTTATCTTCGGTGCATTTTGTGGAGGAGAAGCATCTGAATTTCTGCAGGAATATGTCCATTCCGGATATTATAAACAAATACCCTTGCTGGCTTTACCTTTCCTGTTACAACCTTTTGACGGACGAGCGCAGGAGATAACCGTATATACGGCAGTGACTACCACGCTGGATATGGAAAATGTGCAACCCATCATTGGCGAATTGAATACGAATAGCCCATTCAACGAGTTAGGTTCGGCAACAGGCTCGGTATTGGCCGAGGCGCTGAGGAATAAAGGTAGCAGAAGTTTGAAAGAGGCCATAAGCGAGGCCCGGGCCTATTCGATAAGGGGTGCGTTGCAGATCGATTCGTCACAGCCAGGTAGGGCCAATTACGTATACCTTGTTAAAAACACGTATAGCGGAGATGGCCACACCATTCATATGGCTGTTCAAAGCGCTCTGGAAACAGTGGATATCACCGATGACGAACTTATGAAAAGCATGGAGGGACCTACTTCAGGTTGGGGAAACCCTTATCTAGGTGTATAGTAATGAACATCGCAGTGCTTTGTAATACGGATTCGTTAGTCGTCCCAGCCCTCCATCAATTGCAAGAAAAGGAGTGGTTGTCTGGTGTGGGAATACCTGAAAAGAATAAAGACTATTTGGTTGGCCCCTTGCTCCAAATAGGCCTAATGGAACATAACATTACGTTGATTCCTGCCGATACGCGGAAACGGGCGCTGAAAAATTGGATAGCTACGCTAAATCCAACAATGGTATTCGTGTTTGGGTTTCCCTGGAAGATTCCCGTGGCTATTCTGGAAATGCCGCCAAAGGGATTTTTCAATTTCCATTTCGGCGAGCTACCGACTTATCAAGGCGCAGATCCGGTATTCTGGCAACTTCGGAATAGGGAGGAACGGAGCGGACTTGCTGTGCATCGGATGACATCGATGATTGACCAGGGGCCTATTGTTTGGCAGGAGAAGTACCCCATGATTCCGGGCGAAACCTATGGTATGCATTGCCAGCGCATGGGATTGATAGCTGCTAATATGGTACGGCCGTTTATCGAACAAATGATGTCGGGCAAATTGATTGAAAGAAGCCAGCAAACCATAACACCCCGCTTTATAAAGAAGCCTGGAATAACCGATTTATCCATCAATTGGGAGAAACAATCTGCGGAAGAAATCGAGTGGTTGATCAATGCAGCAAACCCAAAATATGGCGGTGCTTGTACATTATTGAGGGGAAGGGAAATCAGGTTGTTGGAGGTAGCTCCGGCAGACATAGGAAAAATGGAAATGGGCAACATACCCATCCCGGGCACTATCGTGTATGCGGATGCGGTATACGGTTTAATCGTAGCGTGTACCGATAAGAAATTCCTAAAGGTGAATGTCGTGCATCTCCCTGAGGGTTATTTTTCAGGGGGTAAGCTTTTCAGCATGGGGGTTAAACCGGGTGAGCGATTTATAACTGATTAAAATGTTAACATAAAAAACCAATTGAATTATGGAAGGAACAATGGCAGAAATCCGACTGTTTTCAGGCGACTTTGCCCCCCGATCATGGGCGTTTTGTGCGGGACAAACATTGCCCATATCGACCAATCAAGCGCTCTTTGCATTGTTGGGTACGACCTATGGTGGAAATGGGGTGACTACGTTCAGTTTACCCGATCTACGGGGACGAACCGTGATTGGGCAGGGAGCTGGACCTGGCTTAAGCCCACGTAGCATAGGAGAGGTCGTAGGCGCCCCCACCGAGACGTTGACACTCAACCAACTTCCAGCGCACACACATGTGGCGCAGGTCGTGGCAGGTGCTGCAAGTGGTTCGGCTACCCTGTATGGGGTAAATGCAGGTGGGGGGAGTGCAACACCTGGAGGCAATTACCTCGCGGAAGATAATGGGGCTGGAGCCACCGCTTACGCATCATCCGGAACACCCGTTGCCATGCATGCTGGCTCTGCAACGATTACGAACGTGCAAGCCGTAACTACGGTATCAATTGAAACGAATGGGGGGAACCAGGCGCATAGCAATATGCAACCATCCCTCGCCTTAAATTACATCATTTGCGTAACAGGCATATTCCCGTCAAGGGACTGATTATAACCCAAAAAAACATCGTCATGGAAGGAACTATTGGAGAAATCCGGATTTTTGCCGGGAATTTCGCTCCGCTCAGTTGGGCATTTTGCCAGGGGCAAACCCTATCTATCGCATCTAACAATGCATTATATGCCATCGTAGGTACTATTTACGGAGGAGATGGCGTCACGACCTTTAAGTTACCTGACTTGAGAAGCCGTATCCCGATCGGAACCGGCCAAGGGCCAGGATTGCCCGATTACGCGCTGGGGAACCAAGTCGGCCAAGAAACGGTCACGTTAACCGTCAACCAGATGCCCGCGCATTCCCACGCGGCTACCGTCCAGCAAGCCTCGAGCCCAGGTTCGGCAAGGGCCACGCTCAATGGGATAAACAATGCCGGTGGACAATCGACACCCGGCGGAAATTACTTGGGACAGGACAATGGCGCCGGCGCAACTTCCTATGCCACGGCAGGTGCCCCCGTTGCGATGCATGTTGGCTCCGTTGTGGCGAACATCAATGGCTCGCCGCCAGCGGTGATGCTTTCGACGAACGGAGGAAACATGCCACACGAAAACATCCAACCCATCCTTGCGATGAATTATATTATCTGTTTGGAGGGCATATTCCCATCAAGAAACTGATTTGGTAATCTTAATAAGTCAAGAATTATGGAAGGAACAATAGGAGAAATCCGCATCTTCGCAGCTAATTTCGCACCCAAAAACTGGGCCTCCTGTGAAGGGCAACTGCTGCCAATTTCGAGCAATACAGCGCTTTTTTCGATTCTGGGTATCCAGTATGGGGGAAATGGGGCGACTACATTTGCGCTCCCCGACCTGCGGGGAAGAACGGCGTTGGGCGTTGGACAGGGCCCCGGCCTTGGTGATTATCCCATCGGTGAACGTATCGGTACGGAGAATGTAACGCTGCTTACACCACAGATGCCCATACATAGTCATGCAGCGACCGCCCAGGTGGGCACGGTCACAGCGACCGGCACATTGTACGGTGTCAATAGCCCCGGTGGGCAGGATAACCCCGGTGGAAATTTCATAGGCGAGGATAATGGAGCTGGCGCTACACCCTATGCGGCTTCAGGAACGCCCGTTGCCATGAATGCAGGGGCGATAACGGTGACGGATGTGGTGGTACCGCCGCCCTCGGTGACTGTGGGTCCGGCCGGATCTACTTCACCGCATCCCAATATGCAGCCCTCGTTGGCAATGTATTACATCATCTGCATGTATGGGGTATTTCCTGCAAGAAATTAAGGTAACATACGAATACAGTTAACTTGGTCAACAGACAGATACGCCGGGGTTGCACATTTCCTAAAAGATAACCCGATACACCAAATCACCCATTTATACACGTTGTTATGAATAGACAGCTACAATTCCTGAAAAAATTAACCGTTCTTTTTTCAGTTTCTTTACTGCTATGTTTTACTAGTATAAAGGCGCAGACGCTCAATCCGGGCGATTTGGCGGTCATCGGATGGAATGCAATTACCGATCGGGTAGCCATCGTCACATTGGTGGATATACCGGCGGGAACGGTGATTAAGATCACTGATAATGGATGGAATCAGAGTATTAATGCATTTACTGTTCCGCCAAACCCACCGACCGCTAGTGATGGTGTTGTTACTTGGACGTTATCGAGTATGGTCCCAGCAGGTACCGTCTTGGAATTGTTTTTAGGGGGAGCTGATGACGGCACGACGCTAACCAATTTGACAACATCAACCAATTTGACTTCTAATATTGTTTCTTCGGGCTTTGCATCTAATGATGCGATGATCCTTACCGGAGACCAAATTTTCATTTATCAGGGTGTGGATACCAGTCCGTTTTTCATTTTTGGAATGAATAATTCTGCTGGTCCAGTAGACGCAAACAATTGGAATAATAATGTCCCGCTTTTTGCGCTTAGAGACTCGAATCTTCCTAATGGCACCGGTAGCTTAAATGGCTTGACTAATGGCGTAAATGCCATCGGCCTACCCGGAGGCAGTGCTCAACAAGACAATGTCCAATACGTAGGGGCAACGACGACTACTGATCGCTATACCTGGTTGGCACGTATCACCGACATCGCCAATTGGGAGGGAAGCGATGCAAATGATCTTACAAACCCGATTACCTTAGCCCCGACCCCTATCGTTCATATCGATCTGTCAAACAATCCGCCTACCGATATTGCCCTTAGCAACGCGTCCGTAAACCAAAGCGCAGGCATTAACGCAGAGGTGGGTACCCTTACCACTACCGATCCCGATGCGGGCAATACATTTACCTATACATTGATGTCAGGTGTGGGTGGTGAAGACAATACAAGTTTTAATATCAGTGGCAACGCGTTGCGTGCCAATAACGCTGCCGCACTCGTGGCTGGCACCTACAACGTACGTATCCGTACGACCGACAACGCAGGCGGGACATATGATAAACCTTTCACGATTATAGTCGTGGATGACTTAGGACCAATGGTTACCATCAGCAGCGACAAGGCCAGTCTGAAAGCCGGAGAAACCGCTACCCTGACCTTTACCCTCAATGAAGCCAGTGACGATTTTGAGGAGGAGGATATTACCGTCACAGGCGGTACGCTTTCGGACTTTTTGGGCAGCGGCACCAGTTATTCGGCGACCTTTACCCCTTGGACTAATGCTACCGTCACGGCCACGATTGATGTCAATGCCGGTATGTTTGCCGATGCGGCGGGGAATAGCAATTTTGCCGCAACGCAATTGACCATCGCGATTGATACGGAGATGCCATCGGGTTATGCGGTGTCCACTGACCAGACAACCATTACGGTGTTCAACCAGACGGCCATGAGTTTTACCTTTAGCGGAGCGGAAGTGGGGGCTACCTTTGACTATACCATTACGAGTAGTGGCGGCGGAACGGCGGTGACGGGCAGTGGCGGACCCCTTACGGCCGCAACCCAAACGGTTTCTAACATTAATGTGTCTGGTTTGGCGAATGGCACGCTCACGCTGAGTGTTACGCTCACCGACGCGTCGGGCAACGAGGGAGCTCCGGTCACGGACCATGTGACCAAGGCAGCCAATAATCCTCCCGTGATTATGACCAGCAGTGGCCCGGCAGATTTTGTGGAGTCGGTTGATGGCCCCCCGGTACCGGTGACGCTCGATGCTGCATTGACGGTGACTGATCCGGACAATACGACCCTTACTTGGGCAACGGTGACCATTACCGGTCAGCTACAGTCTGGAGAAGATATACTTGATTTTGAAAATAGCAGTGAGCTGGACATTGCCGGTAGCTATGATGCCGGTGCCGGTGTACTGACACTCACTTCGCCGGGCGGTACCGCAACGCTACCAGAATGGCAGGCTGTCTTGCGTACCGTGACCTACAGCAATACGTCTATGACGCCGAGTACAGCCACCAGGACCATCACGTTCGTGGTCAGCGACGGAATGAACAATAGCGCGGGTGCCACCAAGATCGTAACGATTACCGCGGTCAACAACGCACCGATCATCACGAATCTACATGGGGATGCGGTCACCTTTACAGAGAATGGTCCGGCGGTTCTGCTCGACGTAGGCGGGAATGCCACGATCAGCGATCACGATAGCCCTGATTTCAATGGGGGTAGCCTTACGGTATCGATAATCACGAATGGCGTGGCGGGAGAGGACGCACTGGCCATCCGAAATGAGGGGATGGCTGCAGGTCAGATTGGTGTGGCGGGCGGTGACGTGTATTACGGTGGAATCCCTATTGGTTTGCTGAGCGGAGGCGCGGGAGGGGCTGACCTCATCGTGACGTTCCTTCCGCCGGCGACCGCTGTCGCTGCACAGGACTTGATCCGAAACCTGACCTATAGCAATAGCAATACGACGGATCCCTCACCGGATCCACGCACCATCCGTATTACACTGAACGATGGAGACGGCGCAACAAGCTCGCCCAGCGACCTCACGGTCAACATTACAACCGTAAATGATCCGCCGGTGGTGACCACGAGTGGCGGTGCGGTGACCTTTACCGAGCCGGAGGACGGCGATCCCGTACCGGTGACGGTCGATCCGGGGCTGACGGTGGTTGACCCCGACAACACCACACTGGTATCGGCTACAATAAGCATCACCGGTAATTTCCAGGCGGGCGAAGATGGACTTGTGTTTGTAAATGACGGTAGCACGATGGACAATATCATGGACAGTTATGATGCCGGCACAGGCATACTCACGCTCACTTCGGCAGGCAGCACGGCGACGTTGGCGGAATGGCAGGCGGCCTTGCGTGCAGTAACCTATAGCAACAGTTCGCAAAATCCAAATACGGCCCTGCGTACAGTTAGCTTCGTGGTAAACGACGGAACAGATGACAGCAACCCAGCGACAAAAAATATCCATGTCGTGGCCGTGAACACGGCACCGATAGCGGTAGATGACGAAGTAACCGTAACTGAGGACACGCCCGCAACGGGTAATGTATTGACCAATGACTCGGATCCGGAAGGAAACGCATTGACGGCTTCCCTGACCGTCGCGCCCGTTAACGGAACGATCGTATTGAATGCAGACGGGAGCTTCACCTACTCCCCCAATACTAACTATAACGGACCGGATAGCTTTGAATACCAGGTATGCGACAACGGAATGCCCTCACGGTGTGACACGGCATGGGTATACCTCACGATTGAGGCGGTCAACGACGCCCCGACCATCACCGCTCCTGCCACCATCGCGGCAAATGAAGATATACCGACCCCGCTCACGGGCATTAGTTTCGCGGATGTGGATGCGGGTAGCGCAGTTGTAACGGTAACTTTTTCGGTAGCCAGCGGCACGCTTTCCGCCCCATCGGGCGGTGGGGTGACCGTCAGCGGGTCGGAAACCGGAATGTTGACATTGGTTGGCGCAATTGCAGACCTCAACGCATTTATCGCGGCGGGAAACATGAGTTTCACCACCGCGTTGGATGAGACGGATGATGTAACGCTCACGGTACATATCGACGACGGTGGCAACACGGGGATCGACCCCGGGAATTCGGGCACGGATGATTCGGAAGCGGCAACCACGACGGTAACGATAACCGTGACCGCCCTGAACGACGCGCCGGTGAACACCGTCCCCGTGAGCCAAACGATTGACCAAAATGAGCCATTGGTATTTAGCACGGGCAACGGCAATGCGATATCCGTTTCCGACGTGGATGCCGGCGGCGGCGTGATACGGGTCACATTGACGGCCACGAACGGGCTGCTCACGCTATCGGGTACCGCCGGGTTGCATTTCCTTACCGGCAGCGGAACGGGCGACGGTACCGTGACTTTCGATGGTACCCTTGCCGGCATCAATCCGGCATTGAATGGACTGGCGTTTGTCCCAATAAGTGGATACAATGGACCGGCAAGCCTACAGATCACCACGGATGACCTCGGGCTAACCGGATCCGATGGACCGAAAACCGATACCGACCTGATTGATATTACCGTAAACCCAGTTGACCCGGTGGTGATTGCCGTAGGTTCCACAAACGCCGACGGAACCTATAAAATCAATGAGGTCATTCACGTAACGGTGGCATTCGACCAGGTTGTAACCGTCGATGAAACGGGCGGCTCGCCAAGCCTGCTATTGGAAACAGGGGATACGGACCGCGAGGCGATCTACGCATCGGGTTCGGGCAACGACGTGCTGACGTTTAGCTATACGGTACAGGCAGGTGACATGAGCGCCGACCTCGATTATGTATCTACGGCCGCGCTGCTACTGAATGGCGCTACCATACAAAATGCTTCGGGCAACGATGCGGTATTTGAGCTGCCCGCCGTAGGCAGTGCCCATTCGATAGCCGGGCAACACGACATCGCGATCGATGGGGTAGCGCCTGCGGTCACTTCGGTAACCGTGCCGGCTGACGGATATCATGTGGAAAACGATCCGCTGGATTTCACCGTGCATTTCAGTGAACATGTTGCGGTCGATGAAACGGGGGGCACGCCCCACTTGGAACTGACCATTGGCACAGCCACTGTGCAGGCGATTTATGTAAGCGGATCGGGCAGCAATGCGCTGGCTTTCCGATACGTGGTACAGGTTGGTGATACGGATTTGGATGGCATTGATGTCGGTGGCAGTCTCGTGCTAAATGGCGGTACCATCCGGGATGCCGCGGGTAACGATGCGTTGCCGGTACTCCACCAAACCGGTCTGACCGATGACGTACGGGTATACGCTGTGCATCCGAGCGTTGCGCTCTCAACTGAAGCTACATCGCCCGTGAATACACCGTTTACGCTGGTTGTTACGTTTGATGAACCGGTAACCGGTTTTGCCGTGGGAGATATAACAGCGAGTAATGCGACCGTCAGCAACTTACAGACCACTGATCATATTACGTATACCGCACTCGTAACACCAACGGCCGACGGTACAGTAAGCATTCAGGTGCCCGCGGACGTGGCACAGAACGTGGGCAACAATGGTAACACCGCTTCCAATATGCTCAGCCTTGCCTATGATGGTACTGCACCGGTGGTGACAGCGGTTGATGTACCGGCCGACGGCTATTACCGGGAGGGAGACGTGCTTACGTTTACCGTGTATATGGATGATGACGTGGCAGTGCATACCGACGACGGGACACCGTACTTGGCGGTGGTCATCGGCACGGTCACCAGGCAAGCGGGGTATGTAGGCGGCACCGGTACCGATGCGCTTACGTTCTCCTATACCGTGCAAGCGGATGACCAGGATCTGGACGGCATTGCCTTGGGGAGTGACCTGATATTGAACGGTGGGACAATAGGGGATGCTGCAGGTAATGATGTCGGCCTGACACTGAATGGCGGTGCGCCCACAGATGGCATCTTCGTGTATTCGGTGCGGCCGACGGTTACCCTGTCGACCGATGCCGTATCACCGGTTAATGCACCGTTTACGGTGACTGTGACATTCAGTGAGGCCGTGACCGGTTTCTCGCTGGACGATATGGAAGCGACCAATGCTGTGGTCAGCGAGCTGCAAACCACTGACAATATGAGCTATACAGTGCGGGTGACACCTTCGATAGGTGGGGTCGTACAGCTTTCAGTGCCTGCCAACGCGGGCGCCAACGTAGCCAACAATGGAAACTTAGCTTCCAATACGTTAAGCGTGACCTATAGTGAACGTATCACGGGCATCACATTTGAAGATGACAGTTTTGTATACGATGGCACAGCCAAATCATTGGCCATTAAGGGTACATTGCCTGACGGCGTGGTAATAGAATACGTCAACAACAGCCGTACGGATGCAGGTACACAGGAGGTGACGGCCACCCTCAGCGGGGACAATTATGAGACGTTGGTACTGACGGCGGATTTGACGGTTACACAAGCCACGATCACGGGCATCACGTTTGAAGATGACAGTTTTGTGTACGATGGCACAGCCAAATCATTGGCCATTAAGGGTATATTGCCTGACGGTGTAGCGGTGGAATATGCCAACAACAGCCGTACGGATATAGGTACACAGGAGGTGACGGCCACCCTCAGCGGGGACAATTATGAGACGTCGGTACTGACGGCGGATTTGACCGTCACACAAGCCACGATCACGGGCATCACGTTTGAAGATGACAGTTTTGTGTACGATGGCACAGCCAAATCATTGGCCATTAAGGGTATATTGCCTGACGGTGTAGCGGTGGAATATGCCAACAACAGCC
>Ga0180223_1000520_pt1 | contig 46868 bp, 49 predicted proteins | sample eDN5th30CKraftOP_FD_151337 | JGI IMG/M metagenome (GOLD analysis project Ga0180223, IMG submission 151337) | Enriched Organic Plus compost microbial communities from Emeryville, California, USA - eDNA 5th pass 30_C Kraft OP (version 2) (version 2) ... | reverse complement strand
GCCGCGCCGGATCGTGCTCGGCCTGGTCGGGCGGCGGCAGAGCAAGCGGGCCTCGAGCGCCGAGCGGGCCTGAGGCGTCACGCCGGCTGGATTCATGACCGAAGGTCAGGTTCCGGGAGGGTGGGTGGTGGAGCCAGGCGGGATCGAACCGCCGACCTCGTCATTGCGAACGACGCGCTCTCCCAGCTGAGCTATGGCCCCTTCCCAAAGGCGGTGCCGGGAAAACCCGAAACCCCGCGCTTTTTGCTGAGTGGGCGCCATTTAGGACCGGGCATCCTTCCTGTCAAGGATCGCGGTCCAGAGCGGCCTGACGCTGCGACGGGCCGGAAGCTTGTTCCGGCTGAGGCGACAAGCTAGTTTCCGCCCACCTTTCGGATCGGAAAACCGTCTCATGCGCGCCATTCTCGATATCATCCTCCTGGTTCTCCAGATCTACATCTGGCTGCTGATCGCGTCGGCTGTCCTGTCGTGGCTGGTGGCCTTCAACGTAGTCAACACCCGCAACCAGGTGGTGGCGACGATCGGCGATTTCCTCTACCGCATCACCGAGCCGGTGCTGCGCCCGATCCGCAGCGCCATGCCGAATCTCGGCGGCATCGACGTCTCGCCGGTGATCCTGATCCTGCTCATCCTGCTGCTCGAGAACGTCATCATCCGCTACGTCTACCCGAACGTGTTCTAACCCTTCATGGCCGGGGAGCCGTGGTCGGCAACATCCGGCGGCCTCGTGCTTCATGTGCGGCTGACGCCGAAAGGCGGCCGCGACGCCATCGACGGTATCGAGACGATGAGTGACGGTCGCAGCGTGCTCAAGGTGCGTGTGCGCGCCGCGCCGAGCGAGGGCGAGGCCAACGCCGCTTTGTGCAAGCTGATCGCCAAGTCGCTGCATGTGCCGTCGCGTGACGTGAGCCTCGCGGCCGGTGCGACATCGCGGGTGAAGCGGCTGGAGATTGCGGGCGATGGTGCAGCGTTGATGGCCCGGTTGAAAGCGGCGATCCAAAGCGGCTAATGGTCGTTGGGCGCAAGTACGGGCGAGGCATGACCGCAACCATCATCGACGGCAAATCAATCGCGGCGGAGCTGCGCGGCAAGGTCGCCGGCAAGGTGGCGCGGCTCAAGCGCGAGCATGACGTTACGCCGGGCCTCGCCGTCGTGCTGGTGGGCCAGAACGCCGCGAGCGAAGTCTATGTCCGCTCCAAGTCGAAGGCGCTGGTCGAGGCCGGCATGACGCCGTTCGATCACAAGCTGCCCGAATCGACGGGTGAAGCCGATCTTTTGGCGCTGATCGACAGGCTCAATCAAGACAAGGCCGTCAGCGGCATTCTGGTGCAACTGCCGTTGCCGCCGCAAATCGATCCGCAGAAGGTGATCGCGGCGATCGATCCGGCCAAGGATGTCGATGGTTTTCACCCGGTGAATGTCGGGCGCCTGTCGCTCGGCCTGCCGTCGCTGGTGCCGTGCACGCCTTATGGCTGCGTCATGCTGGCGAAGACGGTGAAGCTGTCGCTCGCCGGCCTCGATGCGCTGGTGATTGGCCGCTCCCATATTGTCGGCAAGCCGGTGGCGCAGCTGCTGCTGGCGGAGAACGCCACCGTCACGGTCGCGCATTCGAAGACAAGAGATGTCGTGGCGCTATGCCGCCGCGCCGACCTCCTGATCGCGGCGATCGGCAAGGCCGAATTCGTGCGCGGCGATTGGGTGAAACCGGGCGCCGTCGTCATCGATGTCGGCATCAATCGCGTCGCAGGCGAGGGCGGTAAATCGAAAATCGTTGGCGACGTGGCTTTCGACGAAGCCGTGAAGGTTGCCGGTGCGATCACGCCGGTGCCGGGCGGCGTCGGGCCGATGACAATCGCGTGCCTGATGCTCAATACCCTGCGCGCGGCGTGCGCGTTGAATAATTTGCCGACGCCGAAGATTTAAACGTAGTCATTCCGGGGCGCGTGCAAAGCACGCGAACCCGGAATCCATATCCCCAGTGCTGCGGCGTATGGATTCCGGGCCCGACGCCATAGTGCGTCGAAGACGCGCGTAAACACGCTGATGGCGTCGTCCCGGAATGACGAACTCAAATTATTGATCTTAGCCTCAGCCCTGCGGCCAGGCGTAGGCGACTTTGTCGAGGGTCTTCGGCCCGAACTTCTCGGACGAGCGGGCCACGGCGCGACCGCCGAGCGTACGATAAAATTCCATCGCCGGCTCGTTGTCAGAGAGCGCCCACACCACGAGGCTCTTGAGTCCGCTCTGGCCGAGATCCTTGCGGGCGGCATTGAACAGGCGGCGGCCGAAGCCGAGGCCCTGGAACTCCGGACGGAGGTAAAGCTCGTAGACTTCGCCTTCGTAGAACAGGCTGCGGGCGCGATTGCGCCCGTAATTGGCGTAGCCGGCAATGCGATCGCCGAACTGCAAGACGGTAATTCGGCTGCCCTTGCGGATCGCCGACTGCCACCAATCGGGGCCGCGGCGGTTGATCAGCTTGTCGAGTTCGGCGCCCGGGATAATGCCCTGATAGGCCGTGCGCCACGCTTCGTCATGCGTTGCCGCGACATCCTGGGCGTCGGCGGTCTTGGCGCGTCGAATCTCGATGAGGGTCGTGCTCATCGTGGAATTCAAGCAACGAACCCTGTGCGCTTCAAGCCCTATGATTAACGATGGGTTAACGGGTGTGGATTACCGGCCACAGGTGGCTCATTGCGGTGCAGGAGGTCCGCAACTCGCGTCAGAACGGCGCGTTGTGTCGCGGCCCCGATGGCGAAAGCCATCGGGAGGGCACGCAACGGTCGTTCTGGTTCGCAGTTCGTCGCGCCTACTCTGCGATCATGTCGCCGGAGCCGCCGAATTCGGCCGGAAAGTCCTTGAGCTTCGGCAATCCGTCTTTCATCGGCAAGACGGTCTCCGCATAGTTGACGTGCACGCCGGGCTTGAAGGGCAGGTTCGGGATGGTCGCGGCATAAACATCGACCAGCCCGAGCGGCGGATGATCGGTCATGAGATGGCCGCCGCATTGAGTGCAGAATTTGCGGTCGCTGACCGGCGTCTTCATGAAGTGGCCGATAAACGCGGCGCCTTTCGTGACCTTCACGTTTTCCGGCTTCCACAGCGTGAATGCATTGACCGGTCCGGCCGACCAGGAGCGACATGAGTCGCAATGGCAATAGCCCATCGCCTCGGGCGAGCCGCTCGTTTCGATTTCGACCGCTCCGCAAAAACAGGCACCCTTATGCGTCGTCATTTGTCATCCTATCCATGTTCAAAATCGTGTGAAATCCGGATCGCTTAGCTATCCGGCATGGGCTCGTTTCAATAAACAGGGCAGTGCCGAACGGAATGCCCAGGCGTCCGCGCTTCTTTGCCGGGCGTCCGGCATCCGCGATTGCATTTCACCAAGCTCATGAATAAGGCGTCCGATCGTGGCGGCGCCCCAGGGCGAGACGTTGATGGGCGCGGATGCACTCTCAGATCTGCTCAAGACGGTGCGGCTGACCGGTGCGGTGTTCTTTGAAATTCACGCCGGTGACGACTGGGCCGTTGGATCGCCAGCGCCGAATATGATCTTGCCGAAAATTTTGCCGATGCGGATCACCTTGTGGCCTTTCACGTCGTGATTGAAGGCCACTGCTATGGTGCGCTGGCCGGCAGCGAGGCGGTCCGCGTGGACGCCGGTGAAGTGATCGTATTTTCGCGCGCGGATGCGCATGTCATGGCGAGTGCGCCGGGGCTGCCGCACGAGCCCTTCACCGCAGACGCGGTGGAAATCGCCACTGCCGGCCAGACGCCCTACTGCATCAACTTCGGTGGTTCGGGTGATATCCAGGCACGACTCGTTTGCGGCTATCTCGCCTGTGATGCCAGCCCATTCAATCCTCTGCTTGATAACTTGCCGCGTGTCATTAAAGGGGCCGCCAGCAGAATAGCCGGCCGAATTGGCTCGACCGCTTTGTGCAGTTTGCGCTCGCCGAAATGGCGGAGGACCGCGCCGGGCGGGAGACAATTCTGACCAAGCTTAGCGAGTTGATGTTTATCGACGTTCTACGCGGCTACATCGAAACGCTGCCGCCGGAGCGGACCGGATGGCTTGCCGGTGTGCGCGACCCGTCAGTCGGCAGGGCGCTGTCGTTATTGCACGGCCGTCCGGCGCGGGACTGGACCATCGAGGCGCTCGCCCGCGAATCCGGCGTCTCGCGTTCGGTGCTGGCCGAACGCTTCACCCAATTAGTCGGAATTCCGCCGATGGCCTATCTCGCCAAATGGCGGATGCAGATCGCGGCTGAAATGCTCGCACATGGCGCGGCTGGCATGGCGCAGATTGCCGAAGCGATCGGTTACGATTCGGAAGCGTCTTTCAGCCGCGCGTTCAAGAAACTTACCGGCGTGCCGCCATCGCAGTGGCGGCGGCGCGATGCCAAACTGACGGTTTAAGCCAGTTCGGCTTCCTTCTTGCGCTCTTCACGCTTGCGGTCGTTTTCGTCGAGCAGCTTCTTGCGCAGGCGGATCGACGACGGCGTCACCTCGACCAGCTCGTCGTCCTGGATGTAGGCCAGCGCCTTTTCCAGCGTCATGCGGATCGGCGGCGTCAGGCGCACCGCTTCGTCCTTCGACGTGGTGCGGATGTTGGTGAGCTGCTTGCCCTTCAAGACGTTGACGACGAGGTCGTTGTCGCGCGTGTGCTCGCCGACGATCATGCCGGTGTAAACCTTCCAGCCCGGCTCGATCATCATCGGGCCGCGGTCTTCCAGATTCCACAGCGCGTAGGCGACCGCTTCGCCCTTGTCGTTCGAGATCAGCACGCCGTTGCGGCGGCCCTGGATCGCGCCCTTGTATGGTGCATGACCATGGAAAATGCGATTCATGATGGCGGTGCCGCGGGTGTCGGTGAGCAGTTCGCCCTGATAGCCGATCAGGCCGCGCGTCGGCGCGTGGAAGACGAGGCGGGTGCGCCCGCCGCCCGAGGGGCGCATCTCGATGAGGTCGGCCTTGCGCTCCGACATCTTCTGCACGACGACGCCGGAGTGCTCTTCATCGACGTCGATGACGACTTCCTCGATCGGCTCTTCGACCTGGTCGTTTTCGCCCTTGCGCAGCAGCACCTTGGGACGCGACACGGACAGCTCGAAGCCTTCGCGGCGCATGGTTTCGATCAGAATGCCGAGCTGCAATTCGCCGCGGCCGGCGACTTCCATCGCATCGCGCTCATCGGACTCGCGCACGCGCAGCGCCACGTTGCCTTCGGCTTCGGACATCAGGCGGTCGCGGATCATGCGGCTCGTGACCTTGGAGCCTTCGGTGCCGGCGAGCGGCGAGTCATTGACGCGGAAGGTCATGGCCAGCGTCGGCGGATCGATCGGCTGCGCCGGCAGCGCGGTTTCCACGGCCGGATCGCAAATGGTCATGGCGACGGTGGCGTTCGGCAGACCGGCAATGGCGACGATGTCGCCGGCTTCGGCGTCGTCGAGCGGCACGCGCTCGAGGCCGCGGAACGCCAGCACCTTGGTGACGCGGCCGCTCTCGATCAGCTTGCCGTCGCGGTCCAGTACCTTCACCGCCTGGTTCGGCTTGACGCTGCCGGAGAAGATGCGGCCGGTGACGATACGGCCGAGATAGGGATTGGATTCGATGATGGTGCCGAGCAGGCGGAACGGGCCTTCCTCGACCACCGGCGGCCTGACGTGCTTGAGCACGAGGTCGAACAGGGGCGTCATGCCCTGATCCTGCGGACCGTCGAGCGAGGTGGACATCCAGCCCTGCTTGGCCGAGCCGAAGAGGATCGGGAAGTCGAGCTGCTCGTCGGTGGCGTCGAGCGCGGCGAACAGGTCGAACACCTCGTTGAGCACTTCGTTGGCGCGGGCGTCGGGACGGTCGACCTTGTTGATGACGACGATGGGCTTGAGACCCATCTTCAGCGCCTTGGAGACGACGAACTTGGTCTGCGGCAGCGGGCCTTCGGCGGCGTCGACCAGCACCAGCGCGCCGTCCACCATGTTGAGGATGCGCTCGACCTCGCCGCCGAAGTCGGCGTGGCCCGGCGTATCGACGATGTTGATGCGCGTGCCCTTCCAGTCGACCGAGGCGGCCTTGGCGAGAATGGTGATGCCGCGCTCGCGCTCGAGGTCGTTGGAGTCCATGGCGCGCTCGACCTGGCGCTCGTTCTCGCGATAGACGCCGGACTGCTGCAGCAGGCGGTCCACGAGGGTGGTCTTGCCATGGTCGACGTGCGCGATGATCGCGATATTGCGGAGATCCATAAGTTTTGCCTTTTGCGCGGGGCCCTGAGCCGGAGCCGGTTCCTATCTCAGGGGCGGGGCGCGGGGTGTTCCAGAAACCAAAGCGCGGGCCGCTTTCCAAGGGCCCGCGACGCAGCACTTTTGCGGCGCAATATAGCGATGAAATAACAACTGGCAACCGCCGCAGGCGCGTATTTTCGTCCGGAATCGGCTTAAAAGCGGCGGGATGATGAACGGCCAGACCCCGCCGGCTCGACGGCCCCCTCAGGCGCCAGCCGTCCGTCCCCACGGGCCGCGCACATCCTTCGGCAAGGCATCGCCGAGCATCACCATCTCGGCGATGGTCTCCGACGTGATCAGCCCGGTCAGGCGGCCGGCCGCGTCGGTGACGCCGATCGCGGCCGCCTCCTTCTCCTGCAGCAGCTTGAATGCCTCGTCGAGCGAACTGCGATGGCCGATGGTGGGGACGTCCGGGCTCATGGCGTCGGCGACCCGGGCATCGGGTCCCAAAGTCTTGATCGCCTTGATGACGTCGGCGCGCGTCAGCAGGCCGACCGGTTTGCCGGCGGCATCGACCACCGGAAATTCGCCCTGGCTGGTGGCGAGCAGCGTCTGCACCGCCTCGTCGACATGCGACTCCGGCGTGAGCGTCGCGAACTGTGTCATCATGGCGTGGCTCACCGGCACGCCGCGCGATACGGCGCGCAGTGCCACCATGTGCGCTTCGCCCGACGCCGCGAGATAAACAAAGATGGCGATGAAGATCAGTATCGGATTGTACAAGAGGCCGATGAAGCCGAGCGCGAAGGCGACGAACTGGCCAATCGCCGCGGCGATCTCGGTGGCGCGGACATAGCCGAGCCTTGACGCGAGCGCGGCGCGCAGAATGCGGCCGCCATCCATCGGGAAAGCCGGGATCAGGTTGAACACCGCCAGAAACAGGTTCACGGCGGCGAGCCGGTCGACCATTGAAATCTGCCCGTTGTCGATGGCCGCTGCGGCACTCTGGGTCAGCACGGCGCCGCCGAACACGATCAGCAGGATCGTGATCGCGACATTGACCAGCGGGCCGGCAATGGCGATGAGGAATTCCTGGCCCGGCTCTTCGGGAATGCGCTCAAGCTGCGCGACGCCGCCGATCGGCAACAACGTCACATAAGGCGTCGAAACGCCGAAGGCTTTGGCCGTGAAGATGTGGCCGAATTCGTGCAGCAGGACGCAGCCGAACAGCAGAAGCACGAAGATGACGCTGTCCCACGCCGCCGCACTGCCACCCTGGGTGTAGCCGGCGGCGAATATCCAGGCCAGGAACAGCAGGAATGTCAGATGGATGCGGACGACGGTGCCGGCGATCTTGCCGATGCTCAGGGACCAGGACATGAAAACCCTCGTTGAACGCCCTATATCGTTGAAATGGTGATGATCCGAACCGATTGCGAGGCCACGGCGTTGCAATGCATCCTGCCACCAATCTGACGCGAGGAGCATGACATGGCGCAAGAAGGCTTGGCGCAAAAGCTGTCGCCCGAGGCCCGCAAGGCGGCGCTGGCCAGGCTGTCCGGCTGGGCCGACGTCAAGGATCGCGATGCCATCACCAAGAAATTCACCTTCGGCGATTTCAATGAGGCCTTCGGTTTCATGACGCGGGCGGCGCTGGTCGCCGAGAAAATGAACCACCACCCGGAATGGTTCAATGTGTACCGCACCGTCGAGGTGACGCTGTCGACCCACGATGCCGGCGGCGTTACCGAGCTCGACGTTGAACTTGCCGAGGCCATGGAAATGATAGCGGATTCCTGAGCTTGCGAAGAGTGGCGCGGCTTGAAGCCGCTTTCAGCGAACACCAGATAAACATCATGCCCTTTGCCAACGCATCATTTGGAACTTCCGCTGCCGGCGACGATCCGTCGCTGACGCGCAAATTCTGGCGCAAGTTCGGCACCGTCGCAGCGCGCATTCCCTTCGCCGAGGATCTGCTCGCGGCGTATTACTGCGCGTTCGACCGGGCGACGCCGCTGCAGGTCAAGGGGACGCTGGTCGGCGCCATTGCCTATTTCGTGCTGCCGTTCGACATGGCGCCCGATTTTCTCCCCGTGCTTGGCTTCACCGACGATGCCGCGGTGCTGATGACGGCGCTTAAAGTGGTCGCCAGCCACATGAAGCCCGAACATCGCGCCGCCGCCCGCGCCAGGCTGGATGAGATCAAAACGGTGGACGCGTAACTGGGCCGCGTTCTTGTAGCCCGGATGAGCGCAGCGAAATCCGGGGCCAGCCTCGCCTTCGTTCCCGGGTTACGGGCCTGAGTATCTGAGCCTCGCCGCGCTTTTCCTAGAAAATAATCCTTGACTATTATTCCTACGATAGGATAGTGTTCGTCCGTCCTGCTCGGCCGGGGGCGTCATCTAGAGACGTCTTGATGACGGAGGAGGATGCGGCGCCTGCGGGCGGGGCTCGTAACCCCGCACCCGGGAGGTCGCGGGTAGCCGTCCGGGCCCACTACGGGGCTCTGCCTTCGATGGCTGGACGGGGGTTCGGTGAAGGCGGGCGAAAGCCCGCCGGAGGTCGTTGCCTCTACAAGGAAGCGCGATCGCTGACCGGCACCCGGAAGCACGGCCCCGCGAACAGAAATCGCCGCCATGGAGCGCCGCGGGGCGCAGGCCTCTCCGATCGCAAGGAGAAGCCACGCACCGCAAGGTGCGATCCAGATGGGCGCCTCGCGGCGCTCCATTCCCTCGGCATTTGCCGAGGGTGGAAGGGGAAGGCAGGCCCCCCGGGCCTTTAAAGAACAGGGGCGATCAACCACGTCCGCTGTTTGACAATTGAATCACACCCGTCATTCCGGGGCACGCGTGTAACGCGCGAGCCCGGAATCCAGTGGCACATGAGGACGTATCTGGATTCCGGGTCCGCGCTGCGCGCGGCCCGGAATGACGGAAAACAAAACGGCCCGGATCGCTCCGGGCCGTTTCATTCTCATGCAATGCGGAAAGCTTAGGCCGCCTTCTGCGTGCCGCCGCCGACGAGGTCGAAGCGGTCGGCGTTCATCACCTTGGTCCAGGCGGCGACGAAGTCCTTGACGAACTTCTCCTTGGAGTCGGCGCAGCCATAGACTTCGGCGAAAGCGCGCAGTTGCGAGTGCGAGCCGAAGATCAGGTCGACATTGGTCCCCGTCCACTTCACCTCGCCCGTCTTGCGGTCCTTGCCTTCATAGACGTCGCCGTCCTTGTGCGACCACACCGTGTCCATGGTGAGCAGGTTGAGGAAGAAGTCGTTGGTCAGCTTGCCCGGGGTCTTGGTGAGAACGCCATGCTTGGAGTTCTGCACATTGGCGCCGAGCACGCGCAGGCCGCCGATGAGCGCCGTCATTTCCGGACCGGTCAGCGTCAGAAGCTGCGCTCTGTCGATCAGGGCTTCCTGCGGCGACATGAACTGATGCTTCTTGGCGTTGACGTAGTTGCGGAAGCCGTCCGCGCGCGGCTCCAGCGGCGCGAAGGACGGGACGTCCGTCTGCTCCTGCGAGGCATCGGTGCGGCCCGGCGCGAACGGCACCTTCACATCGACGCCGCCATCCTTCGCCGCCTTCTCGATCGCGGCGACACCGCCGAGCACGATGAGGTCGGCCATCGACACCTTCTTGGCCGATTCCTTCTGGATGCCTTCAAGCGTCTTCAGCACCTTGGCGAGTTCGGGCGGGTTATTGACGTCCCAATCCTTCTGCGGCGCGAGGCGGATGCGTGCGCCGTTGGCGCCGCCGCGCTTGTCGGAGCCGCGGAAGGTCGAGGCCGAGGCCCAGGCCGTCGAGACGAGTTGCGACACGGTGAGACCCGAAGCGAGAATCTTCGCCTTGAGATCGGCGATGTCCTTGTCGCCGATGGTTTCGCCGCTCGGCGCCGGGATCGGATCCTGCCAGATCAGCTCTTCCTTCGGCACCATCTTGCCGAGGTAGCGCACGCGCGGACCCATGTCGCGATGGGTCAGCTTGAACCAGGCGCGGGCGAAGGCGTCGTTGAACGCTTCCGGGTTCTCATAGAAGCGCCGCGAGATCTTCTCGTAGGCCGGGTCGAAGCGCAGCGACAGGTCGGTGGTCAGCATGGTCGGCTTGTGCTTCTTCGACTTGTCGAAGGCGTCCGGAACGTCGGCAGCGGCGTTCTTGGCCACCCACTGCTTGGCGCCGGCCGGGCTCTTGGTGAGCTCCCATTCGTTCTCGAACAGGTTCTTGAAGAACAGGTTGTTCCACTGCGTCGGCGTCTGCGTCCAGGTGACTTCCGGACCGCCGGTGATGGTGTCGGCGCCGATGCCGGTGCCGTGCTTGCTCTTCCAGCCGAGGCCCTGGTCCTCGATCGCCGAGCCTTCCGGGTCGGGGCCGATGAGCGACGGATCGCCGGCGCCATGCGTCTTGCCGAGGGTGTGGCCGCCGGCGATCAGCGCGACGGTCTCTTCATCGTTCATCGCCATGCGGAAGAAGGTCTCGCGAATGTCCTTCGCGGCGGCGACCGGGTCGGGGTTGCCGTTCGGGCCTTCGGGGTTGACGTAGATGAGGCCCATCTGCACCGCGCCGAGCGGCTCGGCGAGCTGGCGTTCGCCGGAGTAGCGCTCGTCGCCGAGCCACGAACCTTCCGGGCCCCAGAACAGCTCTTCCGGCTCCCACACGTCCTTGCGGCCGCCGGCGAAACCGAACGTCTTGAAGCCGCAGGCTTCCAGCGCGGCATTGCCGGCCAGGATCATCAGGTCGGCCCACGAAATCTTGCGGCCGTATTTCTGCTTGATCGGCCAGAGCAGGCGGCGGGCCTTGTCGAGGTTGGCGTTATCCGGCCACGAATTCAGCGGCGCGAAGCGTTGCTGGCCGGCGCCGGCGCCGCCGCGACCGTCGGTGATGCGATAGGTGCCGGCCGAGTGCCAGGCCATGCGGATCATCAGGCCGGCGTAATTGCCGAAGTCGGCGGGCCACCAGTCCTGGCTGTCGGTCATGAGCTTCTTGAGGTCCGCCATGACGGCGTCGAGGTCGAGGCTCTTGAACTCCTTGGCGTAGTCGAAGCCGGCGTCCATTGGATCGGACAGAGTCGAATTGCGATGCAGGATCGACACGTCCAGCGCGTCCGGCCACCAGTCGCGGTTGCTGTGGCCCCGGCTCCCGGTGAAGGGGCACTTGCCCTCGGTTTTTGCGTCCATGCGTCTCTCCGATTGTGGTTCGCGGTGGTTCGCTTGCGCGGACCCATTCTTGGTTCTGGGTAGGGTGGCAGCACCCTAAGGGCGCTTGATGGCGTTGTATTGAACGGTTCCAATCAGGTCCAATCGTATTGATTGCGTCTCTTGATAAGTTTATCTTATCGGTTAGGAAGGCCGGATGATCACCCTGCGTCAGTTGCGTTATTTGAGTTCGCTCGCGCGGCACCGCCATTTCGGCCGCGCCGCCGAGGATTGCGCCGTATCCCAGCCGGCGCTGTCGATGCAGGTGCGCGAGCTCGAGCGCGAAATCGGCGCCGAACTGGTCGAGCGCCGTCCCGGCGACATCGTGCTCACGGAGATCGGCGCCGAGGTGGCGCGCCGCGCCGAACATATCCTCGCCTCCACGCGCGATCTCGTCGATTTCGCGCGGCATCGCGAAGTCCTTGCCGGTCCGTTGAAGCTCGGCGTTATCCCAACGCTGGCGCCCTACATTCTGCCTCGGGTGCTGCCGCATTTGCAGAAGCACTATCCGTTGCTGCGGCTTGAGGTGCGCGAGACCCAGACCAAGGTGCTCGTCGACGAATTGTCGAGTGGCAGCCTCGACGTCGTCATGATGGCGCTGCCGGCCGAAGGCGCCGACCTCGAGACCTTGCCGTTATTCGACGACGCGTTCCTGCTCGCTGTGCCGGCCGACGATCCGCTGCCGGCGCGCGCGCGTGTCAGTGTCGGCGATGTCGATCAGCGGCGGCTCATTCTGCTCGAGGAAGGCCATTGCCTGCGCGATCAGGCGCTTGCCTTCTGCGCCACGCGGCGCGGCGATCAGCCCGCGGGACTGGGCGCAACGTCGCTCTCCACGGTGATGCAGATGGTGGCGAACGGCTACGGCGTGACACTGGTGCCGGAAGTGGCGATCGGTACGAAGATGCAGGACCCGCGCGTCAAGCTGTTGCGTTTCCGCGATCCGGAGCCGGGCCGTTCGGTGGGGCTGGCGTGGCGCAAGACATCGCCGCGGGGTAGGGATTTCGAGGCTTTAGGAGAAGCGATGATCGCCGCGCATGCGCGCGATCAGATCGCGCCTGTCAAAGCTCGCTCTCGCGCTTGAGCGCGGCCGGCTTCTCCAGGCAGTAATAGCCGGACAGCCGGGTAACGATCTTGGCGCGCATCCAGTCGTTCATGATGCGGCTGACATTCTCGCGGGCAATGCCGGCCATGGCGGCGAGTTCGGTCTGGCTCACCTTGTGGCGGATGACGACCCGGCCGCCAGCGACCTCGTTGCCGAAGGCATGGGCGAGATCGAGCAGCGCGCGGGCGACGCGGCCCTTCAGCGGCAGGAAGCTTCCCGCGGCCACCAGCTTGTCGGTGTCGCGCAGGCGCGCCGCCAGTATGGTGACCAGATATTTATAAATGCGCGGCTCCCTGGCGACGAAAGCGTCGAACGCGGCGCGGCTGAGGAAGCTCAATTTGCAGTCGCGCAGCGCCGTTACCGTTGCCGAGCGCGGCAGGCCGTCGATGATGGCGAGATCGCCAACGACGGCGCCGGGACCGAGAATGGCGAGGATGCGCTCGGCGCCGCTGGCCGAGGCGATGCTGACCTTCAGGAGCCCTTCGTCGACGCGATAAAGCCCGTCGCCCGGGTCCCCGGCCAGGAACAGCACCTCATTCGCCGACAGCTTGCGCGGCGTTGCGCCGGCCATCAGGTCGGACGACAGGTCCTTCGGCAGATCGGACAGAAAGCTGCTTTTCGCCGGAACGGCGGCCGCCATTGGATGACTCCAAACGATGGCGGCCCACGTCATCCGCCGGCCGGCAATGTAGCAGAGTTCCCCGGCGGCGAGCGATATGGGAGGCGGCCGGCCCGCGGTCTGGTTCGCGGCAGGGCCAAGGTACCGTTAATCGATGACAACGATTACGGCGATCGGCTTAAGCGGATCGATACCGTCGTTGAACTGCGGCGTATGGATCACGAGGTTCGCGGCAAAGGCGGCGCCGGCCAGCACCAGGAAGGCGACGCTGATCAGGGCGGATTTCATGATGCTCTCCCTTCGTTTGGCAAGGCCGTTGTCTATGGTTAACAATTTATGGACACCCGCCGCCGCACGCTGTGACCGGCGTCACAGGACGCACCCAGCTCAAGAAAAATGCGGCCCGCCAGGCGGGCCGCATGAGGTGGGCTGGGGTAAGCCACCGGCCTCGGTGGTTGTTGTTGGGGGGCGAGGCCGGTCGGGGGTTAGCTCGCGGGGTGAGAGCTAATGAAGGCGATGTCGCTGGGGCCGGCTTTCACCGGCACCCGGAGTTGAGTTGGCGCGGGCAGCTCAAGCACCTGCGCCGGCTTCGTCGCGGCGCCGCCGGCATAGGGGCTGATGATGTCGGTCACCAGCGCTGCCGTGGCGAGAAGCAGGGTGGCGGCGGCGAGCAGAACAGTCTTCGGCAAGTAAGCGCTCATTGGCCTTCCCTTCTTGTGTTGGCGTTGGAACGTCCGTTCCTGATGGTCGCAAACTAGGTCGATGACCCAGTGGCGGCTGTGATCTGGGTCACAAATCGGCGCTTTGCCTCAAGCATTTGAGATTCAAATAAAAAAGGCGGCCACAAAGGCCGCCTTTTCTGACTCATAAGCAGAGCAAGGGGTCCGGAATGGCACCACGATACGGCGTATCGCGGCGCATCCGGATACTTGTCTATTATTCCGCCGCCGGCTGCTCGCCGCCTTCGGCCTTCTGCTTGCCTTCGATGTCTTCGCCGGTCGCCTGATCGACGGCCTTCATCGACAGGCGCACCTTGCCGCGATCGTCCATGCCGAGCAGCTTCACCTTGACCTTGTCGCCTTCCTTGACGACGTCCTTGGTGTTCTGCACGCGGTGCGGCGCGAGCTGGCTGATGTGGACGAGACCGTCCTTGGCGCCGAAGAAGTTCACGAAAGCGCCGAAGTCCATCACCTTGACGACCGTGCCTTCGTAGATGTGGCCGACTTCCGGATCGGAGGCGATCGACTTGATCCAGTTGATCGCCGCCTTGATCGACTCGCCCGAAGCCGAAGCGACCTTCACCGAGCCGTCGTCCTCGATGTTGATCTTGGCGCCGGTCTTCTCGACGATTTCGCGGATCACCTTGCCGCCGGTGCCGATCACTTCGCGGATCTTGTCGGTCGGGATCTTGAAGGTCTCGATGCGCGGCGCGTGCTCGCCGAGCTCGGCGCGCGCCGAGGTCAGCGCCTTCGACATTTCGCCGAGGATATGAACGCGGCCCTGCTTGGCCTGGCCAAGCGCGACCTTCATGATCTCTTCGGTGATACCGGCGATCTTGATGTCCATCTGCAGCGAGGTGATGCCTTCCTCGGTGCCGGCAACTTTGAAGTCCATGTCGCCGAGGTGATCTTCGTCACCCAGGATGTCCGACAGAACCGCGTAGCGGTCGCCTTCGAGAATGAGGCCCATCGCGATGCCCGCGGTGGCGCGCTTCATCGGCACGCCCGCATCCATCAGCGCCAGCGAGGCGCCGCAGACCGACGCCATCGACGACGAACCGTTCGACTCGGTGATCTCCGAGACGACGCGAATGGTGTAGGGGAACTCTTCCTTCGACGGCAGCACCGGATGGATCGCGCGCCAGGCCAGTTTGCCATGGCCGATCTCGCGGCGCTTGGTGCCGCCGAGGCGGCCCGTCTCACCGACCGAGAAGGGCGGGAAGTTGTAGTGCAGCAGGAACGATTCCTTGTAGGTGCCCTGCAGCGCGTCGATCCACTGTTCGTCCTCGGCGGTGCCGAGCGTGGTGACCACCAGCGCCTGGGTCTCGCCGCGGGTGAACAGCGCCGAACCGTGCGTGCGCGGCAGAACGCCGGCCTGCACTTCGATCGGGCGCACGGTCACGAGATCGCGGCCGTCGATGCGCTTCTTGGTGTCGAGGATGTTCCAGCGAACGATCTTCGCTTCCAGTTCCTTGAACACGCCGGCGACGCGGGTCTTGGGATACTTCGGTTCGACGCCTTCCGGGAAGAAGTGCGCCATCACCTTGTCCTTGACCGCGCCGACCGCCTTGTAGCGTTCCTGCTTGATCGGGATCGAATAGGCGGCGCGCAGGTCCTTCTCGGCGAGGCCGAGGATTTCCTGTTCGAGCGCCTTGTTGTCTTCGACGACGAGCTCGCGCGGCTCCTTGGCGGCCTTTTCGGCGAGCTGGATGATCGCTTCGATGACCGGCTGGAAGTGGCGGTGGCCGAACATCACGGCGCCGAGCATGATTTCTTCGGACAGCTCCTTGGCTTCCGATTCGACCATCAGCACGGCGTCGTTGGTGCCGGCGACGACGAGGTCGAGCTTGCTCTCGGCCATCTCGTCGATCTGCGGGTTGAGCACGTATTCGCCGTCGATGAAGCCAACGCGCGCCGCGCCGATCGGGCCCATGAAGGGCGCGCCCGACAAGGTCAGCGCCGCCGAGGACGCGACCATCGCGAGGATGTCCGGATCGTTCTCGAGGTCGTGCGACAGCGTGGTGATGATGACCTGCGTTTCGCAGCGCCAGCCGTCGGCGAACAGCGGACGCACCGGACGGTCGATCAGGCGCGAGACCAGCGTTTCCTTTTCGGTCGGACGACCTTCACGCTTGAAGTAGCCACCCGGGATGCGGCCGGCGGCGTAGAATTTTTCCTGGTAGTCGACGGTCAGCGGCAGGAAGTCGACGCCTTCGCGCGGCGCCTTGGCGGCGACGACGGTGGCCAGCACGGTGGTCTCGCCGTAGGAGGCGAGCACGGCACCGTCGGCCTGACGCGCGACGTGACCGGTCTCGAGGGTGAGCTTGCGCCCGCCCCAATCGAGTTCAACTCGATGGATATTAAACATTGCTTGTTTCTCTCATGGTTCTCGGAAAGGCTCCCGAAAGCCATGTGCAAGACGGCAAGAAACTGCTGCCTTCCGCACCCTGCGGAAACGCAACAGCGTCTGGCGATCCTGCCATGACCATCAAGAGCCTTCGCCTTTACGGCCGGGACTATGGCCCGACCCGGATTGTCCCAAGCGCCATCGCTTGCGGACATTTCAAAAACGAACGTCACAAACGTCCGTTTCACATACGACGGGTGCGACTGGCTCCCGCCGCGTCGTCAATCAGCCGGCACAGGGCGTGGCCGATTGCAAAAACGCGCGGGGCTTTGGTGAGCCCCGCGCGCAAATCTCGTTTAGCGGCGAATGCCGAGCTTCTCGATCAGCGTCTTGTAACGCTTCTCGTCGGTCTTCTTCAGATAGTCGAGCAGCGAACGGCGCTGCGACACCATCTTGAGCAGGCCGCGGCGCGAGTGGTTGTCCTTCGCGTGCGTCTTGAAGTGCTCGGTGAGCTGGTTGATGCGTTCCGACAGGATCGCAACCTGAACTTCCGGCGAGCCGGTATCGTTCGCCTTGGTCGCATTGGCCTTGATCACCTCGGCCTTGCGGGCAGTCGTCAGCGACATCGGTTATCCTTTCTTGACACCGGCTCTGCCCAGCAGGCCGGCGAGGTTGAACACGCGCTTGGGGACGACTTCACCGCGGTCGACTTCGGCAAGGGCGAGCAAACGGCCCGAAACCGTGACGTAGACCGGACCGCGGAAATTGGGAGCGTCCCGTCCGCGCAACAAAACGGCCTGGCCCCTTTGGAGCCTTGCCGCATCAGACCCGTTGACGGCCAGCGCCGGGATGTCGTCCAGCGCGGTCTCGACGGGCATGAGCGCGTCGGCGAGGCTAGCCTCGCCAGCGGCGGCTCTATGACACAGAGCCTCCAAATCTTCCAGTAGAATCATGGTTTCGGGCGTGAAACCGCCGACCGAGACCCGGCGCAGCGCCGAGATATGGCCGAAGCAGCCGAGCTGGCGGCCGATGTCGCGGGCCAGCGACCGGACGTAGGTCCCTTTTCCGCATTCGGCCTCGAAAACCGCGTGGTCGGCATCCGGGGTCTCCATGAGCTCGAGACGGCCGATATTCACCATCCTGGCCTGCAATTCGACCTCTTGGCCATCGCGGGCGAGGTCATAGGCGCGTTCGCCCTCGATCTTGATGGCCGAATAGCGCGGCGGCACCTGCTGGATGGTGCCGATGAAGGCGGGGAGGGCGGCGCGGATCTGGTCGTCCGTCGGCCGGGTGGCGCTGGTCTCGGTAACCCGGCCCTCGGAATCGTCGGTGTCGCGCTCCTCGCCCCACTGGACGGTAAACTGGTACAGCTTGCGGCTGTCCATGACGAAGGGGACGGTTTTGGTCGCCTCGCCCATGGCGATGGGCAGGCAGCCGGACGCCAGCGGGTCGAGCGTGCCGGCATGGCCGCAGCGCTTGGCCGAAAACAGCCGCTTGATGATGCTGACGGCGTGGGTCGAGGTCATGCCGACCGGCTTGTCGAGCACGACCCAGCCGTGGACGTCGCGCTTGTCGCGCTTGAACTGCTGACGCTTCGGCTTACGGGGCGCCTGGCCTTCGGCCGGCGCCGCCGGCGCAAGGAGGTTGTCGGCGGTATCGGTCACTCGTCGTCCTTTTCGAGATCGCGCGCGACTTCCGGCGAGCGCAGCAGCTTGTCGATGCGCTCGGCCTCGGCGAAGCGATCGTCGATGTGGAAGCGTAGATCGGGCGCGAATTTCAGGTTCACGGCGTGCGCGACTTCGCCGCGCATGAATTTCTTGTTGCGCTCGAGCGCGGCCACGACTTCGGCGGCGTCGCGGCCGGCGAGCGGCATGACGTAGACCGTTGCGAGCCGCAGATCGGGCGACATGCGCACTTCGGGCACGGTGATGAGGTGACCCTCGATCACCGGATCGTGGATGTCGCCGCGCGTCAGCATCTCGGCAATGGCGTGGCGCACGAGTTCGCCGACGCGCAATTGGCGCTGCGAGCCGCCGACGGGCGTCGCCTCATGGCGACGGGTGTTCTTGTTACGTGACATATCCAAAAACTCTCCTGTCATCGTCCGCGAAAGCGGACGATCCAGCCCTTCTTGCGGAAGGGCTGGATGCCCCGCTTTAGCGGGGCGTGACGGCGTTGGTGTTTTAGGCGGAGCGGACTACAGCGCGCGTGTAAGACTTGGACTTACAGCGAGCGTTGAATCGTCTCCACCCGGTAGCACTCGATGACATCGCCTTGGCGCATGTCCTGGTAGTTCTCGAAGGCCATGCCGCATTCCTGACCGGCCGTCACTTCCTTCACGTCGTCCTTGAAGCGCTTGAGCTGGCTCAGCTTGCCTTCATGCACGACGACGTTGTCGCGGATCAGGCGGACGCTGGCGCCGCGCTCGACATTGCCGTCGGTGACGCGGCAACCGGCGATGTTGCCGACCTTCGATACCTTGAAGACCTCGAGGATCAGCGCATTGCCCAGCATGGTTTCGCGCAATGTCGGCGGCAGCAGGCCCGACATCGCCTTCTTCACGTCGTCGATGAGGTCGTAGATGATGTTGTAGTAGCGGATCTCGATGCCGGCGCGCTCGGCCGCCTCGCGCGCTTCCTTGTTGGCGCGGACGTTGAACGCGATGATCGGCACGCCCGAGGCTTCCGCCAGGGTGACATCCGATTCCGAAATGCCGCCGACGCCGGAGTGGAGGACGCGGGCGCCGACTTCGTCGGTGCCCAGCTTGTCGAGCGCGCCAGCGATGGCTTCGAGCGATCCCTGCACGTCGGCCTTGATCACGAGCGCAAATTCCTTGCGGCCCGCGGTCTTGGCCTGCGCCATCATCTGCTCGAGCGAGCCGCGCATGCCGGTGGCGCGCGCCGACGACTTCTCGCGCTTCTGGCGCACGCGATACTCGGTCACTTCGCGGGCGCGGCTTTCATTCTCGACCACGGCGAGACGATCGCCGGCGTCCGGCGTGCCGGAGAAGCCGAGCACTTCGACCGGGGTCGACGGGCCGGCGCGGGAGATGGTTTCGCCCGTGTCGGAGACGAGGGCGCGGACGCGGCCCCATTCGGCGCCGGCAACCACGAGATCGCCGACCTTGAGCGTGCCGCGCTGCACGAGCACGGTTGCAACCGGACCACGGCCGCGATCGAGCTTGGCTTCGATCACGGTGCCTTCGGCCGGACGCTGCGGGTCGGCCTTCAGGTCGAGGAGTTCGGCCTGCAGGGCGATCATCTCGAGGAGCTTGTCGATATTGGTCTTTTTCAGCGCCGAGACTTCGACATCGACGACGTCGCCGCCGAACGATTCGACCTGGATCTCGTGCTGCAGAAGCTCGGTGCGCACGCGCTCCGGCGTCGCGCCCGGCTTGTCGATCTTGTTGATGGCGACGATGATCGGAACCTTGGCTGCCTTGGCGTGCGAAATGGCTTCGACCGTCTGCGGCATGACGCCGTCATCGGCCGCGACCACCAGCACGACGATATCGGTGACCTTGGCGCCGCGCGCACGCATCGCCGTAAAGGCGGCGTGGCCGGGCGTATCGATGAAGGTGACCTTGGCACCGGACGGCGACGTGACCTGATAGGCGCCGATATGCTGGGTGATGCCGCCGGCTTCGCCGGAGACAACGTCGGCCTGACGGATGGCATCGAGCAATGACGTCTTGCCGTGGTCGACGTGGCCCATGACGGTGACGACCGGCGCACGCGGTTCGAGCGCGCCTTCATCGTCGGCCGTATCGAACAGGCCTTCTTCGACGTCCGATTCGGACACGCGGCGAACGGTGTGGCCCATTTCCTCGGCGATGAGCTGCGCGGTGTCGGCATCGATGACGTCGTTGATGGTCGCCATCGTGCCCTGCTTCATCAGCAGGCGGATGACGTCCACGGCGCGCTCGGTCATGCGGTTGGCGAGTTCCTGGATGGTGATCGCATCCGGGATCGTCACTTCGCGCGTGAGCTTTTCCTTCGGCTCGTTGGCGGCATGACCCTTCATGCGCTGGGTGCGGCGGCGGAATGACGCCACCGAACGCTCGCGCACTTCGTCGGCGCGCAGCGCGGTCACGAGGGTCAGGCGGCCGCGTTCCTTCGGCGGCGCGGCGCGCGGCGCCGCGGGACGTGCGGCGGCGGGCCGTCCGGCGCCTGCACCGGCACCGGGCCTGCGCGCCGTGCGCGGTCCTTCGTCGTCGGCTTCGGCTTCAAGTTTCGGGCGACCGCCGGGCGCAGGTTTCTTCTCGTCTTCGCCGAGACGCTTCTTGGCGACTTCGCCGGCCTTGCGCTTCTGTTCTTCCTCGGCCTTGTGGCGGGCGTCTTCCTCGCGCTTGCGCGCTTCGGCGGCTTCGCGCTCGGCCTGTTCGATATATTCACGCGAGGCGCGGCGCTTGGCCTCTGCCTCGGCGGCCTTGCGCTCCTCGGCTTCGCGTACGCGCGAGTCGGCGAGCGCGTGGGCGCGGGCGGCCATTTCCTCTTCGGTCAGCGTGCGCAGCACGACGCCCGATTTCGGCGCCGGCGGGGCGGGCGGCGCTTTCGGCGCGGGCGCGGCGGCCTTCGGCGCTTCGACGGGGGCCGGCTCGGCCTTGGCTTCGGCCGGTCCGCCGACGGTGCGGCGCTTGATCTTCTCGACGACGACAGACTTGCTGCGGCCATGGCTGAAACTCTGGCGCACCACGCCCGTTTCCGTGCGCGGTTTCAGCGTCAACGTCAGTTTCTTTTCGCCAGGGTTCTTGGTGTCGCTCATTCAGTACTGCTTTTTCCTTTTGCCCCGGAGGGCGCATTCAGTTCGGGCGCATTACGTTCGCGGGCGCCACTATGGCGCGGCCGCGATGATTGAATCGGGCGAGGTTCCGGACCGATACCGCATCAAGCGCGCGACACGGGCAAGAAATGTCTCGCTCGCGGGTCCGGCAAGCACGGCAGCATGTACCACATTTGGGCGGTTCAATGCCAAATCCAAATCCGCGCCCGGGAACGCCTCGATCAGCGCTATTTCCCCATTTTGGGACTGATTGTTGCGCTGCAAGGCCGAATTCAGTTTCCGCTTGCCGTCCGAAGCCGCGTCCGACGCATGAACCAGCGCCAGAACGCCGGCTCCCGCCAGAGCCGCTTCGACCTTGGCGAAGCCGGTAACGACGTTGCCGGCCTTCCCCGCCATCGACAGCGCGTCGAGCGCGGATTTCGCCAGCAGACGCTCGACCTCGGCAGCCAGGTCCCGCGACACCTTCATCTCCCGCTTGAAGCTGCGGGAGAAGACGTTGCGCTTGACCGCGTCGCCGATTGCCTCGCGGGTCGCGGTGATCCAGAGGCCGCGGCCCGGCAGTTTGCGCTTGAGGTCGGGCACGGCCTCGCCGGCCGGCCCGACCACAAAGCGCATCAGTTCGGCCACCGGCTTGACCTCGCGCGTCAGGGCGCAGAAACGCTCCGCGCCCGCGGCGACGGAAGTCGCGCCGCGGTCGAGTTCGTCTGCGTCAGGCTGCGCGATGGCGAGCATGCGTCGAGCAGTTCCCCTTTAGGCCGGTTCGCCTTCGGCCTCAGCCTCGGCCGGCGCGTTCTGCGCCGCGAGTTCGGCCTCGGTGATCCAGCCGGCCTTGAGGCGCGCCTGCATGACGATCGACTCGGCTTCTTCGCGCGACACGTCGAGACCGTCGAGGTAGCCCGGCTCGTGCTTGGTCTCGCCGTCCTTGCGTTCGGTCCAGCCGACCAGATCGTCGGCGGCGCAGCCGGCGAGATCTTCGACGGTCTTCACCTCGTTCTCGCCGAGCTTGACCATCATCGCAGTGGTGATGCCTTCGACCTCGCGCAGTTCGTCGGCGACGCCGAGTTCCTTGCGCTTCTCGTCGAGCTCGTTCTCGTAGCGGGCGATGTAGTCGCGGGCGCGGCTCTGCAGTTCGCGGGCGGTGTCTTCATCAAAGCCTTCGATGCCGGCGATTTCCTTCTCGTCCACCAGCGCCAGTTCCTCGATCGAGGAGAAACCTTCGGACGCGAGCAGTTGACCGACCACCTCGTCGAGATCGAGCGCTTCGACGAAGGTCTTGGTGCGGCTTTCGAACTCCGCGGTGCGGCGCTCGGATTCCTCCTGCTCGGTCAGGATGTCGATATCCCAGCCGGTGAGCTGCGAGGCCAGGCGCACATTCTGGCCGCGGCGGCCGATGGCGAGCGAAAGCTGCGCATCCGGCACCACGACTTCGATGCGTTCCTTGTCTTCGTCGAGCACGACCTTGGCGACTTCGGCCGGCGCCAGCGCGTTGACGACGAAGGTCGCGATATCCGGCGACCACGGGATGATGTCGATCTTCTCGCCCTGCAGCTCGTTCACCACGGCCTGCACGCGCGAACCACGCATACCGACGCAGGCGCCGACCGGATCGACGCTGGAATCGCGCGAAATCACGGCGATTTTGGCGCGCGAGCCCGGATCGCGAGCGACGGCGCGGACCTCGACGATGCCGTCGTAGATTTCCGGCACTTCCTGCGCGAACAGCTTGGCGGTGAACTGCGGATGCGTGCGCGACAGGAAAATCTGCGGGCCGCGCGGCTCGCGGCGCACATCGTAGATATAGGCGCGGATGCGGTCGCCGTTGCGGAATACTTCGCGCGGCAACAGTTCGTCGCGGCGGACAATGGCTTCGCCGCGGCCCAGATCAACCACCACGTTGCCGTATTCGACGCGCTTGACGACGCCGTTGACGATCTCGCCGATGCGATCCTTGTATTCGGCATACTGACGGTCGCGCTCGGCCTCGCGCACCTTTTGCACGATGACCTGCTTGGCCGACTGGGCGGCGATGCGGCCGTATTCGAGCGGCGGCAGCGGATCGGCGATGGTGTCGCCGACCTGCGCGGCCGGGTGACGGCGGCGGGCATCGGCGAGCGTGATCTGCGACGACGGGTTTTCGACGGCATCGACCACCAGCATGTGACGCATCAGCTTGAGCTCGCCGGTCTTCGGCTCGATCTCGGCATGAACGTCGGTCTCGGCGCCGTAGCGCGAGCGCGCCGCCTTCGCGATGGCGTCTTCCATCGCCGCGATGACGATGCCGCGGTCGATCGACTTTTCGCGGGCGACCGCATCGGCGATCTGCAACAGTTCCAGCCTGTTGGCACTGACAGCCATAGCTGAGGACTCCTCTTTCGTTCGTTTATCGGGTAGCGGCCTTGGCGGCCTTCTTGGCCTGCTTCAGACGCCGTTGTTCCTTCTTCGCCTCGCGCAGTTCGCGCTTGGCGGCCTTCTCGGCGCGCAAGGCTTCGCTCACCAGTTCGTCGGTAAGAACGAGCTTTGCTTCGCCCATGTCCGTGATCGGCAGCAGCACCGCCGGGTCTTCGCCTGCTTTCGGGTCGTCACGCGTCAGGCGGGCATTGTCGCCCTCGACGCCGTTGAGAATGCCGCGGAAGCGCTTGCGGCCGGCGACCGGCACTTCCATTTCGACCTTCACCAGGTGGCCAGCGTAGCGTTCGAAATCCGAGCGGCGCACCAGCGGCCGGTCGATACCGGGCGAGGAAATCTCCAGCCGGTAGGCACGGTCGATGGGCTCGTTGACGTCGAAAACCGGCGACAAAGCCCGCGAAATCGCCTCGCAATCGTCCACCGTCATGGTGCCGTCCGGGCGCTCCGCCATGATCTGGATGGTGCACTCCTCGGCGGAAGAAACCCTAATCCGAACAAGGCGATAGCCGAGCTGCTCGACCACCGGGCCGGCGATCGCGGCGACCCGGGCCGGCAGACCGGTCTCGGCAATCAGACGCGGCTCGTCGCTAGCGATCCCTTGATTCAAGGGAGCCAGTTCCACGCTGGAAACCTGATTTTCGTCGCGCTCGCCTGCGGCCATATTGCGCTGAGCTATGCCTGTAACAGAAAAAGAGCGGGCCCCGGGGGACCCACTCTCAGAACCTGATTTGGTTTTGAGGGTGTATCGATTGACATCGCAAATATAGCGAATTTTCGGCCTCGCGCAAGGGTGGCGAGCCGGCCGTCACGGCTAACGCTTCCTTCACAACTTCCCCTTACGATTGGTTAAAGCACCGTGGCGGGGTCGCCGGCGGTGCCTGTGTAGGTTTGCGTGATGGCTGCTCCTGCGTCCCTGCTTCCCGAACTGGAAGAGGTCGTCCAGCACGGCTCTGCCGAAAAGCGGGCCGAGACGCTGCGACGCATCACGACTCTATTTCTCGACGGCGCCCCGAGCTTCAACGATCACCATGTCGCGCTGTTCGACGATGTCATCGGCTGCCTGATCGCCGAGATCGAGGCCAAGGCGCTGGCCGAACTCGCGCGCCGCATCGCGCCGGTCGATAACGCGCCCGCCAAGGTGGTGGCGACTTTGGCCCGGAACGACGACATCGATGTCGCGGGGCCCGTGTTGCGCGCCGGACATCTGTCCGATCCCGATCTTGTCGCGATCGCCGAGACCAAAAGCCAGGCGCATCTGCTGGCGATGGCGTCGCGCCAGCGGCTGAGCGAAGTGGTGTCCGATGTGCTGGTGAAGCGCGGCGATCGCGACGTCGCGCACAGCATCGTCATCAATCCCGGCGCCAGTCTGTCGGAGCGGGCGTTCACCAACCTGATCAACCGCGCGCAGATGGACGGCGATCTCGCCGAGAAGGTCGGGCGCCGCACCGACATTCCGCCGCGGCTGTTCCGGCAGCTTCTGCTACAGGCGAGCGAAGTGGTGCAGAAGCGCCTGCTCGCTGCCGCGAGTCCCGAGACGCAGGCCGAGATCCGCAAGATCCTCGCCAAAGTCACCGACGAGGTCGGCGCCAAGGCGGCGCCGCGCAACTACACGGCGGCGCTGGCCGCTGTGCGCGCGCTACACAAGGAGCGCAAGCTCACCGAGGCCGACGTGGCCAACTACGCCGAAAGCGGCAAGTACGAAGAGACCATCGCGGCGCTGTCGACGATCTGCGCCGTGCCGGTGGAAGTGGTCGATCGTCTGATGAACGGCGAGCGCGCCGATCCGGTGCTGATCCTGGCGCGCTCGGTCAATTTCGGCTGGCCGACGGTGAAGGCGGTGATCAATTCGCGGCCGGGCCCGAAGCCGACGCAAACCGTGATCGACGCCGCGCACGAGAATTTCGAGCGGCTCACCGAGCCCACCGCGCAGCGCGTCGTGCGCTTCTGGCAGGTGCGGCAGGGCACGGGGGAGTGATTTCTCTGTCATTCCGGGACATCGCGAAGCGATGGGCCCGGAATCCATAACCCCGGTCAGCGAATATGGATTCCGGGTTCGCTCACTTCGTTCGCGCCCCGGAATGACAGCTAGATTTTCCGAAAAACAAAATACGCCGGCGTCCTGCCTTCGCGCACCGCCTTCGCCTCATAGCGCGTGCGGGTCCAGCCATCCCATGGCTTGCGCCAGTCGACGGCGGTCTCGGCCGTCCAGACGAAATCGCTCGAGCGCATGATGCGCGTGAGCGCATAGGTCATGTAGCTCGGAATGTCGGTGGCGAAGCGCAGTTCGCCGCCGCTCTTCAAAAGGCGCGCGAGGCGCGGCAGGCTCTCGTCCTGAATGAAGCGACGCTTCCATTGTCGGCGCTTCGGCCATGGATCGGGATACAGCAGGTCGATGCGCGTGAAGGCGCTGGCCGGTAGCCAGTCGAGAAGGTCGATGGCGTCGCCGTGAAAGACGCGGATGTTGGTAAGGTCCTCGTCATCGATGGCGACGAGCAGCTTGCCGACCGCGTTGAGAAAACCGTCGGCGCCGATGAAGCCTTGTTCCGGATGCGCCATCGCCTGCGCGACCAGATGCTCGCCGCCGCCGAAGCCGATCTCGAGCCGCAGCGTTTTTGGCGCGTGCGGAAACAGCGACGACAGATCGGACGGCGCGGGCTTGGTCAGATCGAGCGCCAGCTTCGGCAGTAACTCGTCGAACAGTTCGGATTGCCGCGCGCGCAAGGGATGGCCCTTGCGCCGGCCGAAGAAGGCGCGTTGCGGAACGTCGTCGTCGCGGTCGTCGCTCATGCCTCGTCATGCCCGGACGCGCGGAAAAATAAAAGGCCGGGCGCGAGCCCGGCCTTCAAATCTTTCAGTCAAGGTGACCGGCTCAGCAGCCGGTCACTTGAACGCGCTCTTGAGCTGCGCGGCGAGGTCGATCCGCTCCCACGAGAAGCCGCCGTCCTTTTCCGGCGCGCGGCCGAAGTGGCCGTAGGCGGCGGTGCGGCGGTAGATCGGCTTGTTCAGCTTGAGCGTGCGACGAATGTTGGTCGGTGTCAGGCGGAAGAGCTGCGGCAAGATCTTCTCCAGCTTCTTCTCATCGACCTTGCCGGTGCCGTGGGTATCCACGAGCAGCGACATCGGATCGGCGACGCCAATGGCGTAGGCGACCTGGATGGTGCAGCGCTCGGCAAGGCCGGCGGCCACCACGTTCTTGGCGAGGTAACGCGCGGCATAAGCGGCCGAACGGTCGACCTTGGTCGGGTCCTTGCCCGAGAAGGCGCCGCCGCCGTGCGGGGCATAGCCGCCGTAGGTGTCGACGATGATCTTGCGGCCGGTGAGGCCGCAGTCGCCGTCCGGACCGCCGATGACGAAGTTGCCGGTCGGGTTGACGAGGAAGTCCGACGACTTCTCCGGCATCCAGCCCTTCGGCAGCGCCTGGGTCACGGTCTGTTCGATCATGTCCTTGACCATGCCCGGCGTGTACTTCTTGCCGTTGCGGCTCTTTTCATTGTGCTGGGTCGAGACCACGACCTTGGTGCAGCCGACCGGCTTGCCGTCAACGTAGCGGACGGTCACCTGACTCTTGGCGTCGGGCTGCAGGTCCGGCAGCGCCTTCGAATGGCGCTTTTCGGACAGCGAACGCAGGATCTTGTGTGCGAAATAGATCGGCGCCGGCATGAACGAGTTCTTCTCATAGACCTCGCTCTCGGTGCAGGCGAAGCCGAACATCATGCCCTGGTCGCCGGCCCCTTCTTCCTCGCCACTCTTTTTCTTCTTGGCATCGACGCCCATGGCGATGTCAGGCGACTGACCATGCAGCAGCACTTCGACATCGGCGCCGTAATAGGAGAAGCCGTCCTGGTCGTAGCCAATGTCCTTGACGACATCGCGCGCGATCTGGGTGATGTATTCGCGGTCGACGACGACCTTGTCGCCATGCTTGCGGAAGAACGGCGCCTGGCCGCGGCCTTCGCCGGCGATGACGATCTTGTTGGTGGTGGCCAGCGTTTCGCAGCCGAGGCGCGTGTTCACCGCGCTGTCATCGGCGATGCCTAATTTGATGTCATTGGCGAGAAAGGCGTCCAGCACCGCGTCGGAGATCTGGTCGCAGACCTTGTCCGGATGGCCTTCCGAAACCGATTCACTGGTAAAAAGAAAGTTCTTGTGAGCCACGCTGATCTCCCCCTTTGGCGCGGGGGGAGCCGCGCCGGTGCCTGTCGGGGGGCCGTTCTTACAGCGGTCGTCCGCAACGTCAAGGTGCGGGCCGTCGTGGGCAATAGCCACACCGACGTTCGGACGAAACGGGAAATGCCCTTCTCTGCGCGAGGGCCCGGCGGGGCAGAATCCCTGCGTCGGCAACGTCCATAAATCGAAAGGCCGCCGGTGCGGCGGCCTTCGTTGCGTGTCAGACTATGTCGCGCGGCGGCTTATTCGTCGCCGGCGATCTGCTCGACCAGATCGACGATACGACGGCGCAGCTTGGAGCTCTTGATGCGCATGAACGACTTGGTCAGCGACAGGCCGTCGGAGGTGGCGAGGAAGTCCGACACATAGGCCGGTGACGGCGCTTCCGACATGCCGGTGCTCGCGTGGCCGCCCGGTCCGTGCGGCGCGCCTTCAAAGAAGAATGAAACCGGGACTTGCAGAATATTCGCGATCGCCTGCAAACGGCTGGCGCCGATCCGGTTGGTTCCCTTCTCGTATTTCTGCACCTGCTGGAAGGTAAGGCCGAGGGCATCGCCGAGCTTTTCCTGGCTCATACTCAGCATCATCCGGCGCATACGAACGCGCGAACCGACGTGTTTGTCGATCGGATTAGGTGCCTTCTTGGCCATAAAGATCTCCTATGAAACCATCGCGAAACGTAATGTCACATGTTCGCCCGGCAAAGCAATCCATGAATTCAGAACGCCCAATACCGGAAACAAAGCGAGCATTTTAAAATACCGCATAAGTTTCAATGGGTTTTACATTTTTTAGCTGTAAGTAGCCGACTGTTCTCGAAAAAATAATTTGTGCACACAACAACCATAACAGAGATTTTTTCAGTATCACAATCTATCCGCGAAGGCGGCGCTTGCCCAATAATGCCGCGGCCATAACCAGAAACAGGAAAAACGGAAGGTTTCGGTACTGGCTAAAAACAGTTGGACCGAGCGCCTGCGGCAGGCTGGCGTCAATGAGGCCTTCGACGCCAAGGGGAAGGGACGCCGTCACGCGGCCGACCGGGTCGATTACACCGGAAATGCCGGTATTGGCTGCGCGCACCATGGGCAACCCCTCGGCGATGGCCAGCATTCGCGCCTGATGAAAGTGCTGGTAAGGCCCACTGCTGATACCGAACCAGCCGTCATTGGTGAGGTTGATCAGCCAGCCGGGACGCTCGCCGGCCGGTACGGCTTCGTCGGGGAAGACGGCCTCGTAGCAGATCAGCGGCAGCATCTTCGGTGCGCCGGGCACGTCCATGGCGCGGCGGCGGCTGCCGGTGAGGAAGCCGCCCACTTCCTTGGTCAATTGCTGAAAGCCGAGCCGCTCCATGAAGTTCTGGAAGGGCAGGAATTCACCGAACGGCACCAGATGCAGCTTGTCGTAGATGCCACGGATCGAGCCGTCGGGATCGATGACATAGATCGAGTTATAGGCGCGAGGCCCCTTGGCGCCGCTGGCATTGCCGGGGCGCACGGCGCCGGTGATCAGCTCCGTCCCCGGACGGATCAGATTGGCAATCTGCGCCAGCGCGTCCGGCTCGCGCGTCAGAAAGAACGGAAACGCCGATTCCGGCCAGATCAGGATGTTGGCGTCTTTCACACCATTGGACTGCGGCCCGGTGGCGCGATCCGACAGCGCCAGATAACGCGCCATCACTTCGTTCTTGGCCGAATAGTTGAAGCGCGCGTCCTGCTGCAGGTTCGGCTGCATGATGCGCAGCTTCAGATCCTTCACATAGGCGGTCGGATGCATTGACAGCCGCGCCGCGCCAAAAGCGAACAGCCCGGCCAGCGCGACCAGCGCCAGCGCCACCGGCCGGTACGGTCGCGGCGTATCGATCGGATCGTCGGCCAACGTCGCCGGCGTGGCGAAGATCAGCAATGCCAGGAATGTCAGCCCCCAGATGCCGAACAGCGACACGCTTTGCGCCATCGGCAGAGGCTGGGTGAGCGCGTAGCCGAATGCATTCCACGGAAAGCCGGTGAGCAGATGGCCGCGCAGCCATTCGGCGCAGGACAGCGCGATGGCGAGAGCAAACAGCCGCTCCGGTCCGCGCACCCAGAGAAGCCGCGCCACGGCAAAGCCGAGCGCCGTATAGAGCGCGAGATAGGCCGGCAAACCGGCGACCGCGACGGGCAACAGCCAGCCGAATGTCTTGGCGTCGACGAGGAAGGCGTAGCCGACCCAGTAAACGCCAGCGACAAAATAGCCGAAGCCGAAACACCAGCCGGCGATCGCCGCCGACCAGGCACCGCTCCAGCGTCCCGAGGCCGAGCCGTCGATCAGCCAGACCGCAATCGGAATGGTCACGAACAGAATGGGCCAGGCGTTGACCGGCGCCATTGCCAGTGCCGAAGCCGCGCCGGCGGCAAGGGCAATGCCCGCGCGGCGCCATCCGTCGGCAAGCAGGATCGCGTGGGCAAATCGGGTGATGGTGCCGGCCAAGATCAGGACCGCGACGGGTTCTGCGAGCCCGCGTCTTTCGGCGGCGCATCGAGGTTGAGCTGCGGTGGCGCGACGCCGGCGAGCACCGCATCGGGCTCGCCCCGCTTCTTCGGTTCGCGCGGCTTCTGACGCTTCTCGGTGAGCCGCGTAATGCGCACGCGCTTGACGCGGCGCGGATCGGCATCGAGCACTTCGAATTCGAATAGGCCGGGGCCGGGGATCAATTCGCCGCGCAACGGCAGGCGGCCGGCACGCGTCGTCAGGTAGCCGCCAAGCGTGTCGACTTCCTCGGCGGCGTCCTCCTCGACCACGAAGTCCTGACCCAGAGTCGCAACGACGTCCTCGAGCGAGGCGCGCGCGTCGGCGACATAGGAGCCGTCCGGCTGGCGCACGATATCGGCAGTGTCGTCTTCGTCGTGTTCGTCGGCGATCTCGCCGACGATCTGTTCGACGATGTCTTCGATCGAGATCAGGCCATCGGTGCCTCCATACTCGTCGATGACGAGCGCCAGATGAATCTGCTTGGCCTGCATGCGCGCCAGAAGGTCCATGACCCGCGCCGAGGGCGGCACGAACAGCACCTCACGGACGATCTTGGCCGCGGCCAGCGGCGTCGCGAGGTTGATGCCCTTGAGATCGAGGCCGGCCGGCAGCGGTTTGCGCCGCTTGGCGTTCTTCGCCGGATCGATGGTCGCGTGCGCCGTCATGTAGCCAATGAGGTCGCGGATGTGGACCATGCCGACGGGATCGTCGAGTGTATCGTTGTAGATGACCAGGCGCGAATGGCCGGCCTTCTCGAACACCATGAGGAGATCGCCGAGCTGGATATCCTGCTGCACGGCAATGATATCGGCGCGCGGCACCATCACGTCGACGACGCGGCGCTCGCGCAGGCCCAGGATGTTTTTGAGCATCCGGCTCTCTTCCGGCGAAAAGCCGGATTCGCCGGGCGTCATGGCGTCTAGCACGTCGGTCAGATCGGCGCGGATGGTGCTGGCGCGCGAGCCGAACACCGAGCGGAAGACGCGCATGAACCAGTTGCCCTCGCTGTCGCGCTTGGCCGGCACGGGCACCGGAAGATTGCGCGCGTCGAACGGCAAGTTGGTACTGGTAGGGTCGCTATCGGGCATTACGCGTCGCCATGTTGAAGATCGCGGGCCGGGTGCGCATCCCGCCAGGGATCGGGCATGTTCATCGAAACCATGATGCGGCTTTCGAGCGCTTCCATCTCGTCCGCCTGCGCGTCCGTCTCGTGATCGTGGCCGATGAGGTGAAGAAAGCCATGCACGGTCAGGTGCGCGAGGTGATGAAGGAATTCGCGGTCTTCAGCCTCGCATTCCCTTCGCAGCGTCTCATAGGCGATGACGATATCGCCCAAGTGACTTCCGAGGTGACCTTGGGTCGCCGGCGTGTCAGCCGCCGGAAACGACAGTACGTTGGTCGGCTTGTCGAGACCGCGAAACTGCCGGTTGATGTCACGAACCGCCGAATCATCGGCCAGCAGGATACTGACTTCGCCGCCACGTGTTGAGTGCGGGTCCTTCAAGAACTTGGCTGCAGATGAAATTGCCGCAGCCACGATCGCCTCGGCGCGCGGTTCGGCTGCCCAGAGTTCGGATTCGACCACGATATCGGCGGTGACGGGTGTCATTTCCTGATCTCGCGCGAAGTGCCGGCGCGGTCGTAAGCCTCGACGATGCGCTGGACCAACTCGTGACGGATGACGTCGGCGGCGCCGAACTCGACCATGCCGATGCCATCGACGCCCTTCAGCAGGCGCGTCGCTTCGGCGAGGCCCGAGACCTGACCGTTCGGCAGGTCAACCTGTGACGGGTCGCCGGTGACGATCATGCGGCTGTTCTCGCCGAGGCGAGTCAGAAACATCTTCATTTGCATCGAAGTCGTGTTCTGCGCTTCGTCGAGAATGACGCAGGCATTGGCGAGCGTGCGGCCGCGCATGAAGGCGAGCGGCGCGATCTCGATATCGCCCTGCTCCAAAGCGCGCTCGACGATGCGCGGGTCCATCAGGTCATGCAGCGCGTCGTAGATCGGCCGCAGATAAGGATCGACCTTCTCGCGCATGTCGCCCGGCAGGAAGCCGAGACGTTCGCCGGCTTCGACCGCGGGACGCGACAGAATGATGCGATCGACTTCCTTGCGCTCGAACATCTGGATCGCCTGTGCGACCGCCAGCCAGGTCTTGCCGGTGCCAGCAGGACCGATGCCGAACACCAGCGAATGGCGCTTGAGCGCGCGCATGTAGGCATCCTGCGCGGCGGTGCGGGCGCGCACCGGACGCTTGCGCAAATTGATTTCCTCGAAAGCCTGGCGCGGCTGGCTCGAATCGAAATCGAACAGCGAGCCTTGCGCGATGGCCTGGCGGATCGCGCCTTCGACATCGCCGGTCGACAAATCGTGACCGCGCTTGATCTGCTCGTAGAGACTTTCCAGCACGCGCCGTGCCTGTTCGACGCCGCCGCGCGAACCTTCCAGCGTGACGTGATTACCGCGCGAGTCGGCCTTGACCCCAAGCTTGCGCTCGACCAGCGCCAGGTTCTGGCCGTACTGACCGAACAGCACCGAAGCGAGCTTGTTGTCCTCGAAAGCGAGCACGACCTGCGTCGTGGCCGTTTCATCGGAAACGGCGGCGGCGGGGATCACGGGATCCGGTGTGCGCAATGGTGCTCTCAAGCTCCTAAACTGGCCAAGGCCGGCGCGCGGGCGGGTGCCGTGCGTTCGCCGAACAGGGTGTTGGTCCCGATATCGGTAATGCGGACCGGCACGATCTGGCCGATCAGGGACGGCTCCGCCATCACATGGACCGATTGCAGATATGGGGAGCGGCCGACCAGTTGCCCAGTGAGTTTTCCGGGCTTTTCGACGAGAATTTCCATGGTTTTGTCGGCAAAAGAGGCGTTGAAGGCCTTCCATTGCCGGTCGATCACGGCCTGCAGACGCAGCAAGCGCTCGTGTTTCTCGGCATTTGGCACCTGATCTTCGAGCTTCGCCGCCGGAGTGCCGGGGCGCGACGAGTAGCTGAAGGTATAGGCCATGACGAAATTGATGTCTTCGGCCAGCGCCAGGGTCTCGCGGAAGTCTGCCTCGGTTTCACCGGGAAAACCGACGATGAAATCCGAGGTGAAGGCGATATCGGGCCGCGCCTTCCGCAGGCGCGCGATCGCCGTCATGTATTCCTTGCGGGTGTGCTTGCGGTTCATCGCCGCGAGAATACGGTCCGAACCGGCCTGCACCGGCAGATGCACGTAAGGCATCAATTCGGGCAAATCGCCATGCGCGGCGATGAGATCGTCGCAGACCGGCGAAAGCATGTCGCGCGGATGGCTGGTCATGTAGCGCAGGCGCGCGATGCCCGGCACCTTGGCGATCCGGCGCATCAGAGCGCCGAGCGTCATGGCGTCGCCGTTGCCATCGACGCCGTGATAGGCATTGACGTTCTGTCCGATCAGCGAGATTTCGCGCACGCCGTTGGCGGCGAGGCGTTCGACGTCGGCCAGCACCTTCGCGACAGGCCGCGAAATCTCGGCGCCGCGCGTATAGGGCACGACGCAGAAGGTGCAGAATTTATCGCAGCCTTCCTGCACGGTGACGAAAGCCGAAATGCCGCGCTTGCCGATGGCCTGCGGCGACGGTTGCGCCAGCGCGTCGAACTTGTCCTCGAGCGGAAACTCGGTGTCGACGATTTTTTCGCCGTCGAGCGCGCGCGCAATGAGCCCGGGCAGCTTGTGATAGTTTTGCGAGCCGACCACGACATCGACCGAGTCGGTGCGGCGCACGATCTCCTCGCCTTCGGCCTGCGCGACGCAGCCCGCGACGGCGATGAGCATGCGGCGGCCTTCGAGTTCGGCCTGGTCCTTGAGTTCGCGCATGCGGCCGATCTCGGAATAGACCTTGTCGACCGCCTTCTCGCGGATGTGGCAGGTATTGAGAATGATCAGGTCGGCCTCGGCCGGCAGCTGCGTCTCGACATAGCCCTCAGGCGCGAGCGTGTCCGCCATACGATGCGAATCGTAGACGTTCATCTGGCAGCCAAAGGATTTGACGTGGACTTTGCGCGGTCTGTTCATGCCGGTTCTTTTCGAGCGAGCGCATACTAGACGGTCGACGCGGGCTTTGTCGCCTACCAGTAAACCATTGTTATAAAAGGATATTTATTCAAGAGCCCGCGTGCAACGGCCGCGCGCGGCCGAGCAGCGTGGATGTGGTGAGGCCGCGCACCGCAGCCTCCAATTGCCGCGCCAGCTTCTTGCGGTCGGTCGAGGCGTCGGCGGCGATCGGTTCGCCATAGCTCACCACCACGTCGATGACGCCGCGGCGCAGGAAGGCCTTGAAGTGTGGCAGGAAGTCGAGGTCGCCGTACCAGGCGATCAGCGGCCGGTGCTGGCGCCCCATCGGAATGCCGTGGATCGACGTGTAGCTGATCGACATCGGCTGGATGATGATGCCGCTCTCGGCGCGCGACGCGGCCTCGCGCACAGCGCCGATGAGTGCCGAGCGGAACGGCAGCACGCGATTGCCGTCGTTCGAGGTGCCCTCGGCGAACAGCACCACCGAGATGTCGGATTCGAGGCGTTGCACCATGTCGGCGATGGCGTCGCCGGTCTGCTGGCGGCGCGAGCGGTCGACAAAGACCGTGCGCTGCAGGCGCGCGGTCGGGCCGACCAGCGGCCAATTGCCGACCTCGGCCTTGGAGACGAAGGCGATCGGCGCAATCGAACCGATCACCAGGATGTCGGCCCATGACACATGGTTGGAGACGAACAACACGGCGCGGTCGCGGATCGGCACGCCGACGATGCGGATCTTGAAGCGCAGCAGCTTGCACAGCACGGCGTAGTAGCCCGAGGCCACGGTGCCCCAGCCGGGCAGGCCGAGTTTGCCGATGGTCCACTGCACCGCGATCACCAGCGGCGTCATGGTGAAGAAGAATACGGCGACGAACAGCGAGTAGAGCATTTGACTAGCTGTTCTTGTCGTCCTTGAGCGGCACGGCATAGAGCTCGAGCCGGTGATCGACCAGCTTGTAGCCGAGCTTGCGCGCCACTTCGGCCTGCAGGCGCTCGATTTCCTCGGACTGGAATTCGATCACTTCGCCGGTGCGCAGGTTGATGAGATGGTCGTGATGCGTCTCCGAACTGGTCTCGTAGCGCGCGCGGCCCTCGCGGAAATCGTGGCGCTCGATGATGCCGGAATCCTCGAACAGCTTCACGGTGCGATAGACGGTCGAGATCGAGATGCGGTCGTCGACCTTGGCGCAGCGGCGATAGAGCTCTTCGACGTCGGGGTGGTCCTCGGCCTCGGCGAGCACGCGTGCGATCACCCGGCGTTGCTCGGTCATGCGCATGCCTTTGGCTGCGCAGAGCGCCTCGATATTCGGCTTGCCGGTGCCCCTGTCGGGCGTCGAAACGACCAGGCCGGCTTTGGTTCTGCTGTGCGTCGTCATCGTGCGGCGAGTTTACGCGATATCCCGCCGCAATACCAAGGCGGCGGCGGTCGCGCCACCAGGCAAGGGATAATAATTCGGCCGCTTGGCCACGTCCCGGAATCCGGTTTTCCGGTATAGCGCAATCGCGGGCCCGTTATTCTCGGCGACCTCGAGAAACAGCGCTTTCACGCCCAGCGCGGCCAGGCGCCGCATATGCATATCCAGCATCCGGCGCGCCAGCCCGCGGCCCTGGCAGCGGCGTGCCACGGCGATCGACAGGATCTCGGCCTCGTCCGCGGCCGAGCGCGACATGACGAAACCGGCGAACGCGCCGCCGACGCGTAGGCTGTGCACCAGCACCTGCGGATCGAGCAGCAGGTTCTCGACTTCCTCGTCGCTCCAGCCGCGATGAAACGAGGCGGCGTGAAGCGCGGCTATCTCGGACGCGTCGCGTAAATGCGCCGGCGTGATCTGCGGCGTGCCGCGCGCAAACAGCCGGCGCAGGAACGACATCATGTCGGCGCCGCCTGCATGGGGATGTGCGCTGAGGCCTGCGGCTGGGCGTCGGCCGGCTTGAGATAGAACGGCTTTGGTGGCGTCGATGCCGGATCGGCCACCATGCCGAGCCGTGCCACCCAGTCGACCGCGGGCGCCGTCTGGTATTCGACCCCGGCCGGCGGTGCTTCGCCCGCGGGCCACGCGGCGCTGAGAATCTGTGCGGCATTGCCGACCAGCCGCGGTGCGTAAGAGGCGGTGCGGCGCGCCGCATCCGCGACGGAGATGTGGAGCGGCTTGATGCGTGTCGCGCCGTTGCCGTCGAAAGCCTGCAGGTAGACGTGGCCGTGCCGCGCATCGATGGCGGCGACCACCGGCGTCGACGTATCCGCCGCGATCAGTGGCGCCGCGAAGGCGGCTAGTGTCGTAATACCAACCACGGGCTTGGCGGCGGCGGCGGCGATACCGCGGGCGGCGGCGATACCAACACGCAAGCCGGTGAAGCTGCCGGGCCCGACTGTGACGGCGATGCGGTCGAGCGTGGTGAAATCGAGCGACGCCGCCTCGCGCAGCCGCGCGATCATCGGCATCAGTGCCTCGGCGTGGCCTCGCGTCATTGCCTCATGTTCACGCGCAACGACGGCATCGCCGTCCATCAGGACGACCGAGCACGCTTCAAGCGCGGTATCGATGGCGAGGATGCGCATTTCTTTCCTGTCATGGCCGGACTTGACCCGGCCATCCGATCATAAGGCACTGCGTCCCTAAGCGGGATGCCCGGGTCAAGCCCGGGCATGACGGAATTTGGGGACGAAGACTAGACCGGCCGGACTTCCGTCACTTCCGGAACGAAATGCTTGAGCAGGTTCTGGATGCCGTGCTGCAGCGTCGCGGTCGAGGAGGGGCAGCCCGAGCAGGCGCCCTTCATCTGCAGATAAACGACGCCTTCCTTGAAGCCGCGGAAGGTGATGTCGCCGCCGTCGCCGGCGACGGCCGGACGCACGCGCGTCTCGATCAGGTCCTTGATGGTGGCGACCGTTTCGCTATCGGAAGCCTCGAAGAACTCGTCGTCGGCGGCAGGCTCGGCGCCGCTCGTCACGATCGGCGCGCCGGACATGTAGTGCTCCATAATGGCGCCGAGGATCGCCGGCTTCATCTGCTGCCAATCGCCGTCGGTCTTGGTGACCGAGATGAAGTCGGCGCCAAGGAAAACGCCGCCGACATTCGGAATGTCGAACAGCTTTTCGGCGAGCGGCGACTGCGCTGCGGCCTCGCGCGTCGGCATGTCGAGCGTGCCCTGATTGAGCACCGGCTTGCCGGGCAGGAATTTCAATGTCGCCGGGTTCGGCGTCGATTCGGTCTGGATAAACATCGCGATATCTCCCATCCCGCCGGGTTCAAGGCCCGGCGGACCCCTCATACATGGGAGGTTTGGGACTTGGGGTCAACCGAACCCTTTTGGCTCAATTCGGAGCCATAACCCGCAGTTTGTGGCCATCCGGGTCGACCGCCATAAAGGTGAAGCCGAAATCCAGTTCGACCGGCGCCTGAACGATGGTCAGCCCCTTTTTGACCCACTCGGCGTGCGTGTCCCGCACGGCCTGGGCGTCGGCGACGCGGAAGTCGATTTCCAAGGCGCCGGGGCTGCCAGACGCCTCGGGCTTCACCTCGGTGCGCGCCCAGAGGCCGAGCATCACCGGCGGCATCGGGAACATGGCGAAAGTAGCGGATGATTCGACCGGCACGGCACCAAGCAGGTCGCGATAGAAAGCGGCGCTGATGGCGACATCTTTCACATAAAGCACGATCAGTCCGAATTTGGGCGATGTGGGCATTGGCTTGCTCCTCCTGTTGATGCGCAGGAGGTACGCTTGGCCACTGTCAGTTTCTGTCAGGAGTGATTAGCGCGGCGCGATGCCCATCTGTTTACGCCACTCCTTGAGCAGCACCGCGCGGCGCTTTTGATAACGCTCCTCGGTCGCGACGAGATGCGCAATGCGGTCGATCCGGAAATGGCGAAAGTCGCGGCGCAGTTCGCACCACGCCGCGACCACGCGAACCTGTTCGAAGAAGCCGACGGCGAAGGGCCATATCGTGCGGCTGCTCGGTGACTTGCCTAGATCGGTGTAGTCGATCTTAAGTTTGCGCTCCTGGCGGATCGCTTCGCGAACCGGCGCCAGCACATCCTTGTTGTCTTTGCCGCGGCGCGCGACCAATAAACTTGGATTATCGAATTGCGCGCGGCGATCCAGCGGCAGCACGGCGGCGACTTTCGCCGTCACGTCCATCGCCGCCTTCGCCAGACGTGGGTCACCATTCTCTGCGACCCACTGCGAGCCGAGCATCAGCGCCTCGACTTCGTCTTCGTTGAACATCAGCGGCGGCAGCGTGAAGCCCGGCCGCAGCACATAGCCGAGACCGGGCTCGCCTTCGATCGGCGCGCCTTGCGCCTGCAGACTGGCGATGTCGCGGTAGAGTGTGCGCAGGCTGATGCCGAGTTCGCGCGCCAGACTGTCGCCGCTCACCGGATGGCGGCGGCGGCGCAGCAGTTGCACGAGATCAAGCAGGCGGACGGCGCGCGACACAGTCGTTGCGATGACCCTTACGCCATCGCCTCCAGTTCCTCGTCGCTGAGCGAACCCGGCACGATGGCGATCGGGATGGGGAAGGTCGCGGCGGTCTTCGAGAGGCCCGCGATCAGCGGGCCGGGGCCTTCCTTGCCGGTGCCGGCAGCGAGCACGAGAATGCCGATGTCGGTGTCCTCTTCGATCAGCTTGAGGATCTCGTCATTCACCGTGCCTTCGCGAATGACGCGGTCGGGCGCGGCGTCAGTGATCTTTTTCACCATGGCGCCGAACCTGTCGAGCGCGGCATTGGCAGCCTCCATCGCTTCAGCCTTCATGATGTCGGCGACGCCCATCCATTGCTGGCTGCGCTCGCTGGTGTCGATGACGCGCAGCATCACGATCTGCGACTTGGTGCGATTGGCGCGCGACGCAGCCCAGAACACGGCACGGTCGCATTCTTCCGAGTCGTCGATGATCAGCAGATATTTCCGTTTGTGGCCGGCCTCGTTGCTGCGGCGTTTCTTCGGCATCGGGGCTCCCCTTGGCGGATTCGGCAATGACGTACGCGCAAGCTACTCATGCTGCCACGCCGCAGCGGCGTGCGACAAGCCTCGCTTGCGCGCGGTACTGCTCGCATTTTACGCAACAGAGGTGGCGTCTGTATTATCGGCCTACGAAACCAACGATGTCCTTGACGGCTTTCATCGTTTTGCCGGCGATCGCCGAAGCGCGCTGCGAGCCGTCAGCGAGAACGGCGTCGATATACGCGTGATCCTGCACCAGTCGCTTCATCTCGCCACCGATCGGCCCGAGCGCGGCGACGGCGAGATCGACCAGCGCCGACTTGAAGTTCGAAAACTGCGCGCCGCCGAATTCGCGCAGCACGTCGGCCTTGGTCGTATCGCTGAGCGCGGCGTAAATGCCGACGAGATTGTCGGCTTCGGGGCGCGGCTCAAGACCTTTCTCTTCGCTCGGCAATGGCTCGGGATCGGTCTTCGCCTTGCGGATCTTCTGCGCGATGGCGTCGGCATCGTCGGTGAGATTGATGCGCGAATAGTCGGACGGTTCCGACTTCGACATCTTCTTCGAGCCGTCGCGCAGGCTCATGATGCGGGTCGCCGGGCCCTGGATGATCGGCTCCGGCAAGGGAAAGAACACGTCGCCGTAGCCGCGCGTGGCGATCGACTCGGAAAAATCGTTGTTGAATTTCTGCGCGATGTCGCGGGCCAGTTCGAGATGCTGCTTCTGGTCTTCACCGACCGGCACATGCGTGGCGCGATAAACCAGAATGTCGGCCGCCATCAGGTTCGGATAGGCGTAGAGACCCACGGACGCGTTTTCGCGGTCCTTGCCGGCCTTCTCCTTGAACTGGGTCATGCGGTTGAGCCAGCCGATGCGCGCGACGCAGTTGAACACCCAGGCCAACTCGGCATGTTCGTGCACTTGGCTCTGGTTGAAAACAATGTGCTTTTTCGGGTCGATGCCGCTGGCGATGAAGGCCGCGGTCACTTCGCGCGTGGCGCGCGTCAGGCCTTCGGGGCCGCCCCAGACCGCCACCGGCACCGTGATCGCATGCATGTCCACGACGCAATAGATGCAGTCATGGTTGTTCTGGAGTTCGACAAAACGCTTGATGGCGCCGAGGTAATTGCCGAGGTGCAGGTTGCCGGTCGGCTGCACGCCGGAAAATACCAATTCCTTGAACGACATGGACCTCACTCCGGGCAGATTGTGGCCGGCGACATCGCATAACGGCGTTTTGGGCGCAACCCCGGCCGGGTTTGCCACTGCGGTGCCAAGCGCTATCAAGCGGAGGGCTACCAAGCGGGGGCGCGCCCGGCGCAGCGCGCGAGCGGAAGGAATTCAGATGACCAAAGACGAACTGATCATACAGTTGGTGAAGGTGGCCCTGGGCATCCTGATCGGGGGCTATTTTCTCTGGTGGAGTCTTGAAGTGCTGAATCGGCTGCCCCCGCCGCATTGACGGCCCGCCGCGGCCCACGCATTGCCACCTCGTCCCCCGCCGCTATAGTGCGCGCGATTTCATCGAACGAGGGTTTCCATGACCGCTCCCCGCTACGACGTTCTCGGCATCGGCAACGCCATTGTCGACGTGATTGCCCGTGCCGAAGACGACTTTCTGGTGGCGCAGGGGATGCACAAGGGCGGCATGGCGCTGATCGACGAGGTGCGCGCCGCCAAGATCTACGACGCCATGGGCCCGGCGACGGAAGCCTCGGGCGGCTCGGCGGCCAACACCATCGTCGGTGTCGCCTCGTTCGGCTGCAAGGCGGCGTTCGTCGGCAAGGTGAAGGACGATCCGCTGGGCAAGGCCTTCGCCCACGATATCCGCGCCGCCCGTGTCGCCTTCGAGACCAAGCCCGCGAGCCACGGCCCTTCGACCGCGCGCTGCTACATCATGGTCACGCCGGACGGCGAGCGCACCATGAACACCTATCTTGGCGCGGCGCAGGACCTGAAGCCCGCCGACATCGACGAAAACATGATCGCGTCAGCCGCGGTCGTCTATCTCGAAGGCTATCTGTGGGACCCGCCGCACGCCAAGGAGGCCTTCGTCAAGGCGGCCGGCATTGCCCACAAGGCGGGCCGCAAGGTCGCGCTGACGTTGTCGGACTCGTTTTGTGTCGACCGCTATCGCGGCGAATTCCTCGATCTTATCCGCAAGGGTACGGTCGATATCGTCTTCGCCAACGAGCACGAACTGCACAGCCTGTATCAGACGTCCGACTTCGCGACCGCCGCCGTCGCGCTGCAGAAGGATGCGAAGCTCGCGGTGGTGACGCGCAGCGAGAAGGGCTGCGTGGTGGTGACGCCGGACCGTACCGAAGCAGTCGAGGCCATGCGGGTCGACAAGGTCGTCGACGTGACCGGTGCCGGCGATCTGTTCGCCGCCGGCTTCCTCTCGGGCCTGGCCCGCGGCAAGGACAACAAGACTTCGGCCCGGCTGGGCGCGCTGGCGGCGTCCGAAGTCATTCAGCACATGGGCGCCCGCCCGGCGGTGTCGCTGCAGGCGCTGGCGGCGGAAAACGGCCTCGTTCTGTAGGCCTCCGGCCGAGCGGCAGGCCGCTCTCCGGGCTCCGGTAACCAATTGGTAACCATCAAGGGTTACCGATTGGTGAACACCTGCCCGGAGCAATCCCATGGCCGACCCCAACGAGTTCGAGCGCAAAGGTTTCGAGCAGAAGGGTGACGATCGCGGCCTGTTGCCGCCTGCCGCCGGCGCTGAGCCAAAGGCCGAGGCCACAGGCAAGCCCCCGGGCGATTTGCCCGAGGTCGAATCCCCATCGATCTCGCCGGCCGTCAGCGAGCCGGTCGCCATTGAGGAAGAGACGATAGAGCCGAAGGCGGAGCCCGAGGTAGAAGCCGCCCGAGGCAAGGCGCTTAACGCACTGGTGCTGGTGCCGCGCAATTTCGACAACGAGCCGCCGTTCGAGCCGCTCGAAATCGAGGAGCCGCGCCGCCGTGCGACGCTCAAGCCGCGCCATTGGCGGGCGTTTCGGCTGGCCGCGGCTGTTGCGATCGGAGCCGGCTTCGGTGCAATCGCCGGGACCTATTTCATCGGCAACTTCAATTTCAACGAAGCGCCGAAAGTTGACGTCGCCGCCCAGGAAGAAAAGAAGGCGATGCAGCAGTCCCTGGCGAGGATGGCCAAGGAATTGACGACGCTGAAAGCCAATCTCGAGGCATCGGCCAAGTCGTCGCAGACGCAGACCGCAAGCCTCGAAAAGAGGATCAGCGACAGGATCAATGAGCGTATCGCCGAGCGCTTCAAGAAAGAGCAGGCCGACGTTACCGGCTCGATCTCGCCGCCGCAGACAATGCCCGCCGCGCCCACTTATGCCGACGTGCCGACACCGAAGCCGGCGCCGCGCGTGGCGATGGCACAGACCCAATCGGCCCGCCCACCCATCGTGCGCGACTGGTCGATCCGCGGTGCCTTCAATGGCTATGTCTATGTGCAGGGCCGTTTTGGCGACGTCTATCAGGTGGTCCCCGGGGCGCCGCTGCCGGGTCTCGGACCCGTGGAATCGATCCGCCGTATCGATGGCCGCTGGGTAGTGACCACGCCCAAGGGCATCATCGTGTCGATGCAGGACCGCCGTTCCTTTTAGGAGCATCGAAGGAACCGGCCAAAGCAGCGCGGCCAAGCGCCGCTTCATATTGCCGTGAGGCCGGTGGCGGCCCCTTCCGAACCATGTCAGATTTGTCGCCGCCGGATGAGTGCGAGCGGTTCGACATGGTCGGTATGACATGGGAAGCACGACTCTGAGGATTGCGCTGCTGGCGGCGGGGCTTGCCGTCGGCCTGAGCGCTCAGGCGCCGGCGCAAGGCGTCTCTCCGGCTCAGCCCGCCAAACCGGAAATGCGTGAGAACTGTCCGGGACTGGTGGCGTCTCGTTCGCCTGTGTTCCGGCGCGCCTCGTTTGATACGGCCTCGCTGCAGCTCGCGGCGCTCGCCGCCGATCAGGTCCGCATCACCTTCATCGGCCATGCGACCTTTCTGCTCGAAAGCCCGCAGCTCGTCCGCGTCGCCACCGACTACAACGACTACGTTCGTCCGAATGTGCTGCCTGACATCGTCACGATGAATCACGCACATTCGACGCACTACACCAATCGGCCGGATCCGGGCATCGCGCATGTGCTGCGCGGCTGGGCCGGCGATGGACAGCCCGCGCGCATCGACATGACGTTCAAGGATGTGCGCGTGCGCAACGTGCCAACCAACATCCGAACCTATGATGGCGGCACCGAACGCCACGGCAATTCGATCTTCGTTTTCGAGATTGCCAATCTCTGCATCGCCCATCTCGGCCATTTGCATCACACATTGACGCAGGCGCAACTTGACGAGATGGGTCGCGTCGACGTGGTGATGGTGCCGGTCGACGGCAGCTACACCCTCGATCTCGACGGCATGATTGAGGTGCTGCACGCACTGAAAGCGCCGCTCTTGATCCCGATGCACTACTTCAGCGGTTACTCGCTCGACCGCTTCCTCGCGCGCATGCGGCAGGAATGGGAGATCGAGGTGCTGGAAATACCATCGACCGTGATTTCCAAGACAGCGTTACCAGTGAAGCCGAAAATTCTAGTAATGCCAGGCCGTTAACGGCGGACGGCGACCCTGGCCAATTTCCGCGCATGCCTGAATGCGCGCCTCTCTGTCCCGTAAAAGAGCACTTCTGTGATCCCTGTCACGTGGATGTGACGGCGGATTCGCGTAAGAACCGGCGCATAGCTGATATTTATCAACACATCCGAGTTGACGGCGCGCAACCAATGCTTACGTCGTGCGTTCTGAACACGGATTTCTGCCGGGTAAGGGCTTACGGTCATGGTACAGAGTTGGAGTGCGTGGAAGCGGTTTCCCGACGCGCAGGCGGGTGGTGTTGTCGAAGCGCCGATCGGACCAGGCGTGTATGAAGTGCGCCACACGATGACCGGTCGCGTCGTCGCCTTCGGTTCGGCGAACAATGTCGCCAATGCGATCTCCGAGCTCAAGGTGAATGGCGGCGTGAGCGCCTTTGCCCGTCTGTTCGGCAAGCAGCCTTTGGTATCGCGCGTCAACGATCTCGAATATCGCACCTATGCCACGGCCAGTCGCGCCGAGGCCAAGACCGCCGCGCGGAGCCTGCAGAGCCTACGCCAGAGCGCTTGGCGTCGCCGCCTCGATCACGGCATGGCCGCGCGGCACGCCGGCTGACGCGAAACATATTTCCGACGTTGAAAAAGGCCGGCCTTTGCGCCGGCCTTTTTCGTGTCGCGACGTCTTTTTCATCCCGCCGGTCTGTGCTCGAATAAGTCCAAAGCGAAGCTGACGGATAGCCCGGGGGTGCCCGCGCCGTTCGCTACAAGCGCGCAAAAGACACGAGGGGAAGCCGCCATGCTGAGCGCCGAACAGAACGATCTCATCACCCGCACTGGACCCGGCACGCCGGCCGGGCGGCTGATGCGCCAATACTGGCAGCCGGCGGCGCTGGTGGATGAACTCAAGGGCAATCGCCCGATCAAGCCGGTGCGGCTGTTCGGCGAGGACCTCGTGATCTTCAAGGACGACAAGGGCCGCTACGGCCTGGTCGGACGCCACTGTCCGCATCGCGGCACCGATCTCGCCTTCGGTCGCCTGGAAAACGGCGGCCTGCGCTGCGCCTTCCACGGCTGGCTGTTCGACGTGAGCGGCAAGTGCCTCGAAATGCCGGCCGAGCCCGACAACAGCAACCTCTGCGCCAACATCAAACAGAAGGCCTATCCGGTGGTCGAGAAGAGCGGCATCCTGTTCGCCTATCTCGGCGACGGTGAGCCGCCCGCATTCCCGCATTTCGACTGCTTCGTTGCGCCGGACAGCCACACCTTCGCCTTCAAGGGCATGATCGACTGCAACTGGCTGCAGTCGCTCGAGGTCGGTATCGATCCCGTGCACACCTCGTTCCTGCATCGCTTTTTCCATGACGAGGACCCGACCAAGGGCTATGGAAAGATGTTCCGCGACAACACCAAGGACGCGGACATGCCGATGACTCAGATCATGCGCGAGGTGACGCGGCCGCGTATCGAGGTCGACGAGACCGACTACGGCTTCCGCATCGTGACCCTCCGGCAAATCAGCGACGCCTCCACGCATGTACGAGTCACCAATTTGGTGTTTCCCAACGCCTTCATGATTCCGATGAGTCGCGAGATGACGATCTCGCAATGGCATGTGCCGATCGACGATACCAAGCATTATTGGTACGCGATCTTCACGTCGTTTGGTAAGGCGGTGGACAAGGACACGATGCGCAATCAGCGCCTCGAGCTCTATCAGCTCCCGGACTACATCCCGAACCGCAACAAGAGCAACGATTACGGCTTCGACCCGCACGAGCAGGAGAGCGAGACCTACACCGGCATGGGCGCGGACATCAACGTTCACGACCAGTGGGCTTGCGAATCCATGGGCACGATCCAGGACCGCACGCAGGAGCATCTCGGCACGTCGGACAAGGCGATCATCGCCTATCGCAAGCTGCTTCGGCAGTCTCTGGAGAAATCCGGCAAGGGCGAGAAGCCGATCCTCGTTGTCGACGAGAAGGAGGCGGCCGGCATCACCGGCCCGCTCGCCATCGACGGCATCGGCCCGGCCGACGACTGGAAGGGCTATTACCAGCGCTCTGAAGCGCAAAAGCGCGAGGCGATGAGCTGGAAGGCGTGAGAATGCGATCCCCAGTCATTCCGCGGCACGCCCATAAGCGCGTTTACGCGCGTCTTCGACGCGCTATGGGCGTGAACCCGGAATCCATAACCCCTGTCAGCGAACATGGATTCCGGGCTCGCGTCCTTCGGGTGCGCCCCGGAATGACGGCATCCAATGCCGCCGCGTAAGTCCGCAAAATCCTCCCCCGCCTTCGTCTCCCGTTACGGCCTGTGGTCGGACGCGCAAGTGAAGGCCGCAGCCGAGGTCGAGCGCGCCATCAAGGCGAACAAGCTGGAGGTCATCCGCTTTTCCTTCGCCGATCAGCATGGCGTGCTGCGCGGCAAGACGCTGCTGGCCGCCGAAGCCGTGAGCGCCATGCGCAATGGCGTCAACATGACCTCGACGCTGCTCGCCAAGGACACCTCGCACAAAAGCGTGTTTCCGGTGTTCACCGCCGGCGGCGGCTTCGGCATGGCCGAGATGCAGGGCGGCGCCGACTTCACGATGATCGCGGACCCGGCGACGTTCCGCATCCTGCCCTGGGCCAACAAGACCGGCTGGCTGCTGTGTGACATCTATTTTGGCAACGGCAAGCCGGTGCCGTTCTCGACGCGCGCCATCTATCGCGATGCGCTCACTTCGCTCGCCAAGGCCGGCTACGATTTCCTCGCCGGCCTCGAGGTTGAGTTTCATCTGTTCAGGATCGACGATGCGATGCTGACGCCGGAGGCCGCGACCTGGCCACCGCAGGCGCCGACGGTCAGCCTGCTGACGCAGGGCTATCAGTATCTCACTGAAACGCGCTTCGACATGGTGGATCCGGCGGTCGAGATCCTGCGCCATGGCATCGAGCAACTCGGCCTGCCGCTGCGCTCGGTCGAGCTGGAGCTCGGCCCGAGCCAAATCGAATTCACCTTCCGGCCGCAGACGGGCTTGGAGGCCGCCGATACCATGATCCTGTTTCGCGCGGCGGTGAAGCAGATCGCGCGGCGGCACGGCTATCTCGCCAGCTTCATGTGCCGGCCGGCCTTGCCCAATGTGATGTCGAGCGGCTGGCATCTCCACCAGTCGCTGATCGAGCGAAAGTCGAAGCGCAACGCGTTGGTCGATCCGGACGGCCTGTCCAGCGTCGGCCGGCATTATCTCG
>Ga0180223_1000519_pt1 | contig 46905 bp, 51 predicted proteins | sample eDN5th30CKraftOP_FD_151337 | JGI IMG/M metagenome (GOLD analysis project Ga0180223, IMG submission 151337) | Enriched Organic Plus compost microbial communities from Emeryville, California, USA - eDNA 5th pass 30_C Kraft OP (version 2) (version 2) ... | reverse complement strand
TGAAAATCTTTTCTCAAGTTCATGCAGCCATTTGACCCGTTTTTCGTGGCTCACTCTTTTTACCGATGTAAAGCTGAGCCATTTGACGTTTTTGTAGCCCATTGTTTTGAATACACTTCGTATCATCACTTTTCGAATCAAGTTTCCGATAAGCAGTGAGTACATAATTTTGGGTTTGTTCATCGTGGTGATGACGGAGATGCTTTTCAGATGGTGTAAAAGCGGAACCAACCCGAAACCTCTCGGATGATGGTCATACGCCAATCCGGGCGACAAAACCCGATCGATAAATCCTTTGGTGGCGGCAGGCATGATGTCCCACCAAATCGGGAAAATAAAAATCAGGTGGTCGGCTTTTTTCAATCGTTCGTGGTAATCGATAACCTGTGGATCCACCGCACGATGTTCCACAAAGGCTTTTAAATCGTCCGATGTCATTCGGGGATGAAATTGGTCTTTGTCCAGGTGCATCAAATCCACTTCGTGACCGGCTTTTTGAAGTCCTTTGCTGACCGATTCTAAAATGGCGTTACAGTAACTTCCTTCATAAGGATGGTTGAATACAATGACGGTTCTCATTTTTTGACTGTTTAAATAACAGTACAAAATTGAGCAGCAAAGCAGGTGTGGGACGATAACAATTGTTAATAAATCCTTTATTTTCTGTTTCGGATTCGGCTCAGGGAAACGGAAGTAATGCCCAGATACGAAGCGATGTAATGTTGCGGCACTCGCTGCACGATGTGCGGATATTGAGCTAAGAGTTCTTCGTAGCGTTGTTGAGGATTGTTTTTAAGATAGGAATAAAAAGTTTTTTGAGCTTGCAAAAGCCGTCTGAATAAATGCTCTTCAAACTGCTTTTTGATTTCGGGCGATTGCTCTACAATCCTTTGAAACTCCTTTTGCGTGATGGTTTGCAAAACGCAAGGTTCAATGGTTTCGATGCTGTACAGGCTCGGTTGGTTGGTTCGGAAACTTTCGATGGAAGAAACGCTGTCGCCCTCAAAGAAAAATTGGGTAGTGATTTCTTTGCCGTCGTTGTTCACCCAGGTACGCAGGCAACCCTTTTCGATAAAGAACATCGTTTTGGAAATTTTCCCTTCCTGCAACAGGATGGTTCTTGCCGGAGCTTCCACCTGTTTGAAAAAAGGTGAGAAGATTGTCCAATGGTCTTTATTTTTAGTTTTTTGCTTCACTGTGCAGTATCGTTTTGGATCTGTTGATAGCTATTTGGCTGTTCGCATAGTAACAGAAAAGATGTGCAAATTTTCAATTCCATACAACAGTATCATAAACCATTTTCAATTTGCTGAATTAGAAAAAAAGGAAATTATTACGACTTGTGCGGTGATAAAATTATAGACAACTCAACTGTATGAAGTACATTCCATCAAATCCCAAGCTCTTAAGCGGAATAATAGTATGTAGTATCTTCAAATCCATCTCAATCTTTGGGTGGGGATTTTTAAAATGCTTTACATAGGAACTGATTCAGTTTGTACTTTCTGTTCACACATTAAAATACTTTTTAATCGCCCTGTCCATGATTACTTACAGCTTTTGGAAATTTGTCTGCAACTAAATTCAGTTTGATATTGTGTTCTAAATATGCTTTCAGCCCATCTAAAACTGTAGTAAAACCACCAGTATTGTCTTTAATGGCTTGAATTAAATCGTCTCCTGTTTCTTTAAAGCCGTAATTTTTGATTACAACATACGTTGTATCGTCTGTCAATGCTGTAAACTCGTAATCAACTGTCGTTGCCGGGTCACCCCATTCTGTTGAAATAAGTTTGTTCGGAATAATTTCCTTTGTCAAAACGTTGATGCTAACACCATACATTTCCCACTCCCATTTCACAATTTTTCCTACTTCTAACTGTCCGCTTGATTTTGTAAACCAAAAGTTGGTTGTAATAGCCGGGTCAATAAATGCCTGGAAAACTTGTGAAACAGGTTTTCTGATCAGCATTTGTGTTTCTACTGTCGGTGTTTTTACTTGTTCCATTTTATTTATTTTTTTTGTGTTACCTTTTCCAAAAAGCCTTTGAGCGAAACATTGATAAAGTCACTCCAACCTGCTTCAAAATTGTGAATGGCGAAATCAGGAATGGCAGGGAAAGTTTCAAATCCTGTATGAGTTAGTTTTAAACGTATTTTTTCCTCCACCTCCTCAAACAACTCAAATGTAACATAAGTGATCCCCTCGTAGCCCTCGTATCTCCAACTGTAAGTAAGTTTTTGTTGGGGTATTACTTCAGTAACTTCGCACAAATGTTTGTATTGAGTTCCGTCCTTGGTAGCGCCAATAAATTCAAACTTAAATCCTACCTCAGCTTTAAATTCATCAAGGTCAAAATACCATTGTTTCATTTGGTCTTTGTTCGTAAGAGCTTCCCAAACTTTTTCAATCGGAGCTTCGTAAGTATATTCGACTACCACTATTTTCTTGTCCATTATTTTAATTTTTCATTGTTCTTGAGAAATTTGTCCAAAGCATCCAATTTTGTGTTCCAAAATTGTTTATACTGTGATATCCATTCGTTTACTTCATTCAGTTTTTCCAATTTTGCTTCGCAAATCCGTTCACGCCCTTGTTGCTTCATACTCAACAAACCACATTCCGCCAATATTTTTAAATGTAGTGATATGGCTTGCCGGCTTACATCAAACTGTTCCGCAATGGCATTGACATTAACAGGTTCTTTAGCAATCATACCAATAATCGCTCTTCGTGTCGGATCTGCAATAGCTTGAAAAACATCTCTTCGTGCCCCCATAATACGCAAGTATTTGATTGCAAATATAAGAGCAAGTGTTTGCTTGCACAAGTTTTTAACAAACAAATTTCTGAGTGTTATAATTAGGTAGTGATTTCTTCACCGTCGTTGTTCACCCAGGTACGCAGGCAACCCTTTTCGATAACGTACTTTGTTTTGGAAATTTTCCCTTCCTGCAACAGGATGGTTCTTGCCGGCGCTTCCACCTGCTTAAAAAAGGCGAGAAGATTGTCAAAGTTTTTTACTTTTTAATTCCAAATCCCATTCATTTCGGTCAGTATGATTGGTTTTCCATCTGTAACAACGATTGTATGTTCGTGTTGCGCCATAAAACCGCCTTTGTTTCCCACCATGGTCCAACCATCATTTAACTCTGTTGCATAGGTTGAAGTTGTGGTGATAAACGTTTCAATGGCAACCACTGAATTTTTTCTAAACCGCCTTTGGTCAAATCGGTTTTTGTAGTTCATTATTTCATCGGGTTGTTCATGTAAACTCCTTCCGATGCCGTGTCCACCCAAATTTTTAACAACCTTGAAGCCTCTTTTTTTGGCTTCGGTTTCCATGATGTGTCCGACTTCTGAAATTTTTACGCCACCCTTAATATTATGGATGGCTTTTTGCAGGATTTCTTTGGATGCATCCACCAATTTTTGATGTTGGTTGACGTCTTCTCCAAGTACGAATGAGCCTCCGTTGTCCGACCAAAAGCCGTCGAGTTCGGCGGAAACGTCAATGTTCACCAAATCGCCCTCTTTCAGTATTCTTTTCTCGGACGGAATGCCGTGGCAAAACTCATTGTCCACACTGATACAAGTCCAACCTGGAAAACCATAAGTCAGATACGGTGCGGATTTTGCTCCGAAGCCTGAAAATATTTTTGCCCCGAAGTCGTCTAATTCTTTGGTTGTCATTCCCGGTTTTGCATAGTTGCGCATTTCCTTTAGCGTATAAGCAACCACTTCGCTCGCTTTCTGCATTCCGATTAATTCTGATTCTTTCGTTATGGACATTTTTCTTTCAATTAATTTGTTAGTAATGACAAAACTACAAAAAACACCATGTAGTATGTTGTTGGTTGGTGGAAATTATTTCAAACTATCTAAATAGAGCTTCAGTTGCTTTAAATAAGAAACATACACTTTTTTGCTATTCTCTAATTTTCCCAAATTCCGAATGCCCCAATAGCCCGACATGACGAAGATGGTTACCTGTTTCGCATTTACGTCCTTGCGGATGGCGCCGTTTTTCTTGCCTCTTTCGATGGTGGCGGTTATTGCCTTTGTCCATTCCTGGGTTAATTCATTCAAAGCCTTATTAAATTCTGAATTCCACGGGCTCATTTCCTGTGTAAAATTGGATGCCGGACAACCATACTCTACTTTCAAAAATTCATTTTCCATCAATAGATTATCCATTAGGTTGTAAATGGCTTCCAGTGGATTTTCTTCGGTTTGAAGCGGCTCAATAAAACTATTTGTAAGTGTGGGTTTTAGAATTTCGTTTATGATGGCGAGCCCCATTTCGTCTTTGGTTTTGAAATGGTAGTAAAAGGCTCCTTTCGTTACTTTTGTCGTGGCGATAATATCGTCAATGCTTGTCGTTTGGTACCCCTTAACGTAGATCAGCTCAAACGCTTTCTGTAAAATCATCAACCGTGTTGCTTCCGCCTTTTTCATCTGTTATCTTCTATTTATTTATGGTCAGATGGAATTGTTCAAATTTCATAAAAATACCATTTAGTACTTTACAAAGAAACGAAAAAACTTCGGATAGTTGTCCGTAATCAGAAAGCAGCTTGCGACAAGAAATGTACAAGCGCTCGATTTAGGGTTAGCAAGTGTTATCGTTAGAAAATTAGGTTTACTCTTCAAAAGGGAGTAATGGTTACGACTATGGACAAATTTATGATTGTTCGATAGATGAATAGTAAATCAATTCGCTCTGAGATGACGGCTGTTACGTTTCTTCTTTTTCTTCATACGGTTGGCAAATGCCTGTTCCTCGTAGTTTTTGCCCTGTGCCTCCGGCAGTAGCCCACCCAATCCGTCTATCAACAAATCATCGGTCGGATGTTCTTTATTAAGGAAGTTAAAAAGTGAATGGGCTTCCTCTTTCTCTATCGTGTTGCCTATGGTCGATGACTGATTTTGTGCGGATGTGTTTTCAGCTTCTTGACGTTGCCCAACCGCCTGCTCGTTCCACCAATCATTAAAGACATTAGCCGATAGTTTTTTGCCCAAAGCTGAACCGTTCCAAACGGTACGGCTTTCGTGGTCTATAAAAGTCATACCATAGATACGCCCCTCATCGTTGCGCCGTACCACGGTATTGATACCCTGTTCCAATAACTGCTTTTTAAAATCGGTTTCGTTTGTAGCGGTGTGCATTGCCACTTCAATGGTGCTTTTGAGTACGGCTCTTACGGGGTCGGCTTTCATTTTCTCTTTAGCCTGTGCGAATTGGTTTTGCAGTTCGTCCAGTCCTGCCTGCTTGCCGAAAAGGGATGCCTTAAAAGGATTGCTCGCTTTCTCTCCCTGTTCGTTCAGCGCAAAATAGACAAGACCGTTTTTAGGCTGTCCGTGCAGTTCCCCTTTGACTTCCTCCGCCGTGATATTGAAAAGCGAAAGCAAAGCGTATCCGCCCGACGAACTACAGGTCAGTTTGATTTCTTGAAGTTCTGCGGGTAAAGATCTTTTAGACTCTTGTGGTTTATTGATGCTATTTTCAGTAGCGTATGTTTCAGCCAAAGGTACGGGTTCACCTCATGCTTTTTACAGATGGCGAAGAAAGAATAGATCATTGCAGCACGCTGGGCTGCTTCATGGCTTCCGGCAAACAGGTAGTTTTTGCGTCCGAGCGCCAATGGCCTGATGGCATTCTCCACAAGGTTGTTGTCAATCTGCAGATTTCCATCATTTAGATAGGCCGAAAGGGCGTCCCAGCGTGCATAGGCATAGGCCATGGCCTTTCCGATCTGACTTTTGGGCAGCGTGCTTTTTATCTCCTCAAAGATCCATTTGCCCATTTCGTTGATCACCGGCAGCGATTCGGCCAGTCGTAGTTCCTTGATCTGACCGGCGGCCAGCTTTCTCTCCCGGGCCCGTCTCTCCACCGCATAGAGCCGCTGGACCATCGTCAGCGCCTTTTCGGCCCTGGGCCTGTCATTATCCAGTGCACGCTCGAATTCCCTCCTCGCATGGGCCCAGCAGGCCAGGTGGGTGATGTCCTTTCTGCGGCCATATTTCCCATAGACGGCATACCCATCGGTCTGCAGGTAGCCCTTGAAGGTATCCAGCAGCTTCTTTGCGGCCACCTGCCCGCGCGTGGGCTGGTAGTCGAACAGCACAATACCGTCGAGCGGGGCATGGTACACCCAATACCAACCTTGGTGGGCAGCGCCCTTTTTATCGCTGTCCAGCACTTTTATAACTGTCTCATCCACCTGTAGATATCCTTTTGTTTTGGTGTCGAATACCAATTGTTCATAGAGCGGCTCGAGTTTGATCAGTGCCTCCTTCGTCCAGCCCTCGATGGTCGAGGAGGCTATCTGTATGTTTTCCCTGGCGAAGATCTGCTTCTGGCGGTATAATGGGAGGTGGTCCATATACTTGCCCGTCAGTATCATCGCTAGCAGGCCTGCTCCGGGGATACCTTTGTCGATCACCCTGTCGGGCAGCCCGCCGATTTTCACCCCTTCACCGCCTTTAGCGGCATACTTGTAACGGATATAACGTTTGATATAGAACTTCGCGGGCTCGCATTCCAGTTCCTCGGTGATTTCCCTGCCGATGCAGACCATATCCGACAGGTCGCTTTCGGGATGGATCTCGATTTCTTCCACCGGTAAATGCTCAGGGAGTTTCGCACGTCCTTTGTGGTTCGGGCGTTTGCGGACGTACTCGATCTTTTGATTTACCTCTTCCTGCTGCTGTTCCACGGCTTCAGACCCGGCTTCAAACGGGAGTACGGTCTGGCCCGGGTCGCCCTCGAACCGCTCGCGCTTCTGGCCGAACTGCATCCGGCGCAGCATTTCAACCTGATGTTTTAAGCGGTCCCGTTCCCGGGTGAGATAATCTATCTTTTCATCCTTTCTGGAAGATCCCTCGACCAATTCGGATATCTGAAGGTCCCGTTCGGCCAGAGCCTCATCACGGCTGGAAATGACCTTGAGAAGGTCTTCTTTCGAGAGGTTTTCCAGTGCCGTTTGCATGGCATAAAAATACAAATAACCAGCGGGTTAAGCAAATGAAAAACGATGTTTTTGATAGTTTCAGACTGCTTTTTTCAGACTGAAACGGTGCCGCCTGCGGCTCTTCTCCACCACGATTCCCTCCACCATCAGCACCAGCTCGCTCCAGTCGATCTCACCGCCCGGCGCACTGGTTTTCGGCAGCGGGAAGGTGCCGCCCTCCAGTCTTTTGTAATACAGCACAAACCCGCCGTGCTCCCAGTGCAGGAGCTTCATATGTGTGCGCCGGCGGTTCAGGAACACGAACACCTCACCACTGGTCGCACTCCGTCCAAGACCACCGGAAACCAGGCCGCAAAGCCCGTCAAAACTTTTGCGCATGTCACAATGGCCGCCGTACAGGTAATAACGGTGCGAGGAACCCAGGCTGAACATCAGACCAGGGCGATTAACCGGGACAACAACCCCGGGTCGGCCGAGGGAACTTCCAGCCGCACACCGTTGGGGTAAACAAGGGATAAAACTGAATGGCCTGCAATACCGGGAGGGCCCATCGGTATAAAACCGCTATCCCCACCCGATTGGTCTTCTCTCCAGCGGGCAATCCAATAACCGAACTTGGACAGGGTGATACCGTGCTGCAGACAGAATTCCTTCCGGGTTAAACCGCTATCCCGCCACTGGCGGACAAGGGTAAACATATAGTCTCTACGCTCTTTCATATCAATAATATTTGGGCGTAAAGCTAAAGACCATCAATTAATCAGAAAATATGCAGTCGGTCGGGCGGATACTTATATAGATTGCCGATATGCTGTTCAAAAAAGACGATGGTTTGTGTGATACGTTGCAGGCTGAGCCGTCGGTATCCATTATATGAATTGGGTGGATCTTCACGTAACGTAATCTGAGAGAGCTCGAAGTCATATAAGACATGGCTGCGCTGATCGATCAATGATTGCGCCCTGGAAATCAACTTGCTCACCTCCCGCTCTCCCAAAAAATGGCTGCTTGCCTTTACCTGCTTGATGAATTCCTCCGGCTCGCGCACGGATAGGATAAGCCGCCCGTTCGCCACGGTGGGCATCTCCCCTGCTTCATACAACCGATAAGCATTGGCGCCCAAGCCCAATGGGAAGACCGCGAAAACAACAAAATTGACAGGTTACTGAAACAGGCGGGCTTTAGGCAGGATGCCAGCCTTGCCGATATAAGCTATGCCAGTGAAAGAAATCTGGACAAAAATATGTTTGCGCGCCTTGGTACCCTGGACTTTGTGCAGCGCAAAGAAAACATCATCATCTGCGGTGCCTCCGGCACTGGGAAAAGTTATCTGTCGCAGGCACTGGGAAACCAGGCCTGTATCACAGGAATAAAAACACTCTATACCGTAACAGCCAGGATCATTAAGAGACTGAAATTGAGTAAAGTTGACGGAACATATCTCAAGGAACTGGAAAAACTGACCAAGTCGGAACTGCTGATACTGGATGACTTCGGCCTGCAGGCCTTTGATGGTCAGGATCGAGAGACTTTGATGGATATCATAGACGATCGACATGGCAAAAGATCAACCATCATATCTTCACAGATACCGGTATCGGCCTGGTATGAAGTCATCGGCGGAAAAGGAACTATTGCTGACGCAATCCTGGACCGTATCGTAAACTCTTCACACCGGATTGACCTGAAAGGTGAATCGTTGAGAAAGGGAATATTGAAACAGGAATAACGACAACTTTTTTATATAATTGTATGATCTTTTAAAGTGGCACGGTTTGACCGAAATAACTGGCATGGTCACTCCGAAATATCCAAGTTTGAACATGAAGGTATTGAGTACTTCATTGAAGCAAAATACCTTAATAGAAGTCGGGTAGGCGTTGGATCAGTAGATAAATTCCTAAACTCGGTTAAAGGAATAGAAGGCAAATTTATTTTTATTTATAATACCGAATTAACTGAAATGGCCAAAAGACGCCTAACAGAATTCATAAATATGAAAACGGGAAATCGGGAGATTATTGCTATTAAAGCTGAAAATAAAGCAGAACTTGAAAAGGAATTAGAAAAGTTGTGAAACTTGTGGTAAACGTCTACTGATCAAAACTCAAACCCAAACAACGTTCCCACTTCATCCTTATCCAAACGGAGGATGGTTTCCTCATCGGAAAAATAAACCGGCCGATCCTCATTATCCACCGGCAGATCGGATTTAATTGCGGATAGGATATATTGAAAATCATAATGAGCGGACAGTTCGCGAACGAGCTGAATAAGCCGAGTTTTGATGCCGTTATCCTGCTGTGATAGGACATCATCGTGGTATACAAACCGGAAGTACGACTCCCCGTTATACGCGCAAAGGACAGCGAGGTCAAACGCTATGCACAACATTTTTTTATAGGTACGGCCATCGTCCTTAGCGGTGTCCTGCTCAAGATCGGCTTTATCCTGCACCTTCGGCGGCGGAAAATCCACATTATTACTATTGTTGATAGACCACGACATTCGCGCATCTTCATCCATGATCCGCTTGTAGTAGCTGGCAAATTTTGCTCGGATATCCGCGTATCGCGCATTTTTTTCAGTATGCTGAAACTCTTTCCGGAGCTGCAATACCGTGCTTTCTATATCTTTCAACAGGTCTTCCCGCTCCTGTTCCTTGGCTAAAATCAGGTCGATTGTAGATAGTCGTTTTTCCAAAGTCAACAGCCGTCCCTGTATCTTAACGAGGTCTTTTTGATATTGCTTGAACCGCTTGAAGGAATCGGTGTCGCGAAGGAACGATAAAAGATTTTCTTTGCGACCATTCAAATCCTGCAACTGCTTGTTTAGCGCGTCCAGCTCCTGCCGTTTGTTATCCAGTGTGGCTTTAAGCAGCTTGTTGCGCTCCGTGGTAAGCGCGGTGTTGAATTGCATCAGCGCATCGTAATCGGCTCTTAGCTGATCCGGAAAATAAACAGACGATTCTTCAAATACCTTGTTTACCTTATCCAAATTGAAAGCAAACTTGTTCTGGATGGACTGTTGCAACCGGCTGATCTCGTAATTGAGGCCGTAAGACAACGTGTTCAGGTCGCTGATCTGATTTTCGATTTCTTCGATGCCTTCATCGATCAACCGCTTGTCCTGCTCATAAAAATTGAAGCTATCAATACGCGCTTCGATTTCCTTGGATTCGGCTTCAATCTGCTGCATCTGGGCCACGATGTCGTCCCGATCTTCGACCTTAACGGAATATTCGTTCTTCAGATTTTCGATAAAGGCTTTGATATCATTGCGTTTATCGTCGTTTTTGTATTTGGCTTCCAGCAGCCTTCCGTCAAAACCCAGCAAGTCAAACATGAAGGGCTTCCAGTCCACATCATTACCCTGCTTGAACTTGGAGAGCTTATACACATCCTCGTAATCGCCCTGAGTACGAATGCTGTAGCTGATGGCTTTGCGGTAGTCGTACTTTTTATTACTGAAAAAATCCAGCGCAAGGTAATCGGCCAATTGCTGTTTGGCGGGTTGAAAGGAAATGTCTTCCTGCTGCCACTCGACCGGCGGTATGAACCCTTCGGTGCTTTGATCCAGCAACGCGAAAGATATTTTTGTCGGAGTAGCTACGCTTCGCCGGATGGTGAGGTATCGCCCGCTATTAAGCAGCAGCTCCAAGTAAAAGGTATGGTCTTTAAAAATTAACTCGCCATTTTTCTCTTTAAACAGAAAGTGTTGCCTGTTGACACCTTTGAGAAACAGGAAGTCAATCAACTCGGCCAGCTTGGTCTTACCCAAGCTGTGCGAGTTTTTCTTTTCTTTATTCTTAGTCGGTGCATCGTCCGCAATAACATCGGCATAGATGACACTCAGCCCACGGAGATTGAACCGTACGTTTTTAAAACCTGCGTCGCTACAATAGAGTTTACTTAGTTTCATTGTAACGAAATGAATCGGTGGACTGATCGTAGTTTAACTTACCCAACAGGAAAAGAAAGTTCAGTGCATAAGGGTAATTCTCGCGCGCCTGGCTGCCCAAGGTATCGGTAACTTTATGCAGCAGGGTATCATAGCTGATGTGGTAATACGCGTTCAGCTCCTTTAGGATGAAAGCGCTGATATTAACAACGGAATAATCCAGGTTGGTATGTCTGTCCGGACGTATCATTTCTCACCGATTAAACATTCTACATACATGTAATGCAATAGCGTAATTACATGGCGTTTACCGCCGAGCAACGCCGTATTGCCATCACAGATCCGCTTATAGATATAGAGGAATATTTCCTCGAACGCTGCAAAGTTACTTCTTTTCATGGTAATGATGTTACTCAATTCGACAGCGATATCAAAATATTGCTCCTTTATGGTGTCGTTGATGGGGTTATCCAAAAACGCTTGTATCTTATTGAAATCCATAAGAGACCTACCAAGCAGTTCGTTTACATAATAGGCCTCCCCTAGCCCATTTTTGGTATTCTTTTCGTCGATTTTAATTTTATCGAAGTCATATTTGAGAGCTTCCGCCTGTCGTTTGACATCGTCAGAAATAGCTGGCCAATGTTGTTTTAATGCGACAATGATGTTTTTAATTTCCTCGTCGGAAAAATCAAAAGGAATACGCAGCATATCCAATTGGTATTGCCGAACGATATTTTTATTGGAATTGAGGTATTGGTTGTTAATGGTTTCCTTGCCGATTATAGCTACGTTGGGTATGCCGGTTTCTTTACGTATTTTTTCGCAAAGCGCCTCGCCTGCGATACCGGAGTATTTTCGATTCGTAAATAATAGGTAGCAATCGACGGCTCCATCTTGACGGAGCTTTTTTAGCTTGGGGATTTCTTCATTTTGAATCAATCGTTGAAACTCTCCGTCGGAGCAGGAAGCAACAGGATTTGGGGTATGTTTAGCCTGGATGATAAACTTTCCTTCCCACCGCTGATCGGTATCGGAAGGGAACCGCTCGGCCCTGCCCGTAAACACTCCATCCCGACCACCATCTTTTCCTTCAGAAAAAGAGATGACTCCCATGCCAAGCAGTTGCTGGCAAAAGGTATTAGTTAATTTTTCGAACGTGCCGCTATCAAGTTCTTCTAAAAAATAATTCATAGGTAATAGGATGACATTACTCTAGCTATTTCATTAACGATTATGTTGGTTACTTGATTAGTTTACGATGCTAATATAGGGAAACGTTTTAAAATACTGAAATTTTTAGTAATTTTTTCCAGCCAAATCAAGTATAATCTCATCATGTTTTATTGAACCCGGGATAACTCATAAAAAGACCACCTTAAACCATCTTGATAATCGTAACCTAAATTGACGCCGGATTTGCTAAACCAAATTTCTCTCACGCCATTCGAATGAATTTGTAGGTTTTGAATCTTCCTCCTTCATAAATAAATTGCGTCACAACCTGATCGGCAAAATCGAATTGATGATAGGAAATGACATCAAACCGTTGATTTTTCTCGCCTATCTTATTGCCTTCTCTATCGCATGATGTACTTCTGAATGTAAAATGGATCGCCGAGGCCTTTTTCCTGAAGTCACTTTCAAGATCTCTCATTATTTTGGAAAGATCCTGAATATTCTTAGCTTCCAAACTCGCATTACTAGTACTGACAGGACACGGTTTATGGGTTTGACTTTGATAAGTCGAGCATTAGATGGCTCGAAGCAATATCAACTTGACAGATATGAAAGCGGCTCAAAAACAAACTACGAAGCTTGCATCCAATCTCTTTTATCGTATTTTTAAAAACCATTAGATAGGAGTTAAATGAAAATACCGGATTGCCTTTATCTCGTAGCGGGCATATTTTTTATAACGGCTTGTCAGCAGGGCGCAAAGCGGCAGAACCTGCTGGATGTGGGTATTCCCGAAAAGATGGCCGAATACCGCCGTGGGCAGCTCTCGGACATCCACTATGGGCTTTCGTTTTCCATCCCGGAAGACCGCGGGCAGCCCATTCGTGCACACCTCTCGCTGGAAGTGGTGCTTCATGCGCTGGATCAGCCACTGTACTTGGATTTCAATGAAGACAAATCCCATCTGCTGGCGTTGACAGTGAATGGCGTGGAAACGGCTATCGACCATGAGCAGGAGCATTTGATCATCGCTGCCGATGTGCTGCATGAAGGAGAGAATATCATCGCGATAGACTTCATCGCCGGAGAGCTGTCGCTCAACCGAAATGACGACTTTCTGTATACCCTATTGGTTCCGGATAGAGCCAGCACGTTATTCCCCTGTTTTGATCAGCCCGATCTGAAGGCTACCTATCAGCTGACCATCACGGCACCAAAAGATTGGGAGGTGCTCACCACTACGTGGGAAGAAAGTCGCACAGAAAGAGACGCCTATATCACACATCGCTTTGGCAAGACCGATAAAATCAGCACCTACCTGTTTTCGTTTGTGGCCGGCAAATTTGCGGTGGCAGCACAGCGGCTAGAGGGCATGGATATGCGTTTCCTCTACCGGGAAAACGACAGCGACAAAGTGCAGGCGAGCCTGGATACGGTATTCACGCTGCACCGGCAAACCGTGGATTGCCTGGAGCGGTACACGGCATTCCCATTTCCCTTCCAGAAGCTGGATTTCGCGGCCATCCCTAATTTCCAGTACGGAGGCATGGAACATGTGGGGGCCATCCAGTACCGCGAGTCTTCCCTTTTCCTGGATGAGACGGCTACCGAAAACCAAAAGCTGGGCAGGGCAAAGCTGATTGCCCATGAAACCGCACACATGTGGTTTGGCGACCTGGTGACGATGGTGTGGTTTGACGACGTGTGGCTGAAGGAAGTTTTTGCCAACTTCATGGCCGATAAAATTGTGAACCCTGCATTCCCACAGGTCAATCACGACCTGTCTTTCGTGATGGGGCATTACCCCGCGGCTTATGGCGAAGACCGGACCAAAGGTACCAACCCGATCCGGCAACCGCTGGCCAACCTGAAGGAAGCAGGCTCTATGTACGGGAACATCATCTACAATAAGGCGCCCATCATGATGAGGCAGTTGGAAAAAGCCATCGGGCAGAACCGGTTCCGCGAGGGTGTCCAAGCCTACCTCAAGCGGTATGCCTATGGGAATGCCGAATGGGACGACTTGATTGCGATATGGGACGAAAAGACCGATATCGACCTGAAACAGTGGAGTGACGTATGGGTAAACCAGGCGAGCAGGCCGGTTTTCGACGCAGATGTTCGCTATGACAACGACAGCACCATCCGGTCCTTCACGCTTGCCCAGCATGCCGAGGATGGCAGGGCCCTCATATGGCCGCAGCGGTTTTCGGTGGCGCTGGTGTATCCCGATACCATCGTCGAAATCCCCGTGAACATCACAGGCAGGGAGCTATCGCTCAAAACCGCCGTAGGTGCCAAGCGACCAATGTCCATTATCTATAATTATGATGGGCTTGGCTACGGGGTCTTCCCTGTTACCGACCATACGGTGAAGGATTTGATGTCTCTTAAAGACGACGTTGCCAGGGGGTATGGCTACGTGAATTGTTATGAACAATTTCTAAACGGAAACTATCCCGTGGAGCCGTTTATTGAAGAAATGCGCGGGGCATTGGCCGTTGAATCCAATGAGTTGATATTGGAGTATTTGGTGGGAAGTTTGGACGCCGTATTTTGGCATTTCCTGCCTGAAGAGGCCCGCAATCATTTTCAACAACAGTTGGAGCCCTATTTGTTCCGGATGCTCCAGTCCAAGGGCAGGTCGGCCAACCTTAAAAAATCACTCTTCCAACTCTACCGCTCCATCGCCTATTCAGGCGAAGGTCGGGAGCGGTTGTACCAACTGTGGAATAAGACGCTCTCCTTTCCCGACCTGAAATTGAATAACGACGATTTCTCCGGAATAGCCATGGATCTGGCTGTGTACGGCCATCCCCTATCGGGCGAGATTCTGGAAAAAGCAAAAGCGTCACTCACTAATCCGGACAAACGCCAGCGGTTCGATTTCCTGCTGCCTGCCTTATCGGCCGATTCACAGGTGCGGGATACTTTTTTCTTGTCCATGAGGGACGCAAAAAACAGAGAAAAGGAAGATTGGGTACTTTCGGCCATGAACTACATCCACCATCCCTTGCGCCAAGCCGATGCTGTTGCGCACATCGGCGTATCGTTGGAGTTGCTCAAGGAAATCCAGCAGACCGGCGATATCTTCTTCCCCAAGCGGTGGCTGTCTACCACCATCGGGCAGTATCGCTCCAAAGAGGCTTATGAGATACTTCAGGATTTCCTCACAGATCATCCGGACTACAACCCGATACTGATGCGCAAGGTATTGCAAGCAACGGACAACCTTGAAAGGGCGCAGCGGCTTCATTGAAACCGCCGCACAGTTATTGTTTCCTAAACGTTTTTTCCTATTTTCGGGGCATTAAATCACCAAGGGATTGCTGAGTATCTACAAAAAAGAAATCGCGGCTTATTTCAATTCGCTCACAGGGTATTTAGTGATCGGCCTGTTTTTGCTGATTACCGGCCTTCTTTTGTGGGTCTTTCCAGATACCAGCATCCTCGATTATGGCTATGCCACATTGGAAAGCTTTTTCCAGCTCAGCCCTTACTTGTTTATGTTTCTCATTCCGGCCGTTACCATGCGGAGCATCGCGGGGGAAAAAGCCGATGGAACCTGGGAATTATTATTGACAAGGCCCCTGCGGATGTGGCACCTGTTATGCGGAAAATACCTCGGAAGTCTTACCGTCGTATTCCTGGCACTGTTGCCAACGTTTATCTACGGCTGTGCTGTTTACCGGTTGGCACTTCCGGAAGGTAATGTAGATGTCGGGGCATGGATCGGTTCTTACCTCGGTTTACTCTTCTTAGGGGCTGTTTTTACGGCCATTGGTTTGTTCACTTCGGCCCTTAGCCGCAATGTGATTGTCGCATTCTTAACCGCCCTTCTCCTGTCGTTCCTGTTGTTTTATGCATTTAACGCCCTGAGCACGATGCCGGTCGTTGCCGATCATGCCGATTGGATATCCCGTTTGGGAGCCCAGTTCCACTATGAAGCCATCAGCCGTGGTGTATTAGACAGCCGGGATGCCCTCTATTTTACGAGTATAATAGCGGTTTTCCTGGGTTGCACGTGTGTGTTGCTAAACAGAAAGCGGAATGCGTGGAAAAAAACCGGAGCCATTGGATTCGGTTTTGTCACGGGACTACTTTTGGTCAATATGCTCGGCTCGCTTTATTTTTCCCGCATTGACTTCACGGCAGAAAAACGGTTTACGCTGTCGCCGTTGGCGAGACAGACCGCAGGTAACCTTCAGCAGGATGCGCACATTACGATACTGCTCGATGGAAGCCTCCCTTCCGGATTTGAGCGGTTGAAAAGAGCCACCATCGACCTATTGAGCGACTTAGCGGCCTATTCAGCTGGCAAGATTACCTTTGAGGTCGTAAACCCATTGGATGGAAATACAGCGCAACAGCAGGCCAATACGGAAGCGCTTGCCGATAGGGGCATCACCCCTACCAACCTGAATGTACGTACGGAAACCGGATTCTCCCAGCAATTGATCTTTCCTGCGGCCTTGATCACTTATGGCGATAACGAAATTCCGATAAATCTCCTGCTAAGCCGTGCTGGGGCTCCTCACGAAACGGTACTGAATAACTCGGTCGAAAACCTGGAATATGCCTTTGTATCGGCACTGCGGAAGGCCTTATCAGGCGGCAGACCTCTGATCGGTTTTACCGAAGGTCACGGTGAACTGGGAAACCTTTCACTCTTTGATGCCATTCAGACCCTGACAGCCGGATTCCAAGTTGGATTTGTAAACCTCGACAGCATTACATCGGAAGGGTTGAATCAGCTGGCGGCACTGGTTGTCGCCAAACCAACCCGGCCGTTTACAGAAGCAGAGAAATTCAAAATTGATCAATTTGTGATGGGCGGCGGAAGCATGCTTTGGGCAATTGACCAAACGGATGCCGAACTGGACAGCATGCGCACCACGGGCAACCAAACCGTTATTGCCAGGCAGTTGAACCTCGACGACCTACTGTTTACCTATGGAATACGATTCAACTATGACATCGTGGCGGACATGAATTGCGCACAAATTCCGTTGACAATGGGCAATGTAGGCACCCAATCGCAGATTGAGCTTGCCCCTTGGCTGTTCTATCCCGTCTTTATGCCTACCTCCTCGCATCCCGTGGTTAAAAACCTGGATGGCATCCGCAGTGAATTTACAGGCACGCTGGACACGATCGCGGTACCCGGTATCCGTAAGTCGATCATCCTTCAATCCTCACCGTTTTCCCGGTTATTGAATCTTCCGGCAACGGTTTCGCTTCAACTCGTGGAGGAAACACCCGATCCTACGCAATTTAAAAACAAGCCCTACCCGGTAGCGGCACTATTGGAAGGATCCTTTCCTTCGGTGTTCACGAACCGGCCGGTACCTCAAGGGATCAATCGCACGGTCCAAATACCCGAACGGGGAAAACCAGCAAAAATGGTTGCCATTGCCGACGGGGATGTGATCAAGGGACAGGTTAACCCCACTGACGGATCGCCGTACCCGCTAGGGTGGGACCGTTATACGGAACAACAATACGGCAACAAGTCCTTCCTGCTTAATGCGATTGACTACCTGACCGACGATGCCGATATCATTGCATTGCGGGGAAAGGAAATCAAACTGCGCTTGTTGGACCCGGTAAAAATCAAGGAAGAGCGGATCTATTGGCAGCTGCTGAATGTTGCCTTGCCGCCCATACTGCTGCTATTGTTCGGATTCGTCAGGCAATACCTCCGCAAACGGCGGTACAGTTCGTTTTAGTGCTGTGGCCATAACATCCGTTTTAAAGTTTTTATTTTCAGTTTTCTTCGGGTCGATTGAATAGGAATATTTTACACGCTATTTAAGTTTAATCGTATATTCCATCGCTTTTTTTGGATAGATGGTCGTCGATAAATAGCCATTTTCAGGATTCCGCACATAGTCGGCATAGTGCTTCATAGAGGACTGGTGACAAACCACATGCCGAATTCGAGGGATGTTTTTCGCATCCAAAGCTCGTGCCTGCATATATAAGAATGTACCCTGATAGGGCAAAATGGGCGTATACTTATCGTCGTAGAAGCGCTCATCCTCGGTATTCCAGTCGATCCCTTTCCCGTACAGCTTAAAAAGCTTTGGCAGAAAATGCAACACCATACTCCATCCCTGCTTCAATGCGGCTCTGTATAATCTCGTTAAAGTGATTTCCACGTTCGAATCGTTCAAAACTTCGAATAACTCAGGAGTTACTTTTGCCATATTGTTCAGGAATTATCCTCCATAAAACTCGTATTTGTGCCTGTTTTACCCACATACCATGTTGTATGCGGGTAAACAGGACTTATATGGTAATAAGTTTCGGTACTTACTGTGGACGAAAGTATAAATTATTTATAATGATTATAAATAATAACATGATTTACCGTGATTATGACAATAAAGTTATAAAATATCCTTTGGACAAAAACAGGATAGATACGGTAGACTGTCCGCCGCTTTCTATCCATCATACACCTGCAGACACCAAAAACACCAGGATGGTAAATTAAAAAGAGGTAATCCAACCTGACGTTGGATTACCTCTTTTTAACATTTAGTACAGGGAACGTGCGAAATGTCGAACTTTTTGGAGGATTACGAAGCAATATTAGATGCAAAAAAATTCATCGAATAACATTATCATCTGCGGTCGTAAGGCATTCATGTAAACAAAGGTCTAAATCGGAGGTAAATGTTTTTTATAGCGAAGTACTATAGGCGTTCAAATTGGATTTCCATTGCTGTTCACAATGAAATCGTGGATCCTTTTAAAGATTTTTTCTTCAATGGCAGCGGCCTCTTCGTCGGAAAGTGGCAAATTGTGTCCACAGTTCAGCAGACGGTACCAGTCTGATAATCTTCTTTTTTCGGAAACAGTCATTTCCTGTTCACCGACTTTAGCGATAATTGCAGCGATATCTTTTGGTATTTCCACGCTATCTATCCAGGCCCTCGTCGGTTAACCATTGTGACATCAGATCCGCTATTTCTACATTGTTGAGGTCCGAAAAAGGAAAATGGGTGTTGCCTCTTATCCCGATTTCTGGTAAGTGCACTACGGTTACATCACCGCCGTTCCGGTTTACGGCATCCCGCCATAGCTTTGCCATTTCCAGTCTGGCACGCCAGCCATCGGCTCCGGGATTACTAGGATCCAATGTAGCTGGAATATAATCCCCATAGTAAATGATGATAGGGATCTTGGTCAGTTTCAGAAATTCTTCATTGGAAATTCCTGTAGCCTCCAACGGCCCCGCCGAACTTGCTATAGGTGCAGGGACTTCTCCCTCCGGAAATACGAAACCGCTTCCCGGCTCGTAGCATACAATGGCTTTTACGTTCCGATTATTGATGGCGGTGAGCCAGCCCATTCCCCCGGAATGTGAATGCGTAACCAGGATTGCCGGTCCGATTTTTGAAAACAAGCCCGAAACTGCGTCCACGTTAACGCCGATATCAATCGGGCCGATATTAGGGGTCATGGACCGGAAATATTGATTCAGTGTTTCAGGGTCTTTCGAGAATTGCACGCCCGGGAAATAATCCGGCCATATCCCAAGCCGGAACGTGCCGAACCAGCCCTGTTCATCCGGCATCGGAGATACTGTACCCTCCACCGTACTGCGGCCGGCATTTCCCCGCCTCGGCTGATCCATCAGGTATACTCCGAACCGTCTTCTTAAAAAAATAGTCTGGAAACCTTCCCTTCCATCAGGCGTGGTCTCCCAGGTCTTGGAGAACTGACCGATACCATGCCAGAACACAAGCGGTAGCTTTCTGGCATTTACAGGTATCTGATAGAACAGATAGGCATGGTCACCATGATAGGTTTGCCCTTCGGAAGTGCGTTTGACTGGATCATAAGTGCCTGAGTTATTAATAACGGTACCCCCGACAGCAAAACTGCCCTGTTCGGCGATCACGAGGGGTTCTTTCTTGTCTTGACGCTGCCCGAAAGTGTCATTTACACCAATCGCGGATACTACGAATAATAAGAGAAGGGATATCCTGATCATATTGCCAACGGTTAATTTTTAGGTGTTTGATGATATTCCTCATCCGTGACGGGCTCCAGCCATACCGCTCCGCCAATATGGGTGTTGGTACCGATGGCAATATGTGTCATGGCCTCGGTAGGTGTCGCTCCGTGCCAGTGTGCAATATCCGGCGGGCATTTCATTACATCTCCCTTTTCTATGATTTCAACGGGCTTTCCTTTTTCCTGGTACAGGCCTTTTCCCTCGGTCACCAAAAGTATCTGGCCGCCTTCGTGATAGTGCCAGTTTGTCCTTGCGCCCGGTTCGAAAGTAACCGACCCGATGTTAACATGATGGATGGAGTCTGTTGGAAGAAAATAATTGAGCCAAACCGTTCCTATAAAATTATCGTTCGTGACTTTATCGCCTTTAGCGAAAGCCATACCGGTGCTCGTGCTGTCTCTGTCACTGGTCTCTCGCCCTTTACCGTTGCTACACGATCCGATTGCTAACGCAACCCCGATAATAGAGGCGATCAGGGCACGTTTTGTTAATGCTGTTTTCTTCATATTATTTATTTTTTAGTAGATGCTTTTACTTGCTGCTAAACAGGAGTTCATCCAATACCCGCTGCGCCGCTTTCGCTTTCTTTTTGCCGACGGTCGATTGGATAACCCGAATAAACTGCTGCAACTGTTCGGGGGAAAAGCCTACGTTCAGGGAGATATTCAGATGTGAGCGCAGCATCGGTTCAACACCGCCGATACCGGCCAGCACCGATACCGTTACCAGTTCCCTTTCGGCATAAGTCAATACATCCCTTTCGAAAATATCGGCGAAAAGGTGTTCTTTCAGAAATACTTCAATGACGGGTGCAAATGCAGCATACCCTTTTTGGGGGCCCGTTTGCGGAACACCTAAAAGCGTGTCTAAAATAGCCTTGCCGCGGTCATACTTACTACGTTTATCGTCAATGGGCGAAGCATCAGCTCCCATCACATCATTTATGCCCTTGGCTTTGCGTTCATCCAATACGGTCATAAATGTCTGCAAGCCACGGATGCTTCGTGGGAATCCGGCATAGGCGTACAGGTGGACGGTGGCTTCCTTGATCTGGTTGACGGTCAATCCCGCTTCGAGTCCTCTGATCAGTTCAGCTTTTAGCGTTGACAGATCGCCGGTTGCCGTTGAAGCGGCGATAGCGACAAGACTTTGTTGTTCGCTAGTTAATGTCGTGTTTTTATTTGGATTATCCTGGGCGTTTCCTATAAAGGAAGTGAAGCTTAACGCGAAGACTAATGTTATAAATATCTTGTTGGTTTTCATCTGTTTATTTTTTGTTTTCAGTTGTCAGATGGAGCCTTTGATGATTAAAATAATCATTGCCCTGTGTGCTTAATGATTATTTTAATCATGTCGGGTTCATAGTTTTCATCGATCAGCAGGGGTAAGTAACCGGGTAAACGACAGCGAACCCAATTTCCAGTTTCCGTCCCGTTTCACATAGACTTCCGTTACCATAAAGGGATTGGTCACTTCATTTCCGCCAACAACGGCCAGTAGGTCGATCCGGTTTAGGAGAATGGCGGTGTTATCGATGATATTCACGGAAACTTCGTGGATATCCGCCTTTTTGTACCAGATGCCCCCGCTTTGAATCACGTCCAGTTCCCGCTGTTTACCCCATGATCCGCCCATGTGCACAAACATGGATTTCTCGTCAAAGAGATCATCCAGTGCTTCCACATTTTTGTCTGCCATCCACTGCCACTTTTCTTCGGACAGTTTAATGATTCCCTGATCTGCGGGCGCCTGTTGTGCAACCGACCAATGTGCTCCCGTGATGATAAAAAATAGTCCGAGCATTAATACTTTCATAGCTTTTAATTTTAAAGGTTATTACCAAAGAAATCGACCAATTTGGTTACCGCCTGATTTACATATTCTGGTTTCCAGTAGGTCTGTATATGCGTGGCTCCATCAATCAGAAACAGCTCCTTGTTTTTTGCATGGGTAGCTTTGCCAAACGCTTCGTCCGTCATGTATTTTGTGTCGGCTTTGCTTCCGGCCATCATCAAAAGGGGCTGGTCGATCAGGTCCATGTTCGTGGTGGCATCCCAGGTCATCAGGTCGAGCAAACTGCTCATGGTATACAGAAAGGTGGAATTCGGATGTGCGTGGGTCCGGTAATAGTACTCGAATCCTTCCCGGTAAAGATCGGTAGGGGTTTTCGCGATCTCCTCATCGGTTACGCTGGCCACACCGGCATAACTGATTTCACCACCGGCTGCTTCCTGCGCACGGGCTTCCGTTGCTTGTTTCAAGCGCTCCTGTATGGTGTTCAACTGTGAATCCTGAAATCCATTGCGCCTTACCCGGCCTGAGTTGAACATACTCAACGTGGCCACGGCCTTAAGGCGCTTATCCGATTGGGCCGCTTTCAGCGTATAGCCACCGCCACCGCAAATGCCCAACGCACCCAAATGGCTCGCATCAACCCCCGGATACGTTGCGATGAAGTCGGCCATACCATGGACATCTTCCGTTCGGTATGCAGGGTTATCCGTATGACGCGGCTCACCGCCGCTTGCCCCCTGGTACGCAGCGTCGGCAGCGATGGTTATGTAACCCGCCTCTGCCAAACGCTGTGCATACAGCCCAGCTGTCTGTTCTTTTACGCCACCGTTAGGGTGTGCCACCACTACTGCCGGATATTTCTTTGATGCATCGTAGCCGGCCGGCGTGTAAACATTCGCAGCGATATCGATCCCGTTCAGTTTATAGGTTACCGGATGGATGTTCACTTTTCCACTTTCGTTTTCTGAAATCGCATCCCCATAGACAAGACCGAAAGGATTCTTTGATTTGTCCTGCGCTGAAGAGATGACACCTGTTGCCATAAACATGGCCACTATTATGAATTTTATCTTTTCCATTTTTTAATGTTATTTTCTATTACTATGCGTTTATTCAACAAAACCTATTTCCGTCAACCATCCATGCACTTCATCCCGCACCTGCTTTTCCTTGCCGCCTTCCATCACGTATAAGATCCCGTCCCTTTCCGAACCTCCCTTTGTCGAAAATCCTTCCAGTACATTGCTATCGGGACATAATCGTTTCACGGTTTCGAAACTGCTGCCAATGCCATAACCTCCGTTAGTATTAAAGGGAACTACCGTTTTACCGCCCAGATCGTATTGGTTCAAAAAACTTTTCATGGGCGGCGGCAATTGCATGCCCCAGGTCGGGAACCCGATAAAGACGACGTCATATTTTTCAATAATGTCAATGGTTGTTTTCAGCGGGGGCAGGTAGCCTGTTGCATTTTCATCCGCTACCTGATCTACCGTGGTTTGGTAATGTTCAGGATAGGGCGTTACCAATTCCAATGCCACCAGATCGCCGCCGACTTTTTCGTGGATGATTTCCGCTAAGGCCTTGGTGTTGTTTGTCCGTGACAGATAAACGATCAAGACCTTTTGATCCGTCAATAAATCTCCTTGCCCGGTAGAACCCTCCTGTGCCTTGGAACAGGATGTCAGCAGGCATAACATTGATCCGATCCATAATCCATATATTCTTAACCGCTCCATCGCTTTCGTTTTGTTTCTACAAAGGTCCGGGTATGCCGGTTCAATTTTGGTATACGGATTACGGGTATTACTACCAATATTACTTATCCAACCCTTTTTCGGTTAACCATTTGGATAGCAGGTCTGCTATTTCCAGGTTATTCAGGTCTGAAAAAGGGAAGTGCGTATTGCCGTTTACTCCGATTTCCGGCAGATGTATCACCGTTGCGTCACCACCATGTTTGTTGATCGTGGCCGCCCAGATCCGCGCCATTTCAAGGCCCGAACGCCAATGGTCTTTGTTCCATACATCGGTCGGTTCCTTGGCGATGTTATCGCCGTAGTAAATCACAATCGGGATTTTGGTGAGCCGGAGGAACTCCGATAGGGGAACTTCCTGCCCGTTAAGCTCGCCGAAAAGCCCTGACGACTTTATCGGTTCGGGCAGTTCTCCCTCGGGAAAGAGGAAACTGCTGTAGGGTTCGTAGGCCACCACAGCTTTTACCCGGTCATTTTTGATGGCGGTAAACCAGCCCGGACCGCCACCCTGCGAATGGGTGACCAGGATGCCATTTCCGACCTTATCGAACAGCGCCGAAACGGCGTCCGAGATTACATCGGCATCAAAGCCTCCGGTATTAGGCGTCATTTGCCTGAAGAATTGTTCCAAAGACGCTGTATCCTTTGGAAACTGCACATCCGGAAAGTAATCGGGATAATTGCCGATCCGGAATTGGGTAAACCAGAATTGCTCATCCGGAGTGGGGGTTATACTTGCCGCCACGGTGCTCCGTCCGGCATCCCCGCGCCGGGGCTGGTCGATCAGATATACACCGAAACCGCGCCTCAGGAAAATATGCTGGAATCCCTCGCGGCCATCCGGAGTGGTTTCCCATGTTTTTTTTGACTGTCCGGCGCCGTGCAGGAACACTAGCGGGTATTTCCGCGCTTTTACCGGAATTTGGCAAAAAGCATACGCGTGGTCGCCGTGGAACGTTTGTCCCTGGGGTTTTAAGGCGTTGTTCAGATCAAAGGTACCGGGTTCGGTAATGGTTGTGCCCCCAACCGCAAAGCTTCCCTGACGGTCAATGACCAATGGTTTCCGTTTGTTTTGGGCATATAGCGGTATGGACATGGTTATTAATAGTGCCAATACGGAATAACTGATTAGTCTCTTTTTCATTTCAACTGATTTTTTTCAAGTCGTGGATGTTCCTTAAAGCAATTTTTTAAATATCCAGTTTTCGTTGGCTCAACCCCTTTACCACCGCCGGATCCCTATGATCAAAGAACTGGCTGGAACCGGTATCCAACATGCCTATCTTCTGCATATCCGCTGTTGAAAGCTCAAAATCAAAAATATCAAAGTTTTCGGCCATTCGTTCTTTATGTGCTGATTTGGGAATTGCAATGACATCTCTTTGGGTTAACCAGCGAAGGATTACCTGTGCTGCCGATTTATTGTATCTTGAGCCGATAGCCGATAGCACCTCATTGTGGAATATATTGTTCTTGCCTTCCGCAAACGGCCCCCAGGATTGGATTTGGACATCGTTCTCCATAAGGAACCTCTGGTTTTCCGCCTGTTGATGGAAAGGGTGTGTCTCAATCTGATTGATAGCAGGTGTAAATCCGCTGTTTATAATTAAGTCCATCATCCTATCCGGCTGAAAATTAGCCACTCCGATAGCTTTGATCTTTCCTTCCTGATACAGCTCCTGCATAGCCCTCCAGGACCCGAACACGTCACCATAGGGTTGATGGATAAGGTACAGGTTCAGGTAATCCAGCTGCAATCTCTCCAATGATCTTTGAAAAGCCGCTTTTGTTTTTTCATATCCCGTATCCTGTATCCAAAGCTTTGTCGTAATAAACAATTCGTCGCGGGCAATGCCACTATTTTGAATGGCGTTGCCAACAGCGGCTTCGTTTAGGTACGAAGCCGCAGTATCGATTAGCCGGTATCCAGTTTCGATTGCATGGATCACAGCTCTTTCACATTCGGCCGCATCGGGTATCTGGAAAACACCGAATCCCAGAATCGGCATTTCTATTTGGTTGTTCAATTTAATCGTTCTCATTTCCATTCATGTTTTACTGTTCTTGATACAACATGTTAGCTGCTACAAAGTTCCGGTTTGTTGCGGGGTAGACCTGTATACGGATTACGGATTTTACTACCAATATTACTGATTGGGATCTATCTGGTGTTACTGTTATAATAGAATGGTTAGTTTTGTATAATAAGCAAAAAATAGCAGCAAAAGTAAAAGTGATGGAACAAGCATATAAATTTGATACCGTAAACCAATACAATGCATTCAACAACCACGAGACATTACATCCGCTGGTCAGTATCATTGATTTTTCAAAAGCGAAGGAACGGACAGGTTCCCGTATGACTTTCGGGCTTTACTGTGTTTTCCTTAAGGAGGTGCATTGCGGCGATCTAAAGTACGGATGTAATTACTATGATTATGAGAAGGGTACGTTGGTCTTCATCTCTCCGGGGCAGGTAATCGATGTGGAGAATAAGGTAGATTATTACCAACCCCTGGGGCATGGGCTGGTTTTCCATCCGGATTTGATTAAAGGGACACCCTTGGCCAAAAGTCTGGATGCATACAGTTTTTTCGGTTACCATACCAATGAAGCACTACACCTCGCTGAAAAGGAGCGCAAAATTGTCTTTGACTGTTTTTCCAAGATTGAATATGAGTTGAGTCAATCGGTGGATAAACATAGCAAAAAATTGATCGCGTCCAATATAGAATTGTTTCTGAATTACTGCGAGCGGTTTTATGACCGCCAGTTTATTACCCGGGAGCATGTCAATAAAGGCGTATTGGAAAAGTTCGAAGAACAACTGAACAGCTATTTCGCCTCCGAAAAACCCTACAGTGTCGGTCTGCCCTCGGTAGCTTATTTTGCGGACGAACTTCATCTGTCGCCGAACTATTTCGGAGACCTGATCAAGAAGGAAACGGGAAAATCGGCACAGGAATATATCCAGGACAAAATAATTGATATTGCGAAGAACAAGATATACGATCGCGATAAGTCCATTAACGAAATCGCTTATGAATTGGGTTTTAAGTATCCGCAGCACTTTAGCCGATTGTTTAAAAATCGGTTAGGTTATACGCCTAATGAGTATCGGAATTTGAATTAGCTTTTAAAATAAAGGTCATAGAAAGACTCCCTAAAATTCCATATTATGAAGCTATCAGATTTATTCAATCGCACAGTGGAATGAATAAATCTGATAGCTTCATCACCGTTAAAAAACAAATTATATACAGATGAAAAAGGTACTATTATCGATTGCCGCCGTGCTGACGTACTCAACATTGTCTGCACAGCACAGTCTGGAACAGCTATGGCAGTCCGACTCGCTCACATTGAAATCGCCGGAATCGGTATTATACGATCCAATATCCAACTCACTTTATGTGTCCAGTTCTGGTTCGGGCGCTATCGTGCGGATGGATACCGAAGGGAAGGTGACCAAGAGCGATTGGGTGACCGGGCTGAAATTCAACATGGGATCGGCCTTGTTCAACGGTCTGCTCTACACGGTCGAGTCTTCAGGGGTAGCCGTCATCGACGTCGATAAAGCATCAATAGTAAAACGCATTCCCATTGAAGGTGCCGGAATGCTGAATGATTTGGCAGTAGACTCAAAAGGTGTCTTTTATGTAAGTGACACACGCGCCGGCAAGGTATACCGGATTGAGGGAGACAATCCTGTCCTATATGTCGAAAATCTGCCCGGTGCAAACGGCCTGCTTACCATCAACGAAGACCTATATGTGGTGACTTCAACAAGCCTACAGAAAGTAAATGCCGATAAAGAGATAACGAAAATTGCGGACGGCTTCGAGAACGGGCTTGATGGGATTGTAATGGTTGGTGCTGATGAATTTGTAATCAGTAACTACAAGGGCATTCTTTATTACGTAAGCGCAGATGGAACAAAGCAACTGTTATTGGATACCCGTTCAGTAGGCACAGGCGCTAACGACATCAGCTATGACAGCAAAACAAAAACCGTATATGTTCCCTCATTTCCCACGAATCGCGTCATCGCCTATAAACTAGAATAACATAGGATACAACTCAGACAGCTTGATCATTTCAATCAGAAATAATGTAAACATATATGAAAAAATTACCATTAATGTCTTTTACTGTTGTATTGGCGGGGATCTTTTTCCTAGGCGCCGCAAATGAACCGGCTTTCCCTGGCTTAAATGTTACGGACGGTTCATCTCCAGCTATCACCGATGCAAGCGCGGCTCTTCCGCTAGACAAAATAAATTTACCTGCCGGTTTTTCCATCAGTGTGTATGCGGAGGTCCAGGGTGCCCGTTCCATGGTGATGTCCCCTTCCGGGACTCTTTTTGTAGGAACCCAGCGAGCCGGGAAGGTTTATGCCGTAAAAGATACCGACGGTGACCATGTAGCCGATAAAAAATGGGTCATTGCTTCAGAAATGAATAATCCGAATGGAGTAGCCCTAAAAAACGGCAATTTGTTTGTTGCCGAGATCAGCAAGGTCACCAAGTTTCCCGACATCGAAAAGAACCTGGACAGTCCCGGCAAAGGAGAAGTTATCTATGACCAATTCCCTACGGAATGGGCACACGGTTGGAAATATATCGCTTTCGGGCCTGACGGCAAGCTGTATGTCCCGGTAGGTGCTCCCTTCAACATCGGTATCCCGGACGAACAGTATGCAGCCATCTTCAGCATGAATGATGACGGAACAGGCCTCGAAAAATTTGCAAGCGGAATCCGTAACACCGTAGGTTTTACCTGGCATCCCACCACCCAAGAGATGTGGTTCACGGATAACGGTCGGGATATGATGGGGGATGATGTTCCGTTCTGTGAATTGAACACGGCGCCAAACGCCGGAATGCATTTTGGATATCCTTATTTCCATAGCGGTACCGTTAAGGATCCCGAGTTCGGAGGAAACCATGAAGCAGCTGAGTTTACTCCACCGGCCCAAAATCTCGGGGCTCATGTCGCACCGCTCGGCCTTAAATTCTATACGGGAAGCATGTTTCCTGCCGAGTATAAAGATCAGATCTTTATTGCGGAGCACGGGTCATGGAACCGATCCAAAAAAAGCGGTTACAGGGTCACCTTTGTGAAAATTGAAAACAATCTCGGAAAGGCCTATGAACCATTTGCCACCGGCTGGTTGGACGAATCGACCCAGAAAGCCTGGGGCGCCCGGTGGATGTGCTCGTACTTACGGATGGATCCATGCTGGTTTCAGACGATATGGCCGGAGTTATCTATCGGATTGCTTATGAGAAACCATAAACCAAATGATGCCGCTACCAGCGATCGCACAAAACTATCTACGGTAATTCAACGTGATCAGAAATGAGAAAAGTATGCTTAGCGCTCGCAATAAGCTTTTTGTCGATCGCTGCTAAAGCACAAAAAAGACCAGGTCGTGCTGATATATTGCTTGGCGAAAAGATTTATGTGCAACATTGTATGCCTTGCCACCAGGCCGAAGGCGTGGGGGTTCAGAATATGATCCCGCCACTGGTAAAAACCGATCACGTACTCGGCCCTAAGGCCACATTGATTAAAATACTGTTGAATGGCATGAATGGAGAAATAAAAGTCAACGGGGATATCTACAGCAACGAGATGCCCTCGCAAGCCTTTTTAACGGATGAAGAAATAGCTGCTGTGCTCACCTATGTGCGTAAAAGCTTCGGAAATAATGCCAGCTCGGTGTCCGCTGGTGAGGTAAAAAAAATGCGTGCTGCCGATAAAGAATAGTATCACCGGTAATTGAGCATTCCAGCCGGAGCAAGCGCATCAATATTGACCGGGGAGCTTTAAGGGCCGATGCGGTAAAAAGCTATGCATTTAAAGATATCAAACGCATTCATTTAGGCTGCGGCAGTATTAATTCCTCACTCTTTCCGATCAGAAAACAAAAAGAAAGTTTCCGTAATTTGTAAACTTTTATTAACTTAGCGGGAAGAAAATTGGAGCTGAATCAGCCCTCGGTAGGGTCGTTGATATAATTAGATGAAGATAGTAGAAGTATCAAGCAATAAGAAATATGAGATCAATATAAGTAGGGTTGACAAAGCTGATCTTGATACCATAACCAGTGAGCGTCATTTTTTCGATTGGAAAAAAGAAAAAACATACGAGATCTTAAAATTGACAATAGCGGGTGAAAAAGACATTCTGGGGTTAGTTTCATTTGAATGTATAGATGAGGAGAAACGGATTCATATTCGTTTATTGGCTGCATCTGAAGAGAATGTAGGGAAAGATAAAATATACGATGACATCATTGGTAACCTGTTGGCTTTTGTAGCCCAGCAGGCAGTGCTGAAATACGCAGAATGGGCTTGCATTTCATTGAGGCCTAAAACACAACTTGCGGAACACTACATTACAAAATATAAGATGAATGTAACTGGCATGACCCTTAGTTTGGAGGTGCCAGAAATTTTAGAATTGATAGAAAGATACAGTAATGAGGACTAAAAACAAAATGAACGAAATGGCTAATGAGGTGGTAGATTCACGTTATTCTTCATCGAGAGAACAACGTGATGAGGCGCAGCAGCTTATGGAGAAAAGAAAGTTGCGCATGTCAAAATTATCTCGGGCTGAAGTTTTTAAGGCAAAGCTGATGCAATTAAAACTCCAAATGGAAGAATTCTTAAGAGCACCTGTATATGATAATAAACCTCATTTCACGACTTTTCTGGAAACATATATTGATACCCTTTATGACAAAAGAAGTGAATTTGCCAAGGATATAGCGGTTACGCCGGTATCACTAAGTCAGGTACTTAATAATCACCGTGAACCAAAGGAAGAATTCATGCTAAAGCTCATGGTTCATTCGGAGCGTGCTTTTAAACTTATTGGAAGTTTTCACAAAAAGATATGGTATCAAGTTTATTTTCAGGAGAAAATTAATGAGACAATGGCCAGTCAGGAGCAATGGCGGCCGGAAGTTGAAAAGAAAATTAAATTCGAATCATTTGCTTAGACAGGCTTCCATCAACAGAAATCATTCAATTCAATATGCGATATGGAAGTAATCTGTACCTCACGGCAGTCGCCGATTTGGACTGCTGGAAATGCCTGAAAATACACTAACAACTTTTAGCTAAACATTTTTTATACCCGTTCATTTCGTATCTTTGTTATACGTTTAGGAATAGGGAAGCATAGATTTCAGTGCAGCGAGACCATAGCGAGACCGCGCAAAATCGAAGCTTGTAAAAGATATTAAATGAGGAGGTTATGGGATGGGGATAGATCGAATCCCTCACTCTCCGCTCATAGGGTTTTCACTAAAAAGACCCTCTTTTTTTCGCTTATCAGCAACACTTTTTTTTATTTTTAGGTAGTTCATTGTCGGGGTTCGACAGATGTCATTTTTATAGTATAAATTGCTGTCGAACACCATTTTCACAAGTTTCTGATTTTTTAATGTACCTCCTGACCCATAAACGTAGTTCATGTCAGTCAAACGGTGCAAATGCTATCCAAGTACCCAATTAGGGAATCGTTACCGAATCACAAACAGAAACAAAAATTAAATTTTGTGGCACATTGTCGCTATTTTGCAGGAGAAATAGTAGAATAAATTAAGTTGATATTACCTATGACAACGTTAGAAACCGTTCATATTAAAGAAATTGAGCCTATTCCGTCATTTCATGAATTCGGCTCCAAACTCCAAGCTATCGCACCTCCACTAGCGAGCGATGACGACCCCATTGCATTTTTCAACCCACAAATCCAGCAGATGGAAAAATTTGCCCTTGGACCCTATCAATGGTGCGTCGTGGATTTTGCAGATCAGAAGCTGTTGGAAATTGGCGGAATGATTGAGGAGTTTACGGGTAAGCCATATGCATATTGGCTAGGAAAGCCTGCGGATGAATACGTCAATGAACTGGCACATCCCGATCACATTCCGCATTGGATGGGATATATCCAGTTTGTTTACGAGTACATCCTCCAAAACCCTTATGTCAACAAAAACCGAACGTTGCACCCCCATATCTATCAACAGATGAAGAATAAAGATGGTATATTCCGGAATGTCGTCATGCAGTTCATCGATTGGAAGGTTGAAGGAAATGGAGGTGTCCGATATTGCCTGTGTCAGGTAACGGATCTATCCCTGCTGACGGTACAAATTATGACTCCCCAATTGGTGATTCTCGAAACCAAAAATGGAAAATCTACCATCATACGAAGCAAACTTCCACAACTCCCTCCGGAACGATCGCTTAACCATCCCGTATTTACTCGCCGTGAGCGGGAAATCATCAAACTTTTAACTGCGGGCCACACCAGCAAGCTCATTGCCGCTACGTTGAACATATCCAAAAATACGGTAGAAAACCACCGGCAGCGGCTCTTACGGAAAGCTGGGTGCTACACAAGTAGCGAGCTTGTCGCGTATGCAATCAACCATGGCTTAATCTGATTGCTCAAAACATTACAAACCATCGCTTAGTGATAAATCACTATTGCTGATTGTTCGTTGGGCCGATACTTTTGTGGAAGTAATGATATCCTATGATACGACTTCTACTAACTAAATATGTGGCGCTATATACGGCACTACCGATTTTTATTTTCTTGGTACCAGCGCTAACCCATGGCCAGTTATTGGATATACTGGGTAAAAGAGTCGAACAGAAAGCCAAACAGCGAATAGAACGCAAAGCCGACCGCGCTATCGACAAAGGATTAGACGAGGCCGAGAAAATCCTCGCTGACAAGGGCAAGCCTAATAAGCAAGATCCGGAACACAACCCTACCGTACCCCAGCATCGCACAGAACCCCAAAAAGATGAAACACGGTCGGGCGCGGCGGATAATGAACCGTTTCGGATAGATGGTGATTTTGATTTTGTGAGTGGAGCAGTTCAACTTTTCTATGACGATTTTTCACTGGATGCGTTGGGTGATTTCCCGGCCAAATGGAATACCAACGGCTCCGGGGAAGTGGTAGCCATTACAAACTTACCAGGACGGTGGTTACGTGTTACAGACAATACGATAAGTTTTCCAGAAATAGAAAAGGCTTTGCCGGATAATTTTACCGTGGAATTCGATCTTTATTATCCAAATGGGACAACGCGGCCTCCGATTACATTCGGATTTTCGGAAGTAACGAATCCGGCATCGGAACCTATCCGTTATAAAAAGCTCTTCTACTACCGCATTAGTCATTCCATGGATGATATCGGCTATTCAACAACTATATATTCCGGACACGAAACGGACAAGCGTTGGGACACTAAAGTACACGCCGGTAAACCAATACGTGTAAGTATCGCTGTTAACGCAAAACGGATACGCTTGTACATGAATCAATCCAAAATATTTGATCTCCCTAGGATGTTTGAGCCTTCTACGCTGCGAAACAACTTCCATTTCAGAGCGGCACAGATTTCACCTGCCCCGAAAGATGGGTTTTATATCGCTAACTTACGTATTGCTGAAACAGGAATGGACACGCGCAGTCAATTGATCAATCAAGGAAAATTCAGCACGACAGGCATCTACTTCAATACAAACGCTGCAACGATCAAACCGGAGTCCGCGGGAATCTTGCAGGAAATTGCATCGGTGCTGATTGAAAATCCTTCCCTGCGCGTTTTAATCGTTGGCCATACAGATAGTGATGGTGAAGAAACATACAACATGGAACTATCTAAAGCGCGCGCAGCAAATGTAAAAAATGTGCTAAGCGACCATTATGGGGTTGCACCTAGCCAGATGCTAACCGACGGAAAGGGTGAGCTCCAGCCGGTGGCAGATAACAGCACACCCGCTGGAAAGGCAGAAAACCGTCGTGTGGAATTTATTAAACAATAACTGAATTTAACTTAATATGCTGATAATCAAAACTATCATTCGTTTACCACTCGCGTATGCACTCGTCGCCCTTGCTATCGCGGTGGGAGCTTGCGGAAAAGGTGACGTGGGACCGGTGGGACCCCAAGGGGAACAAGGAATCCAGGGGGAAAAAGGCGACAAGGGGGATAAAGGAGCCAAGGGTGAAAAAGGTGACAAGGGAGACCGAGGAGCACAGGGCTCCCGTGGTGCAACAGGGCCGGCTGGGCCCACAGGGCCTCGAGGACCGGCAGGACCTAGTGGTGAAACAGGCAATGCTAACGTTTTATCATCAACATACACCTTCAATAGGGCAGATATCAACAAGTATAATGGGCTCGCCAATATCCAGATTCCGAATTCGCTCGTACTTGAACCAAGCGACTTCGATGGCGCCTTCATCGCGTATCTAACGCCATCTGGAACGCCTTTCGGTGGATATAACGCAGGTGTTACCGTTAGCCTCCCCCATACCTGGCGCGATAATTCGGTGGCCGACCTCGCGACGGCGACCGTATACCGGACCAGTTTTGGCAGCTATTATTTCAGCATCAATTTGGCCACCTCAACGTCAAATGCTTTTCCGTTCCTTTCCTCCGGAGGGATAGCCCTCCGTTTGGTATGGATACCTAAACAGGTGATGGCATATCACCCCGGGCTCGACCTATCAAACCCAATCGAAGTAAGGAGAACATTTGGACTTGAATAACCTAAAACAGTAAATCCAAACACATGACCAATCGTATGGTGAGAATCACGAAACTACTTCCTTTTATCCTATGCTTCATTTGTGCAGCAGGCTGTAAAAAGAACGATCGCCCACCAACTACCGTTTCGGGCATCGGTGAAATCAGTGCCGGTATCGGCGGTGAAACCGTGGTGTACGGAAATGCAATTGGTGAAGCGGCTTCTGCATTTGGCCTCGTCTATGATAAACCTGTGACCCTTTCTCCCGAAATTAATTTTCCGGCAAAGACGTTCGTTGCCAGCCATACCAATATCATTAACGGAAGCCTGGGAATGATCGCACAAATTACTATTTACGTTCCTCAGATTCAGGGCACAGGCGAGTTTGATATCGTTGCATTGGGAGGTTCGGTGCAGCTCACGGATACGCGATCAGACCCGCAAGATGGATACTTGTATGGTATCGGCCAAGATTTTCCGGGTTCAAGTGGTACCATATACGTCGACCAACTGGGACCGAGAGTAGGTAACCTAGGCAGAATCGCAAAAGGATCTATCCTCGGGAAAGCGATGGGCCGTAAGGTTGGTTCGTCGCAACCTGGCTTTGATCGTGAAGTCTTGATTGAGGTGATCTTCAATCAGGATCTCGAATTTTAACTAGGAGTTCATTTGCGCTCGCTCCGCGCAGGTGACGAGCTAATCCTTCATGATGTTTTTGGTGATATTTCCTACAAGGATGTGGGTATCTTCTTCGTGGGTGGGGCAGGAGTGACGCCTTTCATCGCGATTTTTAAGCAGCTCGAAAAGGAAAAGGCTATCGGTAGCAATAAACTGATCTCCGCCAATAAGACCAAGGCGGATATCATACTGGAGGAGCGATTCAGTGCATTGCTGGGGGGCAATTTCATCAACGTGCTCTCCAGGGAAACCGTTGCCGGGTACGAGCAGGGCTTCGTCACTGCTGCGCTGATCAAGAGATACATCGTGGACGGGCAAACGGGGTATGTCTATCTTTGCGGGCCCGACCCGATGATGGCGGCGGTACAGGGCCATTTGGCCGACCTGGGCATCAAAGGTGATTTTATCGTCATGGAGGCCTTCTGATCGTTGGAGGCTGAACCGCTATCACCAGGCTGGCAATTATATCATAAGAATTAGTATCAATAAAGTTGTCGATAAATTTTAGAAGAATTTCCGGGTCCTTCCCACATTTTTGAATAGTAGTGGCAGTTTCTCCCTGTCCGAAACTTTCAATTGTAATCTGTTGAATACCATTTTGGGGATCTGTAAAATTGATTGCTCTATTGTATTTTTGCTTCTGGAATTCAAGTATTTGTCCTGCCTCATCTTGATAGAATAATTTAATTGTATCTGGCCAGACCTCATTATCTATGATATCATCCCTAGTTGGGTTTCCTGTAACAGCCCGGATGCATTCCAGTATTGTTGATTTCCCCGTGCCACGCCCGCCAATTAAACTATTAAAATTATCATTAAAATGAATGTGATTCTTATCCAAAATCCCTCCTTCAAAACTAACACCAAGAAACTTTGGGAAAGAGGCAGGGATACTTTCTTCTATTCGTATTCTGGCATTAGCATCCAGAAAGGCTACCCGGAAAGAATTAAAGTCAAGAGAATCCAGCTTCAGCCTCGTCAGTTTCTTTTTGCCACTCAGGTTCTTTCCTAAGGAAGAAAGCGAATGGGCATCAGAAGACATGATTTTTGCAATATTATATGAGTTGTCCTCATTAAAAGTTTCAACTCTGGCTCTAAACAAACGCCTTCTGTCTGCATTTTCATCGAGTTCGGTGAACCAGTTTTCTGCGTTTTTGTTAGAAATTTCCAAACCATAAAGCAAATCATGTTTAAGGATAGCTTCTTTAAAAGGCGTATAACCTGTTGTGTAATTCTCAAAACCCGCATCAATGTCTATATGGGCTGCTATCCCAAAACCTCCGTGCTTACGCGCGGTATCCAACGCCGCTGTTATGGTTGTATCGCACTGCTTCTTATCCACTGAAATTGTTAATTCTCCATAAAAAGACCTAATTTGCTCATAGGTTTCGAAATAAACCAGGAAATGTCCTTGGCTGGTTGAAAGTTCAATACCAGGGACGACCAAAATATTTTTTCCTTCTGCATACCTAAGAGCTTTTGGAATATTGCCAATTTCATTATGATCTGTTATGCTAATGACCGAGATATTTTCTTTTATCGCCTCATCTATAATATTCGCCGGACTCATCTGCGTATCGGTTACATCATAAGAACCGTATGATCCATAGGAATGGATATGTAAATCAGCTCTATAAAATTTAGCGCTATTTTCAATTGCTAGTAAATTAGTAAGATGCATCGGCTAATTATATTGGTGTTAAGTATTGTGTTTCAAATATAATAAGCTTTTTATCTAAAACTAGGAGTTCTTTCTGTCTTTCCACATAAAACATGAAAATCGAAATTTCATCCGCGTCTCCTTCTTCGGATCGTGCTATCCTTTAAATCTCCGCTAATGGCGGAGGATACCGCCGCTATCGCTGACTGTTATACATTTGAGATGGTCCCCTAAGTCAAAAACGGGTAAAGGTGCAAAACGAAACTGTTGCTCTACTGCCCTTTTAGCAACCGGCTACGTTCCTTCGTCATCGGCTTAGTTGGAATATAGGATAAATACAACCAAAAAAGTCGTTGGCGATAACCACCAACGACTTCGTAGGGCTTAGGATTGATTCACCCCCGGACTAGGTTGCTGCATTCTTTCAGAAAACGCTCGCACCGTCTATCATAGCGATAAGCCTCGTCCCAGCCGACCATCGACCATCCCTGATATCGTGTGTTTTTCACGGTTTGAGCGAACTCATCGAAAAGCAATTTTTCTTCTTCAGTCGAACGGGGAAAGATATCGTTCGGAAATGCCCAAAAACTGGCGCATAAGCTGTATAAGTGCTTGAGATTATGTTGGTATGGTTTATATCCATAGAAATATTCCAGCAGTCCCAAACATGCCTGCTCGATCGCTTGGTTATAGAGCAGTATCTTTATCGAAACCTCTTCCGAATTGTCTATGGCTCGACCACCGTTATAAAATCCACTTGCGTTATCCTCCCGATCATACCATTTCATTTGTGCTTTATTTTGTTCCTCATCGGTACGTGCACCATTATTCTCATGGAAGGTCAAGTCCAGCGAATAATTTTCGGCACAAAATAGCGGCTCGACATATTGCAATGCTTGATGAAAGAATTGGCTATTTTTATTAAGCTGCTTTTGTATCTGTTCCCGAGTAAATGAAAGCAGCAGCACAGAAATCCCCGGCTCTTGATTGATGACGGCTTGGATATTTCCGACTTGTTCCCGAATATCACTTTCACTGACGATAAGCAAGTCATAATAATGGTCTGTAATATCTTGATTTCCTGCTTTTGCATTAATGCCCTGTATTTCAAAGCGCCTTGCCCGACTGCCGAACAAAAAGACACAGATATTCACATCAACCCGGGATTGTATATGATTCAATACACTTTCCAGCGGATTGTCCTTATCGTATTCGAAAACTCCTTTTTGATTGGAGTTAGATGGCTCCGCGTCATGTTCAGGAATTTCAACCTTCGATGCCTGATGCTCCTCGAAAGCTTGGATAACCCGCTCGAAGATGCTTTCAGCAGTTGACAATACAGTTTCCATCTTATGCTCCAATTGAAGCAGTGTGTCCAAATCAATTTGAAAGTTATCTTCATAACGGGTTGCCCGGTAAACATCCTCCAATACCTGAAGCAGGTGGATATCCTCATTTTTTTCGTCATCGAAAATAGCCGGATAAAAGGCACATGCTTCTAGCAGGAAACGATGATGGCAACGGATAGAATGGGTGATGCGTTCTTTGGCCGTCAGCAACAGCTCAAGATATCGATACGTCAGCTCGATGGTTTGATGAAGCATGAACGCAGCCATCGCATATTTCTTCTGTTCCTTAAAATGAAAATATCCGTCCCTAAATTCATCTATTTTTTTCCCTTCCCTACTTCGCAAGGCGTTCGCTAGCTCCAAGCATTTCTTGGAATCAAGATTATCGGGTATCGGATTAAAATCGGATGCATCTTTTTGGTAGACCAATTTATCGGGCTGGCAGGATGTAAATAGAAAAAGATTCCCCCCCCTTATTTTATCCTTTGCTTGGAAGGCCACATAGCACAACACACGATAATCGCCAAATGCTTTGATCGTGTTAACCATTTTCGGCACCAGTTCGCCCAGGTTCTTCACATATTTATTTGATACGAGAATAACCAGTTCACGACATGTATCAGCGTTATCGCGCGCATTAAGGTAAATGCATTCGATGTTGTATTTTTCTGTCAAGGTCAGGATTACTTGCTCAAGCGTATTTTGTTGCGTCTCCATATCCAATTGTTTATTTTTTAGGTTGATTTATTTACTCTGTCGCATATTTAGGCAGCTCAGCCAATCGCTTAGGATCGTATTCGAGCAAACCCGCCAATTCGGCTAAACAAAATAAAAAGCTCGTAAGTTCTTTATACCTATGAGAGCTGTAGCGATTGCCTTCCAGAATTTCTAATTTCCACGCTTCGAGTTCGGTTTGCCAAGCGCTTAATGGCTTGTCAACGAATTTTTTATCCAAAAAAGAAATTGGATATTTCAAGGCTTCCTTCGGTAAGTACCTGATGTTTTTAATCGCTTCATCCGGTAAGTTCCAGGCAGTCTCTTTCCATTTCGGTTTCAGCCGTCTTGAGTAACTCCAAAAGGCTTCCAATAAAAAGAGAAGTTCATCAAAATAGAATAATACATTTCCCGGATTATCGTTCCGTTGCCAGGACATCGTGTCAAAAGAAGTCGAATTCAAGTAATCCAATGCATTGAACAGGTCGGATGCGCTATATTCTTCGTAGACATTAGCGAAGTCATTTTGATAGTGGAACTTTGGTCGATTTGAATCTAAAGCATCCTTAACGAACTTTTTCAATTTTTGCTTGTCTGATCTCGTAAGTTCGAGGTCACGTTCAGCGTGATAAATTGTGAATAATGCAGAAATTAGTTCGCTCGTTCGTCGATAAGTATCGTAAGCACATTCTTCCAAAAGATCGGTATATTGGAAAGACAACGATGCTAGACCATGATATAAAAAATTGAAAAAGTCGAATTTGGCACCCCCTGAACGCATAGAACTAAGATGGAAAGCTACTGCATGATATGCATCGGCTGGGGACGCTATGGTTGGAAAGCTTTCTTTTCTTCTTTCCGTCGGCTGAAAAAGCCCTATATTTCTTAAGTGACTGTGTTTTACGGAGTAATTTGGTCGTATCTTTGAAATGAGAATAGCTGCTTCGCATAGCCGTACGATTTTAAGAAATTTCAAGTAGACTACCTTTGGTGACCTAAAAGTCATCCAATAATTCTTTCTAAAAGCAGTGGAGACCAATTCCCATAACTCGTCCTGAACTGGCTCGCAAGTAGCATCTTTCTTGAACGCTTTCTTCAAAACAACAAAAGGGTTGAGAATTTCCTTTTTAGTCAAAAACGAGAGCTTAGAGTTTCTGAATGTTATTCTGTCCATAATTCAACGTTTTTTTAATCAGTATTGATTTTCTGTAGTTCTTGATTGGTTAAAGGCTTAATTGAGCAGCCCTCATCAATATGAGATACCAGCGTCCTCGGATTTCCCTTATAGCGTAATTTACTCCTGCTGAACAGGCTAGCTTCCAGCGCATCCTCAGCCCACACCGAGGCTTGGCACTCGCCATGTAGATCGACGTGGGCTTCCGACGCGTCAAGTTCGCTGCCATCGTATTTGCCTTGCTGATTGCCTAGTGTGCGAGATATAATGGCATTGCCACGTATTTTTGCGGACCCTTTTTTAATCACGGTACAATCGGTTACGATCGCATTTACTTTTAAGTCTACTTCACCGTTTTGTACAATGACACCAAGTTTTTCCACCTGAAATTCTTCCTTCGCGGAGACATAGTCACGTAACCGTGCAGCTGCATCCCATCTACCGTGATATAAAGAAACATCCGCTGTTGCTGGATGTCGAGGCGGAACAGCTTGAACAGGGCACACTGACCCACGTACTGAAAACCTATCATACAGGCGACGGAAAGAAGAAATCATGGGTTATCGAGTACGATCCCGAGACCAGGGAATTCATATCCTCAGACCCCGCTAGCGTAAAAGTCCCGGCAAAAATCAATGGAGAGAAGCTGTCTGAGCTCCAGAAAGAGCAGTACCGGGACGGAGCTGTCGTTCAGCTATCAGACGGAACGCAACTGCAGCGCCGTGCAAGCAGCCGAAGCGGGGTAACTTCCAACAGGGAGGCACTCATGTATTCGCTTATACTCGATGGCGGTATTTCCTACCTTCTACTCCGCAGCCTACGTAACCTCTTCGGCAATAAAGCCGCTCAGAAAGACCCCTACACGGAGGGTTACCAAAAAGCAATGCAGGACATGCAGCAATGGCAGCGTGCAAAGCAGACTCCGTCGCAGGCATCCATCCCCCAGTGGGAAATGGAGCAGGAACAGCAGCAGAGGGTAAGCGGCAAAAGCCGCTCCCGATAAACAATGATGTTGTTACAGCATGTCGATAGGCAGGTGCAGGATCACTTTGCACCTTGGCTGGACGACACCGCCGGTGCAGTACCTATTCTGACGGGTACGGTAGGCGTAGTAGAACCGCGTATGGCACGGCAGCACCTCCTGTTCCATACCGCTATCGATGCCCTATGCTTCTGTCACTTCCATCCCAATCTGCTCGCAAGAGCCGGCAGCAATGTGTTTACCGTAATAGGTTTACGTCCCACTGCAGGCCAGCTTCTGGAACTAAAACACCGTTATTCCAACGCTAGGACGGTGGGCGTATTCGACGACGACCTCTGCGGCAGGGTGCTCGACAGCAAGGTCGCGCTGTGGCAGATGGGCCGGGATGCCTCATTTATATTGGACGACGGTGAGGTCGCGTTTGCCTATAGGGCCAGTACTTTCCGTGTTCCCGCACCCCGATTCTCCCTGCACCGATTCCGCACGCTCACCGGGATGCGGTCTACCTATCGCACCCTCAAACCGCGGGGCTTCGTGTCCTTTACCGCGATGGTCGTCCATCACTTGAATGACCCGTGCCACCAAACTTAACATTATGATCCCCGAACAATTCAAGCAGAATACCAGCCTTGAGATCAAGGTGTTCGGCTTTCCCGTACAAGCCAATTACCGGTTCTATTGGCCCGGTAAAAAGGAGGAAGACCAGAAAGACCCGCTATTCAGCCACATCGAATACCGGGCTGAATCGCCCATCATCAGCGAAACGGGATACCGATCCCATTTCTTCCATACCCAGGTGCTTGACGGGACCGACTACGCTTCTATCGAGGAACTGGTGACGGCTATCGGCGAAAACCTCGCCATCGAGAACGGGTACAAGCCGCCGCCACGAGGACAGACGACCCTGTTCTAATTACCACTGATTTTTCAAACCCCTTTTTAAATCCAATACAACATGAACGAGAACAATTTGGAATACCTCAAGAAGACCCTCGAAGGGCTGGGCTTTGGCACTAAGCTCCACGACGTACTGGAAACCGCTATCCGGCGTGAAATGCCCAAATTCAGCTTGGGCGTGAACACCCGGATGAGGCCTGCTGAAAGTAGGGACTTCGGCGATGCGAGAACGGAAGTTCTCGACTTCCGGATCAATTTTAACCGCTCCAAGGAAAGCGATATGTATTTTCTTAACGATTACCAGGTCACGCTACGGAAAAAGGACGACCCCATCGTTCGGGAGCAGACTTTCGATCTAGCGCGGGATCATCGCATTACGGCCTACCAAGCCTTCAAGCTACTTTCTGGATTTTCACTGGAGAAAGAGGTTTTCCTTCGCAATAAAGGTGAAGGCCAGCAACAAGGGGCGCAACCTGAAAAGATACCCATGTGGTTCAGACTCAATCTTGATATCACCGATGCATACGGCAATCACCCACTGCGCACGTTCCGTCCGGAATACGGTTATGACCTAAACGAAGCACTGGGCAAATACCCAATCAAGGGACTTGACACGCCTGAAAAGATGCAAGAGGCCATGATCGCGCTGCGAAATGGCAACTATGTTCACACCACGTTGGCCGTTGGCCGGAAAAGCGTGCCTGTTTCCATCGCAGCTAACCCGCAGATGAAGACCATCGACATTTACGACAAGGACATGGCCGAAATCCGGGACGAAACGATATTCCCGGAAAAGGCGACGGCGAAAAAGGAGAAGCGGGAGGCACCATCGGAATCAGTTGAACACAAAAACGGTAAAAAAACCGAACCGCTGCCATGGCAGCAAGAACCGGAGCAGGAGACTGGCCGGAAGCGGGGGAGGTAGCCATTGCCCGGAGGACTGCGGTCGTCCCTAAACCGCTGCGCACCACGCTATCGCCGGGTGCGTTCCAGCGGCGGGACGCCCGCAAACCTCCTGGGCATCGCACGCGTGGACATAAAGCGCACCCCCAACCACCGGCAAATACCGCCCGTGCGCTTTAAGACAACGCTTTTATCCACCGCACAAGACTATCCCATAACAGAATATATTATTCTTACCAAACCATTCAGCATGAACAAATTATTCCAGCGCGTAGACCGGATCAGGGCATCTGGCTATGCCACACTCAACCTTGAACCGTCTTCGCCGCATTACCACCTCAATGGCAAGCGCTTCCCCGTTCAGGGCATGGATAAGCCTGCCCTCAAGAGCCGCGTCACGCTGCTCGTGGAAGGCAAACCCATGGACTTTACCATCAACGAGATTCTCTGACCCTTTACAACAATAGATATGAACATGATCAGGCTAAAGACTCCCATCAGCTATTACGGCGGAAAACAGAAGCTTGCCGCTCGCATCGTCTCGCTCATACCGCACCACACGCTCTACTGCGAACCGTTTATCGGCGGTGCCGCCATCTTCTTTGCCAAGCGCCCCTCTAAGGTTGAGGTCATCAACGACACTAACGGCGAGCTGATCAACTTCTACCGGGTAGTCAAGGAGGGCTTTGCCGGACTGGAAACCGAAATACGAAACACCCTCCACAGCCGCGACCTGCACCGGAAGGCATGGGTCGTTTATAACAATCCCGACATGTTTTCGGACGTAAAACGGGCCTTGGCCGTGTGGGTACTTAGCTCGCAATCGTTCAGTAGTAAGCTCAACGGTAGTTGGGGGTTTGATGTGACATCCAATACAACCACTAGAAAAATCAATACCAAAAGAGATGGATTTACCAAGGTATTCGCAGCCCGACTGCAAAAGTGTCAACTCGAATGCGCCGATGCACTGTATGTCATTGCCAGCAGGGATACCCCGGATAGTTTCTTCTATTGTGATCCTCCTTATTACAATTCGGACCTCGGCCATTACGACGGATACAGCGAGCGGGATTATGAGGAATTGCTATACCTGCTCAGCAAGATAAAAGGCAAGTTCCTGCTTTCGTCCTATCCCTCGCCGCCGCTTGAGCGGTATACCAAACAATATGGTTGGCAGAAATGGTCGGTCAGGCAGAAGGTCTCCGTCAATGCCAAAGGTGGCGACCAAAAGATCAAGACCGAAATGCTAGTGGCCAATTACCCAATCGGTGAGCAACTGACCGCTTTTGAAGAACCGCTAAATCCCGAAATAGATGTATGAGTATAAAAAAATGGTAGTCGATAAGAATATGCTGTTCTATCACGGTACACACGCCTTCTTCGAACAGTTCGAGGATCACTACCGCGGCAGTAACACCGCTTGGGATAATACCGTGCACGGTTTTTTCTTTTCCAGCAAAAAAGAAAACGTCCTGATGTTCGGCGACACAATCGTCACGGCACGCTTGGACATTAGAAATCCCCTCGATCTGCGCATCCATTCCATTTTCAACGAGGAAAGCCAGGCGTCCCTGATATGGGAAATCGGAACGGGTGAAAAGCTGGACAATCCCACAGCGCTACGGGCTTTGTATGATGAAATAAGTTTGGGAGAACTCGGCGAGATGCGCGACGCCCTGAATAACGAAGATGCCCATAGGATGATGGTTGAAGCGGGGTATGACGGCATTATTTCCGACTTTGGTAAGAATGAACCGGAATATGTCGTTTTCACTGCCTCTCAAATTGATATCCTGTCTATCGACAGGCCATTGTCCATGGGGCATAGTCGCTGACGATTCTATCCATTGCATCTACCGGCAAAAGAAAAATACTCCATTCGAGAATCACACGGAGCTTTCGGAAATCCAAAGGTGGTGGGAAACGGTAAGCTGTTATCGTCTCAATAATTTCTGTCGCCACGCGACTGCGAACCTAGCCACTCATCGAGCAACCTTTCCCGTTTGCGACGCTTTGCAGCCTCCTGCGACCGTTTGACCACTCCCCAAAAGAACAGTGCCCACACCCCAAAGCCCACGGCATACGCCGGCCACGGATTGGACATGGACAATGCGGCAAGGAATGCCCCGGAGCCGATAATGCTGGTGATACACAGGTAAACGAATGTCTTCATAACAAGGTCTCCTTATATAAGCAAATATAATCAATAATATGCTGTATATCAAATTATTGTGGTTTTTTAATTCAGATAGAAGCGATAGATCCGCCGCTCTTTATTCATAGACAACCCACCATGAAATACATAAACAAAGAAGATATAACAAGGAAACACGATCTTACTGTGGAAGAAGTAAAGTCCTTCCCCATGTTTGAAAATGTTACAGATGAACAAGCGCAGGAGGTCATCCGAACTATTCGTGTTTTTGTGGAAATAGCACTCGATTGTTATAAAAATCAGAAGCAAAAGCAAGGTAAATCAAGTGATTTTTAGTATATTAGAGCATTGTCTAACACGAACCTTTAATTTGATCGCTTATGTCAGATATGCTATTTTTTGACGCCTTTGCCAAAGGTAAGAAAGAGGCCAAGGCACTGAAGAACAGTAAGGACTGTGTTATCTACACACGGGTGAGCAGTCAGCAGCAAGCCGACAACCTCAGCCTGGCCACACAGCTGAAAGCCTGCACCCTGTATGCTGAGAAAATGGGATATAATATCGCTTCCACTTTCGGGGGCACTTATGAAAGTGCGGAAACGGACGAGCGGAAGCAGTTTACCGCCATGATATCCTTCGTAAAGAAATACCGAGGGAAAATATCCTATATCCTTGTATACAGCCTTGAACGCTTCTCTCGTAATGACAATTCTATTTGGCTCACTAATGAGTTGAGAAAACTCGGTATCGAGATTGTGTCCGTAACGCAGCCCATCGACACTTCCAATGCATCCGGACAGATGCAGCAGAAGATGCTCTTCTTATTTGGAGAATTCGACAATCAGCTGCGCAGGCAGAAATGCATGGCGGGCACTAAAGAAATGCTCCTGAAAGGTGATTGGCCGACAAGACCACCGGTAGGTTACGATATCGTCCGAGAGAAAGGCAAACGCACTATCGTGGTGAATGCCAAAGGTCGACTGCTTCAACAGGCATTTCAATGGAAAGCCAACGAAGACCTAACGAGCGAAGACATCATGGCTAGGCTTTCTGACAAAGGGCTGAAGATCGGCCGTCAACAAATGTCAAGGGTTCTACGTAATCCTTTCTACTGCGGCCTGATGGTTCACAATATGCTTGAAGGAGCGGTGGTGGAGGGTAATCACGAACAATTGGTGTCGCGGGAGACTTTTCTTCGGGTTAATGGATTGCTAAAGGATAATGCTTATGGCTACACGGTCAATGAAGAGAATATTGACATTCCCCTCAAGCGTTTCCTTACCTGCGGACACTGCGGAAAGCCCATGCGCGGCTATATCGTGAAGAAGAAGAAATTACATTACTACAAGTGCAACACCAAGGCGTGCAACAACAACAAGAGCGCAAAAGAGCTAAACGGCATGTTTACTAAGATACTTGAGAGGTTCAATATCGACAGGGCGAAGGACACCGTAACGATGATAAAGCGCCAAACAGTCGCCGTTTTCAACCGGCTAACCGCTGGAAAACAGGACGACTACCAACAGCTGCAACGTGAACATTCCCAGATCGTAAAAAAGATAAATCGATTAGAAGAAAGGTATATCGAAGAGGAAATCGGAAGTGAACTGTATCATAAATACCGTGATAGGTACGGTAAAGAAAAGGATGAAATCGAAGGAAAACTAGTTAAGCTGTCAAGACAGGTGTCGAACCTTGATGATAGCATTGGGTTTGTTATCAAATTCGCCCGTGAATTACATTTAAAGTGGGTTTCTGCCGACTATAACACCAAACAACGTATCCAGTTTTTGCTCTTTCCCCAGGGGCTCAGCTATTGCAAGAAAACCGATGAATGTCGAACCACACGAATAAACTCTGTGTTTCTATATATTGCTTATTTTCAGCAGATTATATCAAATGAAAAAAGAGGAATTCCAGAATTAGGACTGGATTATTCCTCTTTTGAACATTGGGTACCTGGAGCGGGAATCGAACCCGCACTCGCTTTAGGGCGAACAGGATTTTAAGTCCTGCGTGTCTACCAGTTCCACCATCCAGGCAACAAAGTAGGTACTAACAATAAATCCCTTCTCTTTTTGCAAGAAGAAGGGATCTCTTGGAGCGAAAGACGAGGTTCGAACTCGCGACCTCAACCTTGGCAAGGTTGCGCTCTACCAACTGAGCTACTTTCGCTTGCTGTTTGTG
>Ga0180223_1000518_pt1 | contig 46921 bp, 40 predicted proteins | sample eDN5th30CKraftOP_FD_151337 | JGI IMG/M metagenome (GOLD analysis project Ga0180223, IMG submission 151337) | Enriched Organic Plus compost microbial communities from Emeryville, California, USA - eDNA 5th pass 30_C Kraft OP (version 2) (version 2) ... | reverse complement strand
CCTTGCCAACAATACCGTCGAGCAGAAATTGATGCCCGGCGCCCCGCTTTTCGCATCCCGTCTCCTTCATGATGACCGCGATGGGGAATACAGCCTGAGCCCGCTGCTCAGGCGCCTCATTCGGGTTCATGCGGAAACCCGGGAGGACATGTTGCGCTGGCTCATGCCTGAACCGGAGCAAGGGGGACTGCTCTGGGATGATTTCGAGCACCTTGATCCTTTGCGGAGCGTCGCACTCAAGATCCTTGTGAGCAAGGAACCCGTTAGCATTCTGTTGTTCGGCGAGCCCGGCACGGGAAAGACCGAGTTTGCCCGCTCGCTCGCAAGCGAGGCAGGAAGCGGCGCGATCTTTGCCGGCTTGAGCGACGACTTCGGCAACGAGCCCGATCGCTCCGAGCGCCTCGACCATCTCATGATCCTGCGCGCCATGTGCCGCCATCACCGGGACAGGGTTATCGTCGTCGACGAAGCCGACGATGTCCTGATGATGAGCGAGCGCAAGGGCAGTTCCAAGCAATGGATAAACCGGCTCGTTGAGGCGCCGCAGGTTTCCACGATCTGGATCGTCAATCAGCGTTCGCGACTGGACCCTGCCGTCTTGCGGCGCATGACCCTCGCGATTGGCTTCGATAGGCCGCGCTTTGCAGTGCGAGAGCGGGTTGCCCAAAGGTCCGCTCAGACAGCATCGGTTTCCCTCAGCACGGCTGAACTGCGTGAGATCGCGAGTCTGAAGGCGCCGCCTGCAGTCGTTGCGGCCGGCCTGAAGGCCGCCCATCTCGCCAGCGGCGGGGCCGACGTTGCGAAGACCGCCATCCACAGCGTGATGCGGGCTCTCGGCCAGTCCTGCGCCCCCGATACACCAGGCAGTTCGATTTATGATCCGAAGCTGTCGCGGGCGGACACTGATTTGTCTCGTCTCGCTCAGCGTCTGGCCGCGACCCCAGACCGGGGCTGGAGCCTGTTGCTGTCAGGGCCTTCAGGTACAGGTAAATCCGCCTTTGCACGGCACCTCGCCGAGACCATGGGATTGGAGATTGAAGAGCGGCGGTGCTCAGACCTGATGAGTCCCTATGTAGGCGAGACCGAACAGAACATCGCTGAAGCTTTTGCCAAGGCCGCCGAACGCGGCGCGCTGCTATTGATCGATGAGGTCGACAGCTTCCTTTACCGCCGGGAAGCAGGTCAACGGAGCTGGGAGGTCAGCCAGGTCAACGAGATGCTGGTACAGCTCGAACACCTCCGCACTCCCTTCATCGCCACGACCAATCTGGCCGACAACCTCGATCCAGCGACCCAGCGTCGCTTCACGATCCGCGCTGTATTCAATGCCATGACGCCAGCTCAGGCAGGCAAGCTTTTCAAAGCCCGGTTTGGCCTCGACTGGCCCTCAGAGTGGCCCATCCACCATGGCCAAACGCCAGGTGACTTTGCGGTCGTTGCGCACCGCGCGAGGCTGCTGGCCGAACGAGATCCAGCTGTCCTGGTGAGGTGGCTGCATGACGAGATTGACGCCCGCGGAGGCCAGGTGCGGGGTACGATGGGGTTCCACATGCCGAAAACGGGAGAACCATCCCCTCCATTGTCACCTTCTAAACAAACGGCTGTTTGAAAAGACTGATCAGCATAATCGCCATGGAACCACGGGAAAATCTGAAAGCGGCCATTCGTGATAGGGACGTACCGGATCGCTTCGTCATCAATGCCTTTGGTAAGCGTTTAGCGCTGGCTTTCCGCAGACTTTGCCGCAATTCAATCCCGGTGAAGGGGGAAATGATGGATCTCGATTTGCTGGAAAAGCGCCAAGCCGCGTTGTCGTGGCGCGACGATTTAATCCTAGAGATGTGGAGCATCGTTAATCGCGCTGGAATGGAAGCCAAGCTCGGAGTGGAAAAGGATCTTGCAGAGGCGGGCATAGTCGAGACGCTTTGGGATCCCGCCAAATTCACCCGTGGGCGAGTCGATGGTGCCATGCGTTCTGCGATGCTCAATGAGCTAGAGAACCTGTTCCGGCGGGCAGCCGAAAATCTGCGCAAGATTGACACTGGCTACGTGGCCCTCGCGGATGCTCTGCTCGAGAGCCTGGCAGCGCTGAAACTGCCTTCACTGGAGCCTGATGATCCAAACGAGGTGATGACAGATGCATCCCATAAGTCCGCTCCTGCTCCCACCGGCCGGCTCGCCGCAATGATCGCGACCACTGCCGACCGAGATCTGATCAAAAGTGCAAAGGAGTGGGGCAGCTGGGCACTTACAATGGTCGGTGAGGCGAGTGAAACGGCAAGTCAGAAACTGCAGAGCGGAACCGGTCTTCATGACCGTCTCCGCCGCTCAGCGCAGACCCGCATCGAAACGGCTTGGATGGCGCCAACCGGAGAACCACTCCCGCTGATGGGCCAACTGATTGCAGTAGTGGAAAATGTTGGCAATGAGGCTCGGAGCATGGCGCTATGACCAATCTCGGGGGAATGTTCACAGCCTCATTTGATGCGGCAGCGGGTATCAAGGCCGGGAATCTTCGGATCGTCGGTTCAGTCGTCCGATATGCCGCAGGGCCCCTCAAGGGCAAAATTCACTCCTATCTGCAGGAGACGGGAGCCGCCGGCGCGCTGCTTGATTCTGTGTCGGGCTCAGGCAAAGCTTTTGTCAGAACGACGGTCGCCACGGGCAATCCGATGACCGGGGCGGTAGTCGCGGGCACACAACTGGCAAGTTCGTTGGGCGGCAACGTCCAGAACGAGATTATCCGGCGCGGTGTTAATCGGGTCGAGAGCAAAGTCGATGCGCTCGCAAGTGGCATGCAAACACTGGAGAACCTCGGCATAGCCAACTTGGCGCTTGGCGCTACTGGGATAGGCGTGTCGTTGGTTGGCTTCGGCATCATGAACGCGCGACTGTCACGCGTTGAGAATACCCTCGCGACCCTTGCGGAAAGTACCGACCGAATTCTCGCAGCAGTCGAACGCATTAGACAGGATCAGTTAGCGAACGAGTTCTCGGCACTGAGATCTCAGGTGAAGCTCTTCGAGGAAGCCTGGCTTATGTCGAACCAGGCACGCGCTACGCAAGTCTGGCTTGATGTCGCCCAAGCGACCCGTCCCCATCAAGACCGGTTCGAGGGTCGTGCGCGCGAGCTGCTCTTCGCCATGCCGCCCGAGATCGAGTTGGCAGATCCGATTATTGATGCACTCTCTCTTGCCGGAGGTCTTCGCGTCGCCTGCCTCATGGCCTGCAATGAGAGCCACGCTGCCCGATCTGCGGCGAGCGAGAATGCTCGCCAAATTGAGGGGCTGACCGGGGCGGTCGGCAAGGCCGACTTGGTAATGGCGCGCATCCCGCCATCTATCGACCGCGCTTCACAGGAGTGGGCGGACGCGCTGGCTGCCGCGATCGACGAAGCAGCCCCCATTGCGGAGCGCTGGCGCCAACGCGAGGCGGTTGCCGCCACTCGTGCCGCGCCACTGACACAGCTTGAACTCGACGGAATTGCCCCGCATGAGTGGTTGAAGGCGGCGCGGGCGGAGCAAAATGAACCCATCCTGCTGCTAAAGGCGACCTAGCGAATGGTGGCCTTCCGAACTAGTCCACAACAGGATAGTTTGGCATCGGCCACTCGTGCTGCGGGTTGTCCATCATCAGGTCAACGAAGATCGGGAGCAGGCATCCGAGCAGCGACGCCCCATCCCTCACTTGGTCGCGATTGACGTCGCTGTTCCAGGTCGCGCCGCCATGGACGAGTTGATTGCGCAAGACGTAAAGCCGATCAAAGAGGATCGAGAGAATCCGGGCAGTGTCGTGCTCGCGCAAGGCATGATTGATGGCAGTCCGGCTCCGCTCAAGCTTTTGCTCCCAATCCGCATAACCCGGGACCCCGTTCTGGTGCTGCCAGAACGGGTGATAGACATACCGATTATCCAGAAGCAGCCGGATTTCCTGGCTGAACCGTTGCCAGACGGCATCGTAGACCCGGTGACGGGCGTCGAACTTCACCAAGGTCGAGAAAAATGCTTGAAAGAGGCCGCGCTCGCCCTCCGGCGCTGAGCTACTGGCCGATGCTTCGACATCGCCGGCATAGGCCGCGTTGAAGCCAATCCAGAGAAGGATGAAGCGGACATCATGGTCTTCATCCTCAGCTTCGGCTCGTCGAAGCCAAGATAGCGCACGGTGCACACGAAGCCCCAAAGGCTTCTGGAAGCCGTCCCGCAGCGAACGCTGCTTCTCCTTCAGGGCTTCGGGATGGAGAGTATTGCCCAGCGGATATCGATAAACCATGCGCGCAGCTTAGCGCGAGGAATCCTAACGGAATAGATCACGGCGTGATCAGTTTGGAATTCGCGATACGGCGCGGATCCACTCATCAATTTCCGCCTCGACCCAAACTGCACATTTGGGCCCCAGCGATCGTGACTTGGGAAAACGCCCTTCGCTCATCCGCTGATAGATGGCTGAACGGCGCAGCCCGACGCGGGCCATCACTTCAGGCAGTCGAAGAAGTCGGGCCGGCGGCACCGTTTCCGCCGGCGGCAGGTAGGGCGTTTCATCTTGTGCTGAATGCGACATTGCTCATCTCAATCGTAAGGTTCGGTCCCCTCCGAACTCCCAGGCTTACCGTGACAGCGACATGGCGATGTCGCGATTGGCGAAATCATCGATGTGCTTGGCGAGCATTCGCGCAACGAGCTGCGCCGTGCCGCCCGCCCAGCGGGGCCGCAGATCCTCGATCCGGCGGCCGAGGGTCCGCTGGAGATGGACGGGCAGGCTGGTGAAGAATTCTTCGAGAAATTCGCCCATCTCGCCATGCATCCACTCGCAAGCGAGATCTTCCTGCCCGGCGAGAGCGAGGATCATGCTGGCTCGCGGGCGAGCTCCACAGGCGGCAAGCACACGAGCTGCTTCGTCGAGCCCGATGGGCCGCTCACCACGCGCAACGCGAAGCAAGGTCTCGCGATGCATCCCACATTCATTGGCGATCCTGTGGCGGGGTTTGCCTGCGGCCTCGATCGCATGGGCGAGCACCCGAGCCAGGCTTTCATTGGCCGGTCTGGCGGCGGCAGTTGGATGGTACATGGTTGTCTCCTAGCTTCTGCACTGGTGCGAATCGCAGGCATAACGCGAAGCATCCCATGTAGGAAAATGAAAAGAACATAGGTGGAACATCTCGTTTAAAGGCGAATCAGTTCCTCTGCCCGATTCGTCGGCGGATCACGGCGTATCCGGCGGCGATCTTCGACATAAAAACCCTATATTATCGTCATTATCGCTGTTGAAGACCGACGAGCGCTGAAAAATGTGTCCGCATCCATCCGTCTTCAAAGCGGATCGGATGCCAACCCTTTCCTACGATCGCTTCCTAGATGCATGTGGAACACACAGCGAACGCAAGAACGCTGTGACCACCCCTCCAACCGGAGCTTCACATGCAGTCTCTCACCCTCCCTCGGCGCGCCAGCGTCAAGGGTCTCGGCAAGACCCTCAACATTGCCATCCCGGTCGCAGTCGCGGCGCTTGCGGCGAGCGCCGCCTACGCTGGCGCGGATACGACCTTCACCCCTGCCCTCACCAAATTCACGGATTTCCTGGAAGGTTCGGGCGGCAAGATCATCACGGTTCTCAGCCTCGCTGGCGGCCTGATTGGTCTGGCATCCGGGCGATTTTCGCTCGGCCAGGTCGCCGTTCCGGTGGGCGTCGGCATCGGCGTCGGCACGGGTGTTCCGATCGTCACCTCGGTCGTGACCGCGGTTATCTGAGCGCGGCAAGGGAAGGCGGCGGCGCCATGGCAGACCCTTACATCATTCCCCGGCGCCTCGATGACCCGGAGCTGATCGGCTTCTGGACCATCGACGAGTTCGCGGGAATGCTTGCACCCTTCACCTGGGGGATCCTCACTCAGCATATCTTCATCGGCATCATCGTCGCCTTCGGCGCCTGGTTCGCACTGCGAAAGGCAAAAGCAGGACGCGCCAGCTCCTGGGTAGCCCATGCCGCATATTGGTATCTGCCTGCAGGATTTTTGGGTCTCAAGGCAACGCCGCCTTCCCACTGCCGACTGCTTGCCGGTTGAGGGGAGAGACTCATGTTTTCCGACATATCCCACGAACGTCAGCAATCGCTGCTGCGCCAGCGGAACCTGTTCGCGATCACCAGTGCCGGTCTCGGCCTCGCACTGGTCATCGCAGGGAGCCTTGCCGCCACCCGCGACCGCGAGGTCGTGCTGGTGCCGACCGTTCCCAAGCAACTCACGGTGAGCAGCGCCGGGGTCGAGGCCGACTATCTCGAGCTTGTCACTCGCGATGCCGCCCTTGTTCTCCTCAATCGCAGCCCGGAGGGCCTCGATTACTGGATGAACGAGATCCTTAAGCTGGCGGATCCCGCAAGCTATGGGCGGCTGAAAGCTGAGCTCGTGCGGATTGTCGAGGAGCAACGCGGCTCGGACGTCACCCAGGCATTCGTGATCCGGTCGATGACCGTCGATCCGAAGGGCCTGACCTCGGATGTGACCGGAACTCTCAAGACCTTTGTCGGCGCGCAGGTGATTGCGAGCGACGAGCGCCGCTTCCGCTTCAGCTGGACTTACCGCGGCTTGCGCCTGGCGCTGGCAGGGTTCGCCCAGCTCCCCCCACAGGACAAATCGAAGGAGGCCCAGTGATGGCTTACCGAAAAGAGGCCCATACACGGGGTCTACTTCTGAGCGCGGCCGCTCTGCTCATAGCAGCAACGTCCCCCGCTCATGCCGCCGACCAGTTCAAGCAAGCGGCCGACGGCGCCGGAATTGAGTGCAGCGTCTCGGCGCGCGAGCTGACACGCTTTGCGCTGATCGACGACCAGTTCGCCAGCGTCTCGAAGATCTCGACCGGCACGCCCTACAACGACTTTGCGGTGACCAATGAGCCGGTGCGCGGCGACATTTACGTGTCGGTGCCGGAAACCTACGCAGCCCGGGCAATCAGCTTCTTCGCCACCACGAAGAAGGGCTTCGTCTACAAGGTCGCGTGCCGGGTTGAGCAAATTCCGGCGACCCAGGTCTTCGTGACCAACCCCGTGATCGCGAAGAACCGCGCCGCGGACTGGGAAAGCCAGACCCCGCTCGAGACCAGTGCCGTCAGGCTGATCCAGGCCATGGCCAATGACCGGACTGTCGATGGCTTCGAGGTCCGCCAGAGGGCCGCCATGCCTGCCCGGGTCGGCGATCTCGAAGTCCAGCTCATCGCTGATTATCGCGGCGCCAGTCTCACCGGAAAGGTGGTCCGCATCCACAATCGCGGTTCGAAGCCCGTGACGCTGGCCGAACGCGATCTCGCGCCCCGTGACACCCTCGCCGTCTCGATTGCCGAGCCGAAGCTCGAGCCCGGGGCCAGCACAACCGCCTTTGTTGTCGGCGCAAACGCGGAGACCGGCCATGACTGATACAGCCAATACGCCAAGCCCTGCTCCTCTGCAGGCCGAGAGTGCGGCGCCATCCGAACTTTCCGGACTCAACGCCCGCACCGCGCGCCGTCAGAAGCTGCTTTTGGGCTCGCTGGGAGCGCTCGCGCTGCTCGGCGGGAGCTGGTTCATCCTTGGCGGTGACGACAAGGTCAAGACCGACGATCCCAATGCGGCGCAGACGATCGACACTGCGGGCCTCGTCAACCGCGATCTATCGCAGCGCGAGTTCGTCGCGACCTACGGCAATCGGCTCGATGCGGTCACGCGCGAACAGAAGGCGCTGAAGGATGGGAGCATCCCGCGGACGGAGATCGAGGCGCAGCTCGCGGCTCTCAAAGCCGAAAACCAGGCCATGCGGGTCGATGGGCAGGCCGCGATCGATGCCATCTCCGCAGAGAATGCCGAGCTCAAGACACGGCTAGCGGCACAGCCCGCGACGGCGGCACCCGCTGTACCGCCACCGGCCTATGGGCCGCAGGCAGGCGGTTATGACGCGCGGGGACGTTCGCCTCAGCCCAGTGCTGTGTCTGCAAGCGGCGATCCGCAGGGCGGCATGATCCCGCCCTCTGGCGAGGTGAAGCTGATGAGCTTCAGCTCTGACAAGGCGGCAAGCAGTGGTCTCAGAGTGGGGCGCCCCGATGCCCCGCCAGTCGTCGTCGAGGACTCGCCTGATTACCTGCCGCCCAATTCCTATGCGCCGGCCCGGGTGATCGTCGGCGTCGACGCCTCGGCGGGCGTCGCCAGCCAGACCGATCCGCTGCCCGTGGTGCTGAGGATCACGGGGCCTGCCCGATCCGTCATGCAGAACGGAAAGGTTCTGACCACCCGGATCCAGGGCTGCGTTGTGAACGGCGCAGCGCGCGGGGATCTCAGCAGCGAGAAGGTCTATGTGAAGCTCGCCCGCATGACCTGCGATCAGCCTGGTGGCCGGGTCGCAGTGAGCGAGGTCAAGGGCTTCATCAGCTTCGCCGGCAAGTCCGGGGTGCGCGGCCGCGTGGTCAGCCGCGAAGGCAGTCTGGTCAGCCAGGCTCTGCTCGCCGGGATCGTCGGTGGGTTCGGGCGCGGCTTCTCAGCCAACGCCAACAGTGTTTTTTCGGGTGTCACGACCAACCCCGACGGCAGCCGCTCCAAGCTGTCTGCCGGCGAAATCCTCGGCGGCGGGCTTGGCCAGGGCGCCGCCGATGCCGCCGACACGGTCAGCAAATACCTGATCGAGCGCGCCGAACAGTACCAACCCGTCGTCGAGATGCCGACCGGCATCGATGTCGAGATCGTGTTCCTCGACGGCGTCTACGTGAGGAACTCCCAATGATTGAAAACTCGCTTTTAGATCACGGCAATGGTCGGCGCCGCTGGTTGCGTGCCAGCGCCGGGGTGGCAGCAATCATCGCCTTGTCGGCCGCAACTGGATGGGGTGTGGCAAGCCTTGCAGCCCCTGCTGCCGCTCCGGACACGGCGAAGGTGCGTGAAGCACTCAAGCTGCGCCTGCCCAAGACGCCGATCGACGCGATCAACTGCAAGGGCCTTGGGGGTTTGTGCGAAGTCGCATCCAAATCGACGCTCTTCTACGTCGACCGGGCTGCGAAGTACCTGGTGATCGGCCGGGTCTACGACATGGAAGCCCGTCAGGATCTGACAGCTGCGCGGCTGCTCGCCCTCAATCCGGATCTGCTGGCGGCAGGCGCTGCGCGGCGCAGCAATCCCGAAGCGCAAGCGGAAGGCGACCCGAGCTCATCCGGAGCCTCGGCCCGCAACGCGGCACCGCGCCAAGTGCAACTTGGCAAGCTTCCCCCCAACGGCGCGATCACCTGGGGGCCTGCCAATGGTCCACGCGTCGTCGTCTTCTCGGATTTCCACTGCGGCTACTGCAAGAAGCTTGAAGCAGAACTGAAGGCGATCGGGGCGCGGGTCGAAGAACGGCCGATCTCGATTTTCGGGGCAGAGAGCCGCCGCGACGCCGAGCGGGTGCTGTGCGCACCTCGGCCCGAGCTGGCGCTGCACATGGCCTATTCGGGCCTCGCGCTCGCCAATCCCAAACCCTGTGACACGAGCGGCCTCGATGCCAATGAGGAGTTCGCGCGGGCCCACGGCTTTGGCGGCACACCGGTGATCGTGCGCTCTGCCGATGGCGCCGTTCTCGAAGGCTACCGCCCCGCCGCAGTGCTCCGGGAATTCCTGCGCGCTGCCCCCACCCCAACTCCGAAAGGATAAACCCATGCGGTTTCCGACACGTCTCCTTGCCTGCGCCTGTCTGGCCGGCTTCGCCAGTGGCTGCGCCACGTTCGGCACCAATGTCGAAGGCGACTTCACCTGCCGGGCGCCCAAGGGCGACTGCGCACCGGCCCACGTCATCGATGCCAAGGCAACGAACATTCTGTCGGCGGGCACGACGCCTCATGCCGAGACACGCTCCCGGTCGGGCGTGGTGGAGGCTGACACCACGCGTACGGCGGAGCGGACCCTGCGGGTCGTCTTCCCAGCGCATGTCGATGAGGCAGGAACGCTCCATGATGAAGCGGTCGCCTGGACAGTCATCGACAACCCGCGCTGGGCAACCGAACTGCGCCGCAAGGCGGGTGAGGACAAGAGCGGGGCCGTCATGCGCCAGGTCCGCCGGCAGTTGAAGGCCGCTCAAGCTGCGTCGGCACACGAAGCCACAGACGGACACTCGGATGCTACCGTCGATCTTGCGTCGCCCTTTTCATCCGCGCCCACGAACGGGACCAGCACCCTGGAGACCCCGGGCGCTGATGCCCCCAGTTCCGAAAATGCAGTTTCAGATGCCTCGCCGCTGGTCCTCCCCTCCACGGCGCGCGAGGCCGTTGCCGGTGCCAAAGCACCGGCGGTCGAGGGGTTCGACACGCCGCCTCCCCCGCGTGATCGGACCCCTCGGCCAGAGGCGGGGCACAGCGCTCCCGTGTTCCCCAGCGCCGCGGCGATTGAAGCCGCGAAAGCTGCGATCCGCCCCGCAGCCAGGGCCGGTGAACAGCCGATAGCCAGCACCCCGCAGCCCGAGGAACCCAAGTAATGGCCGAGCAACTCAAGTCCGTCATTGATCGGCTGCTTAGCGGATTGCTGGGTGACGCCGAGCACGTCGAAAAGCCCCGCCCCCAGCTGATGGTCGACATGCTGTCCGACTGGCTGCCCTACAGGGTCTATGATCCGGCAACGCGCCTGTACTTCAACGCACGCTCGAAGGGCTTTGTCCTCTCGGTCACGCCGCTGATCGGCGCGGACGAGCGCACCGGGGAAATCCTCGGGCAGTTCTTTTCGGAAGGCTTGCCAGCCGGCGCGTGCCTGCAGGTGCTGCACCTCGCGAGCCCGCGCATCAGCCGGATTGTCGCCCCATGGTTCGCGCCACGGTATATCCAGGGAGGGGTGTACGAGGCGATTGCCCGTCATCGGGCGCGACGGCTCTATTCACTCGTCTGGGAATCCGGCTCTGCGGACGCGCCGTTCCACGCCCGTCACCACCAGGTCATCGTCTCGGTCGGCGTGCCGACATCGAAGGCGGTCAGCAACGAAGATCTCAAGCAGACCCGCGAGGGGCTGATGGCGATGCTCAAGTCGCTGAACCTCGGCGTGGTCGAAGTCGGACCGGAAGCGCTGATCGCGGTCATCGATGATCTGACCTCGCCCACCACCGCGCCGCAGGACGACGCCGTGCCGTACAACCCGAACGATCCGATCGCCTCCCAGGCGATCCGCCACGACATCGAACTGGTCGTAGCAGAAGATCGCATGCGCCTGGTGACCGAGCGGTTCCGTCCCACCGGCAAGGTCAATGATGGGGTGCCCGAGATTGGCACCGTCTATCCCGATGCTTTCGATGTACGGCATTTTGCTGTGCGCAACATGCCGTCGCGTTGGGCCCCATGGGAATGCGCGCGGCTGATCGGCGACCTGTTCACCGACAAGCTGCGCTTCCCCTGCCCGGCCGCCACCATGCTGTGTCTCGTCTACCCTGATCAGGAGGCGGCATCGGCCAAAGCCGGCTTCAAGTTCATGCGCACGACCAGCCTCGCCGGAACCCGCAGCGCAAGGTTCCTGCCGCGGATCGGCGAGCAGGCGGCCGAGTGGCAACATGTTCAGGCCGAGCTCCAGGAAGGTCGCCGACTGGTGCGGGTGTTCTACGGCGTGACGACCTATTCGCCGCTGGGCCAGGGCGACCGTCACGAACGCGCGATCAAGTCGATCTACAAGGCGGCAGGCTGGGATCTCACCGACGAGCGCTACCTGCAGATCCAGGGACTGCTCGCTGCCATGCCGCTGACGCTTGCCGACGGGCTCGGCGCCGACATGGAGCGGCTGAAGCGGTTCAAGACCGTCCTGTCGACCACTGCAGCCAATATCGCTCCCATGCAGGGCGAGTATCTCGGCAGCGCCCACCCCCACCTGCTGTTCGTCGGGCGGCGCGGCCAGCCCTTCTTCTGGTCGCCGTTCGAGAACGAGGCCGGCAACCACAATGTCGCGATCTGCGGCAAGTCGGGATCGGGCAAGTCGGTGTTGCTGCAGGAGATGTGCGCCGCCCTGCGCGGCGCAGGCGCGCAGGTGGTCGTGATCGACGATGGCCGCAGCTTCGAGCATTCGGTCAAGCTGCAAGGCGGCCGCTTTGTCGAGTTCACGATGAAGGCGGGATTCTGCCTCAACCCCTTCTCGATGATCGACGGAACCCGCGCCGCCGAGGACGAAGATTATCGCCTCGACTGCTTCGGGATGATCAAGGCGATCGTCGGGCAAATGGCCCGCCACAGCGCAAAGCTGACCGATACCGAGCGCGGGCTGATCGACCGGGCGGTCAACATAGTCTGGGCTGAACACGGCGCGGCGGCCACGGTCACGACCGTCGGCGAGATGCTGGCCAGTCTCGGCCATGACACGGCCGCTGACATTGCGACTGCGCTTGCCCCCTACATGGCTGGCGGAACCTACGGCGCCTTCTTCGAGGGGCAGGCCAGTCTCGACCTCGATGCGGATTTCACGGTGTTCGAGATGTCCGACCTCGCGAGCCGGGAAGACCTGCGCAGCGTGGTCCTCTCCGCGATCATGTTCATGACCAGCCAGGCGATGACGCGCAGCCCAAGGTCGCTGCGCAAGCTGCTGCTGATCGATGAAGCCTGGTCGATGCTGAAGGGCGGTTCGATGGGTGAATTCGTCGAAACCTATGCCCGCACCTGCCGCAAGTATGGCGGCGCGCTTGCGACCGCCACCCAGTCGCTCAACGACTACTACAAGTCCGACGGGGCGACGGCGGCGCTGGAGAACAGCGACTGGATGCTGATCCTGCAGCAGAAGCCCGAAACGATCGCCGATTTCAAGGCGAGCAAGCGCCTCGATATGGACGATCGCACCGAGACGCTGATCCGCAGCCTCAAGCGCTCCGGCAGCGACTATTCCGAGGTGTTCATCAAAGGACCGGAGACCGAGGCGATCGGGCGGCTCGTGCTCGACGACTATTCGGCAACGCTGTTCTCGAGTTCGCCCCAGACTTTCGCCGCCATCGATGCCGAGATCGCCCGCGGCCACCAGCTCGCCGATGCCATCGAGCGCATCGCTCATCCCAACCGCTGACACCTCTTCACCAAAGGATTCCGAAACTCATGCCTCTCCACCTCGTCACCCCGTTCGACCGGACGGATGCGCCCGAAGACGAACAGCCCCTATTCCCGCCGGTGCCGACCTGGCGCTCGCGCATCGCCGATGGCTGCTACATCGTGCTGCGCGGTAGTCTGTTTCTGGGCTCGTCCTATCTGATGGCGCTGGGCCTGCCGCTGCTCTTCTTCCTGCTTCTATCGGGCGGCAATCCCGATGCCTTCTTCGCCCATGTCGCCAATCTCGGTGATCGCTTCCTGGCGGCGGATTTCACACGGCGCGTCACATTCCTCGATCAGTGCAAGTTCGTCCTGATCGGTCTCGCCACGCTCGTCGTCGTGTGGCGCATGCCGCGCTTCATCCGTGATCTCGACCGCGAACTCTCGGGAGAAAAGCTGTGAAGAACATTCTGGCAACATCAAACCTTCGCAGGCGGCTGGCATCGATCAATCTCACCGCTGTCGTGCTCGGCGTCGGCATGATCGGTCAGGTCCTGTGGGGCGTCTGGACGACCGACAAGCTGCTCACCCTGGAGAAGCGTGAGGTCGTCACGGTCCAGCTGAGCCGGATCATGGGCGACTTCATCGAGGCCGAAGCACGAGCTGGTCGTCCGCCGGAAGAAACGAAGATGCGCGTCCAGGCCTACCTCAAGGCTGTGGAAGCCTCGGTGCAGCAGCTTGGCCGCGAGGGCCGGACGGTCCTCGTTGCCGAAGCCGTGGTGGCCGGGAGCACGCCGGACCTGACGCAATCTGTACGCGCCGATGTTGTGCGCCGGATGGGAGCCATTCCCGATGCTGCCCGCTGATCGCCTGATCCGCTCTGCGTCCGCGCGCCGTCTCGTGCTTTGGGGCGGGCTTGGCGCCGGGGCGCTGGCACTCTCCTCGCTCGCCGCCTTCGCTCAGGGCCACGCGCTCATGATCAACGTGAGCCCCAGCCTGCCCTACTGGGCCCTTTGGGTGACGCGCGGGGCGGCCGTGCACCGCGGGGATATCATCCTCTTCGATCCGCCTGCTTCGTCGTTGCTGGTGAAGCATTTCGGAGCGGCGCCGAAACCGTTCGGTAAGCGGGTGAGCGGTGTGCCGGGCGACATCGTTACCGAGCGTGACCGCACCTACTTCGTCAACGGGCAGGCTGTCGCCAAGGCCAAGCTCACGAGCCGCCTTGGTGAACCCCTCGCGCTCGGCCCGACGGGCCGCGTTCCGCAAGGCTGCTACTTCGTCACCAGCGAACACAAGGACGGTTTCGACAGCCGCTATGCCGCGATCGGTTGGATCTGCGGCCCACGCATTCTCGGGGTCGGGAGGCCAATCCTGTGAGGCTCATCACCTTGCCCGTTTGCACGACTGCGCTTGCGCTTGCCATAGCACCCCAGGCAATGGCTCGCGACTACGGCCAGCACGGCACGGTCTGGCCAGTGGTCGAACCGGACCTGCTGCAGCAGATCCATGCCAGGCTTACGCAGCTCGAGAAGACCGGCGAGACCGCCCGCCTCAATGAGGAGCTGAAGCGGCGAACGATCGCCCGGGTCAACCGGCCTGAGCCTGTCGCAGGTCTCTCCCTCGCTCCGGCAACACGCAGCTGGCGTTTCGATCCGACGATCACCGTCGAGCGCGATATCGCCGACGATAAGGGCCGCATCATCATTGCCGCAGGCACTCGGGTCAATCCTCTGGATACCGTGCCGCTGCGGGCTCCGCTCGTCTTCCTCGATGGCGACGACACGGCACAGCTCGCCTGGGCCACCCGTCGCTATGCCAGCACAAAGGCCAAGTTCATCCTCGTGCGGGGTGCGCCGCTCGAACTCATGAAAGCCCGCCAGCGGCGCTTCTACTTCGACCAGGGCGGCACGCTGGTGAAGCACTTCGGCATTCGCGCAGTACCGGCAACCGTCGAGCAGCAGGGTCGCGCGCTCCTCATCACCGAACAGCCGGTCACTCCCAACGAGCGGGCGCCATCATGAGCAGGAAACATCGCCTTCTGTCATGGCTTTGCGGAGCACTTCTGCTCGCCAGCATGAACATCATCTCAGCCGCTCCAGCCCAGGCTGCGGCCGGTCCCGGCCGCTGCACCGGGAAGTTCGTCAATCCGATCACGGACATCTGCTGGTCGTGCCTTTTCCCGATTTCGATCGGAGGCTTGAAAATCTGGCCGTCAAGTCGGCCCGACACCAGCAACCCAGCTCCCCCCGTTTGCCTCTGCGGTTTGCGGCCCGGTATCGCCATGGGGTTCTGGGAGCCGGTCCGGCTTGCCGACGTCAGCATGAAGCCTTGGTGCTTCGTCAATCTGGGCGGGATGAAGCTCGATCCTGGGTTCGACATCGGCTTCAAGTCGATGGCGGGGCCATCTGCAGTTGGCGGCAATACCCAGTACAACTCGCAGTGGCATGTCCACTGGTATGCCTATCCGCTGATCTACTGGATGGAGATCGTTGCCGACTTCCTGTGCCTCGAGTCCGGCTCGATCGACATCCTCTACATCACCGAGATCGATCCGCTCTGGCAGGACAGCGAACTCACCGCGATCATCAACCCCGAGGCTGTACTGTTCGCCAATCCGCTGGCGCTTGCGGCCTGCGCGGCCGACTGCGTGGCGGCAACGGCCAAGCTGCCGACCGATGAACTGTTCTGGTGCGCGGGCTGTCAGGGCACGATGTATCCGCTTAACGGCAATGTCTCGGCGACCATTGGCCATGTCCAAGCCTCGCGGCTCGCGCTCGCCCGCTTCTCCTACAAGCTCCACCGCGAGCTCGTCGCCTGGGGGACGATGGGGAGCAAGGGGCTTTGCGGCAAGTACCTGATGCCGGTGATGCGCAAGCAGCAATACCGCTTCCAGGCCACCAATCCCAATCCGCAGACCAAGGGCCGCTACGCCTGCGCGCCCATTGGTGCCTCCACCACCTTCATGTCGGCAGGCCAGGTCTATCCCGCCATTGGCGAGGACATGGGCTATCTGGTCTGGCGCAAGCGGAACTGCTGCGCACTATGAAAACCATTCCTCATCTCATTGTGATCGCCTCGCTTTCGAGCCTTGCCGCTTTGGCTGGCGCGTCGGCGCAGACGGCCGAACCGGACCTTGATGTGGCGGCCATCCGGGCACGCGCCAGCGCTGGCGCCAGTGATGCCGACGCGCTCTCTGCCAATGCTCGCGCAAGGGCCGAGGCGCTGGTGCGGGAGGCCAGGACAAGCACCAGCGATGCCGAGGCGCACGCTCGCCGCTTCACCCGCGAGGCCGCCGCAAGTGCTAAGCATGATCCGGCCAGCACCTTCGACTTTGACCGGATGGTGGCCGATGCCGGCACCATGACCAGCGAAGGCATGGGCGATGCGCCAAGGTTCATAGCCTTTGCTTCGCTCTCGATGCCGCCGGCGGCGTTGCGGGCGATGATCGACGACGTGGCCAAGGCCGGCGGCATCGTCGCCCTGCGCGGTCTGCCTGGCAACAGCGCCAAGGCTCTGACGGACGCATTGGCAAAAGTCGCAAAGCCCGGCGAGCAGCTGGACGGCGTCGGTATCGACCCGCGGCTTTTCCGTGCTTTCGGGATCGAGACAGTGCCCACCTACGTCGTCACCAGCAGCGACTTCGATCTGTGCGACGGGTTCGATTGTCGGACGCAGGTCCCGCCCCACGACCGGATGAGCGGCAATGTCAGCGCAGCCTACGCGCTTGAGACCTTCGCGCGCGGCGGAGGCCCCGGCGCTTTGCTCGCGGCCCAGCACCTCGCCCGTCTTGAAAGGCAGGATCCATGAAACGACCAATCCTCTCTCTCACTAGCGTGTGCGCGCTCCTGCTCACCCTAACCGGGCCGCTTCACGCCCAGACAACAACCGATGCTGCCAAGGCGGACGGCAAGGCATTCGGGCGAGACAAGGCGGCATCCGCGCAAAGTGCGGCAACCACAAACCCGGATGCCAGTCGCATCCCCAATTTCGGCGGCACACCAAGTCAGTCGGGCTATTTCGACGATCCCGACCGGATGAGCCGCGAAGCGGCGAGCCAGGCCACGACCAATACCGGTTACAAGGCCATGCGGGACTCGATGGACCGGCGGGCCCAATTTGCGCCGCAGGATCTCGATGCGACGATCGCGCGCAGCAATGTGATCAGCGATGACCCGCTCGCCTATACGAGCGGGATGGCCATCGGCGGCACACAGGGGCGCTGCGTGCCCTTGCCGCCGGCCAACGGAACTGCGGCGCGCTACATGGCGACCTGCAATGTCGGTTACACCGCCAGCCAAGAAACGCGGACCTGCCCTGTGACATTGACGGCGCGGGTCGAGCAGCGGCAGGTCTACGGCTACTACTGCGTGGGCGGCAGCGGGGTCGACCCGGCTTCGGTCTACAACTGCAACCGCTACCCCGCGCCGCAATGCACGGTCACGCAGTCCTATCCGATCAACCTGTGCGATCCCTATTTCGGGATCTACTGGGGCTGCAACTCCGGCGACCTCAGGGTTGACCTCGTCAGTTGTACCGCGCCGGTCGATGGCGCCACACCCTATACGGTGACGGGCGAGAACGTCGTAACCACCACGCGCGATGAGAGCCAATGCGCCGGCCTCGCGGCCGACAGCTCGTGCCAGCAAGACACCGAGACGTGCACCGACAGCGATCCGGTAACCCGCATTGTCGATGGCATCGCCGTGACGCAGCCTTGCTGGGCATGGAGCCGTAGTTACAGCTGCGCGCAGTTTACCGAGGCTCAGGACTGCCAGACACTTGAAGACACCCCGGGCTGCAAGCTCGTGCGCGAAGACTGTCTCGCTGGCGAGCCCTGCCGCACCTGGGAGCGAGTCTATGATTGCCCGGTTCCGGACCAGCCCGCGAACAGCAATCAGTTCATCTGCGATGGCGATGTCTACTGCATCGATGGCTCCTGCGAGACTATCCAGCGCGAAGCCAATGACGAGTTCAAGGACGCGGTTGTCGCGTTGAACGCGATGAATCAGGCCCGCCGCGAATTCGATCCTGACAATCTAACCCTGTTCAAGGGGACCCGCGAAAGCTGCTCGTCGAAGGTTTTCGGCATTCTCAACTGCTGCAAGGGCAAAGGCTTCCCGCTGATTCCGGGCATCCAGCTGCTCGTGGCGCTGGGCTGCAGCCGCGAGGAGATGCTGCTACATCAGAAGGACGCGCAAGGTTTGTGCGCCTACGTCGGCACTTATTGCTCGTCCTCCTTCCTTGGCGTGTGCCTGACCAAGCGGAAGGTCTACTGCTGCTTTGAATCCAAGCTCTCGCGGATCCTGCAGGAGCAAGGCCGCCAGCAGCTGAACAAGCCCTGGGGCAAGCCGAAGACCGAGCAATGCTCCGGGTTCACCATCGACGAGTTCGCCCGACTTGATCTGAGCCGAATGGACTTCAGCGAAGTCTATGCCGAGTTCACCGACGCCGCCCGCCTGCCTGACGAACTGCAGGCCACCCAGGAAATCCAACAGAAGATCGAGGACTATTATGCCCGTGCACGCCAATAAGGCCGCGTGGCGGCTGCTTGCCGCCTGCGCGATTGCCAATGCCGTTTGCGTCCTTACGTCCGCAAACGCGCAGACGACCACCACCCAGACCGATGCGCTGCCACGCGCCGAGACGGACGAGCGGCAGGACAGCTTCTACTGCGCCGAGCGCCGGCTTGGGTACTGGTTCTACTGCAACCGGCCCAAACCGCCGGAACAAAAGGCACCTGCGCCAGCGGCGAGCGCCACGAGCCAGCTTGACGCGATCACGGCGACCTTGCGGGAGCTCAAGGCCAAGGCGATTCTCGAGCCCACGCCTGCCAATGTGACGGCCTACATCCGGTTCCAGCGGGCCCAGCTCGACCGGGCTTCACTCTTCAGCGACGTCTGGCAGCGGGCGATCTGGCAGGATCCCGAACTCGACTACACGCTGCAGCGCCCGGTTTCGACGCTCGGCAAGCGCCAGTGGCAGGATTCGCGCAGCGCGGAACGGAACGCGGCAATGGCGCAGCTCTCCGAGCGCTACGGGCTCTTCTACTTCTTCGCCCAGAGCTGCGGCGCCTGCGAGGTCATGTCGCCGATCGTACAGAGTGTTGCCTCGACCTGGCATATCGCTGTCCGCGCGATTTCGACCGACGGCGGCCCATCGCGGCATTTCCCGAATTACACGGTCGAGACCAACCAGCGCACCCGCATGGGCCTGGAGCCCAAGATTACGCCAGCTGTCGTGCTCTGGGATGCCCTGACCGGTCGCCCCATTCCGATCGGCTACGGCGTGATGAGCGCCGACGAGCTTCAGGACCGGATTTATCTCCTCACATCGAAGGAAGCTGGACGTGACTACTAGGATGAAAAGAGCCGTCGCTGCGATCCTTGCAGCTACCCTTCCTCTCACCAGTGCATCGGCCGACGTCGGCAGTTCGATGGACTCGTTTCTGAACGACGTCGGCGGCGCAGCCAACGTCAACGGGCCGACCGCGTTTCAGGGGCAGTCGGCCGGCTATTACAGCCTGGGCAATGTCTGGACGCGCTTTCCCCAGAAGACGACCAACATTGCCAACCTGCAGCTGCCGCGCGCCCGCGCAGGGTGCGGCGGTATCGACATTTTCGCGGGGTCCTTCAGCTTCATCAACGCGAGCGAGATCGTGGCGATGCTGAAGGCGGTCGCCAACAATGCCGTCGGCTTCGCCTTCAGCCTGGCGATCGACACGGTCTGCCCGGAATGCTCGAAGATCATGCAGGAGTTCAGCCAGAAGGCTCAGCTCATGAACAACCTCAACATCAATTCCTGCGAGATGGCACAAGGATTGGTGGGCGGGATCTGGCCGAAGGGCGACCTTGCCGACAAAGCCGTCTGCGAAGCTATCGGCAACTCCGAAGGCATCTTCACCGACTATGCCGCAGCCAAGCACGGCTGCGGCACCAGGGGGCAGCGTTCGAGCACGACTGCGCAAGGGTCGGGCAAGTATGACGACGTCAATCCCGGCGTGCCGCGAAACTACACCTGGACGATCCTCAAGAAGTCGGCGTTCTTCTCGCCCGGAGGCCGCTTCGACGAAGAGCTCGCCGAATATGCCATGACGCTGTTGGGCACGATCATCTACGTGCCGCCCAAGGACGATGAACCGGGCAAGTTCGTGCCGATCGTTGGCGAAGCCTCGTCGACGCTTGTGACCTCGTTGCTGGATGGCACCACGAACGGCAACGTCCTCATTTTCGACTGCGACGAGACGGAGAAGTGCCTCAACCCAGGTTTCAAGTCGCTGAGCCTGCCCGCATCGAAAGCGCTGCGGCCGCGCGTCGCGGCGCTCATTGGCGGGATGGTTCAGGCGATCCGCGATGATACGGCGATCACCGAAGAGCAGAAGGAACTGCTGCAGGTCGCATCGATCCCGCTGTACAAGATCCTGACCGTCCAGGCGGCCTATGGCCGCGGCATGCCGACCGACGACCGCGAGACCCTGGCCGAGATCGCCAGTGTCGACCTGCTGTTTGCCGTGCTCGACCGCATTGTCAGCGAGGCTGGCCGCTCAATGTCGAGCTTCATTGGGGCCGACGAAGCGAAGATCGCCATGTGGCAGAGCCAGGTCAATGTCGTGCGTCAGGCGCTGGCTGACCGGCAGGCCAACACGCATCTCAAGGTCAATGCGGTGCTGCAGATCATCGAGAAGACGGCGTTCATCGAGAACGTGCTGGCTGCCTCGATGTCTCCCGGCATGGCCGCATCGCTCGATTGGTCGCGCGGCGTCCAGAGCCGCGCCCTCACCCACTGACCGGGCCAACCACATCCAGGCGGGACAATAGACATGGTCGAGATTTTCACGGTCGGCGGCGGGGACTATCTGGTCAACGTGTTCCAGGCAGTCGCCGCCTGGACCGGCAATGGCGGCTACAAAAGCCTGCTCCAGGTGGTCATGGTGATGGGTCTTGGCCTTTCCGCCCTGACCCTGGCATTCAACCAGGACTGGCGGGCGTGGATCAACTGGTTCCTGGGCGCCACGCTCATCTACTCCTGCCTGATGGTGCCGCGGCTCGATGTCCATGTGACCGACCGGCTCAACCCGAGCCTTGCGCCGGCCAATGTCAGCAATGTGCCGCTGGGCCTTGCTCTCATGGCGAGCTTTACCAGCCAGGTTGGCGATTATTTGACGGGCTCGGCCGAGGTGGTGTTCGGCCTGCCTGGCGATCTCAACTATTCAAAGAACGGCATGATCTACGGTGCGCGGCTCTACGATGCGACCCGGTCCTTGCGGATTTCCGATCCCGAGTTCGCCGCCAATCTCGATGAGCATTTCCGGCAATGCGTGTTCTACGACGTCTTGCTCGGCCGCTACTCGATGAAGGAGCTGGCGGAGACAGGCGACATCTGGGCGACGATCGCGCCGGGAAGCCAGGCTCGGGCGCAACGGTTCCTGACCCGCGATGCGACCACGGGCCAGGTGGGCTCGAACATCGTGACCTGCCGCGAGGCCTACGACACACTCAATGCGCAGTGGGCCGGGCTGGTCGATGCAATGGGTTCGGTGTTCGGCCGCCAGCTCTACCCCAACCAGACGGCCGCGCTCGCCAAGGCCAAGCTCTTCGCCGACCTGCCGGTAGCCTACCAGTATCTGACCGGGGTCTCAGCGAATGCGACCGAGATCTTCAAGCAGACGTTGACGATCAATGCGATGAGCCAGGCCATGCACTCGATGTCCGGCAGCAGCGGCACTGGCAATGTCGACGTCTATGCCCAGACCCGCGCCGACATCCAGACCGAGCGGACTTATGGTTCGATCGCGAGCAACGCGATGAAGTGGGTCCCGCTCCTGAACGTCGTGCTGACCGTGCTATTCTACGCCCTCTTCCCGGTGCTGTTTCCCCTATTCCTGCTTCCCAAGACGGGGCCGATCGCTCTCAAGGGCTATGTGACGGGCTTCTTCTATCTCGCGGCCTGGGGGCCGTTGTTCGTGATCCTCCACATGATGCTGATGTACAAGGGCGCCGCCGACATGAGCGCGGTCACGGGCAGCAGCGGCCTCAGCCTTGCAAGCTTTACTGGCATGGCCGACGTGAACAGCGATATCGGCCTGCTGGCAGGCTACCTCATCGCATCGGTCCCGTTCCTGGCAGGGGGTGTGGCCAAGGGCGCCATGGCGATCTCGCACCACGCGACGAGCTACCTCAACCCGAGCCAGAACGCGGCGGAAGAAGCGGCCCGAGAGGCGAGCACCGGCAATGTCTCGCTCGGCAACACCAGCTTCGAAAACTCGAGTGTCCTCACGCGTCAGTTCGCCCAAGGCACGATTGCCCCAAGCTTCACCTATGGCGCGCCGCAGACGCGAACATTCAGCGACACCGGCTCGATGACGACGAGCTTCCCGGATGGCAGCTACGACCAGATCCCGACCTCCAGCTATCCCTTCACGCCGACGCTGGGCCAGGAGTTCACGGCGCGCCTTTCGACGATGGCATCGCAGGCCCGCGCCAACAGTGAGACCTATGCCAATGTCGCGACGGAATCGACGAGCAGCGCCGTCACGAAGTTCCGCGAGCTCAGGGACCAGTTCAGCCGAGGCGCATCCTTCGAGAGCGCGGCCGGCACCTCGAATTCCGACAGCATCCAGACCGCGTTCAGCGAGGTCGATCAGGCATCGACCAGTCTACAGCGGCAATTCGGGCTTTCCCGCAGAGCGGCCGATGACATTTCAACGGCCTGGTTCCTCGGTGGTGAAGCCGGCGCCAAAGCGGGCATCTCGAACGGTGTCGCTTCGGCTAACGTCGGCCTAAAGGGCGGCGGGACACGTACATGGACCGACAGCGACATCGGCATCGCTTCGGAAGACCGTTCGCGGATCTTTGGGAGCCTGTCCCAGATGTCTGACAGCCGCAATTGGTCGAGCACCCGCGATGGGTTCGTTCGCTCGGTCAGTACCGCATCAAGCTCATCGATCTCGAGCACCGCAAGCGGCATGAATGCCTCTCTGACGGAAGCGCAGAGCTTCACTATCGAGGCTCGCCGAGCCGAGGAGCTTGCCAATCGTCTTGAGAGGCAAGCGTCTTTCTTCGAGGGAAACAGCGCTGCAGGCAATCTCAATCTGTCCCAAGCCTACCGAGAATGGGGTCTCGCCGAGATCGAAAGCAACCGCGATTATTATGGCAACGCTCGGTTCGACGACGTCACTTTCCAGCTCAGTCCGGAAGGCCAGGCATTGCAGGCCAAGTTCATTGAAAGTTATGCCGATCAGCTTCGCGACGGCATCGAAAATCGCCTCGTACTCGCCCCCGGACTGCCCGTATCCCGACCGGCGATTTCAAGCGCGGGATCCGTGCGCGGCCGAGCACAGACAGGCGGCGAGGGTTCCGGTTCAGTACCCCGTGTGGGTGCCGGCGACCTCCATGGAGAGGTGCAAAGGGCTCAGGCGGCCGGTCGCCAAAGGATCAGCGGATCTACCGAACGCCTCGACGCCGTTACAAATGGAGCCCAGGGTGCCAGTGCAGAGGCAGCGGATGACGTGAAGGAGTGGTAATCTGCAAAGATCACCACAGGCCAAATGACGCACCAGCCAGATAAGAGAAAACCGCTGCAACGACAATTAGGACAGCTATCGTCAGCTTACGCCCCCAAGGGTCGGCCCAGGACTTCTTGATACGATACTCCATCAGGCGATTCTCGAGGAGCGCCTGATCAAGCTCCGACAGCCCATCCCAATTTCGGGATGCAGGTCGGCTGCCAGTATCGATGTCAAAGTTGCTCATGATCGCATTCATCTCGCCGCTCCTTGGAACATAGCAGAAACGAGGATAGTAACCAGCAAAACATGCCCTGCATCGGAAAGTGCGCAGCCTCTCCTCCAATTCGGTCTAGGCCGTCACGTATCGGCGTCTTGATCCGGCAAGAGCATCATCTCGCTTCGGATGCCTGGACGGGTCATCATGTCCGCGACAGTCGGCAAGCTTTGCGACATTGCATCAAGGAGATCAGCCTCTAACGCCCGCATCTGTGGGATGTCGATTTCAGGCGGCTTCGGACTGTCCGAGCGACCTAACGTGTTCAATAACTGAAGGACTTCCCAGTCTCGGAGAATATGGATCTGAGCTGCGTTATCGCGCCAAGCACCTAGGATAATTCGAGTAACCGAGTGGTCCTGGCCAGTGACCTGATCCTCAACTGAGGCGATAAGCAAGGGAGCGGGCAATCGCGTGCAGGTCGCCAGAGCCGATTGGAGGTTTTCCCCTTCCTTCAGCGCTCGATCGAAAAGCGTGTGCCCCACACCGACAAGACGGACTGGGCCTTCGCCATTGCCTAAGCGAGCATTGCGATCGAACAGCAGCCCCTTGTACCGATCCTGCATAGCGTAGTCTTCGTCGGCCCATTTCTCCGGCGTCAGAACGTCTAGACCATCGTCCCTCCGGAAAATGCGCCGCCCCTTCGATTCCATCACCATCGAGAAGAATCGTTCGAGATCCGGGAGATCAACCTGCGGAAGGTTTCTTCCAACTTGGGCAAAGTCGAAGCGAGTTACATTGCCAAGCATGGTCTTGACCTTATCGACTAGGTCTTCTCCGCCAATCGTAGCAGATTCCCGGTCGAACCACCGATCGAGGCTTTCTCGCGGCTGGGTCTGGCCTGCAGCAAAAATCTTCTCAAAAGCGCTTGGACCAGTCATGCCAATGACGAGCTGGCTGATGTCTTCTCGCTCATCCATTGCCTCGTCCAAGGTGCGCTGGATTCGCTCGAGCTTGGCGTTCAGGAGGTCCCAAATGCGCGCCTCCACCGTGTCTGGGTTCCTCAGAATGAACACTTGAACCGGCCTTGTCTGACCGTAGCGCGACAGGCGGCCGACACGCTGATGAAGCCGCATGGGATTCCAGGGCATGTCGACATGAATGAGCGTCGCGCAGCGCTCCTGAAGATCGATCCCTTCACCCGCTGCCTCAGTTGAAACCAGAAAGCGGATCGTGCCTTGGTTGAAAGCTTCCGCTGCCGCATCGCGCGACCAACTTTTCGGGCCCCGCGAACCGTCCGCCTTGGTGACTTCATCCAAGCGTTCATCACCGTTGATGAAGCCGCAGCAACCGTGACCAAATCGAGCATGCAGCGCATCAACGACGAGAGCCTGGGTTGCTTTGTATTCGGTGAAGAGCAGCACTGGCTCGCCGGTGGGCAAATCGCTCGCGATGAGATCAACCAGTCGCTCGATCTTCCGCTCTTGCTGAATGGGTGCAGCCAACGCAAGCAGCTCATCCAGGCGAGCGATCTCGCCCTCCATCAGTTCGGCGAGCATCTTGCCCCACGCCTCTTCGTCAGCCCGCGCGCGATCGTCCAATGTCTCGTCGTCATCACCCTCTGTTATGGACACAGAAGGCGTACGTGCCTGTTCAGCAACATCTGCGAGCTTGGCGCGGCGTTTGGTCAAGGCGCTTCGGATCGCAGCAATCGAACTCGCCGCAAGCTTCTGCAGCGCAATCAGCAAGAGCATTCTTGCCGACTGTGCCCGACCATCGAGGGTCGATGCATATGCTCGCCCATCGATGATGAAGGCACTCAACGTTTCGTAGAATGCGCTTTCCGCAGCGCTAAAGGCGTACTCCCTTGTTTGCACTGAGACCGGCGTGAAAAGGCGGTTGCCTTTGAGATCGGTAACGGTCGCCTTGTTATTACGGATCATCACATCCGGCAGCTTGGCCAGTTGCTCGTCGATGTCGTGCTCAGGTCCGAACTGATCCGGATCGAGGAGGCTCAGCAATGACAGAAAGCCGAAGTCCTTGCCCCGATGTGGCGTGCCCGTGAACAGAAGAAGAGAACGGATTCTGTGCCTTTCCTCCAGCGCGCGAAGGAGCTGAAAGGAAAGGGTCTCTCCCGTGCGTTCATCCGCATGCAAATGATGCGCCTCATCGACCACGACTGCGTCCCAAGGATCGGCCACAAGAAACCGGCTGCCTTCAGCCCGTCCGTCGGCGACTTCCCGGCGCAGCGTGTGGACCGACGCGACCACCATGTTTGCCGTATCCCAGAAATCCACAGCAGGTGTATCAACGGAGCGATCGTAGACCTGCAGGCGGATATCAAACATCTGCCGCAGGCGTTTCTGCCATTGGGGCACTAGCTTTGCTGGTGCCAATACCAGCAGGCGGCGAATTTGAGCCCGAGCAACCAGAGGCATGAGCACCAGACCGGCTTCGATCGTTTTACCCAACCCCACGTCATCGGCCACCAACCAGCGGAACGGGAAAGTTCGATTAACCTTGTGACACACCCAGAGTTGATGCGGGAGCAGCTGGACACGTGATCGAGAAAACACCCCCCACTGATCGTTAACGGACCGGATTGCCATGGCGCTAGCGCGCATCAAAGTCTCGGCACTGTCGTCAAAAGTCCCCGTCGACAGCGCTTGATCTAGCGACCGAGCAAGCGTGAGTTCTGAGCGAAGAACCTGCTGAATCGTCGCGCCGAAACGCGCAACAACGAATTCTCCTGCATCGGCAATAACTTGACCCACCCCGTGGCGTGGGTGAGTGACTCTTGCGTCAGCGGCTAGTGCTTCAGGCATCGTCATCTTCTGCATCGTCCCAGTTGTTGTCTGGCCATTCGTCGACGTCTGCATCGTGAAGGATCGACACGAGGTCATCGCGGTGCTTGGCAAGTGTGATTACGTGCAATGGCAAATCGCCATCGCCATCGAAATGAGCGGCATCACCAATGCGACGCTCTACCGCTCCATACAGGGCGCGTCCCTCGTCGATGCCACGCTCAAACTGGCCCATGCCGAGCGTGTAAGCGAGGCGGCGGACGCGTTCCGCCGCACTCCAGCCATAAGGCATGATCTGCTCGAATTGCGCCTGAGAATAGATACCTTTGCGGCCCAATTCGCGCACAAGCCAGTTGGCGCCAATGCCAAGCGATCTTGCTAGAGGGGCTGCTTCAATGCCCATACGAGCGGCGACGTGAGAGAATGCCGGTCGCAAATGTCCGCGCAGGCTCACGTCACCCTCTTGGGCGATCACCGCAGGCAATTTGCGGAACAGTCTCTGGTAGCTTTCGAGATGCCGCGCGATCATGCATAGATCAGGAAGGCATCTGCGCCACATCAGGTAGTTTTCATCGGCATCTGGATCGCTCCAGGCTCGGAGGCGCTCGACAAAAGGCCTCAGCTCCTCGTCACAAGGGTCGATTGTCGCGAGTTCGTGCCACCAGCCATCTTGGATTGCCTTGGTAACAAACTGCCGGGATTGAGCCGGCTTAATCCTCCCCAGTGTCTGGAAGGTTGCTAGGGAAAGCATGGTGAACCAAGCGGGCTTATCTCCGTCAGCGAGGGCTGCTGAGGAAAAATCTTCAGGATACACGGCTCGATCATAGGCAGCCCGCAAATCCCCACGATTGTCGCGCCACCATTGCGCGATCCTTGAGAGCGCCTGCGCAGCGTCAGGTTGCCAGGGGCTGATTGGATCGACCGGTGTTGAAGGGAGGCCGAATGAATACCCTAGCTTAGCGAGCAACCGGTTCTTCTCGTCTTGCCTCAGCCCGGCCAGCAGAGGGGAGTTGGCGAGTTCGTCGACATTGGGTAGCCACTTGGCCGCGCTTGCCAATAGAGCGACAGTCCGATCATCCGCACCGACCAGATAACGTATGAAGGCTTGCTGGCGTGCGGGGCTGTCACCGGCAGTCTCAGCCCATTTGGCGACGGGTAGCTGACCTGCCTGTTCACGGGCGAAGGCAGCGAGCTCAAAGGCGGCGCCTACGTACTCTGAGGAAAGACGGCCCGAAGGAGGAGCGAATGCAGCCCTGCCTTGTTCATCGTTGTCGCCCAGCGGAAACGCTAGAAGACGGATCAGCTGCCAACTTCCATCTTCGGCGAGCCAGAGCCGCTCACGCAGTAACTTGCGGAATTCTGATTGTTCCTCACCGGTCATCGCCTGCGAAACTGCTTCCTCGCAAAGACAGGAAATGCGTCCCGCCAGCCCAGGATCTATGCCCTCGGCTCCAGCAAGGTTTTCGGCCAAGGTGACGACATCCAGTCGTTGCCCCGAAGGCAGCCCAACAGATTTCAGAAGCTGTCCTGTTTCCTCGGTGACAACTGCATTCTTGAATTCCACTTCGGCGAGCAAATTCGAGATCGCAGCTTGAGCATCGCGATCGGCAAGCGCTCCCGACAAGCGCCATTTGACATCAGCCGCGCGCGTTGCACCGCCGAAAGCCAGCGGCACCACGGGGCGCTCCGCCCATAGCCTCGCAAGGCCTTGGCCTGACTTGTGTAGTGACTGCTCGGACCCCTGGCTTGCCAGATCTTGTGCAAAAAGCTGCACCAGCTTGAGCCAAAAATTGTCTCGTCCTTCCGGATCGAGACCTGTCGCTCGCGCGAAGCTTGACCAGTCAGCAAGACAATGGTCGTAAAAAGCGATGAGCCGTGGCCCAAGAGCAATGCCAAGCCGGGCAAATCGGCTATCCTTCTCATCGGCCGTGCCAGACAATTGGGTACGCCCCGGATCAACCGGAAAGCGGCCTTCCAGAAGCCAGGCCCCCCGGCGACGTTCACCAACGAGCGGGACAAGGTGCCAAAACTGCGGCACATCATGCGGAAACGAGTAGGGCCCATTACGTCCGAAGGGCAGGAAGAGCCGGAAATCGCTCCCTAAATCGAAGCGCAATACGTGGCGAGTAGCATCGATTGTCAGCCAGCTCACGCCATCGACAAGAGGATGCTCCTCATGTCGGAACACGGTCTCACCGTCTGGAGCCACCACCTCGATGGATGCTTCCTGACCGAGCGCCGCCAAGAACGGAGCCGCCTCCCGAAACGCTTCCCAAGCGTCAAGCGCATCTCCTGATCGGCCCGGAGCAACCGGAAGTTCGATAAGAGTCGCTTTGCGCCCCCTGTCATGGAATGGGGTGACCGTCCTGCTTCCCCCTGCCCAATCTGCAGGGATCATGCCTCCCAAGATCCGGATAGCTATGCCTCCGCTGGCGAGGCGAACTTCGTCGGCAAGCATATGCACGGTCTTGAATCCAAGGCCGAAGCGACCGGTTACCCGATCTCCATCTTTGGCAGAGTGATTGATGGCGAGCATATTCGAAAGGTCCCGTCGGTGCCCTTCTTCCTCTGCCTTGCGTGGATCACTCCCTGGTTGATTGATGGGGCGCCCCCAATGGATCACTCGCAAGCAAGTGATCATTTGATCGTCATTGTAGATCGCTTCTACCCGGAAGCGTCCGATACCGTGCCATTGCGCCTGGGCATCGACAGCATTCTGGTACAGTTCGAAAACCACGCGATGCGGAGCATAACCCATCTCGTCGATCTTCTGACGGGTGGCTTCGAGAAGCTCCCTCGCCCCGTCGTCCGACTGCGCGGCTGCCCAAAGTGCGTTGCGCGCCTTGTCCCGGTCGCGTGGTGCGTCGCGATGATAATCATTCAATGCCGCGCGCATTACGGGCCCGGTCTTGATGCCGGCCAAGCGATCATGAAGCACCTCCTGCAATTCTTCACAGGTGTCTGCGAGCGTGCGCTGATCGCTTGTAAAATAGCTGTCCAAGAGCTCCGACAATGCCGCCTTGTGACGTTCGAAGCCTAGCATCAGAGCCGGAGCCAGTTTTTTGACGAACTGATGCAACAACAGCCGCGCCTCGGATTCATCGGATGGCGATACCGGTCCGATCACGAGGTCATAGACGTGTCGATAGCCATATTCGTCGCGCTCAATTCCTCTCTGGATACAATCCAGCAGCAGCGCATCGTCTTTGCCAGACAGCGGAACGGTGCAGTCCGTTCCAGCAGCTGATCGCACCGTAACGTGCCCGTGTTCCGGCAGCTCGACTGCAAAACGCAGTTCAGCAAGCCGGTCCAAATTTGCGTTGGTCAAGCCACGGTGTTCGTCGGCCAAATTGTCGAGATCATCGCAAATGCGGTGGAATGATCGCTGACCTTCCCATCTGGCCGCGAGCGACTGGATCCTATCATCACGACCAAGCATCGCCAGAGCTAGCAGAATCCCATCATGCACATCGTATTGGCTGACTGGAGTGAAGGCGCGCTCGACACTCTCGAGCCAGTCCGCCTTGGCAGACTTGCTGGCTGGAATGGTGTCTGTTTTTTGATCGTCGGGCTGTTCCAGTTTGCCCGCATAATCGCGTGCGAGGAGCGCCGCAGGGTCGATACCTGCTGCTCCTAGCGCAACCCTGTCTGCCCTGCTGAACCCACCTGCTTCGGTCGGTACAAGGAGATCGGGCGGCAGATAGCTGGACGCTTGCGTCAAAGCACGCAGATTTCGGGCAAATGTTGAGCGGTAAAGGCGCCGTGCTGCTTCAGCATTCGTGCCGAGCCCGCTCAGTGCAGCCATTGCATTCATTTGAGCAACGGTGTCGGCAAGAGAGGGCGCGCTCAAAACTTCAGTCATTCCCGCGATGACCTCATCGGCCACTCCGTCGCGAAGAGCCGCAGAGATCAGAGGCCACGCTTCTGCATCAAGGCCAACATTCGAGGTCGCCAGCTTCGCTAGCTCATCTAGGTGCTCGACGACATCAAGGCAAAGGCCGGTGGCTTCGTGGTCAGCGGCAAGGCGGGCGGCAAAGAGAAATGACTGGGATCGATCGGGTCTTAGCCTCGCCAAGTGCCGCTGCACACTTTCTTCGCGAAGGGAGCCGGGAAGCATGCTTGCGAACAGAAGTCCGCCTTGGTCGATAATCAGCTCCTCGAGCGCATGTTCAGCATCCAGAGGCAGGTCGAGGACTTTGGTCGGTATCCAAGCATTCCCGTCCGCAGCAATCCAGGCGGTCGCCTGAAGCTTTTCTATCAGATCATCAGGCACTTGCTCGATTGCGCCCAATGCTGAAGCAATTTCCGAGGTAAACTGATGGGGATTTGGCGCGGACAATGCTGTGCGGATCGCGGCTTCAGGCCCCCAGCGCCCGATAAGCCTGTTTTGAACCGCCGCTGCTAAATGATCGCCCCAAAGCTCGACCAGACGGGTAAATGGCAAGAGCGCAGGTGCAACATCCGAAACACGACCGCTGAACAGATCAGTGGCCGGAAGAAGGGGTTCACGCTGGTCGGATCGGTGCAAGGGCAGCGACTTCAAAATATCGTCATCGATCCCTGACTTGAGCAATGCCATAGCCTTGGAGTCGTCCATCGGCGGCATGGTGCCAGCACACTGCGCATCGCGAAGCCATGCGCCTAATTCGGCAAGATCGATCCGTCGCAGGCCAATGTGATCGCGCAATGCCTTTTTCAATTCCGCCGCAGTCGCGGACGCCACGAGGCGATCTTCCCTGTCCTGCAACAGCGCCAGTACCAGATCATCGAGTATCCCACCGAGCTCATCGAGCTCAATCAGATTGACGTGCGAAGGCAAAGCCTGATCTCGCGCAACAAGGCGCCGCAACTCCTCGCGTGGAGCATCGGCACCGAGCAGTTCAGCAAGCTCGCCACACTTGCCAGGATCCCCGAAGCGATCAACCTGCCGCAAGACTGCAAGGAGGCAATCGGCCTTCTTGGCCGAGGCCAAATCCCCCAACCCTCCATCTTTCAATGTAACACGGTAAATCGGGGGTGAGAGGACTGCGCCAGCGAGCACGACCAGCTCCCGATTTGGTGCCGCATCGAACAGCAAACCCTTGCGCTTCAATCCCGCGATGGCGCCCAAAGATAGCCGCACTTCCTCTTCGGCTTGCATCATGCGCGCCGGAATAACCTGCAATTCGCTACCCCGACGATCCGCCGCCAATGCGTCGAGCGATGGACCGTTCCTCAAGAGATGCGATATCAGCGTCGAAGCTTCCTGCGCTATGGTTCCTCGAGATGACAAAAAGGGTTCGGCGGCGGTCAACAGTTCGATTGTTTCGTTGTGCCCCAATTGCCGGGACATCGCCCCACCCTGCTCCGACCACGCAGCCTTAACCGGAATGCTACCTCCAGCGGCAGCCAACGCATTTAGGAGCTCACGATTTTCTACGCTCGGCGGAAGAACAAAGATGCGATCCTGCGGGAGGCGTCGGACAAGCGGCTTTAGCTTGTCAGCAGTAGCGAAACTTTGCTCGACCATGGCGATGGCGCTGCGGCAAGTTTCGACCAACGCCATCCGTGTTGCTTCGCCGGGCTGTGCGCCCTCGAGCACCGTCGCCAGCGTTTCGGCGATCTGTCCTTTTTGGAAGGCGGCCGGCCCGGCAAGGCGCACCAAGTCAGCAAGCTGCGCATCCGGCCAGTGTGGATCAGCATCAGCCAAGACCGTGCCGAATGCCAAAACGATGCCGTTTTCGCTGCACCACTCCTCGAGTCTAGGAAAAGCGGCCTTGAGGCGGGCAATCGAGGTTGCATCGCTTCTCATCACCGGACGCAGCGAGTCACCGGCGCAAACCCGCCAGCTTTCCGCCTTGTCGCCCGTCCAGCACCGGGCAAGAGCCTTGCCCTGGCAGGCTTCCACACGGTGCTCATGCCACCATCGCGTACGCTGTAATGCTCGGATCAGCGCATGACGATCTGCATCACTGGGTAAGCTGGGCAAGGTATCTGCAATCGCATCCAGCAGCAGCGGCAGCGCCGCCTCGCGGCGGAGCGCCTGGTTCCAACGGGTTTCGATATGATCGTCTTCACGCAGTTTTCGCCGGTCGCTCGACACGAAGAAATAGCCGTGCACGAGCAGATCGATATTGTCCGTTCCGCGTTCGAGTGGTTCGGAAAACAGAGGTTCACCCAGCGGCAAGTAAACGGCAGAACGCAACCGCAAGTGGCCCATACCTTCACGGGCAGCAGATCGGCACAGGATTACTGCACCATGCGGATTCGCCTTGGGCGGAATGAGCTTACCGTGGATGTCGAACACCTTGTCCCATCCATCGGCCGTCAACAGTCGCGCAGCTTGCCCATCATGCTTCCATTGCTGGCGTCCGCTGAACGAGAGCTCGAAGCCAGCTCCCTCAACGTTACCGTAAATGCTCGGGGCCCCGCTCTCCACACCCGGGCCAGACAAGCGCCGGGCACCGCTACGCAGGGAGATCCTGCGCACCTCGCCCGCGACTGGCATGATCTCCACGCTCTCCAGATTGCGGAGGCAGCACAATGTCGCGGCCAATTCCTCACCATCGAGGATATCAGAGATCGCTCCGTCGGGGTGCCAGTTCGTATCCGACAGGCACAGCCCGGCCCCGGGACGCAGATGTGGGGTGCGCAGCGGCAGGAACAGCGCCATGCCCCGCTCCATGCCGAGCGCCGCGGCCTTATCGAGTAGCATCTTCGCTTCGGTGGCAGAAAGTTGAGGCCAGTCGCGATGTGCCGCATCGGCTTCAGCAACCTGTTCCCATGGGTTCATGATCAGCGTTTGTGGTCGGCCTTCGCGATCCTCCACCCGACCAAGCGCAATGAATGCGTCGCACAGATGATAGACTGATTTTTGTCCTAGACCGAACCGCCCTACTGCCGACCGTTCATCCGCTTTGCTCCCGCCGCTGGCGCGGGTGATCGCGTCCATATGCCGGGCAAGGACGGGACCATCATTTGCGACAATCAGCCCAGGGGTTCGCAGCAGTGGGTTAGTCGCTTCATCGAACCCAGCGTGACCGGCCACGACCATCCGGCGAGCACCCGCGTCTTCGGCGTTCTGGAGCAGCTCCTTGAAGATCGTGAAACCCGAGGCATACCCCTCCCGCAAAATCTGCTGCAGGCGAAGAATGTCGCTTTCCGCTGAATGCACTAACCCGCTGGATCTGATCTCCATCTCCGTTGGATAAGATCCGAGTACGTCAGAACCGGTCGCATCCCCCTCAGTCACATGCCCCCCTTCAGCAGCTCAATCCGATTTTCGCCGTGAACTACTGACATTAACGTGCGCACAATACGTTAAAAGTGATGAAGTTTGGCCCAGGGAAGTAACTGCTCAGCGGGGGTGGCTTATAGTGGCCTTAGCAGGCGACTGCGAATTTGCCATCGACGAGGTCTCGGATTGCTTGCAGGGCGGACTGGCCCGAGAGGCGCGCCGGGCCGGTGACCGAGCGGTATCCGGCACGGATTTGGGCACCCCAGTCGGAACGGTAACCGTTTGTGACCTTGGGGAACACGACCGAGGGGTGGATTTCCCGCTCGGAAATATTGTTGATAGCGGGGAACCTCGCCGATGGTCAGGAATGCGGCATAGGCCGCCAAGGTTGTATCCATTAGGCTGCTTTGTCGCTTGGGCGAAAGAGACGGGCCTCGCAAAGGTCTTCAATGACGACGGCATTCCGTGGTGCAGACTGATTATGGCCGTGGTCGCGAAACGCGCCGGCAAGCCGGTCGCGGAAGGTCCGCTCTGGGCGCGCAACTGGGCGAAGTTTGGGAAAGCTGCTGATCGGGCCCAGCTCGACGACATCCTGGTGTTTCACCGTGCACGGGGTTCCGGCCATGTCGGGCTCTATGTTGGCGAGGATTACTTTGCATTCCACGTGCTTGGCGGCAGCCAGTCCGACGACGTAACTATCACCCGGATCGCGCCCGGGACCGCTGCATCGCCATTCGCTGGCCGGTCTACCGGCAAGACGCCTGTGACCGCGAAGCCGGTCCAGCTCGCGGCCAGCGGCGCTCTATCCACGAACGAGGCCTGATCGGTCGCCGCCATCACCGACCTGTCCGCCCGCGATTCCCGTGGGCATTTTTGTGGAGAAACGACATGGAAGAACTGAAACCGTGGTGGGCGTCCAAGTCCATCTGGACCGTCGCCATCGGCAGCCTGTGGGGCGTAGCCACGGCGCTCGATATCCTGCCAGAGGGGCTGATGCAGGCGAACATCCTGACCGTGGTGCTGGCACTGACCGGGATCGGAAGCGTAGTATTCCGGAAGACGGCCAGGGCGCGGATTCTCTGAACAGGTCTACGATTCGATGGTATCTGCAGCTACTTGCTTCGAACATAGTTGCACCGCGGCCTTACTGGACATTCGCTGCAACGGGGTCGGCGCGACTTGCACACGAGGGCCGCAAAATCAAGAATGGCCCAGTTTGCCATTTCTGGCTGAGGTCCGCGCGCAAACCAAAAGGCGGCATCTCGTAACCAAGGGTCGTGCCGAATATCTGCACGGCTTCGCGGGTGGATAAATCGTTCGATTACCCGAGACATGTTCACGTCAAGCAGCGGGGCAGGTTCGCCATATTGGAACAACGCTATCGCGCTCGAAACGTATTGCCCGATTGCAGGAATCTTGCGGCGTTCTCGAGGATTATGCGGAAATTGGCCAGATACTGAGATGGCATATTTAGCCAACCCTAAGAGGGAGGCCGCTCGTTTCCGCCATAAACCCAACGGCTTGAGAAAGGTTGCAAGGTCCTCGGGCTGAGCCAGTGCAAGTGCTTCCCAGGTTGGGAAGCGCGAGAAAAATGCATCGTAGAATTTCGACACGGCGGTCACGGTGGTTCGCTGTAATAGAACTTCTACCACGATCCTTTCGTACGAGCTTGCTGCATTCGCACGCCATGGATAAACTCTGCCGGCTTGCCTTGCCCAATTGAGCAGGTCAGAACGTAGGCGCGTCAATTTTCGCTTCTCTCCGACCTGCAACCGATCAGCAGCAGGTGTGCTTCGGCCTCGGCATGAGATAGGCCGGCCGGGCTTTACATCCACCATCTCCCGGATCCCTTTCGAATCGACACGTTGGCTATCTTAGGCGCTCGCGACAGCTGCGTTGAGATCACTTAGAGGCGAGAGTTGGGTCGATTTCACCGTTTTGCCAGCTTGTCCGGCCGGCTACGAGCGCCAATCCAGCCGGCTGCGCTCGTCCGCCTTGAGCTGAGCAACTCCCCATTGGTCAGTGAATGGAGAAATCCGGTGGCATATCGATAGGCCTCTTGTCTGCATCAGGCGAGGACGGCTATCGTGAGCGGCTCAGGCGCTATAGCTTGGTGCTGTCGAAGGAATGCAGCGGTGCGGCAGGTAACATCGAACTCTCGTCGCCCTTGCGCTGGCCGTAGCTAGCGAAGTGCTTGAGCTATGCTAAAATTACCTTGTTGCGTTGATTTATTGCGATTTCTCAGTTACCCAGGAATATCAGCATAGTGCCAATGAAGCGATCTAAAAATGTGGGGCAAATAAAAGTGACAGAAGATCAATGCGACGACATGTCATTTGCCCTAAAAGCCGATAATTCAATTGATTATTTTCCTGATGCATTTGCGGATGTTTCAGAAAATATCGAAACTAGCGGCGTCATTGGGCGGCATAAGGTTGTTTCATATTTTGCCGGTTGCGGTGGGATGGATCTCGGCTTTCACGGCGGATTTGAGGTTTTCGGGGCCACTGTACCCGAGCTCGATTTTGAGATCGAGAAGGCATACGACTTTGATGAACGATGCGTCGAGACATACAAGCAAAACATCTCTGATCGTATCGAGCAAGTAGATCTATCCAATTTTGACCCAAAGAACGCACCAAGGGCTGACGTCCTTATTGGTGGCTTTCCGTGCCAAGATTTTTCGTCATGTGGACCCAAGCGTGGATTAACGTCCTCTAGGGGGCAGCTCTACAGATCTTTGATAGATTACATGATGCATCATAAGCCGAAAGTGGTGATCGGTGAAAATGTTCCGCACCTCGCTAGGATGCAAAAAGGTCAAGTCTTAAAGACAATTTTAGAGGATTTGTCTTCAACAGGTTATAAAGTCGAACTCTGGAACTTGTACGCTCCTGACTATGGAATTCCCCAGAACAGGCGACGACTATTTTTTGTCTGTGTGCATCCAGATTTAGACGGCTTTCCGGAGCAGCCCGCTCCAGAATTTGGGCGAGACGACGGTGGGTATCGGTCAATCTCGTGGGCGATTGATGACCTTAAACACACTCTTGACGAAAGCGTTCCAAATCAAAGCCAATACTTTCTAGCAAGCAAGGCTAAAAAGGGTAACGGTCAAGGGGATGAGAAAAGTAAGCGAGATCATCCAGCGTATACCGTAAGAGCTAACGCAAAATCACGAGTTCAGTTTCATTATAGCTTAGAGAGAAGATTGACCGTCAGGGAATGCGCGCGCCTGCAGACATTTCCAGATGATTTCGCGTTCCCGCATTCCGCAACTACAAACGTGATGCAAATCGGAAACGCAGTTCCTCCTATACTGGCCCATAAAGTGGCCGAAGCGGTCTCCAACTTCCTCAAGGCTTCGAAAATATGACCACCTTGCAGACACTGCAAACTGCAGACATCACGCCAAGTCCTCGTATTCTTTGGGTTTTGGGGCAAATTCCCTTTCGACCCTGGCAGGCATTGGCGGAGTTGATCGACAACTCGCTCGATGCCTTCTTGGCGGCTGAGCGTGAGGGCGCGCTCCCCGACAATGCGCGGATCGATGTGAATTGGTCAAGTTCCAATGTAGCCGCAGAAAAGCGGGTGATCGAAATCTCCGATAACGGGCGCGGAATTGACCTTGAGACTGTCACATTGGCGGTTCGCGCAGGGTACACCAGCAATGACCCAGTCGGGAACCTCGGCCTTTTTGGGATGGGCTTTAATATCGCCACGGCTAGGCTGGGTGGAGTAACTCGTTTCCTGTCGACACGCGCCGCAAGCGACGAATGGGCTGGGATTGAAATCGACTTTCGCGATTTGGCGAAGCGTGGATCCTTCAGCGCTCCTATCGTGAAAGAGCCAAAGGCAGAGTCTTCTCTGACCGGCACCAAGGTTGTCATTGCCGATTTGAACGAGGGAAATTTCAAGGAACTGCGAGATCGAGAGACTGAGCTCCGCAAGACCCTCGAAGACGTCTATGCACCTATTCTCAGAGATAAGAAGGTCGCGATCTACATAAATGGCCAGCGGCTATCGGCACGTCCCTACTGCATCTGGAATTCAGATCGTGGCGTGGTCCGTGATGGAGCCAAGGTGGCCGCCGTTTTAAACATCGATCGGGACCTAGGAAGTGCCCTATTTGATGTTGATAGAAATCAATACATTCCCGGCGCCATGGAGGTGGAGCTCCGTGCCAAACTTGCTAACGGAATAGTCCTTCCGGATAATATTGTTGAACGGCATAGAAAGTTGCGAGGCTGGATTGGCGTCCAACGGTATGCAGACCCGAATGACTTCGGTATCGACTTCGTCCGCAACGGTAGAAAAATACTTATAAAAGACAAAAGGCTATTCTCGTGGGAAAACCCACTGTCTGGCGAAGTCGTCTTGGAGTATCCCGTCGAGCTTGGAACGACTGTCGGTGGCCGCATCGTTGGGGAGGTTCACGTCGACTATCTGGTTCCGACCTATCAAAAAAATGACTTTGATCGCTCCGAGAGCTCTTGGGTCGAGACGGTCCTCGCCTTAAGGGGCGACGGTCCTTTCTTGCCCAAGAGAAGGAAGGCTATGGGCTATTCAGATGCAGTGACATCTCCCATCGGATTGCTTGCAAATGCATATCGTCGTAGCGACCCAGGTACGCGCTGCTTAGCGGCACCGAACAGTTCGGCCCGTGAATGGGCAAAGCTGTTTTTTAAAGGCGACTCCGCTTACCAGTCCGATGAAAAGTGGTGGAAAGCAGCGCAAGAGGCGGATCAGGCAAAGGTAGACAAGGGCGGCAACACTGCAGCGCCGGTTGATCCCGGTGAACAGCCAACCGACGATATCGACATCTATGCACCGCCGCCATCAAACGGGACGACTGCTCAACCTGCTCCCGCTCCCAAGCCGGCCGCTGCGCAACCTCCTATGCAGCAAGATAGCAACGTCGACACGCTCACGCAGTCATCGACGCTAGTGGAGTCATTGAGCGGTGAGTATGGCTATGGTAAATCCGCGCCACTTAAAATCCGTGCCTATGCCTTCAATGGGCCCGGCCGTATCATAAAAGACGGAAAGAGCGTCCCATGCCTCCTGTTTCAGGACGCGAATGAATGCGACTTTTTCTTTGATAAAAGCCATCCCATCGTGGCTGAATATCCCTTGGCGCCACAAGATCTTCTCACCTTATATCTTGCGGAGCGTTTCAAGGCGCGCGACCACCTTTCTGACTTGGTTGAAACATTTAGCTCCATTTATGCCAACAAATTCAAGGATACTCGTGTTGAAAGAGGAGTCCTTCAGGATCGTGCGTACAACATCATAGAGGACTTGAGATTTAGGTTCGAAGAATACTTGGCGCCGGTCGCCTATGATGTTCTTCAGGTTATTCATGAATCAGCTGGCGACGTCGAGGAAACGACAGTTTCCCTAATCGATGATGCCGATCTACTTGAACTTTTCCTCAAGAAAGACCCGAAGGCGATTAAGGTGATCGGGTACATCCCAGAACGAACGTTGCCTCGGTTGCTAGAGCGGTTCCCTGAACACCTCTTGGACAAGAAGGTGTTTTCGTTGCCGTTCATGCAGATTGCTCTGCCCGATGATAAAGCTACCTCGCGGGCAAGGACCGAAGCTCGGAGGCGAATCCAATCTTACCTTGAGGATGTTGTTTCCCTTTTGACGTCTAACTTGGCGAGGGCCTCCAAAGATGAATTGAAGAGAGCGTCGCTAAGCTTGGCCCTCCTTCAGGACTGCATTGTCCAGTGACATTTCTTACCCCATCATTGATGTCAGGTGCTGATTGGTGGCGTTTTGAAAGAGCAGTCGCCAGGGCAATCTCTCATTGTGGATGGTCTGATGTTCAGCTTGTGGGGGGAGCCGGGGACCAGGGCGCTGACCTGCTTGCAACCAGGAGTGATCCCACAGGGGAAGTTCGCCCCTGGATTATTCAAGTGAAGGCCGTGACAGGCGGTGGATATGTCGGTGTTGAGGCAATCAAAGAGGCTGTGAATGCTATGTCATTCTACGGCGCAAAATCAGCTGCAGTCGCAACTAATGGAGATTTCACGAAATCAGCCCTACGGCGTCGGGACGAACTGGCGAAAAATGGCTTTGACATTAAGCTCTGGAACGGCACATTTCTATCCACCTTGCTTTCCAAATGGCCCGAGCTCCATTGGCAAAGGCGCGAGCTTCGACCCTATCAACAGCGCATCGTGCAAGCACTTATAAAGAGCTATCACAACGGCGATGCTCGTGGCCAATTCATCATGGCCACGGGTCTCGGAAAGACTGTTGTGGCTGCTGAATTCACTAGGGCGATGTTCGATCAAGGGGCGAAGAATGCGCTGGTTTTGTGCCATAGCCAGGACTTGGCTCTTCAACTTGAGCAGGCTTTCTGGCCGCATCTCAAATCAAATGAAACCACCTCCGTATTCTTTGACGGAAAACCTCCATCGCAAAAAGATGGCGTTACGTTTGGCTTGTATCAAACCCTACTTGGTTACCTACCGTCGATCGAGCCTTCGTTTTTCGATATCGTGATAGTTGATGAGGCTCATCACGCACTCGCTCAAGGGTTTCAGTCGTGTGTGAATCAATTGAAGCCGAAGTACCTGCTTGGAATGACGGCGACTCCCTGGCGTGGCGACGGGGATTCGATCGATCGATTGTTTGGCCCACCACTCGAGACCGTCTCCTTAGTCGAAGGCATGGCACTCGGTTTTCTGACCGAGGTCGATTATCGAATGTTTTGCGACAATATCGACTGGGAAAAAATTCCCCTATTGTCTAAGCAGAACCTGACTATACGAGATCTAAATAGACGGCTTTTTTTGCCACAGCGTGATGAGGCTGCCTTAGCAGAAATTATTTCTGCGGCAGGGGAAGTGGGAAAACCAAGAATAATTGTATTTTCTCCTTCTATTTCTCATGCGGAAAAATTTGCAGATATTCTGAGTGCTTCCGGTATCCCTGCGAAGAACATTTCTGGCGTGAAGCGTCTCGACCGCCAGGCAGCCCTCATGGAATTCTCATCTGGACGAATTCAAGCTCTAACTGCCGTGGATCTTTTGAACGAAGGTATCGATGTCCCAGACGTAAATATCATTGCCTTCATGCGCGCGACGCACTCCCGGCGTATTTTCGTTCAACAGCTCGGTCGAGGCCTGCGCCTTGCTCCTGACAAGCCCAAAACCATTGTCTTGGACTTTGTTTCAGACCTTCGCAGAATATCAGAAGTTGTGAGCATGAACGAAGAAGCGAAGCGCTCGGACCCCGCTCCAGAGGCAATCTACATCAAAGATGGGTTCGTAACTTTTAGCGATCAAAAGGCCGAAACGTTAGCCAAAGAGTGGATCGCTGATGTGGCAGATCTCGACGCTAACGATTCGTCAAAACTTGTTTTCCCAGGGATTTGATATGGTGGACATGCCAAGGAAAGTCATGCTCGAGATTAGAGAGCGGATTTTTAATGTTCTTGACGAAAAAGAATATATGTCCACGAAGCGGAAGCGTTCTGGCGAAATAATGGACTCTTTAGTGTCTGATCCGACTATCGGTGCAAGAATAGCCGAGTACTACGGGAAAGAAAGGGTTCGTACCTATATTAAGGATGCCGTTCTCAACAGGTATACAAAGGAGAGAACGAAAGCACCCGATGACTGGACTCCATTCATCAAAGAAATCTTTGGTTCTGAATGCTCGCAAGTTGCGACTTCAAATGGCGTGAGGCTGTTCAGAAGCGAGGATGGTACAATCTTTGTCGCTAGCCACGGCCGCCTTTTGAAATGGGAAACGGCACTTCGAAAGTTGCTGGAATATCGTGCGGCTAACGCCAAGGCCTTGCTTGAACACGGGAAAATTGTCGAGTCTTGCCTTGTATTAATGAGTGGAGGCGCCCCGCAAACTGCAGCTGATGCCGATCTACTTAGAAGCGCACTTGCCAATATCAATGTTAAGGTAAAAGTCCTTTGAGTATGAATGCCGTTCCTGCAGATTTTTTCCGACACACTTTGCGGCAAGCATGCCTGATAATAGAGAGTTTGTATGCAGGCTCTCTCCCACCACCACTATCTTATTGCCAATCAATTAGATGGCCCTTCTTAGGGATGAAAAATCCCCAGCTTCGGCGAGACGACGAGACCCACAATCCGCTAATTTACGCCACGAGTTGTGCCGAATGTTCTGACAACGGACAGTCTTCAATCACCCGTTCATCCTACTAACCTCACGCGATCCCATTGGGTTGCGAACGCTATGGCCAGTTCGGCAAATTTCAGCAATTGCTCCGACTTCATTCATATAACCGCGCAAGCGCTCTTCGGTCCGTCGACGCGGCCGCCTGCCGGACTTCAGATCGGCGACCAGCCGTGGGTCTCCAACTGCCAACCTGCCGAAGGTGCTTGGCGACGTCTGGGTTCGCGCCAGATATTCCTCGATCTGCTCCAGAAGCTCCATAGTCCAGACTCGCTTCGCACTTGCGTTCCTGTTATGTTCTTACTAGGAAGGCTTCCTAGAGTCTAGGATCAATTTTCCTAGGAACCCGCGATAGGATTGGCAGTCATGGACGACGCACGCAGAGCCCTGGACGAACTGATCCAGCAACGAGGCTGCAATTATTCCTCGGTTTCGCGACTGCTCGGGCGCAACGCAGCCTATATCCAGCAGTACATTCGCCGCGGCAGCCCGAGACACCTGGACGAGCAGGATCGCTCGGTGCTCGCCCGCTTTTTCGGGGTGGACGAGAAGGTGCTTGGTGCCCCTGCCCGTCGCTCAGGTCCAGTCGTTGAACTGGTCCATGTGCCCGTTCTCAATGTCGAGGCATCGGCTGGCCACGGCGCTCTGGCCGAAATGGAATCCAAATCGGCGCAATTCGGCTTCGATGAGAAGTGGCTCCGCCGGCTTACCGCCAGCAAGGCTTCGAGCCTGTCGATCATCGCCGTGCATGGCGACTCGATGGAGCCCACCCTCCACGATGGCGACGAGGTCATGGTCGATCTTGCCGATAGCCAGGCCCGTCTGAGAGACGGGATCTATGTCCTGCGGATGGATGACATGCTGAGCGTCAAGCGGATTGCCCTCGAACCGCAGGGCAAGCGCGCTTCAGTTCTGAGCGACAACCCGGCCTATCCGAGCTGGCGCGGCCTCGAAAAACGGACGCTCAACATCGTCGGGCGGGTTCTCTGGTTCGGACGGGCGCTTTAAGGAGGTCATCTTATGCTAGCCCTCCTTGCCGCCTCGATCGTAGCCTCCAGTCAGACCTTCACCTGCACACCAACCCATGTCTGGGATGGAGATGGCCCGGTCTGGTGTGCGGAAGGGCCCCGCATTCGCATCGCTGGCATCGCTGCCCGAGAAATGGATGGCAGCTGCCGCACCAATCAGCCCTGCCCCGATGCCACGGCGATTGAGGCACGCGATGCGCTCGTCCAGCTGATGGGCGGCGCGCGCGGGGCAATCCCGACCGGTCACATTGTGGTTCGAGGTCTGCGGCTGTCGTGCCGCTCGGGAGGTTCCGCAGGCGGAAGCCGCACGGCTGCCTGGTGCCGCCTGCCATCCGGCGCAGATCTCTCCTGCGCGATGATCCGTACGCGAACGGTGCTGCGATGGGACCGGTACTGGAAAGGGCCAGCATGTCGGTAAGCCCCGACCTACACCTTCGTGGTGAGCTGGTTGAAGGGCCGCTTGGCCTCGTGCTCCAGGCAGGCGGCGGCCACTGGGAACTGGATGCGCCGAGATCGGCTCGACGCCTTGTCGGCCGCGAGGTCGAGATCACTGGCCACCGTGCAGGTTTCAACGGCTTGATCTGCAAGCAAGTCTGGCCGGCAGGGACAGCCCAACCTCGCCGAATACAGCTTCCAATCGAACGCCTGTTCGTTGGTGGTTTCGTGATTTACGGACTTCTGGCGACCCTGGCCGGGCTTGCCGGCCAGCTTTCTTGATGCTCAGCGATTGGGAACTCTGGGCCTGTGCCAACCATGTTCTGCAAACCCATGGCGACAAGGCACCGTTGCACGTCGCCGAGCAGATTGGCGCTCTCGCTCTCGCGGACGACCAGGCAGGAATTCGTGCGTGGCAGGCCATCGCCGAGCGGATTGTCCAGCTGACCTCCAACCGTGATGGCGCCCGGCTGCAGTAGCCGAATTCGGCGCTACTGCCTCGTTCATCCGATCGGCGATAGATCGCCTGGAAACAGGCATGCCTGCGCGCTGGATGGGCCACACGCATCGCCTTCGATCCTGAAACCATGCATGCGCTCCACCAGATGGCGGGCAAGATCGACACGGGCACCGCGCTGCACACGCGGATCATCGGCATTGAGGCGAACGAGGGTGTGCTCTGGCGCAACGGCCAGGGCGACTTCGAGGTGGGTCAGAAGAAGGTCGTCAGAGATTCGGCGCATATGCCCATGAGAACAAATAAAGAACTTATTGTCAACCGGCGGCGTGCGGAGAGGTGTGGAAGGGGCGACACTATATGCCGATCTCGAAGGGCTTGGCGATCGAGCGATCGAGCTCTGGAGGCTTGCGTTCAGGCGCAGGCGCACGGTCTTTGGCCTGCCCTTTGGCGGCTGCATCGCGGAGCAGATCAACCGTCTCTAGCGCCGAGCGCTTCATGCCGGCGTTGCGCTCGACCGCCGCTTCGAGTTTGCCGGCATTATCGACATACAGGGTGAGGCCATCGCGCAGCCGCGTAATCGTCACCAGGAACGTCTGCTGGTTGGCCAGATTGCGCTCACGGCTGTCCATGACCGCGATGCCGCGATCGGAGGTGAGCCCCTGAGCCATATGGGCATTGAGCGCATAGGCGAGATCGAGACGGCGGAGCATCGGGTCGCCCTGCTCCAGCCTGTGCTCTGCACCGAGAGATGTCTTCACAACGACCCCGGCGCTGTCGACTGCAACAATCCGAGCCTGGTCGGCATTAAGCAGGCCCCGCTTGTGATCGGTCTCGGTCCATCGAATCCGGTCATGAGTGTGGATGTCGAGTTCGCGCACCTCGAACAGCCGCAGTGCATCCTGCTCACCTTGGGGCCGGAACTTGCCCGGACGAAGCTCGAACTGGCGCCCCCGCTCGTTTTCCAGCGTGACCCGCTCGCGCGCGATGTCGGCCGAGACCACGCGATACTCGCCGGGAGAAAGGCCCTGCCCCCGTTGGCGGCGCGCGACCTCGACCACCATGCCGGGCGCATAAGTGCTGGCATAACGCAGCTCTTCGCGGGTGACGTTGACGCGCGACAAGGGACTGAGGCGCATCGCCCCAGGTCCCAATTCCCCGTTTGCCTTCAGGCCCGTCTGTACGGCTTCGTTCACAGCGCTGCGCAGGGCCCGGCCCGAAGCATAGATTGCAGTTGCCTCGCGCTCCCCTGATGGGAGCGACAACCATGCCGCCGCAGCCTCGACGGCAGCTCCGTTTCCCACTTCGATCACCTGGGGCGCCAGATGACGCATGGCGTCCTCGATCCGTCCCTCTTGGGCAGCCTGCTGGGCATCACGCAGCACCTCGGTCCGCGCCCTGAGGTTGGTGCCCATCACCGCAGTCTCGATTCCGGCCTGCTGCATCACATCAAACGGCTTACCGGCATCGACTGCGCCCAGCTGCTTGCGGTCACCGATGCTGGCAAAGCGGCCGAGCTCGAGCAGGTTGGCCAGCCGCACCAGCTTTTCCTTGTCGGCATTGCCGACCATCGATGCTTCGTCGAGCAGCACGACCCTACCGCGCATAGCCGCGCGCGCCTCGGCAAGGCGAGCCGCATCAGCCCCTTCGAGCAGGTCGCTGTGCTGGCGCAGAAACCGCGATACGGTCATGGACGGGATGCCCGTCTCGCGCTCGAGCATCTGGACCAGCGTGTTCTGGACCGCGAGCCCGAGTACGGCCCTGCCCTCCTCGCGCAAAATGTCCGCTACGGGCTTGAGGACTGTGCTCTTGCCCGCACCGGCGACGCCCTGGATGGCGACGATGCGGTTGTGCGATCCAAGCAGCAACCGCCCCGCCCCTTCCTGCCCAGCGTTCAAGGTGAGACCGTATTTGATCTGGGAGAGTGCCTGCAGGCGTTCGCCGGCAAGGTCGGGCGAGACAATCGCCGGGGCCACACCGCGCCCACTTTCGACCGCCGCAATAATACGTTGCTCAAGGCTGATTGCATCGCGCGTTGTCAGGAGGTCGCGGTCGCCTCCGCTGCCCCTTTCCAGATGACCCTGACGCACGAGCTGGTCGACCCGGTGCTCGATCTCGGCGAGCGAGGTCGGCAGCGCAAAGCCAAGCGCCGCGCGATAGATCTCCGAGCGGGTGAAGGCTGCTTCCCGCTCGCCCAGATGCCGGACAGCCGAGGCAACCGCATGGATTGCGGCGACCTGCTCCACGCTGCGGTTACCCATACGTGCAGGTATCAGCGGATCGCCTTCGCGCAGTCCCAGCCGTTCGGCAAAGGCGGCTGCAATGGCTTTCCCTTCGCGGACAAGCGCTCGCACGGAAGGGCCAAAGCCGGTCACGTTTCCGAGGTCCTGCGCACTGCGTGCATTGGCTCTGGCAATGACCACGGCGGGATCAAAGCCGAGCCTCGCGGAGGTCTCCCGCCACTGCTGCGTCAGCGCATCGCGATCCTCAATCCGTCCCTTTTCGGCGCGGGTCATCAAGGTTGCGGCATCCAGGACGCCCGGCCCAGAGAAGTTCATCTGGGCTGCTGCCTCCAGGATCTCTGCACGCCGGGAACTGAAGGCATCACGCACGGCCTTGGGCACCCCGACAGCCTCAAAGCTACCGTGCTTGCCGAACTCCCTAACCTCGTAGCCGAGCTTCTCCACGTCCAGACGAAACCGGGCCATGGTCATGGCATTGAGGAGGGTATTGTGCTGCCAAAGCTTGTCGTTGCGCAGCGCCCGCCATTTGCCGTCCGGCCCTTGGGTCACATTGGCCACGACGGCATGGAAATGCGCATTGGGCTCCTGGTTGCGGTTGGTGTCGTGCTGGAAGAGCGTGATCGCAAGGTTGCCGGTCTGCACGACGCGCTCCCTTCCCCGGACCTCCATCCGGGTCTCGGCGAGGTTCCTCTCGGCCCAGCGCAGGGTTTCCCGGACGGCCGCGGCGTAGGCGTCGAGGATCCGCTTGTCGCCGCCCACCAGCGCGAGGAGCGACCAGCTTTTCGGCATTGAAAAGGTGAGATCGGTCCCTGCCCGATGCGCCCGATTGTCACTGCCAACCCGGCTGCCATCGGGCAGCATGCCTTTGAGGATTGCCTCGAACTGCCTCGCGTCTACG
>Ga0180223_1000517_pt1 | contig 46923 bp, 61 predicted proteins | sample eDN5th30CKraftOP_FD_151337 | JGI IMG/M metagenome (GOLD analysis project Ga0180223, IMG submission 151337) | Enriched Organic Plus compost microbial communities from Emeryville, California, USA - eDNA 5th pass 30_C Kraft OP (version 2) (version 2) ... | reverse complement strand
GAGATGGTGATGCCGGGCGACAACATCTCGATGGAGGTGACGCTGATCGCCCCGATCGCGATGGAGGAGAAGCTGCGCTTCGCCATCCGCGAAGGCGGCCGCACCGTCGGCGCCGGCGTCGTCGCTTCGATCATCGCGTAACGCGTTTTCGTGAGGGGCGAGGGCCCTTCGGGGCCTTTGCCTTTTCACGTCACGGAGAACAAAGACCATGAACGGTCAGAACATTCGGATCCGCCTCAAGGCGTTCGATCACCGTGTCCTCGACGCCTCGACCCGCGAGATCGTGTCGACCGCGAAGCGGACGGGCGCCCAGGTCCGCGGGCCGATCCCGCTGCCGACGCTCATCGAGAAGTTCACGGTCAACCGCTCGCCCCACATCGACAAGAAGTCGCGCGAGCAGTTCGAGATGCGGACCCACAAGCGGGTTCTGGACATCGTCGACCCGACCCCGCAGACGGTCGACGCCCTCATGAAGCTCGATCTCGCCGCCGGCGTCGACGTCGAGATCAAGCTCTAAGTCGGAGATGGCGTGAACGACGAACCGGCCTCCGCTTCGTCAGACCATCTTCGGATCCGATTTAACGGGTCCTCTGTTTCCGGCGACCCCGGATGGACATGACCCCAAGGGAAGGTATGCACCGATGCGTTCCGGTGTGATTGCACAGAAAGTCGGGATGACCCGCATCTTCACGGATGCCGGCGAGCACATTCCGGTCACCGTGCTGAAGCTCGACAACTGCCAGGTCGTCGCGCACCGCACGAAGGAAAAGAACGGCTATGCGGCCGTGCAGCTGGGCTCCGGCACGGCGAAGGTGAAGAACGTCTCGAAGGCTGAGCGCGGTCATTTCGCGGTCGCCAAGGTCGAGCCGAAGCGCAAGGTGGTCGAGTTCCGCGTCTCCGACGACGCGCTGATCCCCGTCGGCGCCGAGCTGACCGCGGACCACTTCGTCGTCGGCCAGTTCGTCGACGTCTCCGGCGTCACCACCGGCAAGGGCTTCGCCGGCGGCATGAAGCGTTGGAACTTCGGCGGCCTGCGCGCCACGCACGGCGTCTCGATCTCGCATCGTTCGATCGGTTCGACCGGCGGCCGTCAGGATCCGGGCAAGACCTTCAAGAACAAGAAGATGCCGGGCCATCTCGGTGCCGAGCGCGTGACCACGCAGAACCTGCGCGTCGTCCAGACGGATGCCGAGCGCGGCCTGATCCTCGTCGAGGGCGCCGTTCCGGGCGTCGCCGGCGGCTGGATCCATGTCCGTGACGCCGTCAAGCGCGCCCTGCCGAAGGACGCGCCGCTTCCGGGCAAGTTCAAGGTTGCCGGCGAGGCAAAGGCAGAGGCTCCTGCGGCCCAGGCTGAGGAGAACGCGTGATGAAACTCGATATCACCACTCTCGAGGGCAAGTCGGCCGGTTCGGTCGAGCTGTCGGAGACCGTGTTCGGCCTCGAGCCGCGCGCCGACCTGCTCGCCCGCATGGTCCGCTACCAGCTCGCCAAGCGCCGCGCCGGGACCCACAAGTCCAAGGGCCGCTCGGAGGTCGACCGCACCCGCAAGAAGATCTACAAGCAGAAGGGCACCGGCGGCGCCCGCCACGGCGCGGCTTCGGCTCCGCAGTTCCGCGGCGGCGGCAAGGCTTTCGGTCCGGTCGTGCGCGACCACGCCCATGAGCTGCCCAAGAAGGTCCGTGCGCTGGCCCTGCGCCACGCGCTCTCGGCCAAGGCGAAGGACGCCGGCATCATCGTCATCGACGACGCCAAGCTCGCCGAGCCGAAGACCAAGGTGCTGCTCGGCCATTTCGGCAAGCTCGACCTGTCGAGCGCGCTGATCGTCGGCGGCGCCGAGATCGATACGAATTTCGGCCTGGCCGCGCGCTCGATCCCGAATGTCGACGTGCTGCCGGTTCAGGGCATCAACGTCTATGACATCCTGCGTCGCGACAAGCTCGTCCTGACGCGCGCGGCTGTCGATGCGCTGGAGGCGCGCTTCAAATGAGCCAGACCGCGAAGAATCTGGACCCGCGCCACTATGATGTGATCGTGGCGCCGGTCATCACCGAGAAGGCGACCATGCTCTCGGAGCACAACAAGGTCGTGTTCAAGGTCGCCAGGACCGCGACCAAGCCGCAGATCAAGGCCGCGGTCGAGAAGCTGTTCGACGTCAAGGTGAAGAGCGTCAACACGCTCGTCACCGAGGGCAAGGTCAAGGTCTTCCGGGGCCGGCTCGGCCAGCGCTCGGACGTCAAGAAAGCGGTCGTGACCCTCGAAGAGGGCCATTCGATCGACGTGACCACGGGCCTGTGAGGGAAGCAAAATGGCTTTGAAGCACTTCAAGCCGATCACGCCGAGCCTTCGCCAGCTCGTGATCGTCGACCGCAGCGAGCTCTACAAGGGCAAGCCGGTCAAGGCTCTGACCGAGGGCAAGAGCTCCTCGGGCGGCCGCAACAACCGTGGCCGCATCACCGTCCGCTTCCGCGGCGGTGGCCACAAGCGCACGCTGCGCCTGATCGATTTCAAGCGTCGCGGCAAGGCGGGCGTTCCGGCGACCGTCGAGCGGATCGAGTACGATCCGAACCGCTCCGCTTTCATCGCCCTGATCACGTATCAGGACGGCGAGCAGTCCTACATCCTGGCGCCGCAGCGCCTGGCTGTCGGCGACAGCGTGATCGCGGGCGACAATGTCGACGTGAAGCCCGGCAACGCCGCCCCGATGGGCGCGCTGCCGATCGGCACCATCGTCCACAACCTGGAGCTCAAGATCGGCAAGGGCGGCGCGCTGGCGCGGTCCGCGGGCAACTACGCCCAGATCGTCGGCCGCGACCAGGGCTACGTCATCGTCCGCCTGAACTCGGGCGAGCAGCGCCTGATCTCGGGCCTGTGCTACGCCACCGTCGGCGCCGTCTCGAACCCGGATCACATGAACCGGAACGATGGCAAGGCCGGTCGCTCGCGCTGGCTCGGCCGCCGTCCGCATAACCGCGGCGTCTCGATGAACCCGGTCGACCACCCGCATGGCGGTGGTGAAGGCCGCACCTCCGGCGGCCGTCATCCGGTCACGCCGTGGGGTCTGCCGACCAAGGGCAAGAAGACCCGCTCGAACAAGCGGACCGACACCTTCATCGTGTCGAGCCGTCACGCCCGCAAGAAGAAGAACTGAGGTCCGTCATGGCGCGTTCGCTTTGGAAAGGTCCGTTCGTCGACGGATACCTCCTGAAGAAGGCCGAGGTCGCCAGGACCTCGGGCCGTAATGAAGTCATCAAGATCTGGAGCCGCCGCTCCACGATCCTGCCGCAGTTCGTCGGTCTGACGTTCGGCGTCTACAACGGCCAGAAGCATGTGCCGGTGTCCGTGTCCGAGGAGATGGTGGGCCACAAGTTCGGCGAGTTCTCGCCGACGCGCACATTCCACGGCCACGCCGCCGACAAGAAGGCGAAGAGGAAGTAAGCCATGGGTAAAGCATCCGCCCCCCGTGCGCTGCCTGAGAACGAAGCGGTTGCGGTCGCCCGCAACCTGCGCGTCTCGCCGCAGAAGCTGAACCTCGTCGCTCAGCTCATCCGTGGCAAGAAGGTCGCGACGGCGCTCGCCGATCTCGAGTTCTCCCGCAAGCGCATCGCGATCGACGTTCGCAAGTGCCTGCAGAGCGCGATCGCCAACGCCGAGAACAACCACGATCTCGACGTCGACGACCTTGTCGTCGCGCAGGCCTTCGTCGGCAAGGCGCTCGTCATGAAGCGCTTCCATGCCCGTGCCCGCGGCCGTGGCGCCCGTATCATGAAGCCGTTCTCGAACATCACGATCGTGGTGCGCGAGCAGGCTGCCGCGCAGGCCTGAGGAGAGAACGATGGGTCAGAAAATCAATCCGATCGGCCTGCGCCTCGGCATCAACCGGACCTGGGACTCGCGTTGGTTCGCCAACAAGGGCGAGTACGGCAAGCTGCTGCATGAGGACATGGCGATCCGCGCCGCGCTGATGAAGCTGCTGAAGCAGGCCGCCGTCTCGAAGATCATCATCGAGCGTCCGCACAAGAAGTGCCGCGTCACCATCTACTCGGCGCGCCCGGGCGTGGTGATCGGCAAGAAGGGTGCCGACATCGAGAAGCTCCGCAAGGAGGTCACCAAGCTCACCAAGGCCGACGTGACGATCAACATCGTCGAGGTGCGCAAGCCCGAGATCGACGCGACGCTCGTCGCCGACTCGATCGCCCAGCAGCTCGAGCGCCGCGTCGCCTTCCGTCGTGCCATGAAGCGCGCCGTGCAGTCGGCGATGCGTCTCGGCGCCGAGGGCATCCGCATCAACTGCTCGGGCCGCCTCGGCGGTGCCGAGATCGCCCGCCTCGAATGGTATCGCGAAGGCCGTGTGCCGCTGCACACGCTGCGCGCCGACGTCGATTACGGCGTGGCGACCGCCTTCACGACCTACGGGACGTGCGGCATCAAGGTCTGGATCTTCAAGGGCGAGATCCTGGAACACGACCCGATGGCCCAGGACAAGCGCCTCTCCGACGAGGGCGGCCGTTCCGGCGGCCGTGACCGCGATCACCGCGATCGCGATCGTCGCGAGCAGGCTGCGTAAGGCTGATCGAGAAGAGCCATGCTGCAACCAAAACGCACCAAGTTCCGCAAGCAGTTCAAGGGGCGCATCCACGGCGTCGCCAAGGGCGGCACGGACCTCAACTTCGGCCAGTTCGGCCTGAAGGCCCAGGAGCCCGAGCGCATCACCGCCCGGCAGATCGAGGCGGCCCGCCGCGCCATCACCCGCGCCATGAAGCGTGTCGGCCGCGTCTGGATCCGCGTGTTCCCCGACGTGCCGGTCTCGGCCAAGCCGACCGAAGTCCGCATGGGCAAGGGCAAGGGCTCGCCCGAGTTCTGGGCGGCCAAGGTCAAGCCGGGGCGGATCATGTTCGAGCTCGACGGCGTGTCCGAGGAGATCGCCCGCGAGGCGCTCCGCCTCGGCGCCGCCAAGCTGCCGATCAAGACCCGCTTCATCCAGCGCATCGCCGAGTAAGGGAGGGCGAGATGAAAACCACCAAGCGTCTGTCCGACCTCACCGCGATGAGCACGGACCAGCTCCAGGACGAGCTGCTCAAGCTGAAGAAGGAGCAGTTCAACCTGCGCTTCCAGAAGGCCACCGGGCAGCTCGAGAACACCGCGCGCGTCACCGAGGTGCGCAAGGACATCGCCCGCATCAAGACGCTGCAGCGGTCGAAGACCGTTGCCGCGAGCGCGTGAGGAGAAGAATATGCCTAAGCGCGTACTGCAGGGCGTCGTCGTCAGCGACAAGCAGAACAAAACTGTTGTCGTGAAGGTCGAGCGGCGTTATACGCACCCGCTCCTCAAGAAGACGGTGCGCCGCACGAAGAACTATCACGCCCATGACGAGGCGGGTGCGTTCAAGGTCGGCGACACGGTGTGGATCGAGGAGTCCAAGCCGATTTCCAAGCTGAAAAGCTGGGTTGTGCTCGACGACGCCCCCAAGGCGTGAGTCGAGGACGGCTTCGCCCGGCCCCGAGTCAGGGGCAGGGCGGGGCGGGAAAGAAGCCGGACATGTTTCTCCGCAAAGGTGGAAACCACTTTTGCGGATCATGTTTTGTTTGAGGCCAGGGGGCGATCGACCCCCGTCAGTCGTAGTCCCGGCCAGCGCTGAGGCCGCCCGGGAAACCGCCTGATACCATTTGGAAGGATCAAGGCCATGATCCAGGTGCAGACGAATCTCGACGTCGCCGACAACTCCGGCGCGCGTCGTGTGATGTGCATCAAGGTTCTCGGCGGATCGAAGCGCAAATACGCCGGTGTCGGCGACATCATCGTCGTTTCGATCAAGGAAGCCATCCCGCGCGGCCGCGTGAAGAAGGGCGACGTCATGAAGGCGGTCGTCGTGCGCACCGCCAAGGACGTCAAGCGCCCCGACGGTTCGGTGATCCGCTTCGACCGCAATGCGGCCGTGCTGATCAACAACCAGAAGGAGCCGGTCGGCACCCGTATCTTCGGACCGGTTCCGCGCGAGCTGCGCGCCAAGAACCACATGAAGATCATCTCGCTGGCGCCGGAGGTGCTGTGATGGCTGCGAAGATCAAGAAGGGCGACAAGGTCGTCGTGCTCGCCGGCCGCGACAAGGGCAAGTCGGGCGAAGTCCTCCAGGTCCTGCCGAAGGACGGCCGCGCCGTCGTGCGCGGCGTCAACCTGGTGAAGCGCCACACCAAGCAGTCCCCGCAGTCCGAGGGCGGCATCATCAGCAAGGAAGCGACGATCGACCTGTCGAACATCGCCGTCGCCGATCCGAAGGACGGCAAGGCGACCCGCGTCGGTTTCAAGGTGCTCGATGACGGCCGCAAGGTTCGTTTCGCCAAGCGTTCGGGGGATCTGATCGATGGCTGAGGCTCAGCAGGCGGCGCTCACGCCGCGCATGAAGAAGCATTACGAGGACGTCGTCCGTCCCGCGATGATCAAGGAATTCGGCTACAAGAACGCCATGGAAGTGCCGACGATCGAGAAGATCGTCATCAACATGGGCGTTGGCGAAGGCACGGCCGACCGCAAGAAGGTCGATAACGCCGCGGGCGATCTCGCCCTGATCGCCGGCCAGAAGCCGGTCATCACCAAGTCCCGCCTGGCCATCGCCGGCTTCAAGCTGCGCGAGAACATGCCGGTGGGCTGCAAGGTCACGCTGCGCAAGACGCGGATGTTCGAGTTCGTCGACCGGCTCGTCACCATCGCGCTTCCGCGGGTGCGCGACTTCCGGGGCCTGAACCCGAAGTCGTTCGACGGGCGCGGCAATTTCGCGCTCGGGATCAAGGAACACATCGTGTTCCCCGAGATCAACTACGACAAGGTCGACCAGGTCCTGGGCATGGACGTGATCGTCTGCACGACTGCGAAGTCGGACGACGAGGCGCGCGCCCTGCTCAAGCACTTCAACTTCCCGTTCCGGCAGTGAACTGACCGTTCAAACGCGGAAACCAGGAGAGATCGATGGCTAAGAAAAGCTCCGTCGAGAACAACGAGCGCCGCAGGAAGCTGGTGAAGAAATTCGCCGGCCGCCGGGCCCGTCTGCTCGCAATCGCCAATGACGAAAACCAGCCGATGGACGAGCGTTTCCTCGCTCGCCTCAAGCTGGCCGAACTGCCGCGCAACTCGGCCAAGAACCGCATCCGCAATCGCTGCGAGGTGACCGGCCGTCCGCGTGCGTTCTATCGCAAGCTGAAGATGTCGCGTGTCGCGCTGCGTGAGCTCGGCAACAAGGGGCTGGTTCCCGGCCTCGTGAAGTCGAGCTGGTAAGGAGGACAGGAACAATGGCAGTCATTGATCCGCTCGGCGATCTGCTGACCCGCATCCGCAACGCGCAGATGCGCCGCAAGTCCCGCGTCTCCACCCCCGGCTCGAAGCTGCGCGCCCGCGTGCTCGACGTGCTCCAGGCCGAGGGCTACATCCGCGGCTACTCGACGACCGAGTTCGGCAACGGCCGGACCGAGTTCGACATCGAGCTGAAGTATCACGAGGGTCAGCCGGTCATCCGGTCGATCTCCCGTGTCTCGAAGCCCGGCCGCCGCGTCTATTCGTCGGTCGAGACCATGCCGCGCGTGGCCGACGGCCTCGGCGTGACGATCGTCTCGACGCCGAAGGGCGTGATGGCCGATCATGTGGCCCGCGAGCAGAACGTGGGCGGCGAAGTGCTCTGCCGGGTCTTCTGACCCGACAGGCGCCGCTCATCTTCAGGAGAAATCCAATGTCTCGTATCGGTAAGAAGCCGGTTCCGGTTCCCGCGGGCGTCACCGCCTCGGTCACCGGCCAGCTCGTCAAGATCAAGGGCTCCAAGGGCGAGCTCTCCTTCGAGGTGCCCGAGGACGTCTCGGTCGCCATGGAGAACGGCGAGATCGCGGTGCAGCCGCGGTCGCAGTCGAAGCGCGCCCGCGCGCTCTGGGGCACCTCGCGCGCCCGCATCAACAACCTCGTGATCGGCACCACCGCCGGCTTCGAGAAGCGCCTCGAGATCAACGGCGTCGGCTATCGCGCCGCCGTTGCCGGAAAGACGCTGAAGCTGTCGCTGGGCTACAGCCACGACATCGACTACGACATCCCGGCCGGCATCTCGATCACGACGCCGAAGCCGACGGAGATCGTCGTCGCCGGCATCGACAAGCAGGTCGTCGGCCAGATCGCGGCCGAGATCCGCGAGTATCGCGGCCCCGAGCCCTATAAGGGCAAGGGCGTCAAATACGCCGGCGAATTCATCTTCCGCAAGGAAGGCAAGAAGAAGTAAGGACGCCAGCCATGAGCAAGCAGAACGATGCGACTGCGCGCCGCAAGGCTCGCGTCCGCCGCGCGATCAAGGCCGTCGCCAACGGCCGTCCGCGCCTTTCGGTGTACCGCACCGGCAAGCAGATCTACGCCCAGGTCATCGACGACGCGAAGGGGGTTACCCTCGCTTCGGCCTCGACCCGCGACAAGGATCTGCGCGCCGGCATCAAGTCGGGCGCCAATGTCGAGGCCGCCGGCCAGATCGGCAAGGTCCTCGCCGAGCGCGCGGTCAAGGCCGGCGTGACGGAAGTGGTCTTCGACCGCGGCCCGTACATGTACCATGGCCGCGTCAAGGCCCTGGCCGAGGCGGCCCGCGAAGGCGGCCTCACCTTCTGAGGAAGAAGGGCAGTCGGCAATCGGCAATAGGCAGTCGTTCGATCGTTCCGACCGCCTATTGCCGACTGCCGACTGCCGGATTTGCAACCATCCCTTTCGGGATGCTCGAGCGAGCGGCAATCCTGCCGCGCAAGTAAGAGGACATGACACATGGCTAGAGAGCCGCGTGAGCGTCGGGATAGCGAAGAGCGCGATTCCGAATTCGTGGACAAGCTCGTCCACATCAACCGCGTCGCCAAGGTGGTGAAGGGTGGTCGTCGCTTCGGCTTCGCCGCGCTCGTCGTCGTCGGCGACCAGAAGGGCCGCGTCGGCTTCGGCCACGGCAAGGCCCGTGAAGTTCCCGAGGCGATCCGCAAGGCGACGGAAGCCGCCAAGCGTGGCCTCGTCCGCATCCCGCTGCGCGAGGGCCGCACCCTCCATCACGACGTGCATGGCCGCCACGGCGCCGGCAAGGTCGTGCTGCGCGCCGCCCCGGCCGGTACCGGCATCATCGCCGGCGGCCCGATGCGCGCCGTCTTCGAGGCGGTCGGCATGCAGGACGTCGTGTCGAAGTCGCTCGGCTCCTCCAACCCGTACAACCTCGTGCGCGCCACCTTCGCCGCGCTGAAGAACGAGGACAGCCCGCGCTCGGTCGCGGCCCGTCGCTCGCTCAAGGTTTCGGCCCTGCAGACCCGCCGCCGCGACGCCGGCGCGGATGCGGCCGCGGAAGCGTGAGGAGGCTTCGATGGCAAAGTCCGAGAAGACCGTCACCGTCGAGCAGATCGGCTCCCCGATCCGCCGCGACGCCACCCAGCGCCAGACCCTGATCGGTCTCGGCCTGAACAAGATCCGCCGCCGCTCGACCCTCCAGGACACCCCCGCGGTGCGTGGCATGGTCGAGAAGGTCAAGCACCTCGTGCGCGTCGTCGACGCGAAGTGAGGAGGGCGACACCATGAAACTCAACGAGATTCGGGACAACGAAGGCGCGGCCAAGTCGCGCATCCGCGTCGGCCGCGGCATCGGCTCCGGCAAGGGCAAGACCGGCGGTCGCGGCGTGAAGGGTCAGACCTCGCGCGCCGGCGTCGCCATCAAGGGCTTCGAAGGCGGCCAGATGCCGCTCTATCGCCGCCTGCCCAAGCGCGGCTTCAACAACCTGTTCGGCCGGGAGCTGAACGAGGTGAACCTCGGCCGCATCCAGCAGGCCGTCGAGGCCGGCAAGCTCGACGCCAAGGGCGCTGTCACCGTCGAGGCGCTCGTCGCCGCCGGCGTCATCACCCGTCAGGCTAAGGACGGCGTCAAGATCCTCGGCAATGGCGAGCTCAAGACCAAGCTCGCCTTCGAGGTCACGGCGGCCTCCAAATCGGCCGTCGAGGCGATCGAGAAGGCCGGCGGTTCGGTCAAGATCCTGGCCGCCGCTTCACAGGCGTGATCCAAGCGCCTACATGAAGTTCGCGAACGGCGGCCGGGCCAGCAGCCCAGGCCGCCGTTCGACTGTTTGAGTGCTTCAAGATCGTGCGGCCCCGCAGGGGCTCGCGCGGTCATCCCGGGCGGCCGCAGGCAGACCCGGGATCCATGCCTGAACCTTTTCCGGACAGGCTCAGGCATGGATCCCGGCTCTTCGCTCCGCTTCGGCCGGGATGACATGGTTGTCTTGGGAATCGATCGACTTAAGGACCGGACGCATGGCATCGGCGGCTGAACAGCTAGCGGCAAACCTCAATTTCGGGGCGCTCGCCAAGGCGGACGAACTCAAGAAGCGCATCTGGTTCACGCTGGGGGCGCTGGTCGTCTACCGGCTGGGCACCTATATCCCGCTGCCGGGCATCAACCCCGAGGCGGTGGCCGACCTGTTCCGCCAGACCCAGTCCGGCATGCTCGGCATGTTCAACATGTTCTCGGGCGGCGCGGTCGGGCGCCTGGCGATCTTCGCCCTGGCGATCATGCCCTACATCTCGGCCTCGATCATCGTGCAGCTCCTCTCGAGCGTGGTGCCGACCTTCGAGGCGCTGAAGAAGGAAGGCGAGCAGGGCCGCAAGACCCTGAACCAGTACACCCGCTACCTGACCCTCGTGCTGGCCGTGTTCCAGGCCTATGCGATCGGCGTGGGCCTGCAAGGCTCGGGCAATCTCGTGCTCGAACCCGGGCCGTTCTTCCTGCTCTCGACCACGATCACGCTGGTCGGCGGCACGATGTTCCTGCTCTGGCTCGGCGAGCAGATCACCAGCCGCGGCATCGGCAACGGCACCTCGATGATCATCTTCTCGGGCATCATCGCCGAATTCCCGTCGCAGCTCGCCCAGACGCTCGAGCTCGGCCGGCAGGGCGCGATCTCGACCGGGCTGCTGCTCGGCATCCTGGTGATGGCGATCTGCGTCATCGCCTTCTGCGTGTTCATGGAGCGGGCCCAGCGCCGGCTGCTGATCAACTACCCCAAGCGCCAGGTCGGCAACCGCATGTATGAGGGCCAGACCTCGTTCCTGCCGCTTAAGCTCAACACCTCGGGCGTCATCCCGCCGATCTTCGCCTCCTCGCTGCTGCTGCTGCCGACCACCATCGCCAGCTTCTCGCAGGCCCAGGGCGGCACCGGCTTCCTGTCGACCATCGCGACCTATCTCGCCCATGGCCGGCCGCTGTTCATGGTGCTCTATGCGGCGCTGATCATCTTCTTCTGCTTCTTCTACACCGCGATCGTGTTCAACCCGGTCGAGACGGCGGACAATCTCAAGAAGCATGGCGGCTTCATGCCGGGCATCCGGCCGGGCGAGCGGACCGCCGAGCATATCGACCGCATCCTGACGCGCATCACCGTTCTGGGCGCAGGTTATTTGACGATCGTGTGCCTTATCCCCGAGTTCATGATCACCTATGCTCAGATCCCGATCATCCTTCTGGGCGGCACCTCGCTGCTCATCGTGGTGACGACGACGATGGATACCGTGGCCCAGGTCCACGGCCACCTGCTGGCCCATCAGTACGAGGGGCTGGTGAAGAAGGCGAAGTTGAGAGGAGCGAGGCGCTGAGATGCGGTTGATTTTCCTGGGGCCGCCGGGGGCGGGCAAGGGCACTCAGGCGGCGCGCATCGTCGCGAAGCATGGCATTCCGCAACTCTCGACCGGCGACATGCTGCGCGCCGCCGTCGCGGCCGGCACGCCGGTCGGCCAGAAGGCCAAGGCGGTGATGGATGCCGGCGGGCTGGTCTCGGACGAGATCGTGATCGGCATCGTCGCCGACCGCATCGAGGAGCCGGACGCGAAGAAGGGCTTCATCCTCGACGGTTTTCCGCGCACCCTGGCGCAGGCCGAGGCGCTCGACCGCATGCTGGAAGGCAAGGGGCTGAAGCTCGACGCCGTGCTCGAGCTCAAGGTCGACCAGTCGAAGCTGGTGGACCGCATCGTCCGCCGCGCCGAGGAGGCGAGGGCGGCCGGGCAGCCGGTGCGCAAGGACGACGATCCCGAGGTCTTCAAGACCCGGCTCGAGGCCTATAACCGCGACACTGCCGTGGTCGCGCCCTATTACGCGAAGCGCGGCCAGCTCACGGCCGTCGACGGCATGCAGCCGATCGACGCGGTCTCGGCCGCCATCGAGGCCGCGCTTTCGGTCGCTGCCCAGGGCTGAACGCAACGCTCGTGCAGAATTGAAACCCGGGCAGGCCGCTGTGCCTGCCCGGGTTTTTCGTCTGCGCTGTGCGTTTTTGCCCGGCTGCCTTTGCCCTTTCTCCGCCCTTGCGTGCGTTGACAGGCGCAGGCCCGGCGGTTGTGCTGGGCTCAAGCCGTAGCAAGCGGTGTGAACCCCGTCGATCGGGAGCGGGACGGCTTTCCGATCCGGGACAGGACAGGGAGCAGGCGCATGACGAGATGGGGTATGTGGCTGGTCGCGAGCACGCTGGCGCTGGCGCCCGCGGCGGCGCGGGCGCAGGACGCGGTCAAGATCGGCATTCTCAACGACCAGTCCGGCAACTATGCCGAGTTCGGCGGCCTCGGCTCGGTCGAGGCCGCGAAGATGGCGATCGAGGATTTCGGCGGGTCGGTGCTCGGCAAGCCGATCGAGATCGTCGCGGCCGACCATCAGAACAAGCCGGATATCGCCGTCGGGCTGGCCCGGCGCTGGTACGACGTCGACGGCGTCACCGCGATCGCCGACCTCACCAACTCCGCGGTGGCGCTGGGCGTGGCCGGCATCGCCAAGGAGAAGCAGAAGATCGCGCTCTATAACGGGCCGGCGACGACGCGCCTGTTCAACGAGGACTGCACGGCGACAGGGTTCATGTGGACCTTCGACACCACGACCTCGGCCAAGGGTACGGCGGTGTCGACCCTGCGCGAGGGTGGCGATAGCTGGTACATCATCGCGGCGGACTACGCCTTCGGCCACCAGCTCACCGCCGATATCGAGGCGATCGTCGCCGCCAATGGCGGCAAGACGCTGGGCACGGTGCGCGCGCCGCTGGGAACGCCGGACTTCTCCTCCTTCCTGCTGCAGGCCCAGGCCTCCAAGGCCAAGATCGTCGCCTTCGCCAATGCCGGCACCGACACGATCAACTCGATCAAGCAGGCGGGCGAGTTCGGCCTGGTCGATGGCGGCCAGAAGCTCGCGGCGATGGTCGTCGTGCTGAGCGACGTCCACGGGCTCGGCCTCGACAAGGCCAAGGGGCTGATCACCACCACCGCCTACTATCACGACGCCGACAAGGCCAGCCGCGCCTTTGCCGACCGCTATATGGCGCGGACCAAGAAGATGCCGGGCATGATCCAGGCGAGCGTCTATTCCTCCGTCCTGCACTATCTCAGGGCGGTGAAGGCGGCTGGCACGGCCGCCGGCCCGGCGGTGGCGGCGAAGATGCGGGAGACGCCGGTCGACGATTTCTACGCGCCCGGCTCGAAGATCCGCGAGGACGGCCGGCTGATGAACGACATGCTGCTGGTCGAGGTGAAGTCCCCGGCCGAGTCGAAGGCGCCGTGGGACTATTTCAAGGTCGTCCGCAAGATCCCGGCAGCCGAGATCATTCCGCCGCTCTCGGAGAGCAAGTGCAGCCTGGTGAAGAAGTAAGGGCTGCCGGCTGAAGGCCCGTCATTCCGGGTGGCGCCCCATCGCGCGCCCGGAACGGCGCAGCCCCGTCCGATGGCGACGGCTACCGCCTTGGCGGAACAGTGCTTCGGCCGCCTCGACCGCCTTGGCATGTTTCTTGGTTGCGAACGCTTGACTCGCGACCGGCAAACCGTTAACGAGCCGCAATCCGGTTTCATGGGAGCGATGCCGTTACCTTCGCGAGAAGGGACGACGTCGCGCTATCGCGTGGAACCGTTCAACGCCCTGCATGGGCCGGCCTCCACCGGACGCGGGGTCATTTTCACCGCCGGGGCGCCATCGGGCGCGTCGGCCGACATGGAGAAGAGACCATGGCTCGTATCGCGGGCGTCAACATTCCCACCGGCAAGCGCGTCGTCATCGGCCTGCAGTATATCCACGGCATCGGCGCCGCCAAGGCCAAGGAGATCTGCGAGAAGGTCGGCATCGCCGACGAGCGCCGCGTCAACCAGCTCACCGACGCCGAGGTTCTCCAGATCCGCGAGGCCATCGACCGCGACTATCTCGTCGAGGGCGATCTGCGCCGCGAAGTCTCGATGAACATCAAGCGCCTGATGGATCTCGGCTGCTATCGCGGCCTGCGCCATCGCCGCTCGCTGCCGGTCCGCGGCCAGCGCACCCACACCAACGCCCGCACCCGCAAGGGCAAGGCGAAGCCGATCGCCGGCAAGAAGAAGTGATTTCGGGGCAGTAGGCAGTCGGCAATAGGCAATCGGAAACGACTGCCGACTGCCGGTTGCCGACTGCCCTTTCTCCCCAGCGCCTGGAATGACGGGCGCGCCTGAAGGATGAAAGAAAGAGAACCATGGCCAAGGAAGCCACCCGCGTCCGCCGTCGCGAACGCAAGAACATCGTCTCCGGCGTCGCGCATGTGAACGCCTCGTTCAACAACACCATGATCACCATCACCGACGCGCAGGGCAACACGATCTCGTGGTCCTCGGCCGGTACGATGGGCTTCAAGGGCTCGCGCAAGTCGACCCCCTACGCCGCGCAGGTCGCCGCCGAGGATGCCGCCCGCAAGGCTGCCGAGCACGGCATGCGCACCCTCGAGGTCGAGGTGACGGGTCCGGGCTCGGGCCGCGAATCGGCGCTGCGCGCGCTGCAGGCCGCGGGCTTCACCGTGACCTCGATCCGCGACGTCACCCCGATCCCGCACAATGGCTGCCGGCCGCGCAAGCGTCGCCGCGTCTGACGCCTGAGGGTCGAAGAGGCGCCCGCAGGGGCGGGCGCCTGTCCGGGGCGGCTTCCGGCCGCCAGATGAATTCAGCACGAGGAGTGCGGTCGTGATCAGCAAGAACTGGCAGGATCTTTCCAAGCCGAACAAGCTCGAAGTCAAGGTCGGGGACGACCCGAAGCGCCTGGCGACCGTCGTCGCGCGCCCGCTGGAGCGCGGCTTCGGCATGACGCTCGGCAACGCGCTGCGCCGCGTGCTGCTCTCCTCGCTGCAGGGCGCCGCGGTCACCGGCGTCCAGATCGACGGCGTGCTGCACGAGTTCTCCTCGATCCCGGGCGTCCGCGAGGACGTCACCGACATCGTCCTCAACATCAAGGCGATCGCCATCAAGATGCAGGGCGAAGGGCCGAAGCGCATGACATTGCGCAAGTCGGGCCCGGGCACCGTCACCGCCGGCGACATCAACACCATCGGCGACGTCTCGGTCCTCAACCCCGACCTCGTGCTCTGCACGCTGGACGACGGCGCCGAGATCCGCATGGAGTTCACGGTCAACACCGGCAAGGGCTATGTCCCGGCCGAGCAGAACCGCCCCGAGGACGCGCCGATCGGCCTGATCCCGGTCGACAGCCTGTACTCGCCGGTCAAGAAGGTCTCCTACCGCGTCGAGAACACCCGCGAGGGCCAGAACCTCGACAAGGATTCGCTGACGCTGGCGATCGAGACCAACGGCTCGGTCACCCCCGAGGACGCGCTGGCGCTCGCCGCCCGCATCCTGCAGGACCAGCTCGCCGTCTTCATCACCTTCGAGGAGCCGCGCAAGGAAGAGGCCGTCTCGGCCGCTCCGCAGCTTCCCTTCAACCCGGCGCTGCTCAAGAAGGTCGACGAGCTCGAGCTCTCGGTGCGCTCGGCCAACTGCCTCAAGAACGACAACATCGTCTATATCGGCGACCTCATCCAGAAGTCCGAGGGCGAGATGCTGCGCACCCCGAACTTCGGCCGCAAGTCGCTGAACGAGATCAAGGAAGTGCTCGCCACCATGGGCCTGCATCTGGGCATGGACGTCCAGGGCTGGCCGCCGGAGAACATCGAAGAGCTCGCCAAGCGCTTCGAGGAGCATTACTGAGAACGGCAACAGGCAGTCGGCAGCAGGCAGTCGTGATCGGCGCCTCTTTCGACTGCCTGCTGCCGACTGCCCAATCACAATGAACGGCCGTTCCGTGGCACGGCGGCCGTAAGCAACGAAGGAGCCAATCATGCGTCACGGTTTCCGCGGCCGTCGTTTCAACCGCTCGGCCGAGCATCGCAAGGCGATGTTCGCCAACATGGCCCAGGCCCTGATCAAGCACGAGCAGATCACCACCACCCTGCCGAAGGCCAAGGATTTGCGTCCGGTGGTCGAGAAGCTGGTCACCCTCGGCAAGCGCGGCGACCTGCATGCCCGCCGCCAGGCGATCGCCCAGATCAAGGACGTCGAGCTGGTCGGCAAGCTCTTCGCGGTTCTCGGCCCGCGCTACAAGGAGCGCAATGGCGGCTATCTGCGCATCATGAAGGCGGGCTTCCGCTTCGGCGACAACGCCCCGCTGGCGATCATCGAGTTCGTCGATCGCGACGTCGAGGCCAAGGGCAAGGATTCCGGCCCGGTCTTCACGGCGGAAGACGAAGCCGCCTGATCGGCGAGCCCGATTCGCATTTTTGGAAAGGCGGCCGCGCGGCCGCCTTTTTGTTTTTTTCAAGGCCGATATGTTTTTTGCGAGTGCGAAATCGCCTTCGGCCGCTTGTGCATTGCGTGCCTGGAATTTAAGCGGGTGCCTTGTATTCAGCCACAAGGACGGATCGCACCATGTCGGATGACAACCTTCTCGATCACGCGCTCGTACGTCTCGACGCCGCCGCCAAACATCTCAATGTCGATCCGGACGTCATCGAGAAACTGAAATTCGCGCGCGAGACGACGAAGGTCCGCCTGATGATCCGCATGGATGACGGCTCCCGGAAGTCCTTCCTCGCCTGGCGCTGCCGCTATGACGACACCCGCGGGCCGACCAAGGGCGGCATCCGCTTCCATCCGTCCTCGACCGCCGACGAGGTCGAGACGCTCGCCTTCTGGATGACCTTCAAATGCGCCGTGATGAACCTGCCCTATGGCGGGGGCAAGGGCGCGGTTCAGGTCGATCCGCGCCAGCTCTCCAAGGCGGAGCTCGAGCGGCTGTCGCGCGCTTATATCCAGGCTTTCGCGCGCACCATCGGTCCCGATCGCGACATTCCGGCGCCGGACGTCTACACCAATGCGATGATCATGGGCTGGATGGCCGATGAATACGCCCAGATCGTCGGCCAGACGGTTCCATCGGTGATCACCGGCAAGCCGATCGCGCTCGGCGGCTCGCTCGGCCGCAACGACGCGACGGCCCGCGGGGGCTACTATCTCGTCCGGCATCTGCGCGGGGATCTCGGCCTCGGCGACAAGATGCGGGTGGCGATCCAGGGCTTCGGCAATGCCGGCCAGTTCATCGCCAAGCTGCTGGCGGCGGACGGGCACAGCATCGTCGCGGTGTCGGATTCGGCCGGCGCCGTCGCCTGCTCCGAAGGGCTCGACATCGAGCGGCTGATCGCCGCCAAGGATCGCGGCCAGTCGATCGCCGCCACGGCCGGCGAGGGCGGGCATCGCGGGATCGACGCCGAGGATCTGATCGGCGTCGATTGCGACCTGCTGGTGCCGGCGGCGCTCGAGAACATGATCCATGAGGGCAACGCCGCCAGCGTGAAGGCGCGCGTCGTGCTCGAGCTGGCCAACGGCCCGGTCACGCCGGAGGCCGACGCGCTGCTCGAGGAGCGCGGCGTCATCGTGCTGCCCGACATCCTGGCCAATGCCGGCGGCGTCACCGTCTCCTATTTCGAATGGGTGCAGAACCGGCAGGGCTTCTACTGGCTGCTCCCCGAGATCCATGAGCGCCTGCGCGATATCATGGAGCGCGAGGGGCGCGCGATCTGGACGGTGGCCCAGGAGAAGGGCATCGCCATGCGCACCGCGGCCTATGTCCACGCGCTGAGCCGCCTCGCCGAGGCGATCGAGGCGCACGGCACCCAGAGCTTCTTCGCGACCTGAGCGGCGCCGGAGCATCGGCCCGAAAGCGGAACGCGGTTTTCGGGAAAAGCCGACGCAGGATCGAAGAACGAGAGTATCGGACCGAGTATGATGTTCAGCCCGATCCTCTAAGAACCGGAAAGCGGGCAGGGCGGTCCTCGGGCCGCCCTGCCCGTTGGGGCTCAGGCGGGAGACTGCGCGAGCTCGCGGGCGAGGTCGACGATGACGTCAAGCGGCTGGGCGTTGAGATCCTGCTCGGGCGTGACCCCGTAGAGCCCGAAGATGAAGGTCGTGGTCTCGTCGCGTTCGGCTATGCCCATGGCCCAGCCGGGGAAGCTGCGCGCCGCGATCGGCCCCTGCGCCAGCAACCGCAGGGCGGCGTGGCGCGCGTCGCGCCCGATCCGGCCATAGGTCTCGGCGACGGCTTCCGCGCTGCCTTCGAGCACCTGGGCGAAGCCGCCATCCGTCGCCAGCAGGAAGCCGCTGACGCCGTTCTGTTCGTTGAGCCGGCGGGCGCTCGCCAGGATGCGCGCGAGCTCCTCCCGGCGGGTATCCTCTGGCAGCCGGCTTTCGCTGGCATATACAAGCCGAATCAGGCTCATCCTGCTCTTCCTGTCCGGCTCGTGGAGCGGATCGGGTTGGAGTAACATGCCGCGGGAACCGCAGCGCTTCGCATGGGTATAGCGGGTGAGGCGCGGTGACCGGAAGAGCCGCGCGTTTCATCTGTTCGAATGAGGGTGAGCATGATCGACTGCATTGCAACCAGACGCAGGGCGCTCGCGGCCGGCCTGTTCGCCTGCGCGCTGACGGCGCTGCCGGGGGCGGCCTTCGCGCAGGCGCGGCAGGTGCCCGAGAGCCGCGAGCAGGTGACGCTCTCCTTCGCCCCGCTGGTGAAGCGGACGGCGCCCTCCGTGGTCAACGTCTATGGCGCGCGCGTCGAGAAGCGCCCGCAGAATCCCTTCATGGACGATCCCTTCTTCCGCCGCTTCTTCGGCGATGGCGGCTTCGGCGTCCCGCGCGAGCGGGTGCAGCGTTCGCTCGGCTCCGGCGTCATCGTCGATGCGCAGGCCGGCCTCGTGGTCACCAACAACCACGTCATCGAGAACATGAGCGAGGTGAGGGTCGCCTTCGCCGACAAGCGCGAGGTCGAGGCCAAGATCCTGCTGCGCGACCCGCGCACCGACCTCGCCGTGCTCAAGGTCGCGGAGGCCAGGAACCTGACCGCGATCGAGCTGGCCGATACCGACGAGTTGCAGGTCGGCGACATCGTGCTCGCCATGGGCAACCCCTTCGGCGTCGGCCAGACGGTGACGCAGGGCATCGTCTCGGCCCTGGCGCGCACGCAGATCGGCGTCGGCGACGCCCAGTCCTTCATCCAGACCGACGCGGCGATCAACCCGGGCAATTCCGGCGGCGCACTGATCGACATGAAGGGCCGCGTCGTCGGCATCAACACGGCGATTTATTCGCGCTCCGGCGGCAGCGTCGGCATCGGCTTCGCCATCCCCTCCGCGATGGTCCGCCTCGTCGTGGACAGCGCCAGGGCCGGCGCTACCACCGTGCGCCGACCCTGGTTCGGCGCGCGGCTGCAGGCCCTGACGGCGGATGTCGCCGACGGGCTCGGCCTCGACCGCCCGGCCGGCTCGGTCGTCGCCAGCGTGGTCGAGAAGGGGCCGGCGGACCAGGCGGGCCTGCGCCGCTCCGACGTGATCCTCGCCGTCGACGGCGTCGCCGTCGACGATCCCGAGGCCTTCGGCTACCGCTTCGCGACGCGGCCGATCGGCGGCACCACCGCGCTGACGGTGCTGCGCGGCGGCAACCGCATCTCGATCCCGGTCAAGCTCGTCGCGGCGCCGGAAACCCGCCCGCGCGACCCGGTGAAGCTGACCAGCCGCTCGCCTCTGGCGGGGCTGACCGTCATGAACCTTTCGCCCGCCGTGGCCGAGGAGCTCGCGATGGAGACCGCCAATGAGGGCGTGGTCGTCAGCGATGTCGAGGAGGGCAGCACCGCCGCCAATATCGGCTTCCAGAAGGGCGACATCGTCATGGCGCTCAACGGCGAGCCGATGGCGACCTCGCGCGACGTCGAGAACGCCCTCAAGGAGCGCCGCCGCGCCTGGGAGGTGACGATCTCGCGCAAGGGGCAGACGATCACCTCGGTCTTCCCGGGGTGAGCGACCTCTTCTCCGCCTCCGGCCTCGACAAGGCGGGGCCGCGCCCGCTCGCCGACCGCCTGCGGCCGACGACGCTCGCCGAGGTGGCGGGGCAGGAGCATCTGACCGGGCCGGACGGGGCGCTGACCCGGCTCGTCGCCTCCGGCTCGCTCGGCAGCCTGATCTTCTGGGGCCCTCCCGGCACGGGAAAGACCACGGTGGCGCGGCTGCTCGCCGGCCTCGTCGATCTCGGCTTCGAGCAGATCAGCGCGATCTTCAGCGGCGTCGCCGATCTGAAGAAGGTGTTCGAGGCGGCGCGCGGCCGGCGGCTCGGCGGCAAGGGCACGCTGCTCTTCGTCGACGAGATCCACCGCTTCAACCGCGCCCAGCTCGACGCCTTCCTGCCGGTGATGGAGGACGGCACCATCACCCTGATCGGCGCCACCACCGAAAACCCCTCCTTCGCGCTCAACGCGGCCCTGCTGTCACGCGCCCGCGTGCTGACCTTCAAGGCGCTGGACGAAGGTTCGCTGCTCTTCCTGCTCGGCCGGGCCGAGGCCCTGGAGGGGCGGGAGCTGCCGCTGACGCCGGAGGCGCGGCTGGCGCTCGCTCGCTTCGCCGATGGCGACGGCCGCGCCGTGCTGACGCTGGCCGAGGAGATCTGGCGGGCGGCCAAGCCCGGCGAGATGCTCGACGAGCACGGCCTGTCCGAGGTGATCCAGCGCCGGGCGCCGATCTACGACAAGGCGCAGGACGGCCATTACAATCTGATCTCGGCGCTGCACAAGACGATCCGCGGCTCGGACCCGGATGCGGCGCTGTATTACTTCGCGCGCATGCTCGACGCCGGCGAGGACCCGCGCTTCCTGGCGCGGCGGCTGGTCAGGATGGCGGTGGAGGATATCGGCCTCGCCGATCCGCAGGCGCTGGTCCATGCGCGGGCCGCGGCGGAGACCTATGAAAGGCTCGGCTCGCCGGAGGGCGAGCTCGCGCTCGCCAACAGCGTGATCTACCTCGCCACCGCGCCGAAATCGAACGCGGCCTATATGGCCTACAAGGCGGCGGCGCGGGTGGCGAAGGAGCGCGGCTCCCTGACCCCGCCCATGACCATCCTCAACGCGCCGACCAAGCTGATGCGCGAGGAGGGCTACGGCGCCGACTATGCCTATGACCACGACCAGCCGGACGCCTTCTCCGGGCAGAATTACTGGCCGGACGCGCTCGGGCGCCAGCATTTCTACGATCCGCCGGAGCGCGGATTCGAGCGCGAGATCAGGAAGCGGCTGGAATACTGGGACAAGCTCCGGCAGGAGCGCGGCGGCTGAAGCGGACGGCCGGCTCGGTGGCGGCTCCGATTGGCCGCTTGTGTTTCGCCGCAGTCTGCTCCCTAGATGGCGGCATCTCGACCGCTTCTGCGGATGTCTTCTTACGGGTTTCGACGATGGTTCTGGTCGCGCGGCTGCTGCTTTTCGTTCCTTCGGTGATCGCGGGCTGGTTCGTCTCGCAGGAGGACGTGTCCTATTGGGTGATCGCCTTCGCGATCGCGCTGGTCTTCATCGTGCTGACGATCGCCTTCGAGCTCTATGTGCATCCGCGCCTGCGCCGGCGCCGCAAGGGCTGAGCAAGGGCTCGGAGCGGACCTCACTTCCGGCAGTCGAACGGCAGGAAGGTGCCGGACATGCCGCGGTTCATCGCCATCAGCGTCAGCTTGTCGGCCAGGGCGATCTCCTCCGGGCTGCGCGCACAGACTTCGGCGCGGGACTGGCAGTTCGCGGCCAGGAAGGCGTCGTGGCTGGCGAGGAACTCCGGGCCGAGCCCGGCCTTGCCCTGTCGGCTGAGCAGGCGTTCGTAGGCCGCCTTGTAGCGATTGCATTTCTCCGTCGGCCAGTCCGGCGCGGCATCCTGGCGGGCCGCGGCGGGCAGGCTCGCAAGCACGCAGGCGAGACATGCCCAGATCGCGATGGGCGATCCCCGGCGCCTCGCGCGCGTCGTCCCGTCCGCTTCCGTCATCGCTCCCGCTCCGCTTGTTCGCGAAGAGCGCAGGAGAGCGGGCGATTGCGGCGGATTTCGTTTGTATGCGGTAGGCGGGCACATTATTCCACGACGATGATTTCGATCTCACAGACCCGCCTTCGCGCCGCTGCCTGCCGCGCCGGGTGCTTCCTCGCCGCAACAGCAGGCCCCCGCTCTTGCCGGGGGGCGGCATGAGGACCGGCGGCAAGGGGCCCGGAAAGGGACCGGGCAAGGGGCCCGGCGACGGCGCGGGTGCGCCCGGGCGGGGCGGAAGGCCGCGCGCGGCGGAAGGCCCGCGCGGCAGGCGCCCGAGCCACGACGAGCGGCGGCGCGCGGCGGCACGGCCGAAGGCCGAGGGAGAGGACCGTCCGGTCCGGGCCCAGGCGCCGCGCCGGCCGGCCGAGACGCCGCAGCGGACGCGGGCCGAGGTCAAGGCCGAGACGGCGCAGGTGCTCTCGACCGGCGTGCAGCAACTCGTGGTGACGCCTGACGAGAACGAGATGCGGATCGACCGCTTCCTCGAGGCGCGTTTTCCGCAACTCTCCTTCAGCCATATCCAGCGCATCGTCCGGAAGGGCGAGTTGCGCGTCGACGGCAAGCGCGCCGACAGCAAGGATCGGCTCGCGGCCGGCCAGACGGTGCGCATCCCGCCGCTCAAGCTGGAGCAGCAGGCCGAGCGCCCGCGCTCGGCCAAGGCCGACGCCGACACGATCGGATTCCTGCGCTCGATCACGCTCTACGAGGACGACGACGTCATGGTCCTCAACAAGCCGGCGGGGCTCGCCGTGCAGGGCGGTTCGGGCACGACGCGGCATGTCGACGGCATGCTCGCGGCGCTGACCGACAAGGACGGCCAGAAGCCGCGCCTCGTCCACCGGCTCGACAAGGACACGGCCGGCTGCCTCGTCATCGCCAAGTCGCGCTTTGCGGCGGCGACGCTGGCCAAGACCTTCCGCTCGCGTGCCGCCCGCAAGGTCTACTGGGCGCTGGTGGCCGGCGTGCCGCGCGTGAAGCAGGGCCGAATCTCGACCTATCTCGCCCGCGAGGAGGCCTATGACGGCGACCAGCGCATGGCGGTCGCCCAGCATGGCGAGGACGGCGCGATGCATGCCGTGACCTATTACGCCGTGGTCGAGACCGCCGCGCAGAAACTGGCCTGGCTCTCGCTCAAGCCGGTGACGGGGCGCACCCATCAATTGCGCGCCCATACCACCCATATCGGCCATCCGATCGTCGGCGACCCGAAATACTTCAACATCCTGAACTGGGAATTGCCCGGCGGCATCCAGAACAAGCTGCATCTGCTGGCGCGGCGGATCGTGCTGCCGCATCCGCGCGGCAAGGGCGCCATCGACGTCAGCGCGCCGCTGCCGCCGCATATGCGCCAGAGCTGGAACCTGCTCGGCTTCGACGACGCGCCCTACGACCCGATCATCGAGGCGCCGGACGAATAGGCTGCGCTTTCCCTGACGGAAGCGATGAGAACAGTTGCGGAACATTTCGTTTTCTGTTCTAACTATGTTCACGTTGGGGAAGGGGGCTGCCATGCGTCTGATCGCGATCGTTTCCGCCTTTGTCTTCGGGGCTGCGGCTGCAGCCTCCGCCCAGACCGCACCGGCGCGGCCGGCACCGGCCGCCGCCGCGGTGGCGCCGGACGAGCCCGTGCCGCGGGCCGAGCGCGCCAGGGCGCGGCAGGACTGCCTGTCCGAGAATGTCGCGCTGTCGGGTGAGGATCTGCGCGCGGCGATGCGGCTCTGCATGCAGGGCAAGTTCCCGGGCGTGCAGCTCTATGCGCATGACGGCGTGACGCGGGACGGCAAGCCGACCGCGGTCGCGGCCCGCGCCGCCTGCAAGACCGAGATCGATGCGCGCCGGCTCGAAGGAGCGCAGCGCATCGCGGCGCTGACCTCCTGCTTCAACGCCAAGCGCCCGGACCTCGCGCAGCGGGCGGAGTGCCGCAAGGAGGCGCGTGCCAAGGGGCTCGACGGTGCCGAGCTGCGCAAGGCGGTCGAGGCCTGCGCCCGCGAGGCCAGCGGCTGAGGGGCGGCCGACGCGATGGCGCCATGACCGACGGGCCATGGCTCGGCGGCGCGATCCGGGGTAAAGCGCCGGCATGGACCTCATCATCTTCGATCTCGACGGCACGCTGATCAATTCCGAGGCGATCATCCTCGGCGCGCAATACGAGACCTTCAGGCGCTGCGGCCGGGTTCACCCCGGCCGGGAAGCCGGGCTCGGCATCGTCGGGCTCACGCTCGACATCGCGATGGCGCAGCTCGCCGGGCTCGACGCGCCGGATGACCGGCTGACGCAGACCTATCGCGAGGTCTTCGGCGCCATGCGTGCCCAGGCGCAGGCCGACCCGGCGCTGGACGAGCCGCTGTTTTCGGGCGTCGCCGAGACTCTGGCGCGGCTGCGGCGCGTGCCCGGGCTCAAGCTCGGCATCGCCACCGGCAAGTCGCGCCAGGGCGCGGAGTTCATCGTCGCGCGCCATGGCTGGCAGGGCCTGTTCGACACGATCCAGTCGGCTGACGACGCGCCTTCGAAGCCGCATCCGGGGATGATCCTGAACGCCATGGCCGAAACCGGGGCCGCCGCAGGCCGCACCGCCATGGTCGGCGACAGCTCCTTCGACATCGAGATGGCGGTCGCGGCCGGGGTCGTGCCGGTCGCGGTGTCGTGGGGCTTCCAGCCGGCGGAGAGGCTCGTCGCGCTGGGCGCCCGGCACCGGCTCGCGGCGATGGCCGAGCTGCCGGGGGCGCTGGGGCTTGCGGGCCCGGCCGCCGCCTGAAGTCCGGCGCATGGGAGAGGCGAGGGCGCCTCTCGGGCGAGGCCCTCGCAGAGAGCCCGGGGCCCAGCGAGGCAGCTGGTTCAGTAACGACCTCGCAACCACAAAGACTCAGCCTCGTTTAACCTGAACAATCGTTCAGATTTGCGCGTTAACCACCTGCTTCTCGCCCCGGATGCATGGTGATCCCACAACAGGGACATACCGGCACAAAACAACGCCGGACAGGGGTTCAGACATGATCGGACATGAGTTTCGTGAATTCGTCGATCGCGTGATGGATCATCGTGCGATCGGCCAGCAGGACGTCAATGTTCTTCAGCGCGAGATCTTGGCGGACACTGTCGTCACGCGCGACATCGTCGATGTCCTCGTCGCGCTCGACCGGGCCGTGCCGCAAAGCTGCGAGGCTTTCGCGGATTACCTGGTGGCGCTGGTCGTCGATTTCGCCGTCTGGGACAACCGCCCGACCGGCGTGATCGACCGCGACAAGGCGCATTGGCTGGTGACGACGTTGTCGGCCGGCGAGGGGCCGAGCCCGACAGCCCGGCGCATCGCCTGCGAGATCGTCCGCGAGGCAGAGCATTGCGACGATCTGCTGCTCGCCTTCGCCTTCGCCAAGGGCGCCTCGAAGGAGGCCGGCGCCGGCTATCGGGTGCTGCTCGCGAGCTGAGCCTGGGTATCCGCGCACAATGGCGGGGCGCGGATCGCGCCCGGATCGTGCTGGACATCGGCGCGATCCGTCCGCTTTTCCTGTGCGCCGGATCGTCGAAGCAGCGGATTCGCTAAGCGATCCGATGCATGGCCGAGTTTCGCATCGATGGACGCCGGTTGCGGCGTCCCATACACCCCGGCTATTGCAGTCTGGACTGAAGCCGGGAGTGGCCCTCGCATGTTCACGAAGATCCTGATCGCGAACCGCGGCGAGATCGCCTGCCGCGTCATCAAGACGGCCCGGCGCATGGGGATCAGGACGGTCGCCGTCTATTCGGATGCGGATCGGGACGCGCTGCATGTCGAGATGGCCGACGAGGCCGTGCATATCGGCGAGGCGCCCGCCTCCCAGTCCTATCTGCTGATCGACAGGATCATCGCCGCCTGCAAGGCGTCCGGCGCCGAGGCGGTGCATCCGGGCTATGGCTTCCTCTCCGAGCGCGAGGCCTTCGCCCGGGCGCTGAAGGAGAACGGTATCGTCTTCATCGGTCCCAATCCCGGCGCCATCGCCGCGATGGGCGACAAGATCGAATCGAAGAAGGCGGCGGCCGCTGCGAAAGTCTCGACCGTTCCCGGCTTTCTCGGCGTCATCGAGAGCCCCGAGCACGCCGTGACCATCGCCGACGAGATCGGCTATCCGGTGATGATCAAAGCCTCGGCCGGCGGCGGCGGCAAGGGCATGCGCATCGCCCATTCGGCCGGCGAGGTGGCGGAAGGCTTTGCCCGCGCCAAGTCGGAGGCGGCCTCCTCCTTCGGCGACGATCGCGTCTTCGTCGAGAAATTCATCGTCGATCCGCGCCATATCGAGATCCAGGTGCTGGGCGACAAGCACGGCAACGTCATCTATCTCGGCGAGCGCGAATGCTCGATCCAGCGCCGCAACCAGAAGGTGCTGGAGGAGGCGCCGTCGCCGCTGCTCGACGAGGCGACCCGCAGGAAGATGGGCGAGCAGGCGGTCGCGCTGGCAAAGGCGGTGAGCTACGATTCCGCCGGCACGGTCGAGTTCGTCGCGGGGCAGGACAAGTCCTTCTACTTCCTCGAGATGAACACGCGGCTCCAGGTCGAGCATCCGGTGACCGAGATGATCACCGGCATCGACCTTGTCGAGCAGATGATCCGGGTGGCCTATGGCGAGACGCTCGCGATCCGCCAGGAGGACGTGAAGCTCGACGGCTGGGCGGTCGAATCCCGCGTCTATGCCGAGGACCCGACCCGCAACTTCCTGCCCTCGACCGGCCGGCTCGTGACCTATCGGCCGCCGAGCGAGGGGCCGGACGGCGAGGCGGTGGTGCGCAACGACACCGGCGTCTTCGAGGGCGGCGAGATCTCGATCTATTACGACCCGATGATCGCCAAGCTCGTGACGCATGCGCCGACGCGCGAGGCGGCGATCAAGGCGCAGGCGCGCGCGCTCGACGCCTTCGCCATCGACGGCATCCGCCACAACATCCCCTTCGTCTCGGCGGTGATGCAGCATCCGCGCTGGATCGCCGGCCACCTCTCGACCGGCTTCATCGCCGAGGAGTTCCCCGAGGGCTTCTCGCTGCCGCAGCCGCAGGGCGAGACGGCCCTGCGCATGGCGGCGATCGCCATCGCCTGCGACCACAAGCTCAACCAGCGCAAGCGCCACGTCTCGGCGCAGATGGAAGGCTGGCGCAAGGTCTGCTTCGACCGCCAGCGCATCGTCTCGCTCGGCGGCGAGCGCTTCGAGGGCGCCGTGACGGAGCAGGGCGAGGCCGTGCTCGTCGCCTTCCCGGAGCGCAGCGTCAGCGTCGTCAGCGACTGGACGCCGGGCGAGCCGGTCTGGCGCGGCACGCTCGACGGGGTCAAGGTCGCGGCGCAGGTGCGGCCGATCCTCAACGGCGTCGCGCTCGGCCATGCCGGAGCCTATGCCGACGCGCATGTCTACACCCCGCGCGAGGCGGAGCTGGCGGCGTTGATGCCGGAGAAGGTCGCCGCCGATACCGGCAAGTTCCTGCTCTGCCCGATGCCCGGGCTGGTCAAGTCGATCGCGGTCGCGGTCGGGCAGGAGGTCAAGGCGGGCGAGCCGCTCGCCATGGTCGAGGCGATGAAGATGGAGAACGTGCTGCGCGCCGAGAAGGACGCGACCGTCGCCAAGATCCTGGCGAAGGAGGGCGATTCGCTGGCGGTCGACGCCGTCATCCTGGAATTCGCCTGAGCGGAGCACGTCGTCTTGCTGAAGATCTGGGGCCGGCTCAGCTCGATCAACGTCCAGAAGGTCGTCTGGGCGGCCGGCGAGGTCGGGCAGGATTTCGCGCGCATCGATGCCGGCGGCCCGTTCGGCGGGCTCGACACGCCGGAATTCCGCGCGCTGAACCCGAACGGGCAGATCCCGGTGCTGGAGGACGGCGCCTTCCGCCTGTGGGAATCGAACAGCATCGTGCGCTATCTCGCGGCGCGCTACGGCGCGGCGGTGATATGGGAAGCGGAGCCGGCTCGCCGGGCCGCCGCCGAGCGCTGGATGGACTGGATGCTGTCCGAGCTCCAGCCGGCGACCGCGCCCGTGCTTCGAGGCGTGGTACGCAAGGAGCCGGCCTTCGCCGATCCCAAGGTGATCGAAGCGGGCATGAGGCGGGCCGAGGCGCTGATGGCCATCCTCGACGCACAACTGGCGGACCGGCCTTTCCTGGCGGGCGAGCGCTTCGGCGTCGCTGATATCGCGGTCGGCTGCGGTGCGCATCGCTGGCTCAACATGCCGGTCGAGCGGATCGCGCGGCCGCATGTGCAGCGCTGGTACGGGGAGCTGTTCGCGCGCCCGGCGGCGAAGGCCGCGCTGCCGCTCCCGGTCGCGTGACGGCGCGCCGGGCTAGGCGGACACGCGGCGCCCCGGTTCCGGGCCGATGCAAAATCAGACGCCTGGACCATCGGGCTGAAGACGATCTTCAACCTTCTGATCCAGAGTGACCGTCGCGTTTCCTCTGTTTTCCCGCCGGTGCGAGCCCGATGTTCTTCATCCTGTCCAAAATCGTCTGGTTCCTGTTCTCGCCGGTCAATTTCGTCATCCTGCTCGCGGGGCTCTCCGCACTGCTGGCCTTCACCCGCTTCGCGCGCCCGGCACGCTGGCTCGGCCTGTTCGCCGTCGTCCTGCTCGGCCTGATGGCGTTCAGTCCGCTGCCGCGCGCGGTCATCCGACCTCTGGAGGATCGCTTCCCGCAGCAGGATGCGGCCAGGGGTCCGGTGACCGGCATCGTCGTGCTCGGCGGCGCGATCGGGCTCGCGCGCGGCGATGTCGTGCTCAACGCCTCGGCCGCGCGCATGACCAAGGCGGTGGAGCTGGCGCGGCTGCATCCGCAGGCGAAGGTCGTGTTCACCGGCGGCGCCGCCACCCTGATCTCGCAGGCGACCGTGACGGAGGCCGACGGCGCCCGGCGCCTGATGGAAGGGCTCGGGCTGGAGCCCGGCCGGCTCATCCTCGAGGACAAGTCGCGCAACACGCTGGAGAACGCGGTGTTCAGCCGCCGCCTCGTCGATCCCCAGCCCGGCGAGCGCTGGCTGCTGGTGACCTCGGCCTGGCACATGCCGCGGGCGATGGGCGTGTTCCGCAAGGCCGGATTCCCGGTCGAGGCCTTTCCGGTCGACTACTGGTCGAGCGGCAGGCCCGGCGACTTCCTCCGGCCCTACAGCCGGGCGCCGCGCGCGCTCGAGATCGCCGATAACGGCTTCAAGGAATGGGTCGGCCTCGTCGCCTATCGCCTCGCCGGCTATACGGATTCGCTGTTCCCCGGCCCGTGATCTCCCCCGCGCGCGGCCGGCAGCGAGAGCCGGTAGACGCCGCGGAAATCGTCGGGGTCGACCGGGCGGCCCTTGCGCGTGATGACGAGCCGGCCCTCCTTCATCAGCTTCACCGCGGCGCGCCGCAGCGGCTGCATCAGAGGACCCCAGCCGTCGGGATGGTCGCCGCCGAGCGAGCGGGCGACGTCCATCGGCGCGAGCGTGCGGCCGGGCTCCTGCCGCGCCAGCAGGGCCAGGATCGCCGCTTCGAGCTCCGCAGGCTCCGTCATTGCCGTTCCTCCGGATAGCCGAAGACGCGGGCGGCGTCGGAGGCGAACTGGCGCCGGTACATCGCGACCAGCACGGCGGCGGTGAAGACCAGAAAGGTCACCGGCCCAAGGAACCAGCCCATATAGGCCAAGGCGAGGAAGAAGGCGCGCTGGCCGCGGTTGAAATGCCGCCCGCCGGCGACGTTCATCTCGATGGTCTCGTGGACGGCGCGCTGCGCCTCCTGCCGGTCCGGGCTGTCGGGCGGGGGCAGGGCGCCGATCAGGATGACGCAGTAGTTGAACAGCCGGTAGGCCCAGGCGAATTTGAAGAAGGCGTAGCCGAAGATCATGGCGAGGCCGATCACCTTGACCTCCCAGACCGTGCGCGTCGGCGCGACGTTGAGCGGCAGGTCGGAAAAGATGGCGACGACCCGCTCGGCCGATTGCAGCAGGGCGAGCGTGCCGCCGATGGCGATGATCGAGGTCGAGGCGAAGAAGGCGGTGCCGTTCTGCAGGCCGTTCATCACCTGGGCGTCGAGGATGCGGTTGTCGCGGTTCAACGCCTCCTGGACCCAGCGGGCGCGGCGCAGGTTCATGCGCATGTTCAGGCTTTTGGCAGCGTGGGGCCCGCGCTCGACGGCATAGTGATAGCCGATCCAGGCGACGACGAAGAATGCGAGCGCCATCAGGTCAAGGTTGCTGAATCCGATCATGGCGCCGCTTTGCCATCTCATCCGTCGCGGGGGCAAGCAGCTTGCGACGGCATGCGCGGGCCGGCAAGGCGCCGGCCATTGACGCGTCGGCCGCAAGCCGCCACCTTGCGCCCGATTTCGGGGAGGACGACGCCATGCCGCAGACCATCACGAAGGGCTACAAGGCCCTGGTTGCGGAAGCGGAGAGCCGGATCGAGACCCTGTCGGTGGCCGAGGCGCAGGCTCTGCACGGCCGCGACGACGTCGTCTTCGTCGATCTGCGCGATCCGCGCGAGCTGGAGCGGGAAGGGCGCATGCCCGGCGCCTTCCACTGCCCGCGCGGCATGCTGGAATTCTGGATCGACCCGGAGAGCCCCTATGCCAAGCCGGTCTTCCAGGAGGACAAGCGCTTCGTCTTCTTCTGCGGCGGCGGCTGGCGCTCGGCGCTGGCGGCGAAGGCGGCGCAGGAGATGGGGCTGAAGCCGGTCGCGCATGTCGCCGGCGGCTTCGGCGCCTGGAAGCAGGCCGGCGCGCCGGTCGAGCCGCCCGCTCCCAGGAAGGGCTGAGCCCGGACTTGTCCCATATCGTCATCGTCCTGCTGATCGCGGCCTTCGTCTTCCGCAAGCCGCTCGGCCGCCTTCTCGCCCGCCGCTTCCCGAACCGGGCCAGGCGCCAGCAGGTTCTCGGCACGATCATCGCGGCTTTCCTGCTGGTGATGGTCCTGCGGCTCGTCGCGGCGCTGTGGTAGCAGGAGGCAGGATGAAGCGTCTCGCAGGGATAGCCCGCCAGCTCGTCCTGTGGCTCGGGATCGCCATCGGCCCAATGCTGCCGGTCGCCGCGCCCGGCCTTGCTGCCGGCGGCGGTTCGACGCCGGGGGCGGGGCGTGCCAGCGCCTTCGTCCAACCCGTATTGCCGGCGGATTTCTGCGCCGTGGTGCCGGGTGCCGGCGCCATGCAGGGAGAGCTCTGGCGCAGGACGGTCCCGCCGCCGGAGCGTGGCGCGACGTTGCGCTTCCTGGCGGTGGATTGCGCCAGCTTGCACCGACTGGAGGCGGGGCACCTCGCCCGGCCGGCCGCGATGCTGACGATCCTCGACCTCCAGCCCGACCCGCGCCTGCCGCCGGCGCCGGAGGCCGCGCTCGAGGCACTGGAGAAGCGCTTCGGCGCGCCGGAGCTCGCGGCGAAGGCGCCCGTGCTCGGGCGGGACGAGCGAGCCGTCTACCTGCAGCAGGGGGACTGGTCCGCCCAGGCGGCGCCGGGGCCGCGCGGCGTGTCGGCCTTCGCGTTCCGCGGCGCCGGCCCCTTCGTCGTCAATATCTTCCATTTCGCGAAGCCCCCGGCCGTCGCGGCGGTTCGCGAGCAGGTCGAGGGCGTGGTGCGCAGCGTGATCGAGGGCTCCCGCTGAGATTTCGCCGGCTCGTCGGCGATTGTTCACAGGCGGGGTTGCGCCCTGCCTGAAATTCAGGCATTTTCCTCCGTCTTGGCTCCAACTCACGAAAGGGAGGGCTGAATGGCATTCACCATCTTCGTCGCTCCCGGGCGACCAAACCGGCACTAGGTCGGTCGCGCGCGAGGTCCGCCGGCTGGCGACCTCCTGAGCCTTTTTCCAAACCCTTTCGTTCTTCGCTGGAGCGGCGCGCGCCGCCGTCTCCTTTCGATCTGGAGTCGGCGGCCTTCGCGGCGCCGAATGATCCTATGTCTCTCGATACTCAAACCGGGCGGCGCGAGCCGTTCCGGGCCGTTCTCGGCTTCACCTTCCGTCATTGGGCTCGCCAGCCCGGACAGGTCGCCTGGGTAGCCGGCGTCATGGTCGCCGCCACGCTCGCCGAGCTGTTCACGCCGGTCTATGCCGGCCGCCTCGTCGACGCTGTGGCGAGCGGCACCGGCGGCGCGGAAGCGGCTCTGTGGGCGCTCGCCGCGATGATGGCGCTGGCGGCAGTCACCGTCGCGGGGCGGCATTTCGCCTTCGTCGGCCTCATCGGCATGACGCTGCAGACCATGAGCGACGTGGCGCAGGAGGCCTTCGCGCGACTGCAGCGCTTCTCGACCGACTGGCACGCCAACAACTTCGCCGGCTCGACGGTGCGCAAGATCACGCGCGGCATGTGGGCGCTCGACCTGCTGACCGATACGATCCTGATCGCGCTGTTGCCCTCGCTGGTGATCCTGTTGGGCATGACGGCGCTGCTCGCCTGGCAGTGGCCGGTGATGGGGTTCGTCGTGGCTGTTGGGGCGCTGGCCTATATCGGCATGACGCTCACGCTTTCCCTGCGCTTCGTCGCCCCGGCGGCGCGGTTGGGCAATGCCTGGGACACGCGGCTGGGCGGCGCGCTGGCGGATTCCATCACCTGCAACCCGGTGGTGAAGGCCTTCGGCGCCGAGGCGCGCGAGGATCTGCGCCTGGCGACGGTGGTGGCGAAGTGGAGTCTCAGGACGCGGCGTGCCTGGCTGCGCGGCACCTGGTCGGGCACCGGCCAGCTCGTCGTGCTGCTCGCCCTGCGCGCCGCGGTGATCGGCCTGGTGATCTGGCTCTGGCTGAACGGGCAGGCCGGCGCCGGCGACGTCGCCTTCGTGCTCACGGCCTATGCGGTGGTGCACGGCTATCTGCGCGACGTCGGGCAGCACGTCCACAATCTCCAGCGCTCGGTCAACGACATGGAGGAGCTCGTCTGGATGCACGACCTTCCCTATGGCGTGCCCGACCGCAAGGGGGCGGTGGCGATGGACGTCACGGTGGGCGAGATCGCCTTCGAGGACGTGACCTTCCATTACGGCGGCCATCACGACCCGCTCTACCGCGACTTCTCGCTCACCATCCGCGGTGGCGAGAAGGTCGGCCTCGTCGGCCGCTCGGGCTCCGGCAAGACGACCTTCGTCAAGCTGGTGCAGCGGCTCTACGACGTCACCGGCGGGCGCATCGCGATCGACGGGCAGGACATCGCGGGCGTGACGCAGGAGAGCCTGCGCCGGCAGATCGCGATCGTGCAGCAGGAGCCGGTGCTGTTCCACCGCTCGCTGGCCGAGAACATCGCCTATGGCCGGCCCGGCGCCTCGCTCGCGCAGATCGAGCAGGCGGCGCGGCTCGCCAATGCGCATGACTTCATCATGCGTCTGCCCAAGGGCTATGCCACGCTCGTCGGCGAGCGCGGCATCAAGCTCTCGGGCGGCGAGCGCCAGCGCGTCGCGCTGGCCCGCGCCTTCCTGGCCGATGCGCCGATCCTGATCCTGGACGAGGCGACCTCCAGCCTCGATTCGGAATCGGAGGCGCTGATCCAGCAGGCGATCGAGCGGCTGATGGAAGGCCGGACCACGATCGTCATCGCGCACCGTCTCTCGACGGTCAGGGCGATGGACCGCATCCTGGTCTTCGATCGCGGCCGCGTGGTCGAGGAGGGGCCGCACGAGGCCCTGCTCGCCCGCGAGGACGGCGCCTACCGCGCGCTGTTCGAGAAGCAGGTCAGCGAGCTGGCCAAGGGGCTCGCCGCCTGAAGATTGGCAAATGACGGAAAGGGCCGCGCGAGCGGCTCTTTCCTGTCGTCGCTGCGATGTGGGGCGCTCAGGCTGCCGGCTGTTCGGCTTCAGTTTCGGAGCGGCGGCGGCCCAGCAGGAACCACAGGCCGGAGCCGAGAATGCCGACGATGCCGGCGCCGGCGCCGAGATAGATCATGTCGTGATCGAGATCGGCCTGCTGGTCGGCGTCGTCGCGGATCACGACGCCGTCCTTGCCCTGCTCGCCGGGAAGGTACTTGATCGGCAGGGCATCGACGGTGAGCCGGTCGTTGGCGATGATGCGGCTGGCGAACTGGTGCGAGATCGACACCTTCTCCGCCGTGCGCTCCTGGCCGGAGGCGTCCTTCCAGGAGAGGTCGACAGTGTAGCTCGTGCCGCCACGGCGGCGCTTGGTGCGGGTGGCGCCCTCGACGGAAGCCTGGGTCTCGATGCCCTCGGCAACGACCTTCTTCACGCGCTCGCCGTCCTGCCAGCTCATATAGGCCATGAAGGGTCCGCCGACGGCGGCGATCAGCAACAGCCACTTTATCTTGCCGGCAACCCAGCCAATAATTCCGCTCATCATCGTCTCCTTGCGGATAATGATCTAATCAACGGGTCTGCCGGACAGCTCAATCGTGTCTATTTTGTGGCACCTCCTGTCGCGTCCCAGTCATTCTCCGGAAGAGGACGGGATTCAACAGGGGATGATCGCTCGCATCGCTGCGATCTGTAACCATTCTATTTTCCGTGGAGAGCGGGCCGCAGCGATTCGCCGATGACAGGCGACAGTACTGCCGGCGATCACTGGACGGACTTCAGGCGGCCCATCAGGCTACGGCAGGCGTCGCGCCGGCTCTTGAAGGTGAAGGCATGGTGCCGGATCGCGGCGCGGGCTCTTTCGGCGTCGCCGGCCTCGGCCCTGCGCAGGACGCCTTGCGCCGACGGCAGCAGCCCGGCCTCGAACTGTCCAACATAGCGCTCCCCACATTCTCGCGATACCCATTCCGCCATCGCCGCGATGCGGAGCCGGCGGGCGGCATCGTCGTGCTCCGCCTGCCGAGAATTGGCCGGCCGGACCAATTGCAGGCCGAGCAGCAGGACGATGACGGCGGGCAGGATGCGATGAATCATCGCGGTTTTCCCGGCTGCCGGAGGGTATCGGGCGCGACCGCTCGCGGCCTGACGCCTTTTGCCGGCCCGGGTGGGATCGGTTCGCCCGTTCCCCCGGACAGCGACTTCAGATCGAGATTCGGCTTGGTCAGGAAGCGATTCAAGCCGGCGACGTAAGTCTCTGGCAGATCGAAATGTTTCGCCCCGGCGATGACGGCTTCCATATAGCCCGGCTTCGGCCGTCCCGGCTCCCCCGAGCGGCCGATATAGATCAGCGCGCGTTTGGCGCCGCCGGGCACGATCACCGGCTGGCTGATCTTCACATAGAGCCCGCTGGCGAGTTCCTCGAACTTGTCGAGGACGCGCATGTCGCTGAGCGAGCAGTCCCAGAGCACGCCATGGACCTCATCGCGGGGATCGCGGATCACTGAGGCATAGCCGTCTCGCGTGACGATGAAGCGATGCCGCGGCAAACGGGCCGGGCCGAGCGGCTGCGCCTTCGGGCAGCGCTCGGCCATCCCGACCGGGTCCATGTTGAGGCCGTAGGCGAAATAGAGGGGCATCGAGGCCTCGTTTCATTCCCTGGTGGAGCGCGCAGATGAGCGGGAAAATTCCCACCGGACGCGATGCGCTCCTGATCTGGCAGCCATCTCGTCCGGAGATGCCCGGGTCAAGCCCGGGCATGACGGTTCGCCGCTCATCGCTTCACCGGGGCTCGCCGTCATCCCGGACGTCGCGAAGCGGAGATCGGCGCGGCTTCGCCGTTTGTCCGGAATGACGGTGCGATCGTCCTTCCCGCGCTACTTCGTCTTGTTGAACAGCTCCCGGCCGATCAGCATCCGGCGGATCTCGCTGGTGCCGGCGCCGATCTCGTAGAGCTTGGCATCCCTGAGGAGCCGCCCGGTCGGGTAGTCATTGATATAGCCGTTGCCGCCCAAAAGCTGGATCGCGTCGAGCGCGACCTGCGTCGCCTTCTCGGCCGCGATCAGGATGGCGCCGGCGGCGTCCTCGCGGGTTGTCTCGCCGCGGTCGCAGGCCTTGGCGACGGCATAGACATAGGCGCGGCAGGAATTCATCGCGACATACATGTCGGCGACCTTGCCCTGGACGAGCTGGAACTCGCCGATCGGCTGGCCGAACTGCCGGCGCTCATGGACATAGGGCATGACCACGTCGAGCGCCGCCTGCATGATGCCGAGCGGGCCGGCCGCCAGTACCGCGCGCTCGTAGTCGAGCCCGGACATCAGCACGTTGACGCCGCGGCCGACGGTGCCGAGCACGTTCTCCTCCGGCACCTCGCAATCCTGGAAGACCAGCTCGCAGGTGTCCGAGCCGCGCATGCCGAGCTTGTCGAGCTTCTGGTGGGTCGAGAAGCCCTTCATGCCCTTCTCGATCAGGAAGGCGGTGATGCCGCGCGGGCCGGCCTCCGGATCGGTCTTGGCATAGACCACCAGCGTCTCGGCGATCGGGCCGTTGGTGATCCACATCTTGTTGCCGTTGAGGAGGTAGCGGTCGCCCTTTCGGTCGGCGCGGGTGCGCATCGAGACGACGTCCGAGCCCGAGCCGGGCTCGGACATGGCGAGCGCGCCGACATGCTCGCCCGAGATCAGCTTCGGCAGGTATCTGCGTTTCTGCGCCTCGTTGCCGTTGCGGCGGATCTGGTTGACGCAGAGATTGGAGTGGGCGCCGTAGGAGAGGCCGACAGAGGCCGAGGCGCGGCTGACCTCCTCGACCGCGATGCAGTGCTCGAGATAGCCGAGGCCGGCGCCGCCATAATCCTCCTCGACCGTGATGCCGTGCAGGCCGAGCGCGCCCATCTCCGGCCAGAGATCGCGCGGGAACTGGTTCGTCCGATCGATCTCCTCGGCGCGCGGGGCGATCTTCTCCTGCGCGAAGCCATGGACGGTGTCGCGGATCGCATCGGCGGTCTCGCCGAGGTCGAAATTGAAGGGGCGTGGCGCGTTGGCGAGCATGGCGGAACCTCCCGGCAGAGCGTTGGGAGCGGAACTCCCTTGCCGTTGTTATAGCCGGGCCGTGACGCGCGCGTCAGTGCGCAGGCATGCCCGGCGCGGTTTGGCGTCGATGCGGTATCGCGGGCGAGCAGCGGCACCGTCAGCGGCAGGTGCCCGGACTTGCATATCCTATCCTAGGGGATAGGATGCTGCGCATGAGCCATGCCATGGATTCCGACATCATCAACCGCCTGCGCCGCGCACAGGGGCATCTCGGCACCGTCGTCGGCATGGTCGAGGCGGGCAGGGCGGTTCCCGAGGTGGTGCAACAGCTCCAGGCGGTCGAGAAAGCTCTGTCGAAGGTCAAGGAGCTGCTGATCTTCGATCATATCGAGCATCATCTCTTCGACCACGCCGAAGCGGCGACGCCGGAAGCGCGGCGGATGATCGAGAGCCTGAAGGCCCTCACCAAATACCTTTGAGACGGAACGAAACCATGGCCGAGACCCTCCGCTTCGCGCCGCGACACGAGCATGTGTTCCTCGGAGCCGACCATGACCGCCATGAAAGGCGAACCTGGATCGTCGTCGGGCTGACGCTCGTGACGATGATCGTCGAGATCGTCGCGGGCACGCTCTTCGGTTCGATGGCGCTCGTCGCCGATGGCTGGCACATGTCGACCCATGCGGCGGCGCTGGGCATCGCCGGCTTCGCCTACAGCTTCGCGCGGCGTCACGCGCATGATCGGCGTTTCACCTTCGGAACCGGCAAGCTGGGAGACCTGGCGGCCTTCGCGAGTGCCCTCGTCCTGATGCTGGTCGCGCTCTTCATCGCCTGGGAATCCGTGATCCGGCTGGCGAGCCCCGTCGCGATCGGCTTCAATCAGGCGCTCGTGGTCGCCGTGCTCGGCCTCGGCGTCAACCTGGCCAGCGCGCTGATCCTGAAGGAGGATCATCACGGGCACGGCCATGAACGCGGCCATGAGCATGGGCACTCGCATGGCGGCCGCGATCGTCATGATGCGCACGACCATCGTCATGAAGACCATGGCCATCCGCAGGCGCTCCATCGCGGCGCTGACAACAATCTCCGGGCGGCCTATCTCCATGTTCTCGCCGATGCCTTCACCTCGGTGCTGGCGATCGGCGCCCTGGTCGGCGGCAGCCTCTATGGCTGGATCTGGCTCGACCCGGCGATGGGGCTGATCGGCGCGCTGGTGATCGCGCACTGGTCGATCAGCCTGATCCGCCGGTCCGGCGCGGTTCTGCTCGATGCCGTGCCCGACGCGGCCCTCGTCGATGCCATCAAGGAGCGGATGGATGCGGCCGGTGCGGAGGTCGCCGATCTGCATCTGTGGCAGGTCGGGCCGGGGCACTATGGCGCGATCGTTTCCATCGTGGCCGTGGAGGCGGCGGCGCCTGCGGCCTACAAGGCGCATCTGGCTGCCCTGCCGCAGCTCGCGCATCTGACGGTCGAGGTCAATGCGGCGGCCTAGCGCATCGGACCGAAAAGTGGAATCCACTTTTCGGAAGAATCCGATGCGCCAGCAATGAGATAGATCATCGTTACCGCGTCCGAAAGGGCGCGCGATGATCTAGGCAGCAGGACGCCGGGGCGCGGTCCTTCCCGCGAGCGCGCAATCAGGTTTGAGGCCCTCAGTCGCCGATCACGCCGCGCCGGCGCAGCAGAATCAGCGTCAGCAGCGCCGCGAAGACGCAGGCGAGCGCGACATAGACGGCCCCCGCATCCGCCTCCATCCAGGGCAGCCCCTTGACGTTGATGCCGAACAGGCCGGTGATGAAGGTCGCGGGCAGGAACAGCGCGGTCAGGATCGAGAGCACATAGAGCTGCCGGTTGGTGCGGTTGGCCGAGCGGGCGGCGATCTCGTCCTGCAGCAGGCGCGCGCGATCCTGCACCGACTGGACGTCGTGGTGGAGCGTGTCGATCCGCAGCAGCAGCCGCGCCGCCGTCGCCTTGACGGCATCGGGAGCGCTGCGGCCGGACTGCGCCTCGGCGAAGCGGCGGAACAGCACATGCAGCCCGCTGAGCTGGCGATGCTGCCGGACCGCGACGCGCCGGATCGACCCGACGCGCTGCGGGCCGTCGCGCAGCCGGTCGAGCAGGATCTGGTCCTCGACGCTGTCGGTCTCGTCGATCAGCCGCACGACGCTGTCGGTGAGGTCGTCGATGATGTATTCGATGATCTGCTCGAAGAGCGCGCTCGGGCCTTCGGCCGGCTCGCCGCGGTCGAGCGCCTCGGCGGTCATGCGGATCGAATGCAGCGCTTCCCGCCGGCCGGTGAGCAGGAACCGCTCGCCGATGATCCAGCGCAGCGCGCCGACGCTGTCGGATTTCTCGCCGACGTCGCGGATCAGGTCATGCGATACGCCCCAGGCGAGCTGGGCCGAGTGGTCGAGCCGCTGATGCGTCTCCTGCGACAGGAAGACCTCGCGCGCCGCGTCGGGCAGCTCCTGCTCGGTGACCCAGCTCTGGGCGCGGGTATGGACCAGGTCGAGATGCAGCCAGATGAAGCCCTCCTCCGGCGCGAGCTCCGGCACCACCTCGCGCGGGATCGGGGCGGGGCGCCCCTCGGCGTCGAAGCGATAGGTCCAGATGATACCGGATCGGGATTGCAGGTCGCTCGGCATCGTCGCTCGGCATCGTCGCTCTTGGCGCACGCCGCCATGCCGCGGCGCTGCCGTCAAAGGGCTCCGCCGATGTGACGGAGACATGACAGCCGGCTTTGCTTTCCTCAGCGGCGCCCGAGCGAGCCGGTGACGCCGACGTCGCGGTTGTCGGCGGTGCGCGCCGGGATGCGGCCGGGCGGGACGAAGCGCAGCCTGGTTCCGCCGGCCGCCTTGGGCGCGCGCAGGCCAGCCGGCGTCGGCGGCGGCGTGCGCACCGCGACCTTCGGCTCGCCGCCATGCCATTTGCGCGCGCCGATGTCGAAACGGCCCTGGCGCCAGGCCTCGAACTCCCGCTCGCTGCCGAAGAAGGCGTTGCGGTCGACATGGCCGACGATGCCGGGGACGCGGCCGGTGGTGGTGAACTGCCAGAATTCCCAGCGGTTGCGGGCATAGCGCTTGGCCAGCGGCGCGGCCGTCGAGCGCAGCCAGTAGGGGTGGTCGTTGAAGGCGCCCTCGAGCACGTCCTCGTGGAAATTGATGTCGGTATAGATGATCGGCTTCTTGCCGGTGTGCTCGCGCAGGCCCGCCATCATGATCCGGATCTTCTCCAGCGCGTCCTCGCGCGAGACCCGGCGGCTGCATTGCGAATCGTTCTGCCATTCGACGTCGAGCACCGGAGGCAGGGCGTCGGGGTCGCGCGGGATGTGCTTCTTGATCCAGCGCACCTGGTCCTTGGCCGGGCGGCACCACCAGACGAAATGATAGGCGCCGCGCGGGATGCCGTGCTTCTTCGCCTCGGCCCAGTTGCGCTTGAAATTGGGATCGACATGGTCGCCGCCCTCGGTCGCCTTGATGAAGGCGAAGCGGGTGCCGGCATCCTTGACCTTCGCCCAGTCGATATCGCCTTGCCAGCGCGAGACGTCGATGCCCTGGATCACCTTGCGACGCGCGTCGCGCACGCCGTGATGGGGGGCGCTGTCGCCCTTCTTCGGATAGAGCGCGAGGGCGGGCCCGGCCAGACAGGCGAGCGCCGCCACGAAGGTGAGAACTCCGAAGCTCGTCCCGGCCCTGGTCAGCTTGCGCGCTGGCATGTGTTCCTCCCGCATCACAGGTCCAGATGCGGAGGGCGTGGTTAAGCGCCGGTTAGAATTGCGCGGCAGTCGAAAGATGTTTTTCAGCCTTGGTTAACCGGCTGAATGCGGGCGGCCGGAAACGGGTGCCGCGGCGTCGTTCCGGGCGGCCGTGGGGAGGTCGCGTCTCCGTGCCGGAACCTGTGCCGGGAACGCGCCCGCGGGCGTTCCGGATTCCCGTTTCGCTGCGTCCGGGACGGCGATCAGCGCCCGGCGGCGGGCCGATGCTGCGGGAATCAGTCCTGGATGGTCTGGTCGCCGAGCGGCTGGAAGGCGGAGGCCGTGGCCGGCACGCTGCCGGGAAGGCGCGCCACCGGCACGTCCTCCAGATCCTGCTCGGGAAGCGGGGCGGGCGCCGGCGCAGGCCCGGCCGGCACCGGCATGGGGGCGGCCGGATGCTCGCTCGGGATCGGCTGCGGCGCGGGCGGCCGGCGCTTCTCCCAGCGGCGGGTGGCGATGTCGTATTCGCCCTGCAGCCAGCCGGCGAACTGGCTCTCGCTGCCGAAGAAGGCATTGCGGTCGACATTGCCGCGGATGCCGGGGATCCGGGCCGTGGTGGTGAACTGCCAGAGCGCCCAGGGTCGGTTGGCGTAGCGGGCCTCGGGCTTCGCCGCCGTCGAGCGGATCCAGTAGGGGTAGTCGTTGAACCGGCCTTCCAGCACCTCCCGGTGGAAGGTGATGTCGGTGTAGATCACCGGGCGCTTGCCGGTGAGCTGCTCCAGCTCGGTCAGCATGAGCTGGATCTTCTCCAGCGCGAGCTCGCGGTTGATCTTCTGCGGGCAGGTCCGGGAATGGCCGTTCCATTCGACGTCGAGCACCGGAGGCAGGGCGTCGGGATCGTTCGGGATCTGCTGCTTGAACCAGAGCGCCTGCTCATGGGCCGGGCGGCACCAATAGACGAAATGATAGGCGCCGCGCGCGACGCCGGCGCGGCGCGCGCCCTCCCAGTTGCGCTGGAAGGCGGGGTCGACATGGTCGCCGCCCTCCGTCGCCTTGATATAGGCGAAGCGGATGCCGGAGGCCTTCACCGAGGCCCAGTCGATCTCGCCCTGCCAGCGCGAGACGTCGATGCCGTGGACGGCGTAGCTGTGAGCCTCCGCGACGCCGGGATGCGGGCGCCGGTCGCCCGCGGTGTCGAGGGCGACGCAGCCGCCGAGCGCCGCGAGGGCGGCAGCGGCCAGACAGGGCAGGAGGCGGATGCGTGACATTGCGGGGACGCGGTTCTCGGAGGGCGGACGAGACAAGTTGATCGCCGATTTACGTTACCAAAGTTCTGACGCCTGTCAGCCCGGTCCGGCACGCTCCGGCCCGAATCGCGCAGGGAGATCGCGCCGGAGCCGGAAACGAGAACGGCGACCCGCGAGGGTCGCCGTTCGCTGGACTGTCGTCCGAATTTGGTGCGGTCGAGAGGACTCGAACCTCCACGGGTCTCCCCGCTACCACCTCAAGGTAGTGCGTCTACCAGTTCCGCCACGACCGCAGCTCGGTTCCGGTTGCGGGCGGTGCATCCGGTGAGCGGCGCCGATCTAGCAAATCGAATCCGCCGCCACAAGAGCGTCCTTGTGGAAAAGCGAAGCCTTTCGACTTTTCCGCGAAAATAGCCGTTCAGGCGGCCTCGGCGACGCTCTCGAGCGTGTAGACGGTCGGGCGTTTCAGCATCTGGGTGATCTCGACGGAGATGCGCGCGCCGCTGACGACGACGATTCCCTTGGCGAAGGGATGGTTGTTCGCGAGAATCTGGACCTCGTCCGTCTCGCTGGCATTCAGCTCGATGATGGCGCCGCGGCCGAGTCGCAGCAGCTTGTAGATCGGCATCTGTGTCTGGCCGAGCACGACGGTGAGCTCGACAGGAACGAGATCGAGATCGGTCTTCAACTCCGGCCTCCGGAACCCTACTTCAGAATTGGACCAGCGAAACTTGCCTATCGGCGGCTTTTGGGCGCAAGAGGCTCGGGTCAAGGTCGGCCGGGCGGCGCCGGCCCGGAAACTTTGGACGGACATGGTTAAGCCATGGTGAATCTGCGCGAGGCGCTGGCGGTTTCCTTCCTGCCGGAGACGGTTTCGGCCGAGCCGGTGGAATGGGTCGTGGCCGAAGGGCTGACGGGCTATGACGCGGCCGTGGCCGAGATGGAGAGCCGCGCCGGGCTGATCGCCGACGGGCTGGCGCGCGAGCGCGTCTGGCTGGTCGAGCATCCGCCGCTCTACACCGCCGGCACCTCGGCCCGCGACGAGGACCTGATCGCGCCGGAGCGATTCCCGGTGTTCCGCTCCGGGCGGGGCGGGCAGTTCACCTATCACGGCCCCGGCCAGCGCGTGGCCTATGTCATGCTCGACCTGAAGCGGCGCCAGCCGGACCTGCGCCGCTTCGTCGCCGCGCTGGAAAGCTGGCTGATCGGCGCGCTCGACGATTTCAACATCCGCGGCGAGCGGCGCGAGGACCGCGTCGGCGTCTGGGTGCGCCGGCCGGAGCGCGGAGCGGCGGTGGAGGACAAGATCGCCGCGATCGGCATCCGCGTGCGCCGCTGGGTCTCGTTCCACGGCATCTCCTTCAACGTCGATCCCGAACTTTCCCATTTCGACGGCATCGTGCCTTGCGGCGTCAGCCGGCACGGCGTGACCTCGCTCGTCGATCTCGGCCGGCCGGTGACGATGCCGGAAGCCGATTCGGTGCTGCGCGAGGCGTTCGAGCGCGTTTTCGGCCCGACCGTTTCCGCCTGATTCAGCTTTCATTAGCCATGCCGGCCCATCCTCGGAGCGGGGATCGGGGCAAGGCATGGGGATTTCGATGCGTGCTTTTCTTCTGGCCGGCGGCCTCGCCGTCGTGCTCGCTGCCTGCAATACGACCGACCAGCGGATCGCAGGCGCCGCGGCCGGCGCGGGGGCGGGAGCCCTGGTCGGCGGGCCGATCGGCGCGGTGGCCGGCGGAGCGATCGGCGCCGTCGCGGCGCCCTCCGTCACCGGATCGATCAATCGCGCGAGCGAGTGAGGCGCAGGGCCGCGAACCAGGCGGGCCTTCGGCGCGGAATTGCCCGGCTGCGTTCGGGCGTCCGTGCCGGTTGGCGTTTTCGGCGGGCCGCGCCATAACCGCGGCAGCGACTATCGCCGAGGGAGCGCGCCGTGCCGGTCATCGAAAGCAAGGTCGATCTGAATGCGGCCGAGACGCGCGCCAATGCCGAGGCCTGGGCCGGCTTGCGCGACGAGCTGCAGCAGCGCCGCGCCATCGCCGCGCTCGGCGGCAGCGCCCGCTCGCGCGAACGCCACACGGCGCGCGGCAAGCTGCTGCCCCGGGAGCGCGTGCTGCGGCTGACCGATCCGGGCTCGCCCTTCCTCGAGATCGGCTCGCTCGCCGCCTTCGGCATGTATGAGGGCGATGTCCATGGCGCCGGCATGATCGCCGGCATCGGCCGCGTCGCGGGCCGCGAATGCATGATCGTCTGCAACGACGCGACGATCAAGGGCGGCACCTATTATCCGATGACGGTGAAGAAGCATCTGCGCGCGCAGGAGATCGCGCGCGAGAACCGCCTGCCCTGCATCTATCTCGTCGATTCGGGCGGGGCGAACCTGCCGCACCAGACCGAGGTCTTCCCCGATCGCGAGCATTTCGGCCGCATCTTCTACAATCAGGCGACGCTCTCGGCCGAGGGCATCCCGCAGGTCGCGGTGGTGATGGGTTCCTGCACCGCCGGCGGCGCCTATGTGCCGGCGATGTCGGACGAGACGGTGATCGTCAGAAAACAGGGCACTATTTTTCTGGGCGGCCCGCCGCTGGTGAAGGCCGCGACCGGCGAGGTCGTCTCGGCCGAGGATCTCGGCGGCGCGGATGTTCACGCCCGCCTCTCGGGCGTGGCCGACCATTATGCCGGTGACGACACGCATGCGCTCGCGATCGCCCGGCGCATCGCCGGCAATCTCAACAGCGTGAAGCGGCCGGACATCGACATCGCCGAGCCGGTCGAGCCGCTCTACGACCCGGCCGAGCTCGAAGCCGTCGTGCCGACCGATCTCAAGAAGCAGTACGACATCCGCGAGGTGATCGCGCGGTTGGTCGACGGCTCTGAGTTCGACGAGTTCAAGAAGCTCTACGGCACGACGCTGGTGACGGGCTTCGCCCGCATCCACGGCATCCCGGTCGGCATCATCGCCAATAACGGCATCCTGTTCTCGGAGAGCGCGCTGAAGGGGGCGCATTTCATCGAGCTCTGCTGCCAGCGGCGGATTCCGCTGCTCTTCCTGCAGAACATCACCGGCTTCATGGTCGGCCGCGATGTCGAGACGCGCGGCATCGCGAAGGACGGGGCGAAGCTCGTCACCGCGGTCGCCTCGGCCCGGGTGCCGAAGATCACGGTGCTGGTCGGCGGCTCGTTCGGCGCCGGCAATTACGGCATGTGCGGCCGGGCCTATTCGCCGCGCTTCCTGTTCACCTGGCCGAATTCGCGGATCTCGGTGATGGGCGGCGAGCAGGCGGCGAGCGTGCTCGCGACCGTGCGCCGCGACAATCTCGAGGCCGAGGGCAAGAGCTGGCCGGCGGCCGAGGAGGAGGCCTTCAAGGCGCCGATCCGCAACCGCTATGAGGAAGAGGGCTCGCCCTATTACGCCACGGCGCGGCTCTGGGACGACGGCATCATCCTGCCCTCTGAGACGCGCCGGGTGCTGGCGCTCGCCTTCTCGGCGACGCTGAACGCGGAGATCCCCGAGACCCGCTTCGGCGTGTTCCGGATGTGAGGCGGGGCGCCGGCGCGGCCCGGGCGCTGGATCGGGAGCGGCGATTGCTCTAACCCTTGTTGCTCCAATCCTTGCGGAAGGCTGGTTCTGCGATCGCCCCGAAGATCGCCCCTGGCGGAGGCGGTCGCTGGGGTCGGCTTTCCGAGGCTGGAGGATACGCTGCTGCGAGGCCTCGATTTCAGTTCCTGGCAGAGCCTGGCCGTGACGGTGCTGGGGCTCGGGTTGTTCACCCTGATCGGCGTCGGCATCCGGCTGCTGGTGATGATGACGATCCAGCAGCGCAACCAGCGGCTGAACCGCCAGATCAACGAGCGGCTGCGCACGCTGATCGCGGCCTACAAGACGCTGGGAGGCTCCTTCACCGGCGATCTGGCGGTCGATCCGTCGCATCTGCGCGATCGGCGCCGGCGCGGCGAAGGAGGGGCCGAGGAGGCCGAGGCCCTCGCGCCTTCGGCGGAACCGGGCGGCTCCGAGCGCGCCCGGCGCATCCGCGACGCGGTCGAGGGCGCGCTGTCGGACATCGTCCTGCTCGGCACCGAGGAGCAGGTGCGGCTGGCCGAGCGGGCCGCGCGCGAGCTGATCGGCGGGCGGCCGGTGCATACGCATGAGCTGGTGGTCTCGCTGCGCGATTTCATCCGCAAGGCGCTCGACCTCGCCCCGATTCCGCCGGAGCTGACGATTCCGATGCAGGGTCCGGCCCGGCCTTCCGCGTCCGGCGGCGGCCGGGGCAAGGGAGAGCGCGGCGGCGGGGAAGGGCGCCAGGGCGGCGGAGGCGGCGGCATGGGGATGGGCATGGGCATGGGCATGGGCATGGGCGGCGGCCTTGGCCTCGCCGAAGGCGACGAGCCGCCTTCGGGCGGACGGCACGGCTAGAGAGCAGCGCCGCCGGTCGCGGCGGTTTTCCTCACGTCTCTGTGACCGCCCCGCGGACGTTCCGGCGCTTGGCAGATGTCCGCCGGCACCGCAGTCTCCGCCCTTTCCAGCAAAGGGAGCGCTGCCATGTCCGCATCGACCAAGACCGCAAGGGAATCCCTCGAAGGGCTCGACGGGCTGGTGAGTGAGCCGTTCTCGCGCCGCGGCTTCGTCATGACCGGGCTGGTCAGCGGCTTCACCCTCGCCACCACCGTTGTCCACGCCCAGGCGATCACGACCGACAGCCAGGGCCTCGTCGCCGGCGAGGTCAGGATCCCGACCGGCGACGGCGAACTGCCGGGCTATCGCGCCATGCCGGAGGGGGCGGGGCCGTTCCCGATCGTGCTCGTCATCGAGGAGATCTTCGGCGTGCACGAATACATCAAGGACACCTGCCGGCGCCTCGCCAAGCTCGGCTACTGCGCCGTGGCGCCGGAGCTCTACGCCCGGCTCGGCGACCTCTCGAAGATGACCGACGCGCAGACCATCGTGCGTGACGTGATCTCGAAGGCGCCCGACGCGACCATGCTCTCGGATCTCGACGCCACGGCCAAATGGGCCGCGTCCTCCTCGAAGGGCGATGCCGCCCGGCTCGGCGCCACCGGCTTCTGCCGGGGCGGGCGGGCCACCTGGCTCTATGCGGCGCACAACCCGCAACTGAAG